>ENA-OBIO01000021-OBIO01000021.1-metagenomes-genome-assembly--contig:-NODE-21-length-101730-cov-21.244_pt1 | contig 101730 bp, 89 predicted proteins | sample MGYA00153383_OBIO01 | MGnify analysis MGYA00153383 | reverse complement strand
GTCATCACTATATGGTTTTGCCATTCCTGTTGCCATGCATTTTTTCTATTCTACACTATGTCCTAACACTCATGGCGATTGCTATAATGCTTCACACGCCCGATCGTTGCAGCCCAACTTCGCAAAATGCAAGCGTGGTTTCGACTCATCCTAATGTTTCCCTTAGGATGGGGTTAGGTAAAACTCTGGGTAAAAGAGTGTTTGCACCGTTGTGGGACCGTTGGTATGACACTAGATTTTCGCCCCTATCAACATCCCGGCTACGGGTTTTTACATCAGTTCGGATCGCTCCAGAGCGAAGCCGATGTGTATCACTATGTTGATTTCTTGCGTCATGAGGCAGGTCTTGAAAGTAGTCTGCCTGTGGATCTCGATCGAATTTTTACCCATTTTGGAATGCCGATTCCCCTTAGAGTAGCGCTAGAGGATCAGCAGGGTATTTTGCTCGACAGCGATCGAGGGGTGATTTTAATCCGGGAGGGCGATCCCATCGAACGCCAGCGTTTCACTGAAGGCCACGAGCTGATGGAACTGCTCTTCGATGCCCAAGACGTCGTTACCGCCGAGTTGCAGCTTCGACCCTGGGATACAGCTCGCAAGGAAAAACTCTGCGATGCTGGAGCCGCCGAACTGCTGATGCCCCAAACCCAATTTCAGCCGCATCTTGCGCATCTCGGCACCTCTCTAAGCACCGGACGATCGCTCTGCCGCCTATACAAGACGTCTCTTCTCGCTACCCTAATTCGCATGGTGCAACTGACGCAAGGCGAACATGCGCTGATTTTTTGGAGATCGGTCCGTAATGCTGAGGGCGATCGGTTGCGCAGTGAATGGAGCGTCGTCAGTCCCGAGTGGACCCAAGGGTTCATCCCCAAGTCCCACTTTATCGCTGCAACAACCTTAATGGGATATCCATTGCCTCGTCTCATAACGCGCCGCACTAATCGCCACCCCAATCCCCGGCAGCAGAGCCGGACCATTACCCTAGAAATGGGTAACTGGACGATATCCTGCCGCGCTGAAGTCATCAACCTAAACGGAACGCAAAGTCCAGGAATTCTATCGTTGCTTCATCTTTGACCCTGCCATTTTCTTCTTGAACACTTCAATTCCGGCGTCTGAAGCAATCTGCTCTTAGGATAGTGGTTAAATCTACGTGAAAGTACTGTTATGCGAATCACGATCGTAACGAATGCCTATGTGGAACGGGCATTCCGGTCTATGTCAGCGAGCATAATGACCCAAATTTGTGTGCCAATGGGGAAATCTGGGAAACACTGCGTCCTTGGGTTTATCGCTGGGCGGCGAAGGTGGTCAGCGTGAGTCAAGAGGTCGATCGAGCCTTAAGCTACTTGCCTGCCCATAAACGCTGCGTGATTTTTAATCCAGTGGTCCCTCAAATTGACGATGCGTCGCTGCCTGCGATCGCTGGAGCTAATCCCGATCGTCCTTGGATTGTCAGTATGGGACGACTATCCTACCAAAAGGGATACGACTTCTTGATTCCGGCCTTTGCGCAGCTTGCCGATCGCTATCCCGACTGGCAACTGGTAATCATGGGTGAAGGGGCCGATCGAGAGAAGCTGGAGGCTCTTCGCGATGGCTTAGGAATGAAGACGAGGATTCTGATGCCGGGATCGATTCAGTCGATTGCTCCGGTGCTTCACAAGGCTGAGTTTTTGTGATGGCGTCGCGGTTTGAGGGGTTTCCGATGGCGCACTTGGAGGCATTAAGCAGCGGGTTGCCTGTGGTGGTGACGGATTGTGAAAGTGGTCCGCGCGAGATTGTCCGTCATGAGGTGGATGGTTTTCTGGTTAAGACGGAAGACGTTGAGGCATTGACGGAGGGTATGAATAAGCTTATGGAAAATCCAGCGCTTTGACAACAATTTGCACAACGGGCACCGGAAATCCTCGATCGTTTTGGTATGGAAAAGGTGATGGATAATTGGGCGTTGATGATGAAGCTCTAGGATGTATTTCTGTCGCAGGAGCGATCGCCCTACTGTTGGAGCTTGAGAGGGCGATCGATCGGTTGTGGGTGAATATGGTCCGCATGGGTTGCTTCGCTTAACTCCTCCTACGTCGGAGATTGGATAGGGGATAATCTACTATGGAACCGTATCCCGATCGCAAAAACTCCCGTGACCTACAGGCAATTTGATCTCGAAACTGCGATCGCAGACTTTGACCTTACCCTTCGTGAACAAGTGGGTCGTTTTTCGCAGGTGGCGGACGTGATGCCGAGTGAGTTACTGATGCAGACTCTAGACTTTAATACACCTGTTGCCCTAGCGATTAACTCTGAGAAAGTTCGATCGGAATTGATCATTGCGCCGATCCTATTGGAACTTAAACGCAGTCATCCCGATCGGGTAAGTTTCTTCTCTGGCAAAGAGTTCAATGTCGATGCCGATCGCGGACTGAATGGGTTTTGTGATTTTCTGATTAGCCGTTCTCCTCAGCAATCCGTGATTCAATCGCCAGTGATTGCAATTGTAGAAGCCAAGAACGAAAACATTGAACTAGGATTAGGTCAATGCATAGCTGAAATGGTTGCAGCTCAGATTTTTAATCAACGTAAAGGTCTGGAAATTCCAATGATTCTTGGAGCCGTTACGACCGGGAGCACCTGGAAATTCATGCAGCTCGAAGGCAAAACTGTAGACCTCGATCTCACCGAATATTTCCTGAATCAAGTCGGCAAGATTCTCGGCATCCTCAGCCTCACCTTAGGGCTGATCGAATGAAAGATTGATTCTCAGCAGAAATGTTATGGTAGAAATGCTTTTCACACGCCTCGATCGCCCAAGCTAGGACCGACCATGACAAACTTCTCCCAATCCCAAACCATTCACGTCATCGGCGGTGGACTGGCCGGAACCGAAGCCGCGTGGCAAATCGCCCAAGCCGGAATTCCCGTCGTGCTCCATGAAATGCGGCCCCTTGTAAAAAGCCCCGCCCACCACAGCGAAAACCTCGCCGAACTCGTCTGTAGCAACTCCTTCGGTGCCCAATCCACCGATCGCGCCTCCGGTCTCCTCCACGAAGAACTCCGCAGACTCGGCTCTGTCATTATCCAGAAAGCCGACGAACACAAAGTCCCCGCAGGTGGCGCACTGGCCGTCGATCGAGGCGTTTTCGGCGAAGATCTGACCCAAACCCTCGCCAACCACCCGCTGATTGAACTCCGCCGCGATGAAGTTCATGAAATTCCTCGTGACGGCGTTGTGGTTCTCACCACCGGACCCTTAACCACTGACGCGCTAGCCACGGATTTACGATCGTTTACGGGGTTGGAGTACATGAGCTTCTTCGACGCCGCTAGTCCGATTATTGTCGGCGATTCGATTAACTGGGACGTCGCATTTCTGGCCTCCCGGTACGATCGAGGAGAAGCCGCCTACCTGAATTGTCCGATGGATAAGCCGCAATATCTTGAATTTTGGAACGCTATTTGTGCGGCAGAACAAGCCGAATTGAAGGATTTTGAAAAAGAAACGGCGAAGTTTTTTGAAGCCTGCTTGCCTATTGAAGAAATGGCACGGCGCGGCGAAGATACCATGCGCTACGGTCCCATGAAACCCGTGGGATTGTTTGATGCGCGGAACGGAGATTTCAAAGAAAATAAACATCTAAGACCCTACGCCGTCGTCCAACTGCGCCAAGAAGATAAAGCCGGACAGCTCTGGAATATGGTCGGGTTTCAAACTAATCTGAAATGGGGCGAACAAAAACGAGTTTTCAAACTCATTCCTGGATTAGAGAACGCTGAATTTGTCCGCATGGGTGTCATGCATCGCAACACCTTCATCAATTCACCTGAATTGCTATCGCCAACGCTACAGTTCAAATCTCGCCCCACCTTATTCACCGCTGGACAGATCAGTGGGACTGAAGGCTACACCGCCGCAACCGCAGGTGGCTGGCTCGCAGGTACCAACGCTGCACGAATGGTTTTGGGATTGGAGCCACTGGTCATGCCGATCAACACCATGATGGGTTCGCTCTTCGATTTCATCACGTCTGCGGAACCCAAACACTTCCAACCCATGGCCCCCAACTTCGGCATCCTCCCGGAACTCCCCACCAAGGTTCGCAGCAAACCCGATCGCAATGGCCAATACCGCGATCGATCGTTCAGCGATCTAGAAACCTGGGCCGCCCAGCACCACGTCAAACTCCAAAAAACCTACAACACTGAAAGTCAACAGGTTGGACCAATCTTGGAGGGTTCAGGCTGTTAGTACAATCGCTTGACGATCGTCTCCATCCCGATCGATTTGTAAAAATCAAAATGAGACCCAGGAAGATAACACCGATTGGGTTTGCCTAGGGTCAGATAATCCCAAGATTCTATTTTCTCCGCATCACGACGCCAGTCATCCGAGAAGAACATTTTGGTCTCACCCTCGTATTGTTTCGGCCAGTATTCAGATAGCGCTCGCTCCCAACTGATCCAAGCCTGGGATTTTTCCTGCGACCGAGTGTACCATTCAGCCGCGATCGCAACGACCAATTTACGGTCACGCACCTTACGTGGATTGAATAGCTTGATCAATCGGGTTGCCAGGGTCTCAACTTTGATCAGGTTAGACGTCATGAATCTACGCAAAGCCATCGGAACATCTTCCAGGTAAGGGCGCGATCGTCGGTGGAGGGGGGGGGGCGATGGATCGAGCAAGCTTAGGAGTGCCACCTCTTGTCCCTGCAACTGAAGCTGCTGCGCCATCTCATAGGCAATCAGCCCGCCGATTGAATAGCCCATCAGATGATAGGGCCCTTGGGGCTGGACAGCTTGCACTTGACGAACGTAGTAAGCCGCCATGTTATGGATGGATTGAAGACGCGATTTGGAGTCCAAGTCAAGAGGTTCTTGCAATCCGTAGACCGGGCGATCGAGATTCTTTTTGCGGCACTGGTCTACTAGTTCACGCGCAAAGAATAGGTTTCCATCCATTCCAGGAATACAAAAAATGGGCGATGCAGTGCCCTCTGTCCGAAACGCAACGATTGTGTCGTAAACGATCGGAAACGTATTTTGGAGCAATGCTGACAATTGACGAATGGTGGGCGCTTGAAACAAAATATTCACCGGAAGCGATCGGGTCCAGCGTTCTTCAATCTGCACGAGCATCTGCAAAATCAAAAGCGAATGTCCGCCCAGATCAAAGAAATTATCCGTAACGCTGAGACTGGGAACTCCGAGGAGTGTACTCCACAGTTTCACTAGCCATTCCTCTACCGAATCCTGTGGCTGCACAAGATCAGCGCGATCGCCCGCTTGTTCGAGCATTATGGGTGAAGGCAACGCCTTTCGATCTACTTTTCCATTGACGGTGAGAGGAAAACTTAGCATTGGAATGAAAAATACTGGAACCATATAGTTCGGCAATTGAGTCTGCAAAAACGATCGAGTCTCTGCCGTTGAGAGCAAACAATTTGGAGACAATACGAAATACGCGGCCAAGGCTTTTTGGTTGGGTTGGGTTTCAACGGCTATGACGATCGCTTGTTGGATATTCGGGTGCGATTCTAAGGCACGCTCGATTTCTCCGAGTTCAATCCGGAACCCTCGAATCTTCACTTGAAAATCTTGTCGCCCCACAAATTCAATGATTCCATCATTCAGATAGCGACCTCTATCTCCAGTGCGATACAGTCGATCGGTTGAGTCGGGGCTAAACGGATTGACGACGAACGCCGCTGCGGTTTTTTCAATCCGATTAAGGTAGCCTTTTGCAACGCCGATACCACCGATGTACAATTCGCCTGTCACCCCGATCGGAATAGGATTGTGATTGCGATCGAGAATATAAATGTTCACATTACTAATGGGAAGACCAATCGGAATCTCGGGCTGATCATATTGGAACCCCATGCTAACGGGATCATAGAATGTTGCATTGACGGTGGTTTCAGTGGGACCATAAATACTGATCCAGCGCACCGATGGAGATACGAGTTTGAGCCACTGAAGGTAGAGCGTTTTCGACGCTTTTTCACCCCCTACCCAGACCAATCGAACCGATCGGGGCAGACTCATTTTCAGCGCACTCATTCCCCGCACTAGCTCATGCCAAAAGGCCGTCGGCAAGCCAATGATTGTGATCTCATGGGTATCAATAAAGGTAATAAATTCCGAAATTGAGGACGCAATCGCTTCGGAGCGCAGGACTAATGTTGCACCTGAAATTAATGTGGGGTAAAGCTCCAAAACAATGCCGTCAAAATTCATCGTACAAAATTGCAGCACCCGATCGCACGAAGTCACCTTAAGGCTATCCCGCATCGCAAACGCATGATTGACCAATGAGCTATGGGCCACCATGACGCCCTTAGGATTTCCGGTGGAGCCAGAGGTATACATGACATACGCTAATGTGTCGGACGTGCTGAAGTGGATAGGATTAGTGCTGGAGTGGTCGGAAATGGTTGGCCAGTCGCGATCGAGACAAATCACATGACCCTGAAAATTTGGGGGAACTGCGGTGGAATAGAGGCTTGCTTGGGTCAGCAAAATCGGCATCTGGCAATCGTTGAGTTGATACATCCGCCGATCGTGAGGATAGGCCGGGTCCAAGGGGAGATAGGCGGCTCCCGCTTTCAAAACCCCAAGGAAGGCAATCACCATTTCAGGCGATCGATCGGTGCAAATACCAATGATGCGAGTGGGCTGTGAGGAGTGTGGTGCGATACCTAGGCTGCGTAGATGGTGAGCGAGTTGATTAGCCCGGTGATTCAGTTCTTGATAGGTTAGTTCTTGGATTTCATGATCAGGGCTAAGGTAACGCAGTGCAATTGCATTCGGAGTCCGTTCGACTTGTTGTTCAATATGGTGATGAATGCAGTCATTAATCGAGGATTCCGGGAAGAATTGATGGTCTGTTTGATTCCAAGCAATAAGAAGTTGATGCTTTTCGGGTTCTGTAAGAATAGGCAGTTGTGAGATTACTGCATCTAGGTCTTGTGTCATTCCATCCAGCAGACATTGATAATGTCCCATCAATCGTTCTAATGTTTCTGGCTTGAAAAGGTTAGAGCCGCAGGACAGGTTAATATGCCAACTGTCTTCTGTAAAAACGATCGAAAAATCGAGATTGGAAGTGACATCTAAAGACAGAACATCAGACAACTGCAAGGCATTGATATCCACTGAAAATCGAAGGGTATTTAGTGGATTGTCTTTAAAGATGCGATCGAACAACGATCGGCAAATGTCCCGACTTGTTTGATTAGGATGAACTTCAGACTGCAACACGAATGGTGCGGGTCTCGTCGGGGCCGTGTTGACTAGGCCGTCTGATTCATGTAGATACACATTAATTGAACTATGAGTTTCATCTGTATAGCGATAGAGCAATATTTTAAAGGTCGCCAGTAAAATGGCTCCCATTGAAATTTCAGATGATCTACGAAGAATCTCTTCTATCCTCGATCGCAGATCGGTTCGCAATGGCGATTGTAGCTGTAAAAAGTCTTTGTTTCGATCGGTTGTTTCAGACTGAAATCTATTATCCAATGTGTCAAGAACAGGCATACTTGAAGTTGAAACATGCGACCTAGAGTCTGTTCCAGTTCCCAGGTCAGGAGAAATATTTTGATCGCATTTCATCTAAAATCACCGTCTAAAGTAAGGTTAACATAGGACTTAGAGCGTTGCGTAAAAACTGCCTAGTTCGATACAGGTAATATATGTTACTTAATTTATATGATTTGTCACATCACGAGGTTTAACTGTTGCATCTTCATAGAAATCGTTGTTTTAGATTAGCTCAATCTCTAAAACCCCTGTCTAAAAAAGGTTTTTACAAAAAGAGGGGAAAGCTGTGGAGAAGTGGGATTGATCACAAACTGTAGTCCGGACATCACCGTGCTGGGCACACAGTGACCTCAATTGCGATTGTGACACGACTAATCCACTCACCACTCATTCAAGTCCTATGATGAGTAGACAAAAAGCAATGTTTAAATTTTGTTGAGGGAAACACACTGACTGTAAAGCACCATATTGTGTAAGTATAACCGGATTAATATGCTATCTCGTAATTCGGATTTCTTATCGCCTTTGGCGAACTTCATACATGAGATGGTCCGATCCACGTCCTTGTTTCACCGTCACGTCCGATCGTCACTTAAAAGCACCCACCATGGCAAACTCTGGACTCCCGAAACCCGCTCTCATCATCGCCAGCCTAGCCGGAGTCGCCGCGATCGCGGGCTGGACCATCGCCATGGTCCAGCCTAACGAGGATCCAACCCCGATCGTCAGTAGCACCACCCGTCCCTCAACCGCCTCCACGCTTAACAGCACCAAAATCAATCCTCCAACTGTCAAAACCGCCAAACTCAACCCGTCTCAATCAGAACGCTCCCAACCCGAAACTTCACTGCCTGCCGAAAAACCTGCAAGCCAACCGATCAAATCTTCGCGAACTGTAGAAAACTGCGAAACCACCATGGCCCGAGTCGAAGACCCCAGTCCTCCCGCCAACATTCGATCGAAACCCAACGGCACCTCACCCGACACCATTGTCGGCACTGTCAAAAACGGCACATACCTCACCGTCATCGACGAACAATCCGACTGGTACAAAATCTCCACCCCCCAAAAAGGCTGGGTCGCCAAACGCATCACCGCCCACGGTTGCAACACCAAAACCGAACGAGTCACCTTTGGCCGCGATGAAACCTACACGGCACTCACCGACGAATTCATCGGGACCGGAATCCACGATTACCGACTCCGACTGCTTAAAGGTCAGAAGCTCCGAGTCTTTGCCCAAAAAGGTCCCCTCCCAACAATCGTCGCCCCCGATGGTCAAGAGCTAAACACCCTCACCGACGAAGCCGTCGTTTGGTCAGGAACGTTAAAGGTGTCAGGTGACTATAAAGTAATTTATGACTCCAACTTTAAGGGCTATAAGTACGCGACTGAGATCGAGGCGCGATCGTAGAGCGTTCCAGCCCCAGCGAAGGCGGCATCAGCGGAATAACTTGAAGCGCCTGCGATCGCACTAAGCTCTCCAAGTCTGAATTTCCCGTACAAAACAGCACCGTCTTCATCTCGTCGATCAAAATTTCCGTCAACGATCGCACTGCCTCTTCCGACTCATTCGCCGTCTGCAAAAAGGGCAACGCAAATCCCGCCAAATCTGCCCCCAGCGCCACACATTTGGCCGCATCTAGCCCCGATCGCAAGCCGCCAGACGCAATCAGCGGAATACTCTTCGAGACCGATCGAACCTGTCGAATGCAGTCCGCCGTCGGAATGCCCCAATCCGAGAATGTTTTCCCAAGGCGATGTTGGCGAGCATCTAGGGCGCGTCCGCCTTCGACTCTAGCCCAAGACGTTCCCCCCGCCCCCGCCACATCTATTGCCCGCACGCCACAGTCGATGAGTCGCTTGGCGAGCTTGCCAGAAATGCCATTACCAACTTCCTTGGCGATCACTGGCACGGTTAAGCGTTCACAAAGGATTTCTAAGTGATCAAAGATATTTTTGAAATTTCGATCGCCCCGGCTCTGGACCGCCTCTTGCAACGGGTTTAGGTGCAAAATCAACGCATCGGCCTCTAGCAAATCGATCGCCGCCAAACACTCGTCCAACCCATAGCTATAGTTGAGCTGCACCGCCCCAATATTGGCAAATAGCAGCGCATCGGGAGCCAGTCGGCGAATTCTAAAACTATCTGAGAGTTCGGGCTTCTCTAGGGCCACCCGTTGAGATCCCACGCCCATGGCCAGTCGGTATTCCTGCGCGATCGCCGCCAACCTAAAATTAATCCTCTTTGCCAGCTCAGTCCCGCCCGTCATCGAAGAAATCAACAGCGGCGCATGAAGTTCCCGGTTCAGAAACTGCGTAGACAAATCCACATCCGCCCAATCCAGCTCCGGAAGACACACATGCTCAAAACGATACTGCTCTAGCCCCGTCATCACCCCACTCTGCACATCATCTTCCAGACAAACTCGAAGATGATCGGCTTTGCGAGATTGAGTCTCATCGGCATTGGGGAGCATTTCAGGGTGTGAAATTTTCATATCTGACATTTTAATCCTCACTTAAAATAAATTCTAAACAGATCCTTTTACCAGCTCAACCCCGTCGCGACCATGCACTTCGGAAAAATACACGCTGACTCTTTCTTCTTTCGAGGTCGGCAACCGTTTTCCGACAAAATCCGGTTGAATTGGAACTTCTCGATGACCTCGATCGATCAGCACCGCCAACCGAATCACATTAGGCCGACCATGATCGTTCATCGCATCAAGGGCCGCGCGCACCGTTCGCCCCTTATAAATCACATCATCAACTAACACGACATGCTTTCCGGCTAAATCCACCGGAATATCAGTTTTTTCCGGGGTCCGAGCACCGATCCGATCGAGGTCATCCCGATAAAAGGTAATATCCAAAGACCCAACTGGAACGTGAATCTCTTCCAAGTGCTGAATCTGCATCGACAAACGACGGGCCAGCGGCACCCCGCGCGTGTGAATTCCAATCAATACGAGATTCCGAAGATCACCCGCTTTTTCGACAATTTGGGATGCGAGACGTGTGATGGTCCGCTTAGATTCTTGAGGCGTGAGAATTTCGATCGCTTCGGGAGGCATAGGGAACATATGAATGGGAACAGCTAATTAGAATTATATGAACAAACCTGTAGACAAACCCGTAGCCCCGCTTGCCGCCCCCATAATCAACCTCCTCATTGATTGCGACCCAGGCGTGGATGATGCGATCGCGCTTCTCTTGGCCTTCGGGTCGCCCGAACTCAATCTTCTCGGCATCACTACCGTCGGCGGAAATGTCCCCCTCGTTCATACCCAAACCAATGCCCGTAAAATCTGCGAATTGGCCCAGGTTTTGGACATTCCGGTCTCGGCAGGTTGCGATCGTCCATTGGTCCGATCGCGCGTGACGACAGCGGAGTACGTCCATGGCGCAACCGGACTGGGGCAACTGAGCTTTCCTGCGCCCACGCTCCCGCTGCGTCCTCAGCACGGCGTAGATTTCCTCGTTGACACCCTGCTCAACGCCCCGAGTCCCGTCCATCTAGCCACCCTTGGGCCATTAACCAACCTAGCCGTAGCGCTTGTCAAAAGTCCCAATATTGCCTCCCACATCCAATCCCTGACGGTCATGGGCGGCGCTATTACCCACGGCAACATCACCCCTTCAGCAGAGTTTAATTTCTACTGCGACCCTCACGCAGCACAGGTCGTGTTTGAGGCAGGATTACCGTTGACGATGATCGGGCTAGATGTCACCCACCAGGCGATCGCCACACCGGACCGATTAGCCAGGATTCGGGCCATTGGCGATCCGATCGGCACCACTGTCGCCCAGCTTTTGGAGCATTACAGCCTGCACGATATCCAACAGTATGGGTTTGCAGGTGCGCCGTTGCATGACCCCTGCGTTCTGGCCTATCTGCTCAAGCCGGAGCTATTTCAATCGCGGCCCTGCTTTGTCGAAATCGAGACCCAGAGTGACGCTAGCCTAGGCCGATCGATCGTTGATTTTTACGGTGTCTCTGGACGCGAACCCAATGCTACGGTGGTCACGGCGGTTGACAGCGATGGGTTTTATGATTTGCTGTGCGATCGGCTAGCGCAAGTGCAGGCTCGAATTCTAACAATCGGTTAAGCTCCGATCGGGCGAGTTTATGTCGATCGATTAAGAAGCATTTATAAACATTGAGAAATCCCATAAAAACTAGGCAATCTCTTAAGATAAGACCCTCATGACAAGTTGCTTTTAAGCACACCTGCCCTAAGCGCTGGAGTATTTTATGAATAGCTCGACCGTCAAAACCTTGCAATCACTGCGTCGCTATCGGTTGGTGTGTACCCTTTCCTTTGGGGACATTTACGGCCAGATCATTACGTGGCTGCTGGTCATTTTCCTCAGTTTGGCAGCGGCCATGGCCATGATGGGAGCAAGTCGTCCCGTTTACGCGCTGGCAACGGTGGGGCTGATTTTTGTATTGTCACTGCCCTTTTTGCTCTTCGCCTTTGTGACCACGCTACTTAATAACGTCGAAATCTGTGAGACGGAGAGTCAAGTTCAGCCGAAGTCGGTGTCCAATCCAGAGAGCACCGACGCCTCTAGCGGAGTGCAGCGTCCAGCCATGGGCTAGCCCTTGAGAAATCCGGTTTAAATTCCGGCGGTGCGTTACAATCTCTGGGCACTTTATGGCTTCCCAGAGATTTGGTATCTTCCCATGGCAGAGGAAACAAAACGCAATCGTTGGCTCCCCCGAATCGCTCTTATTTTCTTTGCCTTAGTGCTAATCGGAGCAGGCATTGCCCCAGCCATTGGTCCTTTACTGGGTGGATCTAAGGCCCCCTCGACCCCGACCGCAGGTGCATCCCCGGACGCGCAGAAGAAGCAGCTTGAGGACCAGCTTCGGGGCTACGAGGCTGTTCTTCAGCGAGAACCCGAAAATCCTAATGCATTGCGAGGGGTAGTCGATGCAAAGCGCGGCTTGAATGATATCCCAGGAACAATAGCGCCCTTGGAAAAATTGGTTAAGCTAAATCCGACGATGACGGACTATGCGGTGTTATTAGCGCGAACCAAACAATATTTAAAAGATGATGAAGGATCCATTCAGGTTTATCGCGATGCGCTGAAGGCAAAGCCTGCGGACCTTCAGGTTTTGGGCGAGTTGTCCCAGCTTCTAGTGAAGCAGGATCGTCCTGAAGCCGCAATCGGTCTGTTGCAAGATACGTTACGAGATGCGCCCAAGTTCAACCAAGCCAATCCAGGCAGTGTTGACACGGTGGCGATCAGTGTTTTGTTAGGCCGTACGTTCGCGAATCAGAAACGGTATGAGGAGTCTTACCGGGTTTTGGATACGGCTATTAAAGAGAAGCCAGATAATTTCCAAGCTTATTTGGCTAAGGCTTTAGCATTGAAAGAACAGGGTAAAGCAAGCGATGCAAAACCGCTCTTTGAGAAGGCGACGAGTCTAGCTCCTGCCGAACTCAAGGATAGAATCGGTCTTCTCTCGGCGAGTCCTTCTCCTGCACCCGCAACTGCAAAACCTGAAGTGACAAAACCTGAATCTGCGGAATCTCCTGAAACGTCTAAAGCTGCTGAGAGTCAAAAACCTGGTGAGGTGAAGAAGGAATAGAAAGAAAATAGACTAATTTGAAACAGATTTAAATACCTTTAAAAAGGGAGCCGATCGGCTCCCTTTTTGTTGTAACCTACGTTTCTACTACGTCAATGCCTCAAGATAATCCCGAACCTGATTCCGACGCTTAGGCTGACGTAACTTTTGTAGCGCCTTTGCTTCGATTTGACGGACTCGTTCACGAGATAACTCCAACGCCCGCCCAATCTCAGCCAGCGAATAAGGCTGACCATTATCTAACCCAAACCGCATCTGAATCACATCCCGCTCCCGGCTCGTCAAATCCGCTATCAGCGTCATCAGATCTTTGCGCAACGATTCTCGCATCAACAGATCTTCAGGCGACAACTCATCGGTTTCCAGTAAATCGCCCAGTTCAGTATCTTTTTCCTTCCCGACTTTGGTTTCCAACGACACCGCACGGGGCACTTTTAACAACACCTCACGCACCATCTCTGCCGTCATTTCTAGCTCGATCGCAATGTCTTCAATGCTGGCAGTGCGACCTTTTTCTTGAGCGATTTTACGCTGCGCTTTTTTGATTTTATTTAGCTTTTCAGTAATATGAACCGGCAGCCGAATCGTCCGACTCTGGGTGGCGATCGCCCGTGTAATCCCTTGGCGAATCCACCAATATGCATAGGTACTAAAGCGATAGCCTTTCGTCGGGTCAAACTTATCAACCGCACGCTCTAGACCCAACGTGCCTTCTTGGATCAAATCCAATAGCTCTAGGCCCCGATTTTGATATTTCTTCGCAACGGATACCACGAGACGAAGATTCGCCTTGATCATATGTTCCTTTGCCTTCAATCCTTCCTGCTGCATCACCTCAAGATCCGCAATGGTGATGTCCATGCGCTCGGCCCAAGATTGCTTCCCAGCGGCCAAAATGGGTTTCAGTTCCGCAACGGTCGCGCCGCAAGCCGAGGCCCAGCGCTCCAGGGAAGGCCGATGCCCTAAGGTCGATGCCAACCGATCGCGAGCCTCCACAACTTCGGCATAGCGCACCAAAATCAGATTCCCTGCCGCCACTGCTTCATTTCGAGCTTCAAGAAGGGTCATATAACGCTGCACGCGCTGCGCTTCTGACACTTCTTCATCGCGGCCCAAAAGCTGGACCCGACCGATTTCTTGAAGGTACATCCGAACCAAATCAGTGGTTCGTTTGCCAGAGGCTAGAGGCTCCGTCGTTTCTTCGACCTCTAACACAATGTCCTCGATCGCAACATCATCAATCGCAATATCATCGATCGCAATATCGTCAAAATCACTCTCAAAACCGGCTATTGATGGCTCAAGAATTGGCTCAAACAGAGGTTCAAAAGCTCGCCCAAGTGTCGGCTCGAAGTCGGCTTCCGGGGCAATAACAAGGGCAGTAGCAAGCGTCGGGGTCAGCAAAGAAAAGTCATCCATAGGGAAATTCTCGTAGGCCGTATGGGCAGAGAACGATCGTCCAGAATTCTGGATTTTTCGCTTATGATCTTGACGAGTTAAGTCATTTAAGCTAAGGAGCTTGTAAATCTAAGATGCCCCCGATCGAACACAAAGGAACAGATCAGCGAGAAGGCAATCCGAGGATTACTCCTCTAAAAGAGATACGTTTTGTCTCTAAGCTTTGGGTTGCTACATCCTCTATCTGTTGACTTCCCGAAAAGTCCGCAGCTTATGCAAAAGGCGCAAGGTTTCTTCACCAAAGAACCACTCCCATGGGAAAATATTCGTCTCACCTTTAAGTTACGGGAAAAGTAATCTAGATCATCATGAATGAAAAGATTTTGATGGAAGGATTTTACCGAAACCGCTCGGCTTTACTAACCCGAGACATTAGTGCATTCAACGCTTCGGTGGGACTCGCCTCGCCTCGGAGCAGCCGATCGACTTGTTCAGTAATGGGCAATTCTAACGGGCGCTCTACGGGCTGAGCGCGGACTAGTTGCATCAAGACCTGGGTTGTGTTGACGCCTTCGGCAGTGCCTTCGAGAGTGTCTAGGATGGCCGAAATCGTTTCCCCTTGGGCCAAGCGATAGCCCACTTGATAGTTCCGGCTCAAAGGACTGCTGCACGTCGCCATCAAGTCCCCGACTCCGGCCAATCCATAGAGTGTCTCCGCCTGCGCCCCCCAGCCCACCGCGATTCGGACCATTTCAGCCAATCCCCGCGTCACCAGCGCCGATCGAGCATTCGTTCCCAGGCATAGACCGTCGCAGGCTCCCGTTGCAATGGCCATCACGTTTTTGAGTGCCCCAGCCAATTCCACACCGATCGGATCATTATTGGTATAGACCCGAAACCGCTGCGAATTAAAAATGGTCTGGACAATGACTGCGGCGGACTCCTGTTGACTCGCCGCCACCGCCGCTGCTGGCAAGCAACGCTGAATTTCTTTAGACAAATTCGGTCCCGACAAGATGACCACAGGATTGTTCGGCAGTGCCCGAGACCACAAATCCGAAGGCCGATCGGGGAGGGCGATTCCTAGCGCTTTCGATCGCTCTGCGGTGGCCAACCCTTTGGTTGCCGAGACGATCGAAACGGCTGAATCGATTCCCAGGGTTTGGACTTGTTGCGAAATGCTCTCCACCCCCTTCATCGAAACCGCCGACACCACAACCTCAGAACGGGCGATCGCAGCGCCCAATGACTGCGGCGATCGTCTAGACCACCGCACCACCTCATGCAAGTTTTCCTGAAGCAAGTTCGCTAACGTCTCACCCCAAGCCCCGGTCCCAATAACCGTAACTTTCATCGCAACGCAACCTGTCCTTTCACCCGTGGGTAGCGCTCTATCAGCGATCGCACTTGCCCCGCATGGTACGAACTCCGCGTCAACGGCGACGACACCACCTGCAAAAAGCCAATGGATTCGCCATATACCCGCCACGCATCAAACTGCGTCGGCGTCACAAACTCCTGCACGCCCAAATGCTTCTGACTCGGCTGAAGATATTGCCCGATCGTCACAATGTCACAATCCACGGCCCTCAACTCCCGCAGCGTGTGGCGCACTTCGTCGTCGCTCTCCCCTAAGCCCACCATAATCCCGGACTTCGTATAGACCCAAGGAGCAATAGACCTACTTTGTCCTAACACCTCTAGCGATCGCAAATATTCACCTTGAGGACGCACTCGACGGTAAAGCCGTGCGATGGTCTCCGTATTGTGATTCAGCACGTCTGGGTTTGCAGCGAGAATGGTCGCTAGGGCATCCCAGTCACCGCACAGATCCGGAATCAGCAATTCGATCGTCGTCCCTGACGATAGCATCCGGATTTCTTCAATGCACCGTACAAACTGCGACGCACCACCATCGGGTAAATCATCCCGATTGACGGATGTAATCACCACATGATTGAGCCGCATCCGACTCACCGCCGCGCCTAAACGAACAGGTTCCGTCGGATCAAGCGTCTGCGGTTTCTTCTCAAAATCAATATCACAGTACGGGCAGGCTCTTGTACAAGCCGGACCCATGATCAAAAACGTCGCCGTTCCGCTATTAAAACATTCCCCGATGTTTGGACAGGACGCTTCCTCGCAAACTGTATTGAGACTCAGATCGCGCAAAGTCTCTGTTACCGCGCCAATGCGCTCCCACTGAGGGGCTTTTACTCTCAACCAGTCAGGTTTTACAGTCACGGCAATCCAAGGAATGTAAGAAATTTATGTTCATTATTCTATCAAGTTTTGCCGATCGAGGCGGGTCCAAAAAAGTTCGTGCCCAGACACCCAGACTTTGCTTGCTGTATGATATTTTATAGATAGGTATGAATTAGAGACATGGACAATTCTAATTTAAGCCGACTGCGGGATGTAGCGCAGCTTGGTAGCGCACTTCGTTCGGGACGAAGGGGTCGTCGGTTCGATTCCGACCATTCCGATTTATTTAAACCCTGTCGAGTAACACTTTATCTGTCGTCGTTAACGAATTGATGTCGTCCTCACCAGATTGATGTCATCGTTAACGATTTTTTGTCATCTAGCACTTCTTGGCGGTCGTTAACACGTTAATGTCATCGACTATCGGTTCAATCAAAACGATTAGGGACAGCAGCTAAATCATTAGCTGTCGATCCCGAACGAAGTGCGCCTTTCAATCCACCCTAATAATATTCCATCTTCCCTCTGCTGAAAAGGCAATATCAACTTCTGATTCACTTCAAAAGCTGTCATGTCTATACAACCCTTTCAATCCGCCGTCTGCTGAAAAGGCGATCGCAACTAAAGTGAATATGGACGGTTCCCTTCTTGTGCAGCTTCTTTCAATCCGCCGTCTGCTGAAAAGGCGATCGCAACCAGCCGATGAGAACCATCCAGGCGCACTACTATCTCTCTTTCAATCCGCCGTCTGCTGAAAAGGCGATCGCAACCGAAGCGCCTGAATCATAACCCTGTTAGGCTCTCTAGACCTCGTTTTGGCAAACCTCGTTTTGAGACTCATTTTTGAAGACGATAGAAGCAACTCCAACCTGTGGAAAACTCCTAGAAAGTCTGTCAGATAAAAGTTGTCAAACTTGCCAGGAATTTTGCCCTCGCTTCGGTTTGCCAAATCTATAAGGGTTAGGGTGGATTCCTCCATGCTCGGAGGTGAAGACAGTAACCATCACTGCGGTAGACCCGCACCTTTTTGCTGGGAGCGCACCCAGCTTCGAGGTGGACAGTCACCAAAGCCAGAAAGCAAGACTATCTTCCGATAGTCAAACTAGCTCATAATTGTCGATAGCACAGAGACCATTTCTGGCATGAACTACGGCGCTTCTAATTTATATAGTAAATTTGAACTGAGCGCAAGTATTTTTTATTTTCGAGATTGATAACCTGCGATCGCTAATTTTTTAGCCTTCTCTTGAGGGGTTCCTGTAAATGGTTGTTTTACTACTTCAATAGAAATTCCGGCTTGGGCAGCTAGGCTCCCGATATACTGGCTAAGTTGAGCATGCCTCCAACGATGTACACTTGCTCGATACTGAAGGGCATATTGCCGTTGGAGTTCTACAGAACCGGGAATTTCTTGCTCTGCTTTAGCTTGAACTTCGCTTTGGACAATTTCTCGAATATTGCTAAGGTCAGGCAATATAAGGCTGCTCACCTGATACTTTTGAGCGATCGCCACGATTTCATGAGCTATTAGACGGTCTAGATGTTCTCCTGAGTTGGATTCTCCAAACCGATTGAATGCACCTTTTTGCTGGTTCTTTTGCCGCTGATGAGCGTTGTGTTGCTGTCGCAAACGATATCGGTTGAGAAGCTTATAGTTTTCACCTAGAAGTTGTCGGATACTTCTGTACGTGATAGCTTTACCAGTTTGAATATCGACAATCGCGAGAGTAGCAGGTTTATCAAGCCCATAGCTTACACCTGCTAAAATCGATGGCTGACCTTGATAAAGAGGGCGGCTTGGACGAAAAAATGGCTTATCAAGCAAAGTCAGCATTGTTGTCCGTCTTTTAATAAATGCTTCTTGGTTCTTGCTCAAGTTTTCCTTGACTTTAGTGCTAGCGATAACTTTTGCACACTCACTAGCTTTTTTCTGCCGAATTTGTTCCGTACCTTCTTGAGTCCAAGAATCCGTGTCTACAGTGCAAGATAAAATTAACCGATGAGTATTCCAGGGTTCACCTTCGCCTTTACCCTCCTGCCAAGCAATTCGCCCAGAGCGTAAGGTGAATAAGCTGGCTGAGTGTAGGTCTCCGCTAGCTTTCTTAGTCTGTTGGTCTTCTAGAAATCGCTTGAACCAGTGGAGATCCCTTTGATCACAGTAAATATCAAATGAATGCTCACCTAAGCCATTAAAGCTGACACATAGTCTTCCTTTTTCATTCAGAAACCAGCGGAGATCTTCATTTGTTTCGTAGTTGATTGGAAAAGGTAAAGTAGCTGGCTCTGTTAGCAGGCTGGCTTGCCAATCGGCTGCTTCATTGTCATCTTTGGAAACACAACCTTCTGCCTTGGTTAAAGTTTCTAACCAAGTATGCTCAGACAAGTCTCGTCCTTTTGGAAACCTTGTACGTTGAAGAGTCTTGACGAGACGTTCAAGGCGGATTTCTGTTTTACGACGACGTTTGGCGAACTTTTTGGGGTCTTCAGCTCGATCGGGCAGTTTGCAACCGTTTTTAAGCAGGTAAGCGATCGCACATCGAGTCAAGACTTCCTCTGTCTCACCATAGAGTGTAAAGAGGGTGCTAGAAATAGCTGATCCTGGTTGTTTTGACTCTTTTTTTTTGCTGCGTGCCTTTTTAGGTTGTGGTTCGTTGTCCTGGGAATCTGAGTGATTTAGTTGCGTGAGAAGTTGACGGGCTTTAGCTCTCAGCATGTCGATGTCGCTCTGGCTAGCGATTGTTAACTCATCATTACTTTGGAGGATAGCCAACCATCGAGTTTGACCCGCAATCTGGTTTCTAAGTCGTGTCCTAAGAGCTAACCAGGACTTGCAGATTCGATATACGGTAGCGGTTGCTGAGGAATAGAATCTTCCAGGCTGTCCTATAAATTGAGAATTTTGCTGTAATTGCTTACAAGTCTTGCGAACAGCTTCAAGGGGAATTTTGCCCGCGTGGCACCACTCCTCAAAATGGGAATCTTGGGCAATACACTTTAGTAATTCATTGATTAAAGGAGTGTGTTTTTCTGCCATTAAATGCCAGATGTAATGACGAGTTACCTCAGTTGTAACGAGCTTGCATTGAATTGTAATGTTGCTCATGGGGCAGTTCCCTGGTTTTGGCTAAAGCAAGAAGTCAAGTTGAGTGATAGCAGCTTTGAGCGGTTTAGATTTAGTTTGAAGGGACATTACACTAGTTCTACTTTTTTGTAAAGACATAATTAAAGATTTTTCGTTGTGATAGTAATATGACTATTCCTCACCGCCCTCCGACTTATCGACACTGGAATGTTTTGAAGGCGTACCTCCGACCTTTGGACAACGGGCAAAGGGAACTTGATAAGTTTCTCAAGAACTGGAATGTGTCACGCCAGGAGTTAGCGTTTATCTGGACTGTTCGTTGACCACAGCAGACCATTGATTTTCCTAAAGGGAGCACCTCAGAATTCCTACTGAAAAGCACAAGCAGAAATTGGCATTGGCTCATCATGTTAGGGTGATACTCGTGCCGGGTGTAGTTATGTTCGTTATTTCAGTCAAATCAGGCTTTGACTCATTTTCAGGGAAATCCATGCGGGTAATGGTGGAGAATCACTACAGTCCGGATGCATCTTTAAGATGGCTGAAACTGCAAATTTAGGCTGTTGGCGATTGAAGCAACGATCCCTTTCTTGCGGAGTTCACCTAAAGCTTTGTAGAAGTCTCCATCATCCAAATCCCAGCGCTCACAAAAAACGCTGACTTCGATCGTAGGGTTAAGTTTGCCTGGATAATCGATTTGAAGAGCGAAGAAAACGTAGTCTCAATCGTTGGTCAGAAGCTTGATCTGGCGGATTCGCAAGAGTTCTTCACGATCGATTGGATAATTGGCGGAGGTTGAGTGAGTCATAGGATTTAGAAAATAAAGAGTAGTACAGACAGGGAACATTTGCAGGGGTTTTAGCCTTCCCAAACGAGTGTTCGCCAATTTGGAGGAATTACGCCGTCTCTGAGCGCGGCACTAATCATGCCTTGGTGAGCGATGCTGGATCGCAGACAGTGACAGCGGCGACAGAGCGTTCGCAGATTGGAGCCTGCATCGGAGCCGCCTTTGGAGACTTCCAGAATGTGGTCGATGTGGGCGTTCTTTAGAGATAAAGAGTTCGGTAGCTGATGCTGGCAATAGGGGCCTTGACAGCGCCCTTGATCTCTTTGCCAGATTTGTTTGCGCGTTTCGCCCCATAGTGCAGGAGGTTGTCGTTTTGCCCAAGCCATTTTCTACTCTCAATTGAAGAAGGTGTAACCGTGCCGTGCCGAACCTACGCCTAGCCTTGCCGAAGCATACCAAGTCAAGAATCAATTACTTTTAATCTCTTGAGTCATCGCGTTCTGAACGCAAAAATTCAAAACTCCGAAGCGTCCATAGCCGATCGATCGTCCGTCTGCCAGCCCCACAAGTTTGCCTGCGTCGATTGCAACAGTTTCCATTTCTTGCCTGGAGATGATGGTTTTGTCCCACAGTAGCGTGAAGGAGCAGCACCATCCAGCAGCAGCAGCGACCCGGTAGCGGATATTGTGTCCGCGAGTCGCAATATTTTTGACAACGCTCATGAAAATATAGACTTCCTGCTCGATGTCTTCGCTGGCTCTGATGGGTTCTTCCGGCAGATAGCGATCGATATAAATGCGGCGGTCTTGCACCTGCAAAGTGGAAGCCATCGGGCTCATCAGGCTACTTCTCCCTCGCTTCGTGTATTTGGCAGCGTCGCGGAAGCAGCCAAAGATGTGGGTAGACAGGAGATAAAGCTGTCGATCTTCAGTGATCAGAACATTTCGCTGCCATTCGGTTGGGTCGTTACCCGGCGTGCCGCCTCGTTCTTGACGTTTGCCAAATGATTCGGATGGCTGTAGGTGATTCCAAAGCAAAGGTCTGGTTCCCTGAATCAGAATTTCAGCTTTTAGCTGGTTGCCGATCACGACTGGGTTTTCCTGGAGTGCAAGTTTACTCATAAGGTGCTGATGGGTTCGAGCAGTTGTACTATTCAACCCATTAAAGAGGGCTTTGACTGGGAGAGCAAACTCATACCCGCACGGTGCGGGAAGTTTATGAAGATTGACGGCGATCGCTTTGGCAGACCTGCTGTCTTAACTTGGTTGGAATTTGCTCGTAGTTCTCCCAAAGAAAGTCCATTTCAGCCAGCCGTCTGAGATAGATTGCTTCGGGTGGTTGACTGCTTCTGCTGCGCTGGAACCAGCGATCGACCGTAGATTCAGAGCACCCACAGATTGCTGCAATCTGAGCATGGGTCACATTCCACTTGGCGTAGAACTCGGCTGGTGACATCTCAAACTGACAGTTGCAATACAGGTGGAGCAAGGTTTGCTCTCGTTCGCCCAAATTTCTCAAGCTCATGGCTGTTTCTGAAAGCGATCGCAGGCAACAGAGACAAGCTCTAGATCCGGTTCCCAAGCGCTGTCGCTGCTAATCCAACCTTGGGAAGGACTTGATAGAGCCAGCCAGACGGTGTACTTCCAAGCCCAGCTTTCTAGGTGCTGAGCAGGAGCATAGTGAAGCCCAGTGATTGTGCCGAAATCCTCGGTGGGTTGAGGTTGCCAGCGGACGCGATCCCCAATTTGGAATTTGGGAGGCGGAACGGTGACTGGAAAGTCTTGGGGCAAATTATCACGCAGCATACGCAGTAGATTAAATAGGTAAAAGCGCTTATTCGCATTATGACGTAAAGACACTATAGCGTAAATGTCATTACGGAAAATTGAATTTTCTCTAAATTGTCATGTAAGAATAAAGCCCGAATTAAGTAGTAGGGTCATATGGCGGAAACTAGAGAAGTGCGGGGCAAGCTTCCCAAAGACCTGAAGATTGCCTTTGAGGTGGCTTGTGCGCGGATGGAACTCACGCAGGCGGCGGCGTTGGAGGAGGCGATTCGAGATTGGCTGATGAAGAAGGGGGTGCCGACGAGCGATCAGGGCATTTGAACAGTGTTTGAGAAAAATATTGCGTTGAACTTTACTGGAGCTTTGTTCTCCAGCATTGTTTTGTATAGATGTCTAAGTAAGTGTCTTTGACCTTGATAGTGGAAAGGTCATTTCAGCCATAATGTTTGCTAATACTGATATGTCGTCATTAATATTTTTATCAAAAGCGAATATATCAAGGCTGCAACTACTGTATAAGCAGGAAGTGATGGTTTATGAGCAACGAATCCAATACCTGCCGTAGGTATGTAGAGCCGAAGCTAGCGCTAGCGGGTTGGGACGATACCCAACATAGCTATACTGAGCAATATTATTTTACAGATGGAAAATTACAGCCTAAGACCAAACTTAAGCCTCGCGGCAGGCGAAACTTTGCAGACTATTTACTGCTTTATCAGAACGATTTCCCTTTAGCGGTAGTAGAAGCTAAACGAAAGCATAAAACTCCTGATGATGGGATGGATCAGGCAAAAGAATACGCCAAAATCCTGGGGGTTAAGTTTGCTTACTCAACAAATGGTGAAGGGATTGTAGAGTACGACTTTACAACGGGATTGCAGTCTGATGTGTCAGATGCTTTTCCGACACCGGAACAGCTTTGGCTGCGGTTCAGCGAAAGTCAGGGACTTAATGAGAAGGGGATTGCGACTAGACTATCGGGATCTTTTGATCAGGTTGCTGAGCAGCTATTGACTCCGTTTCATCCTAACAATGGCAAGAAACCTCGCTACTATCAGCGGATTGCGATCGATCGAACCGTTGAAGGAATTTTGAGAGGAAAACAACGGCTGCTGCTGACAATGGCGACTGGCACCGGAAAGACTAGCGTCGCTTTTCAACTGTGTTGGAAACTGTCAAGGTTGCAATGGAATGCAGCAGGGGAGCATCGTCCTCCTCGAATCTTGTTCCTGGCTGACCGGAATATATTGGTCGATGATCCGATGACAAAAGACTTTGCGGCTTTTAGTGCGGACAAAATCCATAAGATTCAAGGAGAGGCAACTAAAGGACGAGAGCTTTATTTTGCAATCTATCAAGCGATTGCCCAGGATAAAAAACGTCCGGGACTCTACAGAGAGTACAGCCCAGATTATTTTGACTTGATTGTTGTGGATGAGTGCCATCGGGGAAGCGCTAGAGATGAAAGCAATTGGCGAGTCATCTTGGAATATTTCAAACCAGCTTATCAGTTGGGATTGACCGCAACTCCTAGGCGACAAGACAACGTAGACACCTACGAGTACTTTGGCAATCCAATCTACACCTACAGCCTGAAACAGGGGATTGAGGATGGCTTTCTGGCTCCTTATCGGGTGTATCGGGTGACGACTCGTGCTGATAAAGATGGTTGGCAAGCTAAACAGGGGGATCAGGATCGCTACGGGCGTGAGATTCCGCCCGAACTGTACCAAACCGCAGATTTTGAGCGCAAGCTGGTTCGCAAAGTCAGGACGGAAGCCATTGCCAAGCACATCACTGATTTTTTGAAGCGAACCGATCGCCATGCCAAAACAATTGTGTTCTGCGTCGATGAAGAGCATGTCAAGGCAATGGTCAAAGCCTTGAATAACCTGAACGCTGACCTGACAAAAGATAACCCGGACTATGTTTGCCGCATTACCTCAGATGCTGGGGCGATCGGCAAGGCAAAGCTGGACAAGTTCAAAGATGTGCAGAATGAAACGCATGTGATTGCTGTGACTTCTAAGCTCTTGACCACTGGGGTTGATATTCCGCTATGCCAGAACGTAGTGTTGGTGAGGGTGATTCGGTCAATGACGGACTTCAAGCAGATCATTGGGCGGGGAACGCGCGTTAAAGAGGAAAAGGGCAAAACCTACTTCAATATTTTGGACTACACCAACAGCACTGTTTTGTTTAAAGACAAAGATTTTGATGGCGAGCCTGCCCTGATTCAAGAGTCTGAAATGGACAACCAAGGGCAGACGATCGAGGGTAGCGAAACCACGCAGGAGTTCGAGGATACTGATGGTTCGAGCGATTCACTAGATGGAGATGAAGGAGAACCAATAGCAGATCCTAAAGCAGGGTTTTGGGGATTGCCTGCCGATGACAACGGACCGCCTCGCAAGTTTTATGTAGATGGTGGGACTGAGGAAATTGTCGAGGAGCGGCGTTACGACCTAGATGACGATCAGCAGTTGCGGCTATCGCGGTTGATTGACCATACCAAAGAGCAGGTCTGCACGCTGTATCGCTCTACAATCGAAGTCCAGCAACGCTGGGCAAATCCGACGCAGCGATCGGAAATTATTGAACTGCTGGCAGAGCGCGGAATTGACTTTGATGATCTGCGGCTGGCTGCTAATCTGCCAAATGTTGATCCGCTCGATTTGATTTGCCATATTGCCTTTGGCGAACCAGCCTTGACCTATACACAGCGGGCAGAGCGACTGCGGCGACGTAATCCAGATGTTTTTGCTCGATATGGCGAAGATGCGCGGGCGGTGATCGAAACACTGCTGAACAAATATGCTGAGCGTGGTCCAGGTGAGTTTGATTTGCAGACCACTCTGAAGGCAAATTTTCCGCAATACAATATTTTGGAGCTGGCTCAGAAGTTTGGCGGCGTGGATGAATTGCGGGCAGCCATTACCGAATTAGAGAATTTGCTGTATTCTGCATAGGCTAGGTAGAGCTTTTATTGGGTTTCATGGCAAAACGTACAAAACAGCAAGCGAATCAATCGGTCACCACGGAGCAAAAGCTGGCCAGTGTGATCAAGTCGGCGCGGGACATCATGCGAACCGATAAGGGCTTGAATGGTGAACTAGACCGTCTGCCACAGTTGACCTGGATTTTATTTTTGAAGCTGCTGGATGATTCGGAGAAGCTGCGGGAGGCAGAAGCCAAGTTTCACAAGATTGCTTACAAACCAGCGATCGCTTCTCCCTACCGCTGGCAAGATTGGGCGGCAGATGATGAAGGAATTAGCGGCGATCAGCTTCGCAACTTTGTCAACAACGATGAAGCCACCCTGCTAGATGGACAGCGGGTGAAGGGGCTGCTGGCTTATTTGCGATCGCTTCAGTCTAAAAGTGGTCGCGATCGCCCGGATGTGATTGCCAAGGTCTTCAAAGATGTGACCAACCGCATGACGAGTGGAGCATTGCTGCGGGATGTGATCAACAAGGTGAACCAAATTCACTTTGATAAGTCTGAAGAAGTCTATGTCCTTAGCCGCTTCTATGAGGGGATGCTGAAGGAAATGCGCGACGCTGCTGGGGATTCAGGGGAGTTCTACACGCCGCGTCCGGTGGTCAGGTTTATGGTGCAGGTGACGGAACCAGGACTGGGTGACACGGTGCTCGATCCAGCCTGTGGAACCGGGGGTTTTTTGGTTGAAACCTATGAGCACCTGAAGCCTAAATGCAGTGCTCAAGACTGGAAGGTGCTGCAACAGAGCATTGTGGGCGGTGAGGCTAAGTCGCTGCCGCTAATGCTGGCGCATATGAACCTGCTACTGCATGGGTTTGAGTATCCTGACATCGATGATAAAAACAGTCTGCGGTTTTCGATTCTGGAGATGGATGAGAAGGACTGGGTGGACGTGATTCTGACCAATCCGCCGTTTGGTGGAGAGGAAGAAGACAGCATCCAGAAGAATTTTCCCTCGGAACGCAAGACCAAAGATACGGCTCTGCTGTTTCTCCAGTTGATTATGCGGCGGCTGCGGCGCAATGCCAAAAAGCCAGGACGGGCGGCAGTGGTGTTTCCGAATGGGGTGCTGTTTGGGGATGGGGTTTGCGCCAAGATCAAGGAAGATCTGCTGAGGGACTTTAACCTGCATACGATCGTGCGCTTGCCCAACGGTACGTTTGCCCCCTACACCGGAATTCCGACAAACCTGCTATTTTTTGACCGTTCGGGGCCAACTGAGGACATCTGGTATTACGAAATTCCGCTGCCAGAGGGACGCAAGAGCTTTAGCAAAACCAAGCCGATTCAGGATACTGATTTTGACGACTGCCGCGCCTGGTGGAAAAACCGGGTGGAGAATCAGCAGGCTTGGAAATATGCCTTCCGCGATGCTTATTATAAAGCGGTGCAGGAGGCACAGCCCTATTGGGATGCGGCAAAGATAGCAGAGGAGGCAGCAGGTGAGTTTGGCAAGGCCGCGAAGGCGTTAGAAATCCAGACACAAACGCTGCAAGTCACGATTCTAGATTTTATGCCTGCCAAAGAAAAGAAAGGCATTGAGCGGCAGGTGCAGGCAATTAAAGCTGAGGCGCAGCAGCTTCGCCAAAAAGAACAGCAGGAAAAAGAAGTTGCCAAGGAAAAGCGGGCGTTGGGAGATGCGATTTACTGGCCTATCTATAACTTAGACAAAAAGAACCCAAACAACCAATCCGACTTTGAACATTTACCACCTGAAAAGCTACTGGCGGATATTGCGAAGAAGGATCAGCGAGTAGTAGAACTGATGGCAGAGATTGAAGAAGCTATTTTGAAAAATCCTCAATGATTAAGAACTTAGCATGTGTGCCTTTAAATAAAATTGTTATACCTGTTGATCGCTCTGAAGCACCTTTACCAGGGAAAATGTATCGACAACTTGGAGTAAGACTATGGGGTCAAGGAGCTTACGAGCGTGAATCAATTGATGGTATTCAGACTAACTACAAAACTCTCTCAAGAGTAGAAGCAAATGATATTGTAGTCAACAAAATATGGGCACGAAACGGCACTGTTACAGTAATTCCAGAAAATTTATCTGGATGTTACGTCTCAAACGAGTTCCCAACTTTTACTGTTATTCCTGACGCATTAGAACCTAAATGGTTTTATTGGTTTACAAAAACAATGTCATGCTGGCAACAATGTGATGAGAAATCAAGAGGTACAAGTGGAAAGAATCGTATTCGACCAGAAAAGTTTCTAGAAATAGCAGTGCCGCTTCCCCCACTAAAAGAACAACAGCGAATTGTGGCGCGGATCGAGGAGTTGGCGGAGAAGATTGAAGAGGCACGAGGGTTGCGGAAGAGGGCGATCGAGGACTGGGATGTGCTTTGTAGATCAATTATCTTTTCTACAACAGTTGATAAAAAACTAACGCCCATGCATGAGTTAGTTAGTTTGCGAGAGCTTAATGTAACTGTTAGCCCGCTTGAGTCATATAGCTTTGCAGGAGTATATAGCTTTGGTAGAGGAGTATTCAAACAGCACAGCTTACAGGGAACAGAATTTTCCTATAACAAGTTAACCAGATTGAGTGCTGGTAATTTTGTATATCCAAAATTGATGGCATGGGAAGGAGCATTGGGAACTGTTCCAGATGAATGTGATGGGTTAGTTGTATCACCTGAATTTCCAGTATTTGATGTTAATGAAGACAAAGTTCTACCAGAAACTTTGGATGTTTACTTTCGTACACCCTCGGTTTGGTCGCTCTTATCTGGAATTAGCACAGGTACAAACATTAGGCGTAGAAGATTGCATCCCTCTAACTTCCTGCAATTTGAAATACCACTACCGGATATGAAAACTCAACAAAAATTGCGTGATGTTAAAGCTAAATCTGATCAGATGAAAAGCCATCGTCAAAAGGCTCTGCAAGAATTTGACGCCCTGCTACCTGCAATTCTAGACAAAGCCTTCAAAGGAGAACTGTAAGGGCAGCTATTTATGCGTACCATTCCGCAGCAAGAATCATTAACCGTTGAGTTTAAGAGCGATCAAACTCGTTTACCCGATCGAGATCTTGTTGCGGCAGTAGTTTGCCTTGCTAACACAGACGGTGGTTTTGTTTATCTTGGAGTTGAAGACAATGGCACTATCACCGGACTCAACCCTCAACGACAGAGCCCTGCCAACCTCACAGCCCTGATTGCCAATCGCACCAATCCTCCAGTCAGTGTGCGCGTCACAGTTCTACAGGAGGAAGGACACCTAGTTGCTGCGATCGAAGTGCCTAAATCCACAAGGTTGGTGGCAACTTCAGATGGATTGCTACAACGGCGAAGGCTTAAAGTCGATGGTACGCCTCAGTGTGTCCCCTTTTATCCTCATGAATTCGCCAGCCGCCAATCTGACTTGGGGCTGCTTGACCATTCCTCTCTGCCAGTTGCAGGTGCGACACAAGCTGACTTTGATCCCCTAGAGCGAGAACGGCTCCGCCAGATGATTCAACGCTACGGTGGAGATTCGTTACTTTTGGGCTTAACCGATGAAGAACTGGATGGTGCGCTCGGCTTACTTCGCACCGTCGAAGGGCAAAAAATTCCCACTGTAGCGGGTCTACTGCTGCTTGGGCGTGAAAGCTCACTCCGAGATCACATGCCTACCCATGAAGCAGCCTTTCAGGTGTTGGATGGAACCCAAGTTCGCGTCAATGATTTTTACAAGGCTCCACTTCTAAAAACCTTCGAGCGGATTATGGAGCAGTTTGAAGCGCGGGTCGAAGAAGATGAAGTGCAGTGGGGGCTTTTTCGCATTCCCGTTCCCACATTCGATCGCAGAGCATTTCGCGAAGCATTGGTTAATGCCTTTATTCATCGGGACTACTCCATGCTTGGAACGGTGTACGTGCGTCTACAGGACGATAACCTTTCTATCAGTAACCCCGGCGGATTCGTCGAAGGCGTAACCCTAGAAAACCTGCTTGTCGTTGAACCCAAGCCTCGAAATCCCATCCTCGCAGATGCAATCAAGCGTATTGGGCTAGCTGAACGAACTGGAAGAGGCGTAGACCTGATCTTCCAGGGGTTACTACGCTATGGACGACCCGAGCCAGATTACACCAGCAGCGATGCTTCAACCGTCAAAGTAACACTTAGCTGTACCGAAGCAGATATTCCTTTCCTCAGAATGATCGTAGAAGAGGAAGCCCGCACAGCCATCCCCGTCTCTTTAGATGCGTTGATAGTTCTCTCTCAGCTTCGCAGAGAGCGGCGAATTGATGTTGCAACCGTTGCCCATGCGATTCAGAAAAATGAGTCGATCGCCCGCTCCGTCCTCGAAAGACTGGTAGAAGCAGGATTGATTGAACCTCACGGTATAAAAAAAGGGCGAACCTACACTCTCAGTGCCGAAATCTATCGAACGCTGGGTCAAAGCGCCGATTATATCCGTCAAGCAGGTTTCGATCGCATTCAGCAAGAGCAAATGGTGATTCAGTACACCCAAAAGCACGGCAAAATAACCAGAAAGGACGTGATGAATCTTTGCCGCCTTAGCGAAGATCAGGCAGGACATTTGCTACGTCAACTAACAGCCGAAAGCAAACTCATCCTGCACGGCAAGAGTAAGGGCGCTTTTTACACAGTTCCTTAATCACGCAAATACGCGCATTGCGTATATCCGAATCACGCCTGCGTGATTAATCACGCATGAAATCGCTGAAGTGTTGGAATAGCAGCAGACTAGCGGTTCCTGGATTTGAGATATCTTAGTAGAGAATTATCAAACTACAGTGCTTGCGGATGGCTCGTTACGCTCTGGTGATTGGCATTGGTGAAAATTATTCCCCGTTCAAAGCGTTAACGAAAACGGTGGGGATGCTAAGGCGATCGCCAACTAACCCTTGTAACCGAGTACTGCGCCGCGCTCATTCACGAATGCGTCACCGGACAGCGCCTGATCCCAGAAGCCGCCAGCCTATGAACACTCAGGAACTCACCGTCCTGCTCGATCGGCTCCGCGCCGAACCCCACGAAACCGAGTGGCTAGAATTCAAAGCCAATCGCTTCGAGCCGCAGGTGCTGGGTGAGTATCTGTCTGCTTTAGCAAATTCCGCCTGTATCTTGGGCAAACCCCGCGCCTACCTGGTCTTTGGCATTCAAGATGGTAGCCATGCCGTAGTAGGGCACCAGCTTTGACCCGCAGATCGAGCAGGGCAACGGCAACCAATTACCGATGAGAACAAACGCCTGAAGGCAATGAAGCTAGTAGAAGGGCGCTACCCTAACCTAGTCGTGGCTGCTGCGATCGCGGCTGTCACTGGAAAAAGCCGAGCATATTCGCGATCGGGGTTTTGATAGTCAGTATTATCGCGACTTGATCTTGCAACTCATCCGCCAGTACCAGCCCGTCTCCCGCGAAGATATTAATCGGCTGTTGCTAAACAAACTGCCAGAAGTTTTGAGCGAAGACCAGAAGCTGACCAAGATTCACAACCTCTTAACATCTCTATCTGGGAAGAGAATTTGCAATGAAGGAACACGCCAACAGTCCAGATGGGTTTTGATTCAAGACGATAATTAAACAACGCTGAAATCAATGCCCGCTTCCCTCACATTGACTGCGGGTAAGTCTAGGGGAGCCTAAAACTTCAAGGTCAAGCAATCGATTTCTGATGCATAGCCATTGCTGAAAAAGGAGTAAAGCACCGCTTACAATTACCCTCAACCCACGAAGCTGGAACTGAAAACCTTGCTCCACAAGTAGGGCATTCCGATAGCAACCGCAATTGGTGGCGATCGCACCCACTTGTCTCCTTAAGCTGCCACTCAATCCGATGACAAGCTACCTCCCCATAGCAAGCCCCACACAACCGAATCGGCTCCATCTTCATCCCCACCCCATCCCCCGGCAACATCTGCCATAGCCGCTCCGTCGGCACCCCAACCACCACCGCCAGTTTCTCCAACTGCTCCCCCGTCGGACGAGGATTAAACCGAAACTTCTCCCACCGCCCGATCGCCGCCCCCAACCCCGCCATCTGCCCCAACCCACCCGGAGTTAGCTCATTTGCCCGCCGAAACCGCCCCAAAAAATGGCTAATACTCTCCCCCTCATAAGGTTCCACTTGGAAAAACCAAGGCTGAATCTCTAGATCGTCCATCATCGATACTCCGCCGCCACTTCCTTCAGCGTCTCCAAATCAATCTTCGGCAATCCCTTCTTCAACGATCGAATCGCCGCCTCCCGCAAAATCATATCCATCAACCCGATATACCCTGCCGTCGCCTCTCCAATCACCTTCATCATCGACTTACTCGTCAAATTCGAGGCCACAGGTAACTTCAGCACCTGCTTTTCCCACACCTCGATCGTCCGTTGAAACTCCTCCCCCGCCAACTTCCCAAACCGATGACAGGCCCGAAAACGGTTGTAAACCTGCTCATCCCGCTTCACCACCACATCCAGCCGATCGGTACCCACCAGCACCACCGCAATCTCCAGTTTGTCAAAAATATCCCGCACATCCGCAAAAGTCTTGGGCTTCAACCGATCGGCCTCATCAATGATCAGCATCTCTACCCCACAACCCTTCAGCGCTCGCATTGTCCGTTCCCGAATTTCTGCCACCGTCCCCTTCACCATCTGATACTTAAGATGCTCGATGATGATTTGGAACAGTTCCTTCGATCCACATTCCTGCGGCACTTGAATGTAAATCACGGGTACGATCGGCGGCTTTCCTGGTTGTTGGCTCGGCCTATGGCGTAGCCGATAAGCATCACAAGCCAAGGTTTTCCCCGTCCGTGATTCCCCCACGACACGACAGCATTGCTTCGACTGCCGTTTACTTTCCAGCCAACCATGCAGGCTTTGCACTTGAGCCAATTCGACAAAACTCTTGCGGTTTAACCGAGCTATCTCGGCTTGAACCTTCTCACTGGCCAATGCCACTGGCCCCAAGTGATCCGCAACGGTCTGTGCTGCTTGAACTGTCGTCATACCTTACCACCCAAAATCATCATGTAGTTGGTCATAATCCATAACCTCTGGCATTACCCAGGATTCATCCACCCCAGTCTTTTCGACGATTTCGTCCGGTTCAACCGCCGCAATTTCTACCGACTGCGGTTGAGGCCGACTGGGCAAGCGTTCCTGTTCTGCTTTTTGCCTTGCCTTCCGACCCTTCTGCTTCTTCTCGACAAATACATCCCGATCGCGCACCTCCTCTAGAATCGATCGATTGCTAATGGTTTTTCCCGCCTCCCGCACCCTGCGGCTACTGGCTTTCGCTTCATCAAGCGCGATCGTCTCAGTTTCCAAATCCTGAGCATGAGCATTGGTAAGAAAGACCTCCTTCTCCCCCTCAGTCCGGTAAACATAAATCGTCGTAATATCCCGTGGGTCAAACCGCAGCACCACTGTTTCACCAGCATAGCCAGCCAGATTCTCTCCCCGATAGGTCAAATTCTCAAAGCGTAGATAGCCCTCTCGGTAAACCGTCCGTCGGGTTTGCTTCATCAGGCAAATATCCAATTCCCGCTCCGTAAAAATATCGGGATTAGCAATTAACCCCGCCTCCCACCGTTGAAAGCGCGTTTGATCCTTCATCCGGGCATCCAGCCGCTGGTTATAGTTATCCACCAAGTACCGAACCAGTTGCTGCTCCAGTTCTCTCAGGGTCAAACAAGCTGATTTCTCCGCTTCCTCTGGCCGATCTTGGACATTTGACCCCGTATATCCAGGCAAGTGTGAGAAAAACTCAGTATTCAACGTGCCAAATGGCCGCTCAACTACGCCTCCTTCCGAAGGCCGATCGCGCAAGTGGCAAACAAACCCAATCTGCATTGAGACTTGCTGAATATGATCCGATCGAAAATCCTTGCCACCATCCGTAAAGAAATGCTCCGGCTTCCCGGAGGTTCCCCACTCACAATTCAGCCCATATTCGCTCCCATAGCGTTTCGGCAACATTGCATGACGCAAGGCCAACGCCACAAGCTGAGAACTGGGTGCATCAAACCCCAAATTAATCCCAACAATGCACCGGGAATAGGTATCGATTACCGTCGTCAGCCAAGGCCGTCCCAACATTTCCCCATGCTGGTCAACCAGCAAAACGTCCGCACGAGTGTGGTCACATTGCCAAACATGATTGCTATACTCAATTGCTAAATCCTGTCCTGCCCTGGTTGAGAGCGAAAGCCGCGAGCCTCGCCAGCCAATACTTCGCTTATTATTCTGCTGCTCCTTTTTCGCGATCAGCGGCTCCAGAATCCGATAAACCGTCATGTGGCTGGGATATTTCTCTACGCCCAATTGCTGTGCCCGTACCTTAACCCGAACCGCCACCTGTGCCGGAGTAATACGCTTGCTGTCTTTAGTGCCACTCTGGTAGGTCTTGATAATGAAATCTTGCCACTCTTGCCCAATGCGTGGTTGCCCTTTATCCGCTCTTGCACCACCTTCCAAGGCTGACAAGCCATTTCGTTCCCAGTCCTTGACCATCCGCTGCACAGTCCGGATCGATTTCCCAAGTTTTTGGGCTGCTTCTCGCAATCGTTCTCCATAGGTTGTCCGATTGCCCGGAACAACCAGCGTCTGTAGCACTTCTAGCCGAAATTTCGCATTGGCTGAAAGCGTGGCAATTATTTCATTACTCTCCGGTGCTACCGGATCTGTTGGCTGCTGATTCAACATGGGAGATACCTAAGTCCATAGATACATACGTTCTAAAGATAGGCTCATTGTAAACTAAGAAATCACGACAGCCAATCTGTTAAACTAAATTCAGTACAAATTACCTGCGCAATGTAAAAGACGACACGCAATCTGTGAATTTTCTAGGATGCGACACCTAATCTGTTAAATGCCTTCGCCGAATCAGCGCACTATCCTTAGTGTCAGAATGCTCTCCCTGATTGATTTTCAGGCTTTTTGAGTACGACGACAATAATTTGTTAAGACGACAAATAATTTGTTAAGTGACAAAACCCAGTCAGGGGTGCTAGTGGATATGGGAACTAAGGCCACGATCCGTATCAAGATTGTGATATTTCTCATCTAGACCCTTTTAGAAGCTGTACCCCACAACCGAATTGGCATCAAGGTCATGATGGACGTACATGGCCGTTATGCTACCGCTCGTGACCTTGATCTAGTCATCCATTCAAAAGATTTGGCAGCGGCCCTAGAAGTCTATCGGGGAATGGGTGAACTGTGGCAGATTGACCCAAAACGGGAATGGGTCTCGGCACCCTGACTGATGAAGCGGATCAGTTCGCAACTTACCAAGGGAATGATGCAATCGTCTCTCCCACCTTCCCCAAATGGGAACTCACAGCGGCACAAGTATTAGTAGGATAGCGATCGCAATGGTGAATATGACTATTGCATCGTCCTAATGGCTTAGTCAACCCTTCAATATAGCGGCTCAAAAGATAACCTCGATCAAGATTTCAGTCTCGATCGAGGTTATCTTTCTACCTCAATCTCTACAAGAAATGCATGTTTTGTCCGGTGGTTTGCAGGGGTTCATACCTGGATTTAAGACCCTTTCAACGCAAATACTCCAATGATCGAGGGGCGGGAACATTGTTGGTTACGCTGGATTCATCTTGAAAGAGAATGACTGTGATACCATTCTGGGAAAGTTTGAGGAGTTCGATAGATTCAAATATTCAGAACGCATTAGAGCACAACTCTCTGTTCTGATTTAATGACCTACGAATTATTATTTTGTGGTGGTAGAGGAGTAACAAACGTGACCAAGCGACCTGAGTCGGTTTCTAGTTTTTCATTGCATCGACATCAACTCGAACCCATCCGGGTCGGTGTGATCGGCATCGGCAATATGGGACAGCACCATGTCCGGGTACTGAGCTTGATGAAAGACGTCAAGCTGATCGGCGTGTCTGATGTCAATCTCGATTGCGGGATAGAGACCGCTAGTCGGTATCAGACCCGATTTTTTGAAGATTATCATGAGTTGCTGCTCCACGCAGACGCCGTCTGTATTGCCGTTCCGACGCGGTTTCACCATGCGGTGGGACTAGCGGCGCTGAAGGCGGGTGTTCATGTGTTGATCGAAAAACCGATCGCTGCCACCATTTCTGAAGCCGAATCCCTGGTCAATGCCGCTGCGACTGAAGGCTGTATTCTGCAAGTCGGCCATATTGAGCGCTTTAACCCGGTGTTCCAAGAACTTAGCAACGTGATGAAGACCGAGGAAATTATTGCCCTCGAAGCCCATCGCATGAGTCCTTACTGCGATCGGGCCAACGATGTTTCGGTGGTGTTAGACCTGATGATTCACGATATCGATTTGGTGTTAGAACTCGCTAAGTCCCCCGTAGTTCATCTGACCGCCAGTGGAAGCCGTGCGAGCCAGACCTCTCAGTATCTCGACTACGTAACGGCGACCTTAGGATTTGCCAACGGCATTGTGGCAACCCTGACCGCCAGCAAAATCACCCATCGCAAAATCCGGCGCATTTCCGCCCACACCAAGCGATCGTTGACCGAAGCCGACTTCCTCAACAACGAAATCCAGATCCATCGCCAAAGCGCCAACACCCACAGCGGCAGCGGCATTGCGATTAACAACGCCGTGAGCTTCGGGATGCCCAATTTCTACCATCAAGATGGCATCATCGAAAAAGTCGCGATCGGACGGGTGGAGCCGCTCCATGCAGAACTAGAGCATTTTATGGCCTGTGTACGAGGTGGACTGCCGCCGTCGGTTGGCGGTGAGCAAGCACTAAAGGCATTGCGACTAGCGAGCTTGATTGAGCAGATGGCCATGGATGGACAGGTGTGGCAGCCGATCGATCTCGGTGACGGGGCGATCGAAACGCCTATGATGGCCGTATAGCAAGCGGTATAAAGCACGATGACGGTGGCGCTGAGGACTTCGCGATTAATACTTCGGTTAGCGATGCAGGAAGATATTCCGGCAATTTTGAGCTATCTCAACGAAAGTCAGGAGTTTTTAGCGCCCTTTGAACCGATTCAACCCACCGGGTTTCAGACGAAGCAGTATTGGCGCGATCAAGTCGCTCGAAGTTTTCAGCAGTTTCAAAGCGGACAATCTTTGCGGCTCTTTTTGTTTGAAAAAACTAGTCCCAAAACCATTATTGGAACGGCAAATTTTACAAATTTTGTGTATTATCCCTTTTACTGCTGTCACCTCGGCTACGGGCTAACCCAGGACTATCAAGGGCAAGGACTGATGCAGGAAGCTTTAGAGGAATCCATTCGCTACGTTTTTGCACAGATGCAGTGTCACCGCATTCAAGCCAATTACATGCCTCGCAATCAACGCAGCGGAAATGTTTTAAAACGGCTCGGGTTTCGGACTGAAGGGGAGGCAAAAGATTATTTGTTAATCAATGGCGTGTGGGAAGATCATATTCTGACGAGCTTGACGAATCCGCACTGGAGTTTAGATTAGCTATGATTCAGCCCGAAACCCAAGAGATGCTCACCCGAGATGGCATCCGGCTTGATGCAGATGTCTACTATCCAGCGGTTTTAGAGGGTGATTATCCCGTGTTGCTGATGCGTCAGCCCTATGGAAGGGCGATCGCGTCTACCGTCGTGTATGCCCATCCAAGCTGGTATGCATTGCAGGGGTACATCGTTGTTATTCAAGACGTGCGGGGCCGAGGCACCTCAGGCGGCACCTTTAAATTGTTTGAATCTGAGATTGAAGATGGATACGATTCGGTCATGTGGGCGGCAAACTTGCCCCACAGCAACGGCAACGTCGGAATGTATGGTTTTTCATACCAGGGGATGACGCAAATTTACGCAATGATGCACCGTCCACCCGCCCTAAAAGCCCTATGCCCAGCCATGCTTGCCCACGACTTGTATGAAGACTGGGCTTACGAAGGCGGCGTCTTCCGGTTACAGTCAAACTTGAGCTGGGCGCTGCAAATTGCCGCTGAAGGGGCGCGTCTGGGCCAGGACCATCCCGCCTTTTTAGCCCTAAGCCAAGCCGCCAAACAATTACCTCTGTCCGGCGAGATTCCCGCCTATCCTGACGTGCTAACCACCTTCGCACCGGATTCGTTTTATCACGATTGGATCGGGCGAGAGGTCTGGGATGAGTATTGGTTCTATCCACAGATGGATTTGGAAGAGACTGAGAATAGTTATGGCGTTCCCCCAATGCTACACATTGGAGGATGGTTTGACCCCTATCTCACTGGCACCCTCAAGCTTTACGATCGCTATCCCAACGAAGCTCCACAGCATTTGATCATCGGCCCATGGGCGCATTTACCGTGGGGACGCAGGGCAGGATCGATCGACTTTGGACCCGATGCTGTGAGTGACTGCGATCGGGCACAGGTGCGATGGTTTGATTATTGGCTTAAGGGCGAGGGGATCTTGGGTCCGGCTGCAACGTGGTTTGAAATGGGAAGCAATCGGTGGGTCAGTGGCGATCGGTTTGAGGATTTGGCTCATCAGTCTTGGCAATTGGAAACCACCGGACTGACGTCCGTGCGAGATGGACGGTTGCTGAAACAGAATTCGCCTTTATCGCCTACGGTTCCGGATGTTATGGTTCATGACCCTTGGCGTCCGGTGTCGTCTCTCGGGGGTCATGCGGCTTCTCCTGCGGGGGTGTTCGATCGTTCACACCTTGACGATCGCGCAGACGTTCTCACTTACACCACCGAGCCGCTCTCTGAGGCATTGCTGATTCAAGGTTCAGTCCAGATTCAGCTTTGTTTCAAAACTGATTCCGTTAGCGTTGATCTTCACGTTGTGCTTTCCAAAGTTTTTCCCGATGGAAAAGTTTTAAATATTTGTCAAGGGGTTAAGAAGGTGATCGATACAAAAGTCGATCGCGTGTGCAGGATTCAGTTGCAACCGACCAGTACTCAAGTCCTCATGGGAAATCGGCTTCGGGTGAGTGTGAGTTTAAGCAATTATCCGGCCTATGCCATGAACTCAGGGACTGGAAAACCGTTGCATCAAGAACCTATTATGAATTATCAAATCATCACGGTTTACATTACCGAGGGTGAGATTTTTCTGCCGATCGGCCATTCAGTTTGATAACTATTGATTTTAATAATTGCCCATGACCTATCCACTCTGTAGCTATCATCTAGTCGTTGATCTCGAAGCCACTTGCTGCGATCGCAATAGCATTCCAAGTTCAAAGCGCGAAATCATTGAAATCGGTGCAGTCATGGTCGATCGAAACTTGGACGCCATCAGCGAATTTCAAACCTTTGTACGCCCAGTGAGATTTCCAACGCTGACCTCATTTTGTACAGAACTCACGACGATCGAGCAAACCTACGTAGACGTAGCGCCGACCTATTCCGATGCGATTACGGCCTTCCACACTTGGATACAGGATTATCCTGAATGGGTGTTTTGTGCGTGGGGAGATTTCGATCGGCGGCAGATTCGGCAAGACTGTAAGTTTCACCAAGTGCCCAGCCCAATCGACGTCACCTGCCTAAACTTAAAAACCATGTTTGCGCGATCGCAAAATCTACCGGGAACCTATGGCATGAGTCAGGCGTTAGAAATGGCACACCTTCCCCTCGTAGGAACGCACCATCGCGGCATTGACGATGCTCGAAATATTGCAAAATTATTGCCCTATTCGCTGGGACATAAAAACTTAGGTGATTCTCAGTGAAAGAACCGGAGGCCCTCAATTCTGGGGGCTTCGGGATCTCTTTCTCCCCCAGAATTGGGGGCCGGGGGCCTTCCGGTATTTCTTTATTGGGAACCCATCACGCCTCAATCGCCGATCGCAAATTTCCCCCGTGTTCTAGCAAAAGTCGATCGCATGAATCCAAATCTTGGCCCGTCCAGTACATTGCAAGCGCCAGTTTCACCGATTGGCCACTTTGGGTCAGCAACGCATCCGATGCCTCGCGGCTGAGGCTCGTCAAATCCATTAGGATCCGCAAAGCGCGATCGTGCAGCTTAATATTCGTCACAGCCACATCGATCATCCGGTTGCCATAAACCTTACCCAACCGAACCATGGCACCCGTTGACAAAATATTCAACGCCATTTTGGTCACCGTGCCGGATTTGAGCCGCGTCGAACCTGCCAAAATCTCTGGACCCACAGGCAACCGAATGTCTACATCTACCTCAATGCTAACCTGATCCTTCGGCACGCAGGCCATAAAAATCCCGACAGCGCCCCGTTTTCGAACTTCGGCCAAGGCTCCATGAACGTAAGGCGTCGTGCCCCCCGCTGCGATGCCCACCAGCACATCTGCCGCCGTAATTCCATACTCGTCTATCGCCTTAGCTCCGCCTTCACGGCTGTCTTCTAATCCTTCTGAGCTTTTGACCAATGCCGCCGCACCCCCTGCGATGATGCCCTGTACCATTTCGGGGGGCGTACAGAAGGTGGGAGGGCATTCAGACGCGTCCAGGACACCCAAACGCCCAGACGTCCCGGCCCCGATGTAAAACAACCGTCCGCCCGATCGCAGTGCCGCTGTAATCCGATCGATCGCTTCAGCTAAATCCGCGCGCGCTCCCGCGATCGCCGCAATCGTCCGATGGTCTTCCTGGTTAAACAGATCAACAATTTCAATAGTGGATAGGCGGTCGAGGTTGTCACTGTTTGGATTTGTTTGTTCTGTCGTCAAGTAGCCGCGTGACGTACTCTGTAACGGACTCATAACAATCCCTCTAACCGACGGCGCATGGCTTCTAACTCAGACGATGACATTTCAGACGTGTCCTCCTCAGCAGACACCGCTGGACGACGGCTATCTTTTTCCCAATCAAAGGCATCCCGATTTGACTCGGGCGGCGACAGCAAAAGCCGATCGTAATCCGTTTCAGGACGGAAATTTTCAGGAATCAGCTCACAGTGATACCCCGCTTCCTCACAAAATTCTTCAATTTCCTCACGGTCTAACGCTTCCACCGACGGCTCCGGGAAATCCTGTGCCTCCAAGAGCATGGCATATCGCAACGCATCATCTTCATCTTCAAACATCAAGACAATATTGCGCTCGCCAATCTCGATCGTATGGATCCCTTCGTTATCGGTACCCGCATTAAACAACAAAACAAAAACGCGCATAGACTCGAACGAATTGGAAATTTATTTCCCCTAGCCTACCTCAAGAATCGGCTTCCAATCCATCTCTCAGTTCATCGTCACAATCGTCACAATTTTTCTCAGCGTCATAATCCTCAACATCACAGTCCTCAACTTCGCTACGATCGCCTTCATCAAAGCCATCCGGAGATTGCGCACTCAGAATTCGATTTTCATAACGGCGATTTCGGCGGCGACCTTTGGCACTAGTCGCGCGTTTAAGCGATCGTTTATCCTGAACAAGATGCTGAAGATCCGGTGCATCAGTGACATCGCTTAACGTGTCGTTGTATGTTCGCTTCATTCTAAACCCTTGTGTCTTGAACCGGATCACTCAAAATGAAGTCAGAAAAAACTTCAACCTAGTCCATAATTTAACGTAGAAACCTTGAGTTTGTGAAGAGATGTAATGGAACCCTCGATCGAATTTCTTACCGTCGAAGAGTGCCATCAAGTGGATGCTGCATTGTTGGCCTCACGAGAAAAATTTACTGCCCGCGTGGCCATCTATGCGCTCCGATCGCTCAAAGCCATCGCGCAAGAGCAACAATGCCCCGTCGCCGAACTCTCCCCGCAGGCGATCGTAGACTGGATCGGGTCGGATCCGAGCTTGCAAGCTAATCAAGACGGCAGCTTTCGGAATTTCTTCGTGCAGATTGTATTGGGAGCCTTAAAACCCTTGCGGGAAATTGCCGCTAGTCTCAACGTCGCGATCGAGCAAGTAAGTGTGGCTCAAGTGATTGCCTGGTACGAGGTTCAGGCCAAAAATAATCTCGACGGCTGAGAGGAGGCTTACCCCTTGCGCTCAAGATCTAGCTTGACAGTTCCTGAATGAGTTTGTTAAGGTCTACAGGAAAGTACATCTGAAGGCGATTATGATCAAATCGCTTTCAGGTAGTGCCCCAATCTTTCCGAAGTACTTAGCACCCAAAATAATGATCGTACGCGCTTCCTGGTTTTATGGCTTCTTTTACTGGTTCCCTGAGGGTTCCGGATAAAGTTTGTCGCCGTTAAAACTAGACGCTGCAACCCCCGGAACCCTCAAAGCGGTCTCGGGGGTTTGTTTTTGCGATTCTTCTATCTTCTTCTTTTTTCTCTCTTACCTTTTCTCTCTTGCCTTTTCTCTCTTAAAACAGGACTCTTCCATGAAAGACGCAAAACTGACCCTGAAATCCAATCCCCTTCACAAGAGCGTGATTCGGCTCAATGACACCACCGCGATCGGCGGTCAAGATCTAACCATCATCGGTGGACCCTGTGCTGTGGGAGCACTCGACACTATGGAAACGATCGCGACTCGATTACGAGGCTCCATTCAGGGTTTGCGGGGAGGCGTATACAAGCCCCGCACATCTCCTTACAGCTTCCAGGGAGCAGGCCGGGATGGGTTAGAGGTGCTCGAACAGGTGCGTCGTAGCTCTGGACTACCGGTTGTCACAGAAGTCATGGCGATCGCCCAGATCGAGACCTTAGCGCACTCGGTGGACATGCTCCAAGTCGGCAGCCGCAATATGCAAAACTTCGACCTGCTCAAAGCGCTAGGTCAAACGGATAAACCTGTGCTGCTAAAGCGGGGACTGTCCGCCACCCTAGAGGAGTTCGTCATGGCGGCAGAATACATTCTCGCCCACGGAAATCCTAACGTAGTTCTGTGTGAGCGCGGAATTCGCAGCTTTGATTCCTACACGCGAAATGTCTTGGACCTTGGCGTAGTTGCCGCATTGAAGCAAATTACCCATCTGCCGATTTTGGTTGACCCAAGCCACGCTGCTGGACGCCGGGAACTCGTTGCAGACTTGTCGAGAGCGGCGATCGCCTGTGGGGCCGATGGTCTGATCATTGAGTGTCACCCTGATCCCGATCGAGCCATCTCCGACGCTCAGCAAACGATTTCCTTGGAGGCCATGGCCGCATTAGTAGAAAGTTTGAAGCCGATCGCCGTGGCCGTAGGACGATCGATCGCCCAGCCGTTAGACATCCAAAAAACTCGGGAGACGGTTAGGGTCTAGACTGAAGGATCTAGGCCATTTTTAGGCGTTGCATGATGGTTGGATGGCGATCGAGGGCATGACTAAGGCAAGTCTACAAACACTTGAACACATCATATCCTCCTCCACCGGACTTTATGCTTGACCTCAGCCTTGCTATTTGTACCTACAACGGAAAACAGCGGTTGCCTGCCGTCTTCGATCGATTGCGATCGCAAATAAACCTTGAACAGGTCCGGTGGGAAATTCTCGTCATCGACAACAACAGCACTGACGGCACTGCTGAATGGGTGAATCAAGAACAGCAATCCGCCCTAAACCATTGTCTTCCAACCATTCGATACATCCCCGAAACCCAGCAAGGACTTGCCTTCGCACGACAATGCGCCATTGAAAACGCCCAAGGCCCATGGGTGGCTTTCCTTGATGACGATAATTTGCCGGACGAGCATTGGATTGCAGCGGTACACCAGTTTGCACAGGCGAATCCTAATGCCGGAGCATTTCACGGCAAAGTTCGGGGGGATTATGAAATTGCGCCCCCCAAACATTTCGATCGAATTGCGGCGTTTTGGGCGATCGGGGGTGGACGGACGGTTCGTTGCTACACCACCGACCCAGAGGCAAGCCGCAAACGGCTACTTCCTCCCGGTGCTGGCATCGTCGTCCAGCGCCAGGCTTGGCTAGACAGTGTGCCGACTCAGCTTCAGCAAGTCGGGCGAGTGGGAAAATCGCTTGTGGGATCTGAGGATATTGAAGCGATGGTGCATTTGAGCCGATCGGGGTGGGAGATTTGGTACACCCCGGATATGTGTCTCGACCACCGCATTGATCAAAGTCGCTTAACCCGTGAGTACGCAATGCGATTGATGCATGGCATTGGGCTAGGGCGCTGGAATACTCGCAAGTTAGGGTTTGAGCCGTGGCAGCAGACTGGAATGATGGTCATTTTTTGGGCGAATGACCTGCGTAAAGCGATCGCTCATGCGATCAAATACCGCAAACAGATTCCGTCTGATTGTGTGGCCTCCGCAGAGATGGCGTTTTTTTGGGGGTGTTTAAAAAGTCCGTTTTATGGTTTGGGCTATTTCAATAGCGATCGATGATGGAGGATTCGCAGGGGCGAAAGGTTTCCGCCCGTTCCATTAACACCCTAAATCTGCATCTAAAACGTGATCTGTCGCCGCAGCGCAAATCCAATGAGCCGCCAAGGGACACTCGATCGCGTGACGATCGAAAGGCGTAACAGTCGTCCAGTGAGCAATCGCCCCAACCCTTTCACCCGCGCATACAGTCGAGCCTGCAACAGTTCTTCATGGTTTTTCGCATAGGCAGGCAAGAAAGCTAGCTTGCCGTATAGCGTGTCCGCTCGATGGCTGCTGCTGAGCTGTTTCCAAAGATGACGATTTTGGAGATGCTCCGGATTAGGAATGCCACCATGTTCGCCGTAGTTGCGGAAGGGAATGTAGCTCTTGAACCCGCGCGATCGCAGAAATCCCTCCACCCCAGAATCCCAAGGGCTATAGCGCGTTTCTCCATACTCCGATCGCACCTCCTCTGCATAGGACAGCAAGGTCCGCGCAGCGTCCGGCGTCACCAGGTAAGCCACTGTAGACACCGAAAAGCCCTCGGCATACCCTTGCTCTGACACGGAGTAAATCTGTGATGCACAGGTATAAAGCCATGCCAGTCCAGTCGTTTTGGCGGTCAAATCACAGGGCACGGGCAATGATCCCAAGCCTTTAACCGGAACAAAATCCGCTTCAATCACTAATCCCGGCTGGTCTCCCGCCACAATCTTTTGCCATGCGCGAACATGGTTTACTAGGCAGAGATAGCTGCGAGAATACGGAATACTCGGATCGACAGGCGGCTGTCGAAGGATTTCAACCTGCATTCCTTCTCGATCGAGCACGTCCTCCAACATCGACGTATCTTCGCCGCAAGCAATCACAAAAACCTGACTCACTTGATCACGCAACATATAAATCTCCTTCAACGGTAATAGGTGAGGTCACTTGGAAGAAAATCTGCTCGATCGCATCGACTTTATCGTCAAGATGAAATCGTTGTTTGGCATAGTCTTGGGTTCGATCGCCCAGCGTCGGGTCATCCTGCCGCCAATTCAGACTCGATCCCAGTGTTTGAGCAAGATCATCAACATCTCGTGCCGTAAATAAACCCGATGAAAATTCGCCTGCCAAGACCTCACTAATCCCTCCTACTCGACTGGCGACAACAGGCGTGCCTGCCATCATCGATTCAATAATGGTGCGTCCGAAAGGTTCGGCCCATTGACTCGGCACCACTGACACATCGCTCAGATGAAACACCTCGATCGCCTGGTCAATATGCCCGAGAAAACGCACCCGATCGTCAATTCCAAGCTCAATACACAGTTGCCCCAACTCCGTTTGGTAGCAAGCCTCATCCTGCAAGGGCTTCCCCGCAATCAGAAGCTGACTCTGAGGATGAATTTCTAGAATTTTTGCAAAGGCGCTGCATAACGTCCCTAGGCCCTTCATCCGATCGAGACGCCCCACATAGCAAATCACCCGATCGCCTTCAGGAATCTGCCATGCACTTCGCAGATCCAACAAGGACGTTTGTCTCACAAATCGACCGGGCATCACGCCATTATGAACAACCGCGATCGGAGCCTTAACCTGTGAGATCCAGCCTTGACGGTTGGCCGCCGAAACGGAGATAAACTGCTTGACCCGACCAATTGTAAGCCTGCGCTGAAATCCGAAGTCCACCGGAGATGGCAACCGTAAATGGCAGACTAACGGCACGTTTTTAAGCCAACTCAATGCGGCAGCAAAGGGCACGTCGTAGGGTTGGTTGATATAGACGATCATCGATTCAGCCTGTAATCCAACCTGTGATTCAGCTCGAAGCTGATGCAAAACCGTCCACAGATCAGCCACAAACCAAAGCAGCGACTGCCACGATCGCACAATCGCAAAATCCCTTACCGGAATCATCCGATCGCAAAACGCTTCATATTGCGGGAGTAGATCGCCAGAACTTCCGTAGATTAATGTAATTCGATGTCCTCGCTGAGCAAGCTGCCGAGTCACATCGACCAAACTCCGTTCTTGCCCACCTCGTTGGGAGGATGGATATTTTTCAAGAACAATAATGTGCATAGCCGGAGGTCTCACAGTTCGGTCACATTTAGCGTTCCCGATCCAGACTCCCGGCTATCTCAAACCCGCTATTCTTCGCGATCAGCAATCAATAAGACCTCGCCCTTTAGCATCCGCGCAGCCGCATCTAGCAGCGCTTCTTCCAGATAGGGCTTGGTGAAGTAGCCACTTGCGCCTAGAGAAGAGGCCATTTGACGATGACGATCGGCTCCTCGTGAAGTTAACATCGCAATAGGGAGCGCCTTGAGATTGGGATCTTTCTGAATCCGCGAGAGCAGTTCGAGACCGTCCATTCGAGGCATTTCGATGTCGCAAAATACAATGTCGCAGGGGAGACCCGATCGGAGCTTTTCCCAAGCCTCTTGGCCATCACGGGCTTGTTCTACCCGGTACCCGACTTTATTGAAGGTCATGGACAGCAATTCACGCACCGTAATCGAGTCATCCACGATGAGCACCATCGGCTCAGTTTTAGCCGGAAGCGCCTCAACGGTAATTCCACCCGTTTGCTCCCACATGCTGCCCGAATCTCGACGAATTCGGCCCATGGAAAGATCAATCAGCTCTAAGGCATCGGCGATCGGCATAATTCGACCATCCCCCAAAACCGTTGCTCCAGCTATACCGACGGGTTTTGGCACTGGGCCTTCAAGCTGCTTGATTACAATTTCTTGTTCTCCCAGCACTTGGTCTACTTGGAGCGCCAGATAATTACCCGCACTTCGCAGCACAACCACAGACACCGTGTCCTCATCTTGACTTCCACCGTAGACGTTGCCCCGTCCCAAATGACGATTGTGGGCTAGAAGTTCCGTCAGAGGACGCAGGAGAAGCTCATTGTCACGCCAGACGATGTAAGGCTGACCTTCAGCATTCCTATGTAGTCGGTCCTTAGGCATATCAAGCATGTCCTCGACTCCATCCATCGGGAATGCAATTCGAGCACGATCGCTAATGCAACACAAGGCTTTGGAAATACTTAGCGTCAATGGGAGCCGAATCGTAAAGGTCGTCCCCTTCCCTAAGGTCGAATCAGTCGTCACCGCCCCCCGAATTTCGCTCAAGCTTGTGCGCACCACGTCCATCCCGACGCCGCGTCCTGCAAAGTCATCGGCTTGATCGCGAGTCGTAAACCCAGGATGGAATAACAAGTCATAGACGTCAATCCGGCCCATGGTTTGGGATTCGGATACGGTAATGAGGCTCTTTTCGATCGCCTTTTGCTTCACCCGATCGATATCTACCCCTGCACCATCATCAGAGACCGAAATCACCGTTTGGTTCCCTTGATGGAAGGCCCGAATGCTAATGCGTCCGGTCTCAGGTTTTCCAGCAAGACGGCGTTCCTCAGGCGTCTCAATCCCATGAGTAATCGCATTATTGACGAGGTGCGTCATGGGATCGTACAGATGCTCAAGCAACATCTTATCGATCGGCGTTTCCCGACCCTCGATCAAGAGTTCGGCCTGTTTGCCACACTTCATCGCAATATCGCGGACGGCCCGAGGCAAGCGATCGGCTGTTTGAGCAAAGGGAACCATGCGAGACCGCGTGAGTCCTTCTTGGAGCTGAGTTGTCACTTGACGGAAGTTTCGAGTGACTTGATCCGTTTCGTCCACAATAAATTCAATATCTGACGCGGACTCTCGAACTCGAACGATCAGCTCGATCATCTCCTGTGAGAGCGAGTGAAATCCGGTGAAGCGATCCATTTCAAGCGGATCGTATTCCATATCATTTGATCGCTCAGGATCAACCACCGCCGGAGAGAAAATACTTCCCGCCATGCGATAGCTCTGACGGCTAGCTAAGAGCGAACTTTCTAGCAGCGATCTTTCATACAGATCCTGCATCCGCTGCCCAACATCGCTCAACTGTTGAACCTGATAGAGCAGATTGTCCAGAGACTGACGCAGACGCTCTTGATCTTGCTCCAAGGTGTTGCGGTTGACGACCAGCTCCCCGACCAGGTTGCTGAGGTTGTCCAAGTGCTTGACGGGAACACGCATCGTCTGTTCGCCAAAGCCTTTGCTGCTGGGCCGAACCGTGCGACGGGTAGCGGCGGCACCTCGACTTCCCGCTGCGGGTGCAATGATGGACTGATCTGAGTCTTCCAGCAGTCTTTCTAAGTCATCAAACTCTGGATCGTCCAAGACCGAGGATGTAAAGGCAGATACCCTGATCGCCGTAACCGCAACGGCAGTGGCTCCTATTGCCATCTCTGGATTAGATGACAGTAATTCTTCAAGATCCATAAATGGATCAGGGGCTACTGTCGATTGCGACGCCGTTCCATTCAACAAGCGATCGAGATCCCCAAAATCATCATCCCTAAAATCATCAATCTGAAGATTGTTCTGAATCTCATCAAAGTCGCTGTCAGTAGCCGCAAAACCATCTAGCGGATCAATGGCCAACTCGCTCATCATCCGATTGTCAGCATTATCGCCAGCACCAAAATCTAAATCACCCAGATCCAGATCGTCTAAATTTAGATCATCTAGATCATCCAGACTATTAGCAAAGTCAGAATTTTCAGCGCCCAAATTCAAATTACCTAAGTCATCAAAATCTAAGTCATCTAGATCGCCATCACCCAAAATATCCAGATCAAACTCAGGGTCGATCGGAGTCTTAACCCCCTCTATCGGAGCTTCTACTGGAGCCGATCGAGCTTTCATCATGCTCGCCGCACCCACTCCGATCGCACCCAAAGCTGCCCCGCCCAGAAGAACATCTAGTCCACTCAAACCGCCCGATTCATCATCAATGGGGTCTTCACTTAAGGCATCGCTCGGAAGATCATCCCAAACATCCATCGGCAATTCCATATCGTCGTAGGATATCGAAGCTTCTAGACTGTTCATTTCAGCTGAATCAATCCCCAAACGGTCAACATCCGAGCGATCGAAGGATTCCAGGCTGTCGAGATCGAAGGGATCGGAATCTAAATCACCCTCCAAATCGCCCAGATCCAACTCATCTAGGTCCAAGCCACTGAAATCCGAGTCGTCAACCTCCAAGCTGCCTAAGGACAAATCGGTAGCCAGATCAGCCGTAAGATTGTCAGCCGTGAGATCAACCGATGCCAAAGCACTATCCTGGTCAAAATCAGCCCACGGATCATCAGTAATATTCATCTCCGGAATCGAAATATTATCCGGACCCTCTGAATCATCCAGACCACTCAGACTATCTAGATTCCCTATGCCTAGATCATCCAAATCATCCAAACCACCTAGCTCATCTAACCCCACGATGCCTTCGAGTTCATCTAGCTCAGACAAAAAGTCAGGTTCTTGTTGATCTTGAATGAGCTGACCCAACTCATAATCCAGATCAGTACCTGGCATTGTCCAGTTGTCATCAGTCATGCCTAAAGAATTTAGGTGCAAATCCGGATCAAACTGGATCCGAGTATCACTTTCACGACCCTCTGAAAACAGTGGATTGCTGAGATTATTAAAGAGCGTACTCTCCGCATCAGGGTCCGTCAGATCAAGCAGCGTCGGTGAATCTTCATTCAGGAAAGAGAACGCGTCATCCTCAGTTCCAAAGTCTTCTAGAAGCGATCGATCGTCTAACGCTAACGTGCCTCCAAAAGACAGGCCATCAGACACCGAAGACCACGACCGATCGTTACTCGTTACAGTCCCCTCTGCGGCGAACAATTCTGTAACTCCTATCAAATCGTCCGCAGGAGAAGCTTGTGAAACAGGAGACTCTTCTGAAAGAGAAAAGAGATCGTCAAAATCGGAGCCGCCCGATCGTCCCATCGTCAAATTCAAGTCATCAAAATCATCCGTCGCATTCAATTCAGCGATCGACCCTAATTCCCCGAAGCTCTCCCCAAAGGAGAGATCAGAATCATCGAACCCCATGAAGAGATCCCCAAGCTCACTCAGTGATGAAGCTGCATCGTCTGTGAGATCATCCACCACTCGGTTAGCAGAAAACAATTCAGGAGGGTCATCAAACTCTAAATCATTTTCGCTGAGCGTATTCTCAGAAACGTCAGTGTCAAACATGGATAGCCCAAGCGCATCCTCTTCAGCCGGAGCATCTGGTTCTCCCACGTCATCCAAGAAACTAAGATCGAAAAAATCTTCAGCACGATCAATCGCCGTAGGACTCTCGAACGCAAAAGGCTCTGACAAATCCGCCAACAAATCATCGCCAAATAAATCCTCAAGGCTGTGATTTCTCAGCCCTGTATCAGCAGACTCTGGCTCAAGTAAGAAAGCCTCAAAGTCTGAAGAAGTCGGGTCATCGTCCAAGTTAAGCGCCGTAGGTTGATCTCGCGAACCGGTCAACAGCTCTTCTTCCTGCCAAGTTGACGTTAAGTCTGGGACCTCTCCCTCAAAGAGATCAGCTAAGCTATTTAGCTCGGCAATCCCCATTTCAGGCCCTGAACCCTCTAACAACGAAGCAAAATCGTCGCCGCCTGCAACGTCTAGATTTAGGTCATTCAATCCCTCTAGATCGCCGAACAAGGCATCGTTATCAGCGATTCCACCTTCGTTCGAGGTCGCAAGCGCATCAAAATCAAGTCCTAAACCGAGATCATCGCCAACCGCCTCTCCCTCACCTGAGAACAAGGCATCAAAGGAATCATCACCAAACAAATCATAGCTGTTCGATAAGACCGCAGCACTAGAAGCAGGCTTGATCGCCAAGGGCACAAGATCCATCAATGCGCTACTTGGCACGATCGCACTATCGTGATCGGCTAGAACATTCTCTTGAGCCTGCTTTAGCTCTTTGATGATGACACCGGCCATAACCCGACCCGAGTTTTCAGGAGACTCAATGGCCCTGGAAATCAATCCGATCAGATAGTTCCACCCTGAAAGCTCGAAAAAAGCCGTCAACGAAATCAGATCGTCAAATCGGTCCTGTAGCGGTTGGCGAATCGCCGGGTTGCTATCGAGCTGTTTAAAGAACACTAGCAGTTCTCGCATGAGAATCGGAACTTGCTGCTGAAAGATAAGGGTCTGCGAAGACATCGCCGTGGAGCTAGTACGGGTGGAGACCGCATTGGGATTAGCAATAGAGGTCAGGTATTTCAGATGTTGCTCTACCTGTTGAAACACGGGTCTGGCCGCATTAATCGCCGCTTCTGAGGCTTCCTCCGTCAATCCAAAGGGTAGCTGAAGCTGCTCAAGAAGACTGCTTAAGGTATCAGAAACCTGCAACAGAAGCGTCTCTAGCTTCTGGTCAGCGCGTATTCCTGGGGTTTCCTTAAGAATTTTAAAATAGTCTTCCAACTGGTGAGAGGCGTGCTGAATGCCCGATAGACCAAGCATTGCCGCCCCACCCTTAACGGAGTGAGCGGCTCGAAAGACCTCGTTGACCATTTCCGAATCATCGAGCGTGCCTTGCAAATTCAGCAAACCCTGCTCGATGGTATTGAGGTGGTCTTTAGCCTCCTCAATGAAATAGCCCATGATTCGCTGCTGTTGTTCCGGCTGCATAGGTTTCATCCCTGTCTTGTGATCACCTGATGGAGGTGCGGATTAAATACTCAGACATTAGTCTCAGGCACTAGCTTCGATCGACGCTCTCCACGCGGAATCGCTCCACGGATGTGAGTAGATCGCGGGCAACCCCCACCAAGTTTTGCAGGGATGCGGACACCCGCTGCGCTTCCTGGGAAGTTTCTTGGGCTGTCAACTCGACCGACTGCATGACCTGGGCTACCGCACGGGAGGTTTCGGTTTGCTCCACAGTATCAGAGGTAATCGATTCCACGAGTTTGTTAATCCGGGTCGAGACCTGAATGATGTCGTCGAGCGATCGTTTCGCTTGTTCCGCCAATCTAGTCCCTTCAATAACCTGTTGAGTCCCTTCTTCCATCGCGGTCATCACCGATCCGGTCTCACTTTGAATTTGTAAGACAATCTGTTCAATTTCCTTCGAGGCTTTGGCGGCCCGATCAGCTAACTGACGGACTTCATCTGCCACAATAGCAAATCCTCGTCCCGCTTCTCCCGCCCGAGCCGCTTCAATACTCGCGTTTAGGGCAAGCAGATTGGTTCGAGAGGCTATTTGAGAAATCAGGGCCACAATTTTAGAAATTTCCTGTGAAGATTCGGCCAAACGCTTTACCTTACGAGTTGTCTCGGCCACCGTTTCGCGGATTTCTAGAATACCTGCCACCGTACGTTCAACGGCTTCTCCACCGCGTACAGCGGTTGCAGCCGCCTGTTTAGCCACTTCTTCAGCCTCACGAGCACTCTCGGCCACCCGCTGAATCGAGTCCGTCATCATCTGAACAGAATTCAGAGTAACAGCTAGCTCTTCCGCTTGACGCAGGGCGTCAGACGACAGCCCACGAGCAAACATTTCATTCTCAGTCGAACCCTTGCTGACCTGACGCGCCGCAAGTTTTACCTGTTGAACAATTTCGCGAAGATTCTGAATGGTGAGATTAAAGGAATCGGCAACGGCTCCTAAAACGTCGGCGGTGACTTCAGCCTGGACCGTCAGATCTCCTCGGGCAGCGCCTTCTACATCATCAAGCAGCCGGATGACCTGACGCTGCAAGTCTTCTTTTTGTTTTTCTTGCTCTTCAGCTTTGCCCTGGGCTTCATTAGTGGTAGCCAAAATGACCCGAGCCATTTGGTTAAAACTAGAGGACAGGCCGCCCAGTTCATCTTCGGCATAGACCGTCGATCGAGTACTTAAGTTACCTCCACATACCGCATCAAACTGCTTCTTAAGATCATCGGTCGATCGTCTCATTTGACGCACGGAGAGCTGACCCACCCCGTAAGCGGCACCGCCCCCGGCAACCATTCCGGCCAAAGCCATCAGGATTCCGGTCCCACGCAAGCGACCCACCAGTTCGGTGTTCACCTTTTGCTCAATGGAATCTTGCGCCCGCTGAGAGGATGCCGTCGAGCTAGCAGACTGGGCCACAACAAAGCTCACAATCCCAACGGCCAAAGCCGAAGCCATTCCAGCCGCCAACGCGATCGTCCACTGCTTTCCAGCAAAAGATGCATTTTCTAACGGCGCAAGCCAGCCCTGCTCGACGGTAGACACGACCTCATCTCGACCTTGAGGTTCGAACTGTGTGAAGCTCGGCATCGGTTCATTGGCGCTGCCAGAAAGGGGAAACAAATCATCTTCTGACATTGAGGCATTGTTCCCAAACCCAAAATTGCTGAACCCGGAATTCCCAAATCCAGACTCCGATCGCGGCTTTTGCATCATCGAACTAGCCGCCACTCCAGCCATGCCTACGGCCCCGCCCGCCATTGCGAAAGATCCTCCTACCGAAGGACTCGTAAAGCCCGCCGAATCTTCAGACATGTCAAAGTCTGCCAAGTTTCCTAAACCATCAAAATCGTCAAAATCATCAATGAAATCTATGCTGCCGTCAGAGAGACTCTCAGGCGAGGTGACATTTGACTGAGAAATATTGGATGGAGAAGCCGTACTGGCTTGGAGAGGATTGGACTGAGCTACAGGTCTCGAAAGATCATCCATCGCTGAACCGGACATAAACTGCGTCTGATCAGGTGAGTCTGGGCCCTCACCCCAATTACTGATAGAGAAATTATTAGGGCCATCACTGCTAAAACCGGATCGATCAGAAGATCCAGAGGAAAAAGCTCTAGACGTAAAGTTTGACGATCCAAAGTCGAAACTATCCATCACAGGGGGATTAGGACTTCCTTGAGAAACTGGACCCTGGGACGACGTATCTTCCTCGCGCGAGGAGACTCCTGACTTGACGCCTAGGCTTCCTGCTGAAGCCGATCGACCTTCTGACAAAGCCCCATCCGCAAACACATCATCAAAATCACTGAACACATCCGCCCCTGTACTAGTGTCTTGCCAGAGATTATCCTGAACGGCATTCCTCTCAAATGCATTGTCAAAGGAGCTTGGATCAAAAGTATTGCTGTCGAAGGCATTGACATTGAACGGATCGTCTAATCCAAACGGATCCCCAATGGACGAACCCGCTGTCTGTGATTCAGCCGATGAACCACTGGCCGGATTTCCTATCATGCGCTGTGATGCCAACGGCGAGACCACAGAGGACCCGAAATCTCCATCTAAATTCTCATCGTCAAAATCCATATCGGCCAAGACAAAATCATCTAGCTCAATGGCTTCCTTAGTTTGAGCGGACCGATCTTTGTCATTAGCCTCTACGTCGTCAAACGATCCCATGACAGACTCTAAATCCGTCCCACTACTCCCTGCGTCATCCTGACATTGACGAGCGTAACTTAATCCACTGTTGGCATAATCCAGAAACTCCGGCTCATGAGTTAGGTCTAGAACTGACTGGTACTGATCGATCGCAATGTCGTAGCCTTGGAGTCCGTAACAATAAATGTGTCCCCGCAGCAGCCGCGCACTGGGATCTTGAGGGTGTTGGTCTACGAGGCGATCAACAATTTTGGCAGCGACATCATAGTGCCCCTGCATATAGGCTTTCTCTGCCTGTTGATAGTCCTGTGCAAAATCCGTACTGCGTGCCATGTGCCTCCTCCTGCCGTTTGCTGGGTGCTGCGCGAATGAACGATACTGAATATCTGATGTAAGTCTGTTAGTGTATCTGGAATATGAAAATCCTGCCTTGTATGAAAATCCCTACATGCAGTTTGGGCGATTATCAACACAAGTACTTCAGGATACAGAAGATTCTCAGAAGAGAAACATTAATTCTGAGAACTTCCTGAAATGGATGCCTTTCTCAACTCAAAAAATGGGACGGTATCTTTTAAAACCTTTCTCTAAGCCGCCCACCGAGCCGATCGAAGAATCGAAACCTGATCGAGCAACCTTAAATGAGGATTATCTCGTTCGCCCAGATTCCATTCCCCGCGAAGAAAAGGAGCTACTCCGTCAGGAACATTGGTCGCGGTTTGAATTTGTTCGATATCGAGCCAATCCATTCCCACAATTCGATCGACCGCTAATCCTAAGAGAATATCTTGATCTTCCACCGCGATCACTGAGACCTCCTGACGATCGGTATTAAGCGGGACCGTATCCCCCAAGAACTGTCCCAAATCAGCCACCCAAACTACACGACCTCGTACATTCAGCGTCCCGAGAAGGAGCGGTGAGACATTGGGGACAGGGGTAATCCGATCGGGCGCGGGAGAGAGCACCTCGCGGATTCCAGTCGCCGGCAACGCAAACTCCTCGCCTGACGGAATATAGAACCGCAAATGCAACTCACCCTCAGGACTCTCAAGTTCCTGAAACTCAGGCGCTTGATCCTGTCCTCGTCCCGTCAAAAAATCTGGATTTCCCACCATAAGATTTAAGGCCCCTAGCCTCTCAGTAATTGCTTAACGGTTCCGACTAATTCCGTCGGCTGGAAAGGTTTTGCAATGTACGCATCCGCACCTTGCTTCATCCCCCAGTAGCGATCGAATTCTTCCCCCTTCGAGGAACACATGACGACCGGAACATTCTGTGTTTTTGGGTCAGATTTAATCCGACGACACACTTCGTACCCGTTCATGCGAGGCATCACAATATCGAGCACGACCAAATCTGGACAATGCCCATCAATATGCTCTAGAGCCTCTACCCCATCCGTTGCGATCGCTACAGTTAAACCACTCCCCTTGAGTAGGTCTGTAATCATCTCCCGCTGGGTCACACTGTCTTCAACGACCAGAACTGTACTCATAACCCTCTACTTGCCTGTTGGCTCAGCATTGCGAGCACCTATCGTTCAAATTAAAACTTGGGCCATTGACCGAAGCTTCATTAACTAAGGTACCCCCAATCCTAGAAATAATCAGACTTCCTTAACAGAAAAGTCTTGAATATCCTGACCCATACCCTGACCCACATATTTTTCTACGATCGTCACGAGTTCATCTTCCCCAAAAGGTTTAGCCAGATAGTCCGTCGCCCCGACCATTTGGGCACGGACCCGATCGATGAAGCCGTCTCGTCCAGTCAACATCACGATCGGAGTTTGCCGAAAAACCGTCGATTGTCGCAACATGGCACAAATTTCGTAGCCATCGAGATCGGGCATGGTGATGTCACAGAGGATGAGATCCGGCTTGACCTCAAAAAATTGGCTGAGCGCTGACACTGGATGATCTAACAACACCGACTGATACCCATGACGCTGCAAGATACTTTCAACCGTGTGACGAACCGTCGCCGCATCATCCAAACAAGCAATACAAGGACTTTGCCGCTGCTGGACTCCGCTCGTCCATCCCTGGGCCATTCTTCGCTCTAGACGCTCACTACCCGACGAAACTTGGATCCATCCCCGTTGGACACAAGGGTAAAGGGCGCGGGTAACGGAACTAATATCTCGGTTCAGCAGACGAGCGATTTGTCGCAGGGAGGTCTCCCCATCAACATAGGTCAACAGCGTGTGAAGCGTGGTAGAAGGAAGCGCATCCGCGAGGGCCGCACCGTCCACGATCGTGAGCACCTGTTCTGGAGAATGGATTTGGGGATGCCACTGCTTCCACTCCTGGACCTGATGCATGACCTGAGTTACCACAGGCATAATTTCAAAAGACTCCAGTTGCGGTGAAAGCGGCGCACCCATTTCAAAAATGAACCGTCCTTGACGCAAACTGAGCAGATCGAATAAGGTCTCATGCACCATGCTATGCAAGATGTTCCGTGCATCCCTAGAAGAAAGGGTCCGATTTTCCAGTAGCGCCCAGAGGCTACCGTATTCGGGCGCACTTTCCGACGGACGATCATTCTCCGACAGAGAGGAATAGTCGATCGATGAGGCCAGTCGGTCTAGACTATCGAGGGCCTTCGTCGATCGAAGACGGGTCAGAAATCCTCGCAGCCGAGTGATCCCAATATCAGGCTTTCCGGCATAAATAATTCGACCATTCATAAAAAAGACGTACATTGCGCATCTAATTCCGGCCTGAGTGGGGCTAGACGTTCGTCCCGATGGCGCTGGGAAAGCAATGCCCTCGTAAGGTTCGACGAGAAGCTGTCCGGTGCGCTGCCCTAATTCTACCAATTGGAGAATGCTGCGAACATCGATTTCACTGAGTTCTCCTTGCATGGACTCCACTTTATATTCTTTAAACTCTTAGACTCACAAATGAGATTTTACATTAAGCTGATGGAAGGGAAAAACCTTGGGCATAATTAAAAATGAATTGAGCAGATCTTTGCAGACTTTGATGCGCCTTTTGAGCTAAATTAACAGCCAAGGGGTTCTAGTGATTATTTTCATTTGTTACGATCGGACATCAGGACTTGTGACATAGGTAGAGGGCTAAGCGCGTGCTGTATTTGGCAGAAGTCATTCAGAAGAAAGGCGGTCTGATGGGCGGGAGCAGAGCTGAGTTAAAACTCTTGGCTTGCCAGCGCACGGAACAAAGTTGGACGGCGGTGTCCGGGGAAGAAGTGATTCCGGCGGATGAAGCATCTCGCTATGGTCCCGGAACGCTGTTATTGGTGGACTTAACCAACAGCAAGCAGGTCCAGCGAATTCAAGAGGCAGGACGCCCCTTGGTCAGCATCCTGCAAAATTTTTCGCGTCTTCAAGAGAAATTCAAAACTCAGGAAGAAGAGATTGAGCAGTGGAAGCAGTCCCTAACCTACCAAAGTCAAGAGCTGAACCGTCGCGAAATGGAAATGGAAGCTAGACGCGAGCAACTCGAACAGCTTGAAGGTGACTTTGAGCAATTAGAGCAACAGCGTCAGCAGTTTGAGCAAATTCGGACCGATGTCGAAGGGCAAAAAGGCGAGTTCGATCGTCAGAAGCAGGAACTCGAAGGCGCATGGGGTCATCTCAGAGGCGAAATGAATCGTCTTGAAGAGCGTAAGTCTGAGATGGGGAGCGGCAGCGTCTTAGATGATGAAAAAGCTCAACACATCAGCCAGCTTCTTAACCAGGTCGAAGGTTCCGTCGCCTCAGTGACTCCCCTCAAAGAGCAATCTGTCTACGCCCATGAAGTCATTGAACAGCAACAGCAACAGCTCCAGCACCACTGGACCCAACTTGAAAACTATCGATCGGCCCTTGGAACCCAGCAGGCGGACCTTGATTACCAAGCCCAAACCTTACGGAATGAATGGCAAGCTTGGCGCGACGCCTTTGAATCTCTTGTCAACGCGCGCAGCGAACTAAAGGTCCAGCAATCTTCTCTCCAGATGAAGCGAGAGTTTGCCCAAGCCATACGGCTTCAGCTTGATCATCACGAGGACATTCACCAACAACTCTATCGGATGACCGAGGGGCTAGAAGGGGTGGATGTAGGGCAGCCCGTGGACATGAGTGCTCTAGAGTCCATGCCCTTAGAGACGCTGAGAACGTTAGTGGGCGATCTGGCGCAGGAATTTAATAAGTCTTCTCAGTTTGTCCTAGGTCAGGAAGAAGAGCTAGACCACAAGCAAGAAGAAATCGATGATCTGCAAGCCAAAATGGAGACCGTCAGTGATTTCGATCGCATGAGCATTGAAAATGAGCGAGCTGACGAGCAAAATGCCTACCAGTTTCTCAATGAGACACTCGTGGGTCAACGTCGGAGCTTGAGGGAAAAGAAAAGCCTGCTGCATCAGCATCAATCTGTCTTAGCCCGTCGCCAAGGGAAAAACGATCCCCATGCGTCAGAGTCCAGTCTTAACCTCAGTCCAGTCTTTGCTCAAATCGACCGTTTTCGCCAAGAGCGTTCTCAGGAGTTACAGCAGGTGGAAAACCAGCTTGAGCACATGACCAGCGCGATCGAGCAGACCCAAGTCATGGTCAATAGCCAAACAGCGGATCTCGATCGGCGACGTCAGGAACTGGATCAGCAGGATCTAACGCTTCAAACGCAGAAACTCGGTCTCCGCGAAATACAGAGTAAAGTCGCCCTCTACGAAGAAATGCTCCAACCTTTCCAAGATCGCTTGACGGATCTCAGAGGTCGGACTGAATTTATTGCGGCCAGCTTGGACCAGTTTGATGCTTCGGGTGCCGAACAACGCCAAGCCTTAACCCATATGAAGCAAGCCTTCGAAAGCCTCCAGTCACCTCAGGCTGTTAGATAGGCTAGTGCGCTAGGTAAACCGTTAAATTAAGGCCACATCAACCAATCTCTATTTACTACGGCAATGCTTCCCAAGGGAAGCGAAGCGCTTTGAGTGCGATTGGGTGCGGTAAATAACGTAATCAAAGATTCAACTTGACTAAACGTGGGGTTGAATTTTTTAATGTCTTGGCAAACCCGCTGGATTAGACACCGTTGAAGGGCGAGGTGAAGCGCTGCTGCCGTTGGCCGATGGATTTTGGTGCAACGATCGATCGGATCTATTAGAACGATCGCACTATAAATCTCGTCTAACTGTTGCTGAAGATAATCTACCTCCGACCGTAAGATTTCAGCCGTCTGAGCCAGATGCAACTCAGCTTGGGGATTCAGCACTGCGGTGAGGAGAGGGAGAATCTGCTTTCGGATCCGATTGCGATCGTAGCGAAGATCGTTATTCGTACTGTCTTCCCAAATGGGTAGCGATCGCGAGGTACAAAAGTCGAGGGTTTGCGATCGCGCAATGTCTAGCAGCGGACGCACCACTTCAAGAATAGAAAAACCATCACTGATGGGGCGTCTCCATTGAAGCGACTGAAGCCCGGTAGTGCCACTGCCCCGCACAAGGTTATACAGAAGCGTTTCGGCCCGATCGCTGCGAGTATGTCCGGTGACCACACAAGCGTAATGATCCTGAGTTGCGACCTGTTGAAACACTTCATAGCGCCAAACGCGGGCCTTTGCTTCCGTGGATACATCGGTTTGCGCGATAGCACCGTGGTGAGGCAATCCCCAGGATTGGGCCAACCGATCGACGTGAGCAGCATTTTCGGCAGAGTCCGATCGCCACCGATGATCGCAGTGAACAATCCCCAACGTCCAACCCCACAGCGGCTGCAAGTCCACTAAAAGCTGGGTCAAACACAGCGAATCCTGACCACCGGAAAGAGCAATCAGGATTCTAGAATGTTTGGGTAAGAGATCTCTATTGCGCAAGGTTTGGTGAACTAGAGCATGAAGAGGCGTCCAAGGACGTTTCGCGGCGAACACTGGGCTAACTGACACCACTTGAGTCCTCAGAAGAGACGGTTTTGGCCCGCATCCGAACCCGATCGTCCCGTGCGGTCGATCGCTCAGGCAGTCGTTCCGGCTCCTTCGACGGCATAAACTCTAGCCGCAGTCTGACGTGACCATGCTGCCAACCCGCACCCGTCAAACGAACGACTTGGCACGCCACTCCATCCGCAAACCAACCCTCGTGATCTTCAGACCATTCAGACTCTCGATCGCTAACCGTTTGGGCTAAAGCATCCAAAAACTCCCCCACCTTAAACGTCGGGTTTGACATCAAAATGCTGCCTGACGGTACATAGAGCACTTCATCGTCATCCAATGGCAAAAAACGGGGATCGAGAGACATAATTTTAGCCTAATTTTAAGCAACCTAACGTTAAATCTAGAGCCTAGACCTACAGGAACCAACCGTAGCTGTGAAGTCCCTTGCCCAGAAGATTGACCCCTAGGTAACAAATCCACACCACCACAAAGCCGATCGAAGCCAAGATAGCCGGACGCCGACCCTGCCAGCCTTTGGTAATCCGCGAGTGCAAATAGGCTGCAAAAACCAACCAGGTAATTAAAGCCCAGGTTTCTTTCGGATCCCAGCTCCAGTACGATCCCCACGCTTCATTGGCCCAGACGCCTCCAGAGATAATGCCGATCGTCAATAGCGGAAAGCCCAGACCAATAATCCGATAGCTAATGTTGTCGAGCGTGTCCGCCAGACTCAACCGCTGAGGTGACAGCACCCCCACCGAAGTCACAGACTCGGTCACGGATTGCGTCATGACCGATTGCGTCACGACCGATTGCGTCATCGGCTGAGTCAGTACAGCAACTCCACCGCCAGAGCGGATCGCCTCGTCCATCAATCCAGTGGACCCAGCCGACCCTATTCCGTCCACCGCCAAAACAGGTTGCCCCAGCTTTTTTAATCGATAGGACCCGACTCCGATCGAACTCCCCTTCAGTTCCACCGCTTGTCCGCGAGTCACTATCAAAAAGGCGATCGCCAAAACGCATCCAACCATCAGCGTCGAGTAGCTAAACATCATGACGCTCACATGCATCATCAGCCAGTTGGACTTGAGCGCAGGCACAAGCGGAGAAGAAACCTGCATGTCATCCGTAAGCACAATAGCCGCAAAAGCCGTAATGCCGGTCGCGACCGGAGCTGTTACAGTTCCCACCAAGCGGCTCTGACTCATTTGTTCGGCAACAAGGTGCATGGTGGTAATCCCCCACACCAAGAAAAACAGCGATTCGTAGAGGTTACTCAGGGGAAAGTAGCCGCCCTCCAGCCACCGGGAAGCGAGCAGTGCTGCCGTGGTGAGATTGGCTAGTGCCATGCCCGTGGTCCCGATCGCCTGTAGGGCAGGGATCGTGGGGAAGGCAGCACCTACCCAATAGGTCAGCATTGTTGTAAACAGAACCGCAAAGGATACATTGTCCAAAAGTGCCTGGAGCTTTACTAAATCCATTGATGTCTTCTTCCCTCTAATGCGAAATACTCTAATTATTGCAAATTCTATGCCACTAGGATCCATACTAATGCTTAAATTCTGAACACTTTGCTCGATCGTTGCATTCAAATCGTTGCATTTAAAAAGACAGCACGTTAATCATGCTGCCTTTTCTAGTTCATCAAGTTTATGTCCCAACACCTCATTTCTAACCTGTTCTAAGCCCCTCGGCTTAACGATGCCTCGACTTGACGAAACTCACTAATCAGGCGTTTTTTCATCTTTGCGGGAACGGGGCGGTTGGGATAAGAGGTATAGTGGCCTGCCAACGAATTAATCGCGGTTCGCATGGTGGTGTATGAATTGAGCTTCAACACACTGCCTCGGCGGTAGCGAGATGCAAACTCATTAATTTTCTTCTTAGCTTCATCTTGCATTGCACTCCGATCGGGAGCATCCGGCGCGAGGTCAATGGTTGTTCTCAAGAGTTTCACCATGGCCAGCGTATCTTCCTGATAGTTACCCGTCAGGCTATCTGCCCAGGCAGCGCTTGAGGAACTCAAGAACATTGCTACCACCAAAACGATCGCCATCAGGCGAGATAAGATCCGGTTCATAATAGGTTAAGTTTCGCGCACTAGTCCAAATAATTCAGCTTCATATTACCACTAACCCATCGCGCAAGCCCGAATCATCTTAACCAAAGCGACCGCTGACATAAGCCTGGGTCGCTTTCTCTTTGGGATTCTGAAAAATCACTTCGGTCCGATCGCATTCGGCAATGTAGCCCGTCCGTCCTCGCTCAGTCTGTTCGACATTATAAAATGCCGTGAAGTCAGACAAGCGCGAGGCTTGCTGCATGTTGTGGGTAACAATCACGATCGTATATTTTTCCTTCAACTCTTGAAGTAAGTCCTCCACCTTCAGCGTTGAAATTGGATCCAACGCGGCGCAAGGCTCATCCATTAAGATCACATCCGGCTGCATGGCGATCGCGCGGGCAATACAAAGCCGTTGTTGCTGCCCCCCAGATAGGGCTAACCCGCTTTCTTTAAGTTTGTCTTTAACTTCATCCCATAGGGCCGCACCGCGCAGCGATTTTTCCACTAGCTCGTCCATACTGCCTTTGTAGCCTACTAAGCGAGGTCCAAATGCGATGTTGTTATAAATCGATTTTGGAAAAGGATTAGGCTTCTGGAACACCATCCCGATTTGACGACGAACCGCAACGGGGTCAATTTCGGGCGCGTAGAGATCCTGACCGTGATAAGAAATCGTCCCACCCCGCAATTTGAACGTGCTAATCAAATCGTTCAAACGATTAAAGCAGCGCAAGACCGTGCTTTTACCGCAGCCGGATGGCCCGATAAAGGCCGTGATTGAATTTTTGGGGATGTCGATCGTCACATCGCGAACGGCTAAGAAATCTCCGTAGTAGATGTTGAGATTTTCGGCGCGAATGACAGCTTCAGTCGTGGTCGGAGTTACGGTCGATGAATAGCTCATAATTATCTCTAGAAATTTTAATGGACCCAACCATTCAACCTACATAGAGCACCCAAACCCTGCCTCTGACCTTCAGTCTAAACTTGGGTCAATCGGATTACTTATGTCTAGATACCAGTTTAGACAAAATACTAGCAATCAAAACCATCAAAACCAAAATAAGAGAGCCAGCCCACGCCAGTTCCTGTTGATTCTTGTAAGGAGTAATTGCAAAATTGAAGACTAAAACCGAAAGAGTCGGAGTGGGTTTCCACACGTCACTCACCCAAAACTGGCTAAATAACGAGGTGAAAATCAATGGCGCAGTCTCACCCGACGCCCGAGCAACCGCCAAAAGAACTCCCGTCAAAATTGCGGGTAGGGCGGCTGGCAAGACCACTCGGCTGACGGTTTGGAAACGGGTTGCACCCAACCCAACTGATGCCTGTCGAGACTCAGCCGGAACCAACGCCAAAGATTCAACTGATGTTCTTACAATGATAGGCAGCATCAGAATCGCTAAAGCAATGCCCCCAGCAACAGCAGAAAACCCACCCGTCGTTAGAACAACAACGGAGTATGCAAATACCCCAACCACAATGGATGGGACACCACTAAGCACGTTAGTGAGGAATCCAATCCAACTCGCAAAACGAGTTCCCTTCGCAAATTCTGCAAGGAAGATAGCCGACAGAATGCCACAGGGAATGGCGATCGCACTGCCGATTCCGACTGTGACTATTGTTCCAATAAAAGCATTCCCAAATCCCCCCCCTTTGACCATCGGTGGCGGGGGCAATTTAGTAAATAGATCTAAGCTAAAGCTCGACGAACCTTGGATTACTAAATAGGATAAAACGGCCATCAAAGGAACAAGTGCGAGCACTGCACACAGAAAGATGACCAACGTCATGCCAGAATTGAACAGAGTCCGAGAGGCCATAGGCTGACGCTTCAGACGGTTCGCTAAAACGGGGTCTAATTTAGAAACTTGGGAGTCTTGAGTCATCATAGACCTGAGGGTAGGACAGATTAAGGTGAACCTTGAAATCAACTCTTAAACGATCGATCGAATTAGATCCCATTGTCTATAAAGCACTAGATCCGATTGACCCGACTCACAATTAGCTGCGCCAAGACATTAACGACGAGGGTGAGAGCAAATAGAATGAGCGCAGCATACATCAAGGATGCAACTTGAAGTCCACTGGCTTCTGTAAACTGATTTGCGAGCAACGATGAGACCGTAGAACCTTGGTCAAAGATAGATAGATTAACTTGGTTCGCGTTCCCAATCACCATCGTGACCGCCATCGTTTCCCCCATGGCTCGGCCCAACGCCAGCATAATTCCCCCAATGATCCCAGAGAATGCAGTCGGTAGAATCACTTTCAAAATCGTTTCCCACCGAGTTGCACCCAGCCCATAGGCAGCCTGACGCAATTCACTCGGGACCGCAATCAACGCGTCTCGGGAAATGGCTGTGATGATAGGCAATACCATAATCGCTAAAATCAGCGCAGCCACATACATCCCTGGACCTGAAGGCTTCGTTCCAAAGATCGGAATCCAACCTAAGGCTTGATTCACAAACCCTCCTGCTTCTCGAAGAATGGGGATCAAAACGAAAATGCCCCACAGCCCGTAAACCACACTTGGAATAGCGGCAAGGAGTTCGACTAAAAAAATAATTGGTAGTTTGAGTCGCTCAGGAAGCAGGTCTTCACTCAGAAGAATAGCAACCCCAACACCAATGGGTACAGCAATGAAAAGCGCTAAGAATGCGCTGACGATCGTGCCATAAACTTGAGGAAATGCAGCGTAAACGTCATTAACAGGATCCCAGCGACTGTTGAACAGGAACCCAAGTCCGAACTTAGAAATAGCAGGACTGGCATCAATCCCCACACGAAGCGCAATGACGAGAAGCAGTAGGGCGATCAAGACAGCAAAGCCGCCCGTCAGCCGAACAAAAGAGTCATCCAGAAAACGCGAAAAAGAAGTCCGATCGCGCTTCATCGGTTCGCTCGCTCGCTCTTGAAAATGGGTCATGGTCGAGTCCCAACAACAACAAATAACATCAATTAAATAAGATCAACGGCACCTGTTTGAAGACGCTTATTCAGAAAGAACGCTTCGATCGAATTATTTAGAGTCTAGCTCCCAGTACTGGGGGAATTCATATGCCACCAGCATTGGGAACTAAGAAGTCTCTCTAATAAAGATACGTTATCCGAATCCCTTACTTGCCGACCTTATCAACTGCCGTATTGACCTTGGTTACCAAGTCATCTGGAAGCGGAAGATAGCCGAGTTCGGTTGCGAACGGTTTACCATCCGTCAATGCCCACTTCGTGAAGCTCTTCAATGCATCTGCCTTAGCCGCATCTTCATACTTGCTGTAAAAAAGTAACCAGGTTAGGCTCACGATCGGATAAGCATCTTTAGCTTCGGGATCGGGAACGGCCAATGCAAAGTCTTCTGGAACGGCTACGCCAGACAACGCCCTAACAGCAGCCTCAGGAGAAGGCGTAATAAATGCACCCGCTTTATTCTGAATCGTTGCCATGCTCAGACCGTTTTCCTTGGCATAAGAAAACTCAGTATAACCAATTGCTCCTTTAGTCTGCTTGATCTGTGCCGTTACGCCTTCGTTACCCTTCGCACCTGTTCCAGCGGGCCATTCTACGGACTTACCTGACCCAGCCTTCCAATTAGGACAAGCTTTTTCGATGTGCTTAGTAAAGACATCAGTCGTCCCGCTACCATCCGAGCGATGGACGAAGGTCACATCGGCATCTGGCAAGGCAACGCCAGCATTATCTTTCTTGATTTTCTCATCGTTCCATTTTTTGATAGAACCATCCGTGATGCCACAGAATGTATCACGAGAAAGCTTCAGGTCTTTCACACCCTCTAGATTGTAAGCGAAGACCAAGAAAAGACCCGTCGAAGGGACTTGGATGGCAGTACCTCGATCGGACGGGAACTTTTCACGCTCATCTTTTTTCAGGGGTGCATCGGTCGCTCCAAAATCAATCGTTTTAGCCAGGTACTGCTTAACGCCAGTCCCACTACCCACTGACTGATAGCTGATTTGGATATTTGGAAATTTCTTGTTGTATTCGGCAAGCCAGCGCTGGTAAATCGGAGCGGCAGCCGTCGAACCTGCACCTGCGATCGAAACGGTTGCACCACCACTAGCTTTATTTGGGGCTGAATTTGGGGCTGAAGCAACCGGGGTCTGAGACGATCCGGGAGCCGCAGTCGGTGCTTGAGGACTACAAGCAGCCAATGCTAGTGCAAGTCCTGCCGGGATGACAGCCGCAAACTTATTCATAGAAAGAATCTGAGAAATTACACGAGGAGAGAAAGCCATAAGAAGTCTTGTTTCGGTATCTAAAGTTACCCTAGAGATTACAGGACCTGATTAAAGACTAGGTTAAGCTTAGAATAATTTGAGGGTTTATCAATGATAATCATAAGCTATTTAGCCGAGCTTATTTTTGATAGATTCATAAGGTAAGGCGTTAATTTGGCCAAACAGGTCGATATTTTGACATTAAGATAGGCACTCTATTGTTTTAATCTTACTTGGATCGTGGATCGTGCTTCTACTACGCTTTGGAATTGAGTTACAGCGTAAAATTCTCAGATTTTAACCTAAATTTAACCTTCGATTGCTGGGATTGGAGGTTAGAGGTTGAAGAGCTATGAAGTTAATTTCAGTTAATATCGATCGATTAAGGTTTGTATTTCTATGGTGGTCTACTTCACTCAACGAATTAGTTCGCTATAATGGAAGTCAATTAAAATTGTCAGAAGTTTGCGTGAACTATTTCGGATAGGATTCACCCTTTGTTTTAAGGGCTTCCATTTCGGGGCGCGTGAACCCATGAGTCAACTGGATTTCATAGGATACGGAGAGCACTGTGGCTATATACGTTGGTAATTTGTCCTTCCAAGCTACCGAAGAGGACGTCCGTGAAGTATTTGGTGAGTATGGTTCGGTTAAGCGAATCAGTCTTCCCATGGATCGTGAAACGGGCAAGAAACGTGGATTCGCTTTTGTCGATTTAGACACGGAAGCTGAAGAAGACGTTGCTATTGAGAAGTTAGACGGGGCTGAATGGCTCGGTCGAGTCCTAAAAGTCAATAAGGCAAAGCCTAAAGACCCGAGATAGCTGAACTTAGGATCAGAACTTGTGACTTGCTCTAAGCGCTAAATCATTTCTGATTGAGGGAGCCAAAATATTGGCTTCCTCAACAGAGAGAAACTTCTAGTTGACTTTAGGATCCCGTTGTTTTAGCAAATCGTCCTAGCGATTTTGCACAAACTTCATGGCTAGCCCCATCGCATCACCCACATCCAAGTTGCCGTCATGATTGGCGTCTAGGAACATGTTGAGCAATGGATTATTTCCTGGCGATTGTGCTCCAGTTTGAGGTGAGCCACTTTGAAGCATTCCAAGAACAATAGGGATTAAGCTTGGCAGCATAGATTGGACCATGCCTGAATCTAGGCCGGTTTTGGATGCGATTGCGCTAGAGACTTGCTGCTGAACATCAGGCGGGATCAGTGATGCGATCGCCTCTGTGCCAGCGTTACCACTACTGATCTGATCGACCAAATTCTGCGTTGAATCCATGCCATTCGCTTGACTGTGGTCTTGAAGACCGGACTGGACAGCATTGCCCACCATGGACATAACGGATTGCGTGGTCGCGGCATCCATTCCGTGGTTTCCACTGACTTGCTGAACCATCCCCACGAGATTGCCGAGCTGGTCCGCCGAAGCCTGCTGGTTCGGATTGTTGACCGCACCTAAAACTGCATCAAATAAGTTCATGAGAAAATTGTTACTCCTGTGTCTTGGCTAAAGCTGTTTGATTTTACACCCGCGATCGACGAATGAACTGTTTGGCACAATACGCCCTATCGGATAGCGCAGTTGATGCATAAATGGCGCATGGATGACGCATCTGGCGCATGAGTGTAGGCTTGATTAAGTGCAATTTTTTAATCTGGCAGTAAAGCATTATGGCAATTCCAGTCGTGGTCAATGGTGCAACCGGGAAAATGGGGCGCGAAATCGTAAGGGCGATCGTGAATTCATCGGGTCTAGATCTATTCGGAGCAGTTGCTCACAATCCCAAATGGGAAGGGCAAGACATCGGTGAAGTTATCGGCATGGGCGAACTCGAAATCCCCATCACTAAAGATTATGAACCCATGATGGCGATGCTATCACAGGAGCGAGAGCTAGGTGTGGTGATTGACGTGACTCACCCAGATTCGGTATATCACAACATCAGGACGGCAATAGCCTATGGCGTCCGTCCGGTTGTCGGAACCACTGGATTAAGTTTGGAGCAAATCCATGACTTAGCCATCTTTGCTGATAAAGCGAGTACGGGCTGCATTGTGGCTCCAAATTTTTGCATTGGCGTCGTGTTGATGCAACAAGCAGCCCTTCAAGCATCAAAGTATTTTGAACATGTCGAGATTATTGAACTGCATCACAACCAGAAAGCCGACGCCCCGAGTGGAACAGCCGTCCAGACTGCGCAGCTTCTAGCGGAAATGGGCAAGACTTACAATCCACAGCAGGTCGAGGAATCAGAGAAAATCCCAGGGTCTCGGGGAGGGTTAGGACCAGAGAATATTCGGATTCATAGCATTCGGATCCCCGGATTTGTCGCTCGGCAGGAAGTGATTTTTGGGGCGGCGGGACAGATTTACACCATCAAACATGAGGCGACCGATCGAGGCTGCTATATGCCCGGAGTCGAACTCTGTGTACGCAAAGTCATCGCTCTCAAAACGCTCGTTTACGGAATGGAAAAGGTGCTGTAAGGTTCAAATTTTGTCCGAATGCTGGGGATCAACTCCGACATGGGTGAAACTGTCTATCATTGGGCTAGGTTAAGTAAAAATCCAAACCAGTGAGCAGGTCATACATGGATATTTTTTCCAATACCGTTGCCTTAACGCGAATGCAGTTTGCGTTGACCGCTATTTTTCATATGCTGTGGCCGACGTTAACAACAGGGATGTCCATTTATCTGGTCATCATGGAAGGGTTATGGCTTAAAACCCGTCATCCAGACTATTACTATCACATTCGGTTTTGGTCACGACTATTTCTCTTGAACTTTGGAATTGGGGTCGCGACGGGGTTGCCACTAGAGTTTCAGTTTGGTACCAACTGGGGACCTTTTTCTGAAGCGGTTGGCGACTTTTTTGGGAGTATTTTAGGCTTTGAAGCATCAATGGCGTTTATGCTCGAAGCTGGTTTTTTGGGCATCATGATGTTTGGTTGGGGACGGGTATCGCCCATCATTCACTACTTAGCGACGATCATGGTTGCGTTTGGTGCAAACCTATCTATTTTCTGGATTGTATCGGCAAACTCATGGTTGCAGACCCCGACTGGGGGCGATATGGTCAATGGGAAATTTGTTGTTAGCGACTACTTTCAGGCCATTTTTAATCCCTTCATGCTCAAAAGTGTCGCCCACATGTTTCTGGCAACACTCGAAACATCGCTGTTTTTAATTGGGGGAATCAGTGCTTGGTACATTCTCAAAGGACGACATCAAGCCTTTTTTAGTCAATCGCTGAAGATTGTAATCGCAACCGCGATCGCCGTTACCCCCCTCCAGATCTATCTCGGACATCTCAGCGCTGAGCAAGTAGCTCAGTACCAGCCGACAAAGCTCGCTGCAATGGAGGCCAAGTGGGAGAGTAGTCCGGCTGGCCTGCCTGCGGATTGGAGCATCTTAGCCATTCCTGACGAAGCCCACAACCGCAATACTTGGGAACTCACCGTGCCCAATGGATTAGGTTATATCTTGGAGTTTCGTAAAAACTTATCCGTGCCCGTGCCCGGACTCAATGAATGGGCGCGAGACGATCGACCGAAGATGGTTGGGCTAGTTTATTACTCCTTTCGGGTGATGATTGGGATTGGGTTCTTGCTAATGGGAGTGATGCTTTGGAGTACGCTGCAATGGAGTCGGGGCAAACTTGAACCCGTTGAAATCGAATCACAAAAGTGGTTATTACGGGCATGGATGTTTGTGGCACCCTTAGGCTATGTTGCGATCGAATCAGGCTGGATTGTGCGCTGCGTTGGACGACAACCTTGGGTTCTCTATGGCAAAATTAGGACCGCAGATGGGGTATCTAACTTGCCCGCAAGTAATGTTCTAACCACACTAATTCTCTTCACAATGGTCTACTCTATTTTGTTATTCACAACGCTCTATTTTGCCAGTCGAATTATCGGTGAAGGGCCGAATTTATCGTTACCGCTACCCGACATAAACGGTCAATTTTTGATTAGTACAGAACCCGCAGAATCAGTTCCTGATCAACGTCCTGTAGAAGCCCAACAGTAAGGAGATTTCATGGAAGCGCTATTACGTTTTTTGCCGGAAGTTTGGTTTGTGATCTTAGGATTGTTCTTATTTTTGTATGTCATCCTTGATGGGTTTGACCTAGGGGTCGGAATTCTTTCGTTGACCAGCTCAGATGAAGAACGTCGCAGTATCTTAATGACCAGTTTAGGTAATATTTGGGATGCTAATGAGACCTGGCTGGTGGTGATGGCTGGTGCATTGTTTGGGGCATTTCCATTGGCCTATGGCACGATTTTAACAGCCTTGTACATGCCCATTTTTATGATGATTTTTGGGTTGATTTTCCGAGCTGTTGCATTTGAGTTTCGGGAGCATTCCACTCGCAAATTCTTTTGGAATTATGCTTTCGGTGTGGGTAGTTTCATCGCAGCTCTCGGTCAAGGTTTTGCCCTTGGTAGTGTCATTGAAGGGATTACCGTCGATGAGGCAGGTCATTTTGCGGGTTCGACGTGGGATTGGCTGGACTGGCGATCGATTCTTGTGGCTTTGACCTTGGTTCAAGGCTATGTCTTAATCGGTTCGACTTATTTAATTTTGAAGACAGAAGGAGAATTGCAGAAAATCCATTTTCGCACGGCTAGAATAGCGGCCATTACAACGTTCATTGGAGCCGTTTTGGTTACGATCGTTACTCCAATTGTATATGAAGCCACACGGACTCGACTATTTGCAGCACCCCAGGTCTATGTTTTTGCTGCAATTCCAGTGCTTGGGGTGTTTCTAATTTGGTTACTGCTGAGAAGCATCGATCGAGAGGAAGAAACTACGCCATTTGTTTGGACTCTGCTCATTTTCTTACTTAGCTTTATTGGATTGGGGCTGATTGTATTTCCCTACGTTATCCCAACCCAAATCACGATTTATCAAGCCGCTGCCTCACCGAGTGCGTTGGTTTTTATGCTGACATTTATTGGAGTCTTGATTCCGATTATGTTGTTCTACAATATCTATAACTACCTTGTATTTCGAGGTAAGGTCGTTACTCTGGACTCTAAAGTTTAGGCTCAATCGGTTTAATTTCATTGAAATGGGAATAGTCAATGTAGCGATCGCCTTTCTCATCCATGTAGATTATGTCTGCAAATTGGTGATCCCACAACAGGTCATAGACTCCGTAAATATAACGCGCGTTAATATGGTAGTTAACGGTTTCGTCAATGCCACGGACCGACACAATAAGCTGCGATTGGGAGGCCACTAAGTCCTCTTGAGTCAGGCCGTAGAGCGGACTAGTTTCATCGATACAATGCATGATATTCCAGCTCAACGCAAAATTGGGCGTGCGCGATCGAGACAAATCCAACATGTAAAATCGACGCAGAGTTTGGCCTTCCAACGTTCGCTCATCTCGGGTCAAAAAAACCTGAGCCTCCGCTTCTAAGATCTGATTTCGACGCTGATTAGCGGTCCGTAAAGTCAGCGTTGGGATACCATTGTGGGGAGAAATCAGAGCCTTTTTGCTAAAAACAACTCGCGCAGTTGGACGAGAGAACCGCGCAAAACTCAACCCCGTCACGATCGCAATGTTCAGTAAGCTCAAGAACGCCTCGATGGTGACAATCATATTGGCATAGGACGTCTTAGGCGAAATTACTCCATATCCGATCGATCCAAACGTCTGAACGCTAAAGAAAAAGGCATCCTCAAAGTTGCCCGCTCTCCCACCATTCAGGCAGTCTCCACCCAAGAGATACAACACCGCAAAAATTGCATTAAGCGCCACATACCCCACGGCGATCAACGTATAAAACCCAACCCAGGGAAGTGCCAACATCAAGTGATAGGGATCGCGCCAATAGTTATGCCACCGATTTAACCCTTGGATTTGGAACTTCCCATTCTCATTAGAAATTCGCACTAAGAATTTGCGGCGTTTATGCTGGGTTTGGGGTGGCTTCTGGGCTGAAGCCCGGGATGGGGGGGTCGATCGATTCATGGCTATGACGCTGACCATTTTGTAAAAGATCGCTTAAGCCCTCACAGTATCACAGCCCTCAATTAACCAAGGGGCAGCCGAAGATGCAGCCGAAGGGTAAACGTGGTCCCGCCGCCCTGAGAACTCTCACAGTCAAACGTCCCTTGATGATCGTGAAGGATTATCTTTTGACAGATGGCTAGCCCCAGGCCCGTGCCTTGATTCATCGCTTTAGTGGTAAAGAAAGGATTGAAGATTTGGGACTGCACCTCAGATGACATCCCGCAGCCACTGTCCGTAATTTTGAGCGTAATCCAGTCATGTTCAGCATTTTGATCCATCGTCTTATCTAGGAATGTGGCGATGACTATACGCGGAATCCAATCTGCCGAGGGTACTCCGACGGTAAACTGGGCCTCTATAGCATCAATGGCATTGCTTACTAGATTAATCATCACTTGATTAATCCGTCCGGCGTAGCACTCAATTTCAGACAGCGGGCTAAGGTTTTTTTCAACGATAATTTCCGGACGATCGCCCGCACCTTTAATGCGACTTTTGAGAATGGTTAGGGTACTGTCAATACTGTGGTGGAGGTCGAGCTTTTGGGTGTGGCGTTCATCGGAATGGGAAAACGTGCTGAGCGCTTGGACAATATCGTAGATGCGGGATGCGCCAAGCTGCATAGAGGACTGAATCTTCGGAAAATCCTCCATCACAAAATCCAAGTCCATCTGCTGGATTTGTTGCGTAATCTCGATCGGGGTTTGCGGCGAACTCTCAGGCAGCGCTTGACGATACATCGCGACTAGCTTTAGCAACTCCTGCATGTAGCGATCGGCATAACTCAGATTGCCATAAATAAAGTTCACAGGATTATTAATCTCGTGAGCCACTCCCGTCATCAGTTGGCCAAGACTGGCCATTTTTTCGGTCCGCAAAAACGCATCAGAAAGATCAAATCTGGTGGAGTCGCTAATGGGTTCAGGGTCGTCTAAAGGATCATCTAAGGGGTCAGCCATGTCAGTTATTCTGGGGGTTGCGGATGGGGTGGGATGCTTGTTTTTCAAATTTACGCACTCTCGTACTTCATCCTAATCCGCAAAAATACGGCTTCCTTTAGTTTTATACCGTGATCCGGTCATATCGCTGATGTGATCTAATACAGTTAGCGGAGTGATCTGCGTCACATCTTTAGGCGCGATCGCAGAGTTGATTGCAGATTGATCCTACTCAGACGACAAATGAGTTGCGATGTTCCCAGAAAGAAGGACCATAATAAACAGCAAGATGTTTATGGAAGGCAAGTTTCGCCATGGCGAGAACCGCAAGTGAGTACGCTGTTCATCTCCTGATTGAGGGGGGACACCGAGAAGAAGTCCGTTTTCCGACCTTTGAAGAGTTTCAAAAGTGGTACACAGCTCAGTTGCAACCTAAAATTGCAGCGACGGAGTTTTTGAATGTTCCTATTCGGGGAATGCAGGGCGAGTTTTTGGTGGTGCGTCCGGCGTCTATTGTCGGAATTCGGGTGGAACCCATTTACTCGGGCAGCGTCGATCGGTACAGTCAGTAGTTAAAATAGCCCTCAACACCCAGTTTTGACCCGTTTGGGGGCTTTGATGGTTTTTCTAAAATTTAGATTATGAATGTAAATGCGACATCGGGCATGGCGCTAACCGCCGTTTTTGGACTATTTACACTAGGACTGAGGGCTGAACCAATCCAGCCAGCTTTAGAACCAACAACTCAGCAGCCTATTAAATCCAGACCTAAGCCGATCCCCAAGATTTTACCTAAGCTTTTTCCTACGCCGCCAATTCGCCTGTTGCGGACTGTACCCGAGCCAGCCGCGTTAGATTCTCAAGTCTTGAACGATCGCGCTCGAATGCTTCAGGCAATAGACTACAGCATTCGCTATCTTCAAACAAGTAATGCAGCACGGGCTTATCAACGTTATCCCGTGTCGGGGGTCTCACAGAGTCGCGTGTTGCGATCGGTGCGGCGATTTCGGACGCTAGTCCAAGCGGCGAAGTCCACTGAAGCGCTTCAGAAACAGGTCAATCAGGAATTCAGTTTCTACGAATCGTCTGGAAAAGATGGCGAAGGAACGGTGGGATTTACGGGATATTTTGAACCCGTTTATGAGGCAAGCCAGACACCGACGGAAATTTTTCGGTATCCGCTATATCGTCAGCCACGAGGTTTTTCGAGTTGGCCTAAGCCGCACCCCACGCGGGCCATGCTAGAGGGCAAGGATGGACTTCAGGCCAGCGCGGGAAAGCTTAAAGATTCTGAACTCGTGTGGATGCGCGATCGATTGGAGGCGTTTCTGGTCCAGGTGCAGGGTTCGGCGCGGCTAGATCTGACCGATGGGACTCAGATGTCTATTGGGTTTGATGGCAATACCGATTATCCCTATGTCGGGATTGGACGGGAACTCGTTAAGGATCAGAAGTTTCCACTAGAAATGCTGAATTTACCAACTATTTTGCAGTACTTTCAAACTCATCCCACTGACCTAGACGACTATTTGCCTCGCAACAATCGCTTTGTCTTTTTTCGCAATACACAGGGTGCGCTGGCCACGGGAAGTCTTGGGGTTCCGGTCACGGCAGGACGATCGATCGCGACGGACAAAACGCGAATGCCACCGGGCGCGTTAGCGTTGATTGTGGCGGAATTGCCGAACGATCAGTTGCAGCTGCAACTAATGAATCGGTTTGTGTTGGACCAAGATACGGGCGGCGCGATCATCGGACCGGGACGAGTGGATCTGTTTATGGGAACGGGAAATATAGCGAAGGCGAAGGCGGGAATGGTGCGATCGGAGGGGAAGCTTTATTATGTGTTGCTGAAATGATCGTTGGAATGATGGCGATCGGGGCCATTGGTTGAATCTCGGGCGAACCGGGTCAGGTCACAACGAACATCAGATCGGCAATGGTGAGAAGTGCATTGATTACGCCTCTACGCGATCGATGAAGCCTATATCATCAGCAATATCTATTAGCAATCGCGCGATCGCCCTATCACCCGTTCGAGCAAATTCGCCACCTGCATTGCACTATCAACAACCGCTAGCGACTTCGCTGCCGATCGCATCCGTTCATATCGCAGCGTTGACTCAGGCGTCGTCGCTAATAGATCCAAAACCGTTGCCTCTAGCGTTTCTGGGAGCAACTGCTGCTGCCGAAACATTTCCGCCGCACCCACTTCGACAAAGACTTTGGCGTTGTAGGCTTGATGATCCTCTGCCGCAAACGGATAGGGCACCAAAATCGACGGGACGCCTACCATCGCAAGCTCCGTCAACGTCCCCGCCCCCGATCGACTAATCACTAGATCCGCCCGATTCAGCAACCCCGCCATATTTGAGTAAAACGGTAGTGAAATGTACTGCGGATGTCTTAAAATTTTTGCATCAGGGTCCGATTCGCCCGTCTGATGCACGAGCCAAATTCCCTCTTTAAACCAAGCCGGAGCGCACTGTCGCACGAGCTGATTCAGCGCCACCGCCCCCTGACTTCCACCGATCATCGCCACCACCCTCACCCCCGCCGGAATTCCCAGATCATCCATCTCAGGAGCTGCCTGCAAAAACTGCGATCGCACAGGCGTACCAGTCCAGACCGTTTTTGCTTTTAAATGCGTAGCGGCAGCCTGAAACCCGATCGCCACCACACTGCACCAGGGCGCAAAGGTCCGCGTCACTTTTCCCGGTAGCGCATTCGACTCATGCAACACCACCGGAAGCCCCAAGGACTTGGCCGCCAAAATCGCCGGGGCCGAAATGTAGCCGCCCGTTGTAAAGACGCCATCAAACTTCCCGCGCTTGAGAATTTTGCGAACCGTCCCGATCGACACGATCAACCGAAACAGCGTCTTCAGGGTACTTAATCCAGGTTTAGCCTGAAACCCCGCCACTTTCACCGTGTGCAACGGATACCGATCGCCCACGAGTTTGACTTCCATTCGATCGGGAACGCCTAGCCATTCGAGGTGCCAAGGGTGCGAACTTCGAGCAAGTTGCTCTGCGATCGCCACCGCCGGAAACACATGACCTCCCGTACCGCTAGCAGCAATCAGTAGACGACGAGGCGAAGAATCAGTCATGACGGACATCACAAAATCGCAGGGATAACGGGCACAACATTTAGCAGGGGCATCTTACCGCGATTTACCGCGATATGTGCCCACAACAAACCGAATCGATCGCTCTGAATTTGTACAGGGCTAATCACCTTGCATTTTCATGAATCTCGCATCCTCACCGATTCTCCAATCCTCACCTATACTGAGGAAACAATTCAACGAATAGGAACAGTGCGGCGATGATGGGTCAATTTTGGAAACTTATAACAGTCATGACCCTCACAATCGGAAGCTTCAATAACGCAGCCTTCGCGGCGCAGACCAGCAGCCCGATCGCACCCACGTCCGTCCTTACCGATCTCGATGCGGCCCTCAATCGGAAGGATGCGACCGCCGTCACCAATCTGCTCTCACCCAACTTCACTCATGGTGACGGCTACACTCGGCAATCTCTCACTCAGTCCCTTCAATCCCTGTGGCAGCAGTATCCGAACCTGACCTACCGCACCGAAATTGTCAAAACAGAGGTCAAAACCAACGCCAACGAAGTCGAAACCTTAACAACGATCGAAGGCAAACGCAATCTCAAAGGCCAAATCTGGAAAATCCAAGGCACCATCCGCGCCCTTCAAGTAATCGAAGCCAGCCAAGTGCGATCGCAAACTATTTTGGCCGAGCAAACCCAAGTTCGCATTGGCGAAAAGCCCCCCACCGTTACGGTTAGACTGCCGACCACCGTCATCGTAGGCAAGGACTATAGCTACGATGTCGTTGTCCAAGAACCTGTCAATGACGACCTCTTCATGGGCGCCATTCTTAACGAACCCGTTTCCGCCGCGCTCATCTCCAACCCCACCCGTCTCCAGCTCGAATTTCCTTCACTCGCTGAACTGCTGACCGGACGACCCACCCGCCGCCGACCCGCCGCTCCCTCGATCGGCGATTCAATGGTCAAGCCCATCAAACTCAGCCACATGAAGTCCGGCGGCTTCTTTAAAATCGGACGAGCCTCCAGCGTCCCTGAGACTCAATGGATCTCAGCTATTCTCGCCCGTCACGATGGCGGCATCACGATCGCAACGACCCGACTCAGAACCGTCAAGTAAATCATTACGTGAATGATTCAGCCATAGGACGGCAAGGCAAACCTGCTAGACTAAAAGTAGAAAGTTTACAAAGCGTTACATACAGCGTTACCTATAACTATGCCGAGAGATCTACGGGGCTTTATTAAGCAATTGGAAGACGGCGGGCAGTTACGTCGTATCACCGCTCTAGTCGATCCTGACCTGGAAATTGCTGAAATTGCCCAGCGGATGTTACAGTGCGGCGGTCCAGGGCTGCTGTTTGAAAACGTGAAAGGGTCGCCCTATCCTGTGGCGGTCAACCTGATGGGGACGGTCGATCGCATCACCCGCGCCATGAACATGGATTCGGTCGATGAACTAGAGGCGCTGGGCAAAAAACTGGCGATTCTCTATCAACCCCGTCCGCCAAAAAAGATTAAGCAGGCGTTTGATCTGGGCAAAGTTTTATTTGACGTGCTGAAAGCTAAGCCCGATCGAGATCTCTTTCCCCCGTGCCAACAGGTGGTCCTCAAGGACGACGAGGTAGATCTCAACCAAATTCCGATGCTCAAAGTTTATCCCGGTGACGCCGCTAAAGTGTTGACCCTCGGGCTGATGATCACAAAGGACCCGGAGACGAAGATCACAAACGTTGGGGTCTACCGCTTGCAGATGCAAGACAAAAACACCATGACCGTCCAGTGGTTATCGGTTCGTGGACCTACGCGGCACTTGCGAAAAGCGGCTGAAATGGGCCAACCTCTTGAAGTTGCGATCGCCATTGGCGTCGATCCTATGGTCATCATGGCCGCAGCGACGCCTTTGCCTATTGACCTGTCTGAATGGCTGTTTGCTGGTATTTACAACGGCGCGGGCATCCATCTCGCAAAGTGCAAAACCGTTGATCTCGAAGTGCCTGCTGACGCCGAATTTGTCCTAGAAGGCACCATTACTCCCGGCGAAACCGGAATTGACGGACCTGCTGGCGACCATATGGGCTACTACGGTCCCGTCCGCAAAGATGCACCGTTGATTCGGTTTCAGTGCCTTACCCACCGCAAAAATCCCATCTACATGACCACCTTCAGCGGTCGTCCGCCCAAGGAAGATGCCATGATGGCGATCGCCCTGAACCGCATTTATACGCCGATTCTTCGCCAGCAAGTCCCGGAGATTCGCGATTTTTTCTTACCTATGGAGGCTTTGTCTTACAAGGCGGCTATTCTGTCAATAGATAAGTCCTATCCCGGACAGGCCAGACGGGCGGCGCTAGCGTTCTGGAGTGCCTTGCCACAGTTTACGTACACGAAATTCGTCATCGTTGTAGATAAAGATATCAATATCCGAGATCCTCGTGCGGTGGTTTGGGCCATCACATCAAAGGTGGATCCTGCAAGAGATGTGTTTATTCTTCCCGATAACCCGTTTGACTCTCTTGACTTTGCGACGGAACGATCGGGGCTGGGGAGCAAAATGGGCATCGACGCTACGACGAAGGTCTTTCCTGAAACCGATCGCGCTTGGGGAGATGCGCTGATAAGCGATCCAGATACGGCAGATTTGGTGAGTCGTCGGTGGGCCGAATATGGATTGGCTGACATCGATCTGAGCGTGGCGGATCCAAATAAGTTTGGTTACGAAACTTAAGCAAGTTTCATCACTTAGACCTATTTGCGTGACGAAAATTCTGATTAGGTTAAGTTACGCAAATAGGCACAAAAAATTTTATTAAGCGCAGCCCCGAACCCTCGGACGGTCTTCTAGGATATCAAGTATCACTTGATTTGTAGTGGCTTTTATTGTTCTCGCAACAGATATTAGCCTGCCAGACTCAACTGACTTTGACTGCCCCAACTCAATCTTTAGATGGAGCGCCTAATATGCTGCTCAAATTGCTTTACCTTGGTTTGCCCTGTATTATCCTACTGGGAATTAGTCTTCACAGCTTGTATCAGCGCCATGAAGTCTCTAGAAAAAGAGAGTTCCGGGAAAGCTTAGAACGCATTTGGCTCCTAGGTGCACAAGTCTAGCATGAGGTCGTTCTAGACTTGCGAACGGGGTTTAACGCTGCTCTCGCAGTTTCGCAAGCTCGATTCGGATGGCAGAAAGCTGGGCGGCGAGATCTTTGAGTTCCATCTGAAGGTCGGGCGCGATCGGGGTGGCCGTAGTGGTGATGGTGAGTCCTGATGCGGACGGGTTGCGCTGTTGTTCGAGCAGTCGATCGACCAATTCACGCGCTTCTTGTTCAGTATTTCGCCCTTTCTCGGCGAGGTCTTGGGCCAGTTGAGCCGGATTGGTCGTTAACTTATTCCACGCATCGAGTCCCGTTTGAGGGGTTTGTAGGGTTTCGACAAGGGTGGTCCCAGTGCCTATGGCGACTCGAAACCCTTGTTGGACTAATTGCAGGATGCTTTCTGGATTCATAATTAATTTACCTGGAGAATTTTAGGTTTAAAGTGAACTATCTAAAGTTAGTAGTTGGGCGATTTAATTCCAATTTTACGGCGTGAATGCTAAGAATTGAGGATATCTTCTAATATTTTGCCCCCTATTTTGCATACTACTTTACCTACTACTTTGCAGAGTTAGCCACTGATTAAAGCCTCAACGAATTCGTAGCTGCTGAAGGGACGCAAGTCTTCAATTCCTTCTCCAGCGCCGATGAAACGAATCGGGAGACCCAGTTGCTCGACGACCGCGAGTGCAATGCCGCCTTTTGCTGTGCCGTCGAGTTTGGTCAGGACTACGCCGCTGAGCTTAGCTGCTTCAGAGAAGAGTTTGGCTTGCTGGAGTCCGTTTTGGCCGAGGGTGGAATCGAGCACGAGGAGCACTTCGATTCGGGCGTTGTCGCCGACTTTTTTATCAATGATGCGGCGAACTTTGGCGAGTTCGTCCATGAGATTCTTTTTGTTTTGGAGGCGTCCGGCGGTGTCGATGAGCAACAGCTCGGTGCCTCGGGCTTGGGCGGCGCTAATGGCATCAAAGACCACAGCAGCCGGATCGGTGTTTTGGCCGGGATTTGAAATCACTTCGACCCCGCTCCGTTCGCCCCACACTTTGACTTGCTCGACGGCGGCGGCGCGGAAGGTATCAGCAGCAGCGATCAAACACTTATAGCCGGATTGACTGGCGACGTGGGTGATTTTGCCGATCGTGGTGGTTTTTCCGGCTCCGTTGACGCCCGTCATCATCCAAATGTTGAGTTTATCTTTTTCGGGAGAGAATCCGCGTTTGTAGGAGCCAACGCTGTAGGGAGTGTCTAACATTTCGCGAAGGAGCTGCTTGAGGTAGCCGATCGCTTCGTCGGGAGGAAGGACGTCTTGACGCAGTTTTTTCTGGAGGCTGTCGATGATTTTGTCGGTGGCAGAGACGCCAACATCGGCTTGGAGCAGAAGAGTTTCAATTTCGCTGATGGCATCTTCGTTGAGGGGACCTTGACCGACGATCGCTTTGAGCTGGTTAACGAGGTTGCGGCGGGTTTTGTCTAAGCCTTGACGGAGGCGTTTGAGCCAAGTAATTTCTTCGAGAGAAATGTCTTCGACCCGACGACCTTGGGCGGCGAGGACTTCGGCACTCCAAGTGAATCCATCGTCGAGGATTAAATCCGGTGGGAAGACGTATTCTTGGACTTTGGCTTGGGTTACAGGTTCGATCGGGGCGGGTTCTTCAATAGCGGTTTCTCGAAGTCGATTGAGGTGGGCTTCGGTTTCAGCTTGGGATTGCATCCACAGCGGGCGATCGGTAGGAACGTCATCTACGGGTTCGATCGGTGCGGGTTCGGATTCTTCTACGGCGGCGGCGATCGGATTTTCGATCGGGTCTTCAGCAACGTCTTCGACGGGAACGACTGGGGCGGATTCTTGTTGCTTCTGCTTAAGGCGATCGTAGGCAGCTTTGGCGAAGGTCAGGGCTTCGGCGGGGGTGGGTGCGATCGGGGTGGCGATCGTTTCTTCGGCGGGGACGGGGGTTGGAGGGATTTCTTCGGCGGGGCGGTTGAACCAATTGAATGACATTTTAATGTGCTCCTTTAAATGCCCGGTTTTGGGGTGGTTTGGGGTGGGATGCGGGGATTAGAATGATGTGTTGCTTCGCTTAACGCATCCTACGTCGGATTGTTGGGTTGGATTATGGGGATTCTGTGGGTGGGGCTTGGGACTCGCGGGCGGGGGGCTTGGGGGGGATCGATCGGCTATTGGGTTTGAATCCTAATTGCTCGAACGCTCGTCGTAATACGCCGTTGATGAACCGATGGCCGTCTTCTTCACTGTACCGTTTGGCTAGCTCAATAGCTTCGTTGATGGCGACTTGGGGAGGGGTTTCTAGTCGGGTCATTTCGATGACGGCAATGCGGAGAATGTCTCGATCGACTCGGGCTAATCGGTTGAGCTGCCAGTCTACTAAGGCATTTTCAATCGTGGCGTCGATGTCTTTACCATCACGCACAAAGGCAGACACCATCTCTAGGGTGTAGCTGCGAACTTCAACTTTATTCGACAGTTGGATAAACTCTGGAATCTCAAAGCAATGGCCTAACTGATTAATAGCATTCTCAGTCAGACGAATAGCTTCGACGAGCATCACCTTCGCACGACCCACGTCTTCCGCACGAGTTTCACTATCCAAAATCTGAGCGTTGCTACGTTGTAATTCAGCAGCAGCAGATTCAATTGTGTCACGAGCTTCCGAGGCCAAGGTCCGCACAGCAGCGAGCACAATATCCTGCAAGTCCTGAGCATTCAGCTTTACGGGATCTGAGGGGAGCTGGCTTAGGCTCAGAAGTGCCAATTCACGGGCGATTCGACGGGCTTGCATGGGGCACAAAAACGCAACAAAAATGCGATCGCTCAAGTTAGCGCATCTATACTAACACTGCGACGGTCTCACACTGCGAGGTTCTGCGAAGGTTCGGGTTCACGACCCTGATGCTTATCCGGTTTTCACGCTACTATTTGGGTTAACTCCAGCTATCCTCTCGCAACGCATTATGATTGAGCTTTATCAGTTTGAAATCTCTAGCTATGCCGAAAAGGTTCGGTTCGTCTTGGACTACAAAGGTCTAGATTACAAAAAAGTCGAAGTGCTCCCAGCGATCGGCCAAGTCGAAGTCTTTAAACTATCCGGTCAGCGCCAAGTGCCCGTCCTCAAAGACGAAGGCACGGTGATTTCAGATTCAACGTCGATCGCAGAGTTTCTCGATCGTAAGTACATAGGCAAGCCCGTGATTCCCAGCGATCTTAAATCGCGCGGTCAGGTCATGCTGATGGAACAGTGGGCCGATGATATCTTCGGGATAAATGCACGCAAGGGTCTCATCCTGAGCATGAGCCAGAATCCAAGTTTCCGATCGGCCATGCTACCGAGCACGACCCCAGATGTTCTAAGAAACCTGATCAGTTCCATCCCATCGCTGGACTTTCTCGGAAATCTAGGCGCAAGCGTCGGGATGTCGTCGGACAAAATCAAAGATGAAATCCGTCAAAACCTATCGTGGCTCTGCGGAATCCTATCCGAGCAGCCCTATTTAACCGGGTCAGAGCCAACGCTAGCCGACTTCACCGTAGCGGCCCTGAGCATGTACATCAAGTTCCCAACGGGCAACTACATCGATCTGCCAGAAAGCGTAAAAGGCAAAGGCGTCCTCGGCATCGCGGACAATCCTCTCTACGACACCTTCTGGACTTGGCGCGATAAGCTCTATAGCGACTTCCGAAAAATCTCCGTGCCCTCCACATTCACCTCAGGCAACGCCAGCCCCTCAGGTCCAACGTCGATCAGCATTGATTAAGTGACGTATAAAGTCAAAGTCTTTACAAACTCGCCTTGGATTACGATTTGAGGCGAGTTTTTAATTGATCAAGGTTCTACCGGGGACAAACCTTGACATCTTTGTACTACATATACTACAACTGTAACAAGTTCTGTTTAAAACCCCATATATCTATGCCCTACGACACTTTAAAACTCACGTCTCCCGCTTCAGTCTTGTCCTGGGCAAACCATGATTTATCTCACGATGAAATTCGGATGGCGAAGAATGTGGCCTCGTTGCCGTTTATTTTTAAACATATTTCGTTGATGCCCGATGTTCATCTTGGCAAAGGTGCGTTCGTGGGATCGGTGATTGCTACGAAAGATGCGATCGTTCCGGCTGCCATCGGAGTCGATATTGGGTGTGGAATGGCTGCGGTGAAGACGCCTTTTACGGGAGATCATCTCGACGGCAAGCTCAAAAAAATTCGCCAGGATCTCGAAGATCTGATTCCGACGGGATTCAATGAAAATAAAGACGCAGACAAATCAGTGCGGAACTGGAATGGCTGGAGAGATTTTAAAGACTTACATAAAGGGGTCAGTCATCTTCAGGGCAAAGCAGAGCGCCAAATGGGATCGCTTGGTGGCGGCAATCATTTCATTGAAGTGTGTATCGACACTGAGAATGCAGTCTGGCTGCACTCCGGATCGCAAAACATCGGCAACATGCTCGCCCAAAGCCACATTAAAACCGGACGCAATCTCGCAAAAATGTCCGGAACTGTTTTACCGGACCCGGATCTTGCGTATTTTGTTGAAGGGACGGCGGAATTTGCGGCCTACTGGCGTGATTTGCAGTGGGCACGAACGGATCGCGCAGGATTTCCTTTACCAAATCCATAATTCGTAGTGCAAGCTTACGATCGGTCTCAATCTAGAAGCGAAGGTCTTCCGTAAACTTAGACTCCATAAGTATCGCGCGCGATAGCTTGGGTTCATTCTCCGGTAGTTTAGGCGTTTTCTTCTTCAAGCCCACACTCCTTTCTTAACTCATCGACTGTGTTAAACACCTGGACAGGTTTCTCGTCATTTTCTAGGGCCGCAAACAGCCGTTCAGCATTTGCATGGCTTCGGCATAAGTAAAACGACTCGATCAAACTCGAAAAATCCTCATCCGTCGTCGCATCAGCCAGCCCAAACTCTAGACATTCCCTCGCCTTCGGATGCGTAATCGATTCCAAATCCACTCGCAAAATTTGCCGGACATACGGCTTTGGGTCCACCTCGATCGCTAACATCAATGTAATTTTCCCAATTTCGATCATCCGTTGTGTTGGTGCGATCGGTTTCTCTATTAATGTCTCAACTAATAACTTTGCAACCATGACAAGCTTCGCGCTAACACCTTAATAGCTTAGCGGTTTCCAATTCCGCTATGCTCAATATCGATGAAATCCTTCGATCGCCCTTTCCCATGCTCCTAAAACCCCACTGCCCCTGCGGCACCCAGAAGCACTACACTGACTGCTGCAAACCTTACCTAGATGGCATCGCCTCAGCCCTCACAGCCGAAGCCCTCATGCGATCGCGCTACACCGCCTACAGCAAAAACAACCTCAACTACCTCATCCACACCCAACATCCCAAAACCCGAAAAAAGACCGACCCAGCCACCCTTCAACAGACCTTTGAGACCACCCGCTGGGTCAGCCTAACGATTCTCAAAACCCAACAGGGACAACCCCACCATAAGCGCGGCATCGTCGAATTCATCGCCACCCATCAAGAAAAATCCCGTAACCCCAAACAGCAGCCAACCCTCACCCAACTTCACGAACGATCGCGCTTCATCCAAGAAAACAACCATTGGTTCTACGTAGACGGAGACCTCCTCCCACCTCTCTAATTTCCAGTCCCTTCTCTCCAGGGAGAGGGCATGGGACGATCGCCAAATGTTACTGTTAATAAAAACTTTTGGCGATCGTCCCATGCCCATCACCCCCCAGCACTTCCTTACCCTGAAGCAAAAGAACCAACCCATCACCGCTCTCACCGCTTGGGACTACACAATCGCCCAAATTTTAGACGAAGCGCATCTTGACATCCTCCTCGTCGGCGACTCCCTCGCAATGGCTGTTCTCGGTCATGCCACTACCCTTCCCGTCACCCTAGACGTGATGATCCACCACACCCAAGCCGTCAAACGCGGGGTAAAAAATGCCTTCATCGTCATGGATTTGCCCTTCCTCAGCTACCAAGAAAGCCCTATTCAAGCTATGCGATCGGCGGGACTCGCCCTTAAAGAAGGCGGTGCCCACGGCGTCAAGCTCGAAGGCGGCTACCCTGAAATGGCCAGCACTATAGCCAAACTCGTCCAAGCCGGAATCCCTGTCATGGGCCACATCGGACTCACCCCCCAATCCGTCAACCAACTCGGCTTCAAACAACAAGGCCAAACCGACGAAGCACAAAGCCAAATCATGGATGAAGCGATCGCCCTCGAACACGCTGGAGTTTTTGCCATCGTCCTCGAACACATTCCCAGCAATCTCGCTCAAAAAATCACCCAAGCCCTAAAAATCCCCACGATCGGCATCGGAGCCGGACCCCACTGCGACGGCCAAGTCCTCGTCACCAGCGATCTTCTTGGCCTCGGCACTTGGAAGCCCCCCTTCGCCAAAGCCTACGCCAATCTCCGAGAAACCATCACCCAAGCCGTTACCACCTACTGCAACGACGTTCGATCGGGCACATTTCCCGACTAACCTACCCCAATACCCCGTACACTAGGCAGTGAAGCAGAGCCAGGGAAGGCAGTTGCAGGAAGGGTCGATTCGTTGATCATTCCTGAGGAAAGTCCGGGCACCCCAAAGACCAAACTTGCTGGGTAACGCCCAGTGCGAGCGATCGTGAGGAGAGTGCCACAGAAAAATACCGCCAGGAGAATGAAGAATGAAGGATGAAGAATGAAGAATGAAGATTAGAAATAATTCAGCATTCTCACTTCAACATTCTCACTTCAACATTCCTCGGGTAAGGGTGCAAAGGTGCGGTAAGAGCGCACCAGCAGTATCGAGAGGTGCTGGCTCGGTAAACCCCGGTTGGGTGCAAGGTCGTTGGAGCGACGGTTGGTCTTTTACCCGCTCCTTGTTGCAACGGGGGAAACCTCATTGCAAAGAACCGCTTGAGGCATGAGGTAACTCATGACCCAGATAGATAACCGCCCTGACTAGACTTCACGGTCAGCATTAACGCTGGAAACGTAATGTTTATCGCTGAAATCTAGCTTCAGAACAGAACCCGGCTTATGTCTGACTCTGCTTCATCTGTCTTTCAATTAATCGTCAGCCAATCATCAAATACTTTGTCACCGAAAGAAAACTCTGCTTTTCTTTAAAATTGGGACTGAACTTTATAGATTATGCAAAGCTAGCCTCACAAATCTCTTTCTCTTCCGTGAGCTGACTTAGGATAAGCCTATTGAAGTTGTTGCCTTCGTCTAAATGGCGGAAGTTATCTACGACTTTTAAGATAAGTCCGATAGTCCGATCGGATGATGTACTAAGGTAATTCGCCAGTGAACAGTCTTTCTTCCTTACTTCAGAGTTCTGACTCCGCCACTCAAGTCGTGTCAGTAGTGGATTTGTGTGATCGGGGTTTGACGCCGACCGTAGCACCGACGCCATCCGGTTTGAATGCGTCACTCTTGATGGTAGGCGAACGGAAAAAGAGTGGTCTCATTCTATGTAAAGAATTTCATGCCGAATTCGCAGGACCGGGCGCAGCCCTTGGAAGCCCCGTCGAACAACCTTATAGAGCGGTCATTGCAATCGGATCGCCTGACATCGAAACGGCAACCAGTTCGCACGATCGTTCCCGCGCCTACGGCTTACGAATTCAGTGGGGACGCTGGCTATACACCATCTCAGATCATGAGGACCCCATCGTCCGAGTCGAAAAATTGGTGGCTGGGTTTGAAGGATTTTTTGGGCGGGCGGTGGTGATGAGCCTGCCTAGCGAAGTGATGGCGCTGCTGGTGGGCGTTTTGCCGAGCACTGTAGAACAAGTCAAACAGCGCTACAGCGGCGATCGCAAAACATTGATTTTCCCCTGCGACCAGCTTAAGGTCACGACCTTAGCCTGGAATACCCCGAGCCTTTGCAAAAACACCCCGCTCCAAACTCAAGCCACGCTTCAAGAGATTCAGCAGACCTATTCTCACATGTTACGATCGGCGTAGTTTCCGCTTCGGGATTTTTCCCCTTGTCTCCGTTTAGTATGACCGTTCAGTATCCTCGTCGGCAGCAGCAACTGGAAAATTTTGTCACTCGTCTAGGCATTCAGGCTGACGATCGGTTTCAGTGGAAATTATTGGACCTCGCGCTGACCCACTCCACGATGTCAGCAGAAAATAATTATGAGCAACTGGAGTTTGTGGGCGATGCCGTAGTAAAGCTGGCCTCCGCAGAATTTTTGTTAAAACGATTTCCAGACTTGAAAGTAGGAGACTTTACGGCGTTGCGATCGCAGTTAGTAAGCGATCGATCGCTGTCAGAAGTGGCCGATGATTTGGGTTTCGATCGGTACCTGCTGGTGGGCGGAAGTGCAGCGGCAGACCGGGCCGGACGGATGTCTCGTCTCGCCGACAGTTTGGAGGCGGTACTGGCGGTGTTGTATTTGAGTACGCAGGATTTGCACTGGATTCATCCGTGGTTAGATCCTTTATTTTTGCGTCAGTCTGAAGCGATTTTGGCTGATCCCGCCCGCCAAAACTATAAAGCCGCCTTACAAAACTGGACTCAAGGAACCTGGAAAACCCTGCCCGAGTATCGATCGTGGGAATCCAAACCCATTCATGATGATCCGGAGCGATTCACTGCTGAAGTGTGGATTCGATCGGAATGCTGTGGGACAGGACTCGGGCGATCGATTAAGGCCGCAGAACAAGCCGCTGCACAGATTGCCTTTATGAAATTTACGGTGAGCGATCGTTCAGCCTAGGAACGAGAATTAAACAACATCCAGCGATTGCATATCTCCATTCGGAGACGCTTCGCGAACGTGGCTACTACACAAACGAAGTCCATCTCCTTGGACTAGGAAACCTGTCTCGACTCGCCAATAAACATTATGGATCTTATTAAATGTGCGATTCCTTAGCAAGTCAAGGGTCATTTGCATTGGGGTGATTCCTAGCGCAGTCTTTCTATTTTTGCCTGGAGGTGCGATCGCATGGGGTAACGGGAACGCTAAAGGCATTCCACCTGTTGAGCCACTTTTTCCCTATGTTTTCCACGGAAATCGATCGTAAATCGCTGCCAATCTCCACCCAAGTCCAATCGGTTCGCATCGGAATTCTAGGGGTCGGACGGTGGGGTAGCCATTTGCTCCGAAATTTTCTGAACCACCCGTCAGTTACGGTCAAAGCCGTCATTGATCCCTGCGTAGATAATTTAGTCCGTGCGAAGGAGTGGGTCGATGAGACGAGTACCGTCCAATGGCTGACAGATTGGCAGGCGATGTTTGCCGTGGGATTAGATGCGATCGTGGTAGCCACCCCCGCCAAAACTCACTATCCCATCATCAAAGCGGCTCTCCAGCAAGGCATCCACGTTCTTGCCGAAAAACCCCTCACCCTCACAACCCTCGAAGCTCGTGAACTCTGCGTCCTAGCTGAAAAGTTTCGTGTACAGCTTGTGGTGGACCATACCTATTTATTTCATCCAGCAGTCCTGCGCGGGAAAATCGCCTTAGACGAAAATGCGATCGGGACTCTGCGCTATGGCTACGCGACCCGAACTCATCTCGGGCCTGTGCGTCAAGATGTCGATGTGCTGTGGGATTTGGCCATTCACGATCTAGCGATTCTGAATCACTGGGTGGGCGATCGGCCCTCGCGGGTCCTAGCACGCGGCAACGGCTGGCTCCAAAACGACACCCGCACAACCCTCGTGTCCCAAGGCTTAGCAGATACCGTCTGGGCAACCCTCATCTACCCCAGTGGATTCAGTGTAAATCTTCACTTTTCATGGCTCAATGGCGACAAACAACGACGGATGGCGATCGTGGGCGATCAAGGCACGCTGGTGTTTGATGAACTAGCGGCGGAATCCTTGGTGATTCAGCAGGGCTATCTGACGAAGGGCGATCGTGGGTTTGCGCCGAAAGGGCCGGAGAAAATCGCCCTAGCGATCGCCACTCAGGAGCCTCTCGCACACGTCTGCGATCACTTTATCTACTGTGTTCTGCACGATCAGCCCTCCCGAATTTCATCCGGCTGGCTGGGCGCGGACCTCGTAGCGACGCTCGTCGGGCTGTCGGAATCAATGAATCAGAATGGGGAATGGGTGAGCTTGTAATCGATAGGTTGTCCTATAAACGACCCTCTTTTAAAAACTCCATGCTTAGAATCGCGGACGTTGACTAGAATATGAGGACCCCATTGTCGATCGCGTCATTGCCTCATGAGTTCGCCTAAACCGCCCAAGAATCCTAAAAATCCCACCACCCTCCTTACCCAACTGCTCCAATCCGTTCCCGCCCGGATTAATTTTTCACGAATCAAGCTTAAAGCCAATGCCCGAGTCCCAGAACTTCACGTTCAAGGACCCGACGACGCAGAACCACAGGTTTATCCGCTCCTTGGTGAACGGTTTCTCATGGGCCGAAGTTCTCAGAACTGTGACATTGTGGTGCGCAATGCCGTTGTTAGCCAGGTTCATGCCTCCCTGACGCGCGATCGTAGACCGGCCAAAATCATGGGCGTCCTCCCCGGACGATCGCGGTTTGTAATGGCAGATGAAGGGTCTACCAATGGGATCTATCGCGACAAGAAGCGGGTGCGAAAAGTCACGCTCTTCGACGGGGACGTGCTCACCTTAGCCCCGGAAGATCTTGATGGCTCCGTTAGAATTCAGTACATTGATCCCCCTGCTTGGTACATTAGGGCGTTACGCATCGGAATTTTTGGTTTGGCAGGGGTCTCGACCTTAATGGCCGGGGCGATGGCGTTGTTTTGGAGCCAGTTTTCGGTATACCCCATTCCTAACACCGTTCAGGGTCCGACTATTGTCTACGATCGCGATGGGGCACCCCTAAGTCCAGTCCCCGTGAACAAAAGTCATGTAGACATACGATCGCTCTCCGAGGTGTCGAAGTTTTTGCCCCAGGCGGTGATGGCCTCGGAAGACTCGCGGTTTTATTGGCATATCGGCGTTGATCCTCTTGGGACGACTCGGGCAGTGATTACTAATTTTCGCAGCGGCGGCATTAAAGAAGGGGCCAGTACCATTACGCAGCAGCTTTCCCGAAACCTGCTGCGATCGTATGTGGGCGCAGAAGACTCGGCGGGTCGCAAAATCAAAGAAGCCATGGTGGCGCTCAAGCTCGAAGCCACCTACAGCAAAGATGAGTTGATGCGGTTGTACTTGAGCCGGGTGTATTTAGGGAACGGAACCTTCGGATTTGAAGACGCCGCGCAGTTTTACTTCGGAAAATCTGCAAAAAATCTAGACCTCAATGAATCCGCAACCCTCGCTGGAATCCTCCCGGCTCCTAGCGCCTTTAACCCGGTTAGAGATGGAAAAACAGCCCGTGAATATCGCGATCGAGTTTTGGTTCGCATGGCTGAACAGGGTCGAGTTTCCGCTGAAGAGGCCACTCGCGCCCGCCGATCGCCGATCGAACTGAGTCCCAAAGCCCGCGAACTGCTCGCCAATATCAAGGCTCCCTACTACTACAGCCGAGTCTTTGATGAAATCGGCGAACTCCTCGGGGACGACATCGCGCAAGAAGGCAACTTCATCGTAGAAACAGCCCTCAACCTAGGAATGCAGCGTCAAGCCGAACAAGCACTCAAAAGTGCCATTGAAACGCGTGGGGCCTCCAATGGCTACAAACAAGGGGCGATCGTTACCTTAGACGCGGCAACGGGCGAAGTCCTAGCGCTTGTCGGTGGCTATGACTATGCCGAAAACCAGTACAACCGAGCCACCCAAGCCCGTCGTCAGTCCGGTTCCACCTTCAAAATCTTCGCTTACACCACCGCCCTCGAAAAAGGAGCCACCCCAAACACCGCTTATTCCTGCGCGCCGCTGAACTGGGATGGCTTTACCTTTGACGGATGCGGGATAGAGGGGGAGGTCGCTATGCAAACAGGGATAGCCCAGTCCTACAACGTGGTTGCGCTGAGGGCTGCTAAGGAAGTAGGTTTAGATCAAGTGATCCAAACTGCCAAACGAATGGGCATCCAATCCAAACTCGTGGCCACACCGGGACTCGTGCTCGGACAGAGTGAGACCACGGTGATGGAGATGACCTCTGCATTTGGGGTGCTGGCTAATTCCGGCGTGAAGGCTCGGCCTCGGACGATTACGCGGATTCTAGATAGCGGAGACTGCACGGACCCACGCAATCCAAAAACCTGTCGCATCGTCTATGACGCGGCCAAAGAAATTTCTGTGACCATTCTTGAACCTTCTGTTGCTGACGCCATGACCCAAATGCTGCGCGGAGTGGTGCAAAGCGGAACAGGACGGGCAGCGGCGATCGGTCTAGATGTGGCCGGGAAAACCGGAACCACCAATAGCGGCGTCGATCTTTGGTTTGTCGGCTACGTCCCCGATCGAAAAATAGTGACTGGAATCTGGTTAGGCAATGATGACAACACCCCAACCGGAGACAGTAGTGCTCAAGCGGCAATGCTTTGGGGAGAGTATATGAGACAGGCCCTGCGCTAGGAATTTCTTAAGGACTAAATTAAGGCGCTAACAGGCGATTGACCTGATCGATAACCTTTTGGGGATCCACGATCGGCAAGGGTATAACATTGCGGCGGATGAGTGGGGGGAGCGATTCGATCGACGCACTGTCCGGGATCAAGACCAACACCTTATCTCCTCCGACTTGGCCGCAAATGGACTCAACCGCCTGAAGCCCTAACGTCCAATTCACGATAACCAGAGAGGGCACGATCGCCTCCAAATGACCAATAGCGGTCTCACTATCTGTCATCCACGTCATCTGATAATCCTCAGGCGTCAACAAATCACACAATAAATTAGCCGTCTTTTCATCATTTTCCAGTAGCAAAATACGTTGTGACACGGGATGGTGGGCCAGACGCGCATTTCGGGCCTCTTCGCGAGCTTCTTCGATAGCTCCTCGGGTTTGAGACGGGAGATGCACCGTAAAGGTGGACCCTTTTCCGACGTCAGACTCGACCTCAATCGATCCACCATGCAATTCCACCAATTCCTTCGTGAGGGCCATTCCCGGCCCTGCGGCGTCAGGCTCAATCCCAATGCCACTATCAACGACCTGCATAAAAATATCAGCTTCATTGCCCCAGAGCCGAAGCGTCACCCAGCCTTCAGGAGGCGTAAACCTCACCGCATTGTTCAACAGATTCATTAAGATTTGCTGGACACGCTCGGCATCGGCGCTGAAGTGGCTTTGAGCTTCAGGATGGGCGTGAAAGTGATCTTCCAGGGAAAGCTGAATGTGCTTCTGGTCGGCGCTGGGAGCGACGTCTTTCAAAATCTGACGAGATAGATCTCCGATCGCGATTTCTCGACTGTTAAGTAGCATTTGTCCGGTTTCCAGTGGAGAGCAGGATCAAGGCATGGAGTCATGAGGCAATTGGGACAGTCCGTAAAGGATGATAACCATTGTAAGTGGGAATTCGGGCGTGGGAAAAAAGTAGGCGATCGACCGAGATTCACTCCCATTATTTTCTTTCGGTCAGGAATTATAAAACTGTATTGATGAGGCAAAATTGTCAACTGGTTGTCAGCCTAATGCCATAACTGATTGCTTTACTTAAGATAATCTGGCTAAAGAGCATTTTGTTCAGCCTTTCGTTTTAACCCGTTTTTGACTCTGCGTTCTTTGGCCTATCCATGAATTCTCCTACTCAAAATCCCCATCCCACGCCGGTCCGCCGCTTTAAGAATCGTCTAACGACTTTACTTCAGATATTTGTTGTCGGGTTTGTCCTGCTGTTCGCGACGGTGGCCTATGGCCGAAAGGTCGAACCGGGCTGGATTGAGATTGTCCAAATCCCCGTCACCCTGCCGCATCTCAGCGCTGAACTAGAGGGCTATCGGATTGTCCAGATCACGGATGTTCATGCCGATCGATGGATGACGCGCGATCGGATTGCTCAGATTGCGGAGCAAATGAACCAGCAACACCCCGACCTTATGGTTCTAACGGGAGACTATGTGACCAATAATCCCGAAACCTATGCGGCGTCCCTAGACGGATTTGGGAAACTTAAGGCACCGGACGGAGTGCTGGCCGTGTTGGGGAATCACGATCAAGGGTCCAACCCTCAGATCATCAAAGCGGCTCTAGAGAAAAATGGAATTCAAGTTCTCAAAAATGAAGTGATCACGATCGATCACAAAGGCGGCACGCTTCAGATTGCCGGAGTGGGGGATGTTTGGAGTGGAGAGCAGGACCTCAATAAAGTCCTTCAACAACTGCCCGGTTCATCCGCTGCAATTATGCTGGCTCATGAGCCGGATTTTGCCGACGAGACTGCCGCGACTGAAAGATTTGACCTACAACTCTCAGGTCACTCCCACGGTGGACAGGTCAAAATCCCTTTCCTAAAACGGGTTACTCCAGAACTAGGGCATAAGTATCCGATCGGGCAGTATCAGGTGGGCGATTTGATTCAGTACACAAGTCGAGGTGTAGGGGTTTCAGGGTTACATGTTCGGTTTAATTGCCGTCCTGAGATCACGGTCATCACCCTTCACATGCCGCAAAAAATAGGACAAGTAATGTCGTAGGGTTCTGTTGCATTGGCCCCTACGACATTCTTCTACGCTGCGACCGACTGACAAACCACATCTTTGTCTCGAATACGACGCTCTTCAATTGACGACCGACGCGTGTCCGTCATATCCGGAATCCAATAGGAAATGCGATCGTCAGTTTTTGGTAGGGCTGCAACATCAGGAATCCGAAAGGCCCGCCGACCTAGTTTGATCCAGTCGCCGATGACATAGATACAGAGGAGATACCCTGTTCGATTATCCCAAAATTGATGATCTTCTGCATCGATCGCCGCTAAACGCTGATTGACCCAGCTCGATCGAAACTTCGCATAGTCGTCTAGAGACATAATAAGTTCAATCTCTGGGCTACATTCGCCCAGTCTTGGAACGGGATTAGTATTCAATGGATCTTTTAAGGCCAATGCGCCAGCTCCCATCACAGCATGTTCTATTTGCATTCGCCGTAGACTGCGACTCACCAAAAATAAACCGTCTACCAACGAATTTCGCTGGGAGTACAGGAGGGAAGGCTGACCATTGGAGTGGGTAGATGCTGTAACGGTTCCGGGCTGATTTTCGTAGCTCATAAAAACCCTGTTAAATTATTTAGATGACGACATAGCATCAACTTAGTAGCGCAACATCAACAGAAGGGAACGGAACAGTTGTCTGGAGTAGATTGAATCTAAGATTAGATGCGCCTAACAAGATAAACGTCAACAAGTGACCTCCCTTGCCATGACAAGCCCTAAGTAATAGAAGCAGCATGACCCAATCGGGTGGTTTTAGAGTCACCGAATTGGGGTTAATCACGTTCTAATGAACGACCATTATTTTATGAAGAAGATAGCTTTACGACTTAAGTGTTTATACTTAAATCCATGCTATGACTTTAGGTATAATTTAATAATTCCCTGGATAAGCGATTAATACCATCCAGACACGGTTTTTAAATTGTCTATTTTCGAGTAGCTGCTCTGGGGCTAGTGGATGCAGCAATATCGTAAACAATGCCATCGCCAACAATCTTCAGTGTTCGTTCACGCCAAACAACGGTGCTACCAAGGCATCCGACAAGCCAAATCCAGAAACTTAATGCATCTCGAAAGAGTAATAAGGGAAACCACCTGATCAGTTGAGGAGCACCTATGGTCTGGCAGGCAATAAACGCTTGAACATACCGGATTAACAATGTAGCCATTACTATAATTACCGTAGTGTAATCACTGATTTTTATAAAGCAAAGCAGCAAGATCCCGTAAAGCGATCCGTAGCAAAAGAGCATAGTGTAGTAGACGATGCCTTTATTAAACCGGATTGTTCTAGACCAGCGCAGTTCTCTTTGATACAAGTCGCTAAGTTTTTCTGCGCCCGTATCAGACTCTAAGACTTGATGGAACAGTTCAACACGACCTCCACTTTTAGCCACCCGTTTGCCAAGATTGTAGTCAGACCCAATGCGATCGAGGTGCAGTCCTCCAGCGTTAGCGAGCGTCTGCTGAGACATGGCCATGGTCATCCCGATTGCAAATCGAAGTCCCCCATCAAGCTTCCGAGCGATCAAAGCACTAGGAATAAAATCACAGCATCGGGCCAGTGAAGCAAGTGCGCTCCCAAGATGCTGCGGATCGTGAGCGATGAAAGCGCAGGTGATCAACTCAGCGCGGCCCTCCACCAGCGGTGCGACGACATCATGAAGATAGGTGGGCAAGACTCTAATGTCGCTATCGGCAAACACAATCCAATCGTAATGAGCTTGTTCGAGCAAATAACTCAGGGTGCTGTCTTTGTAGTTAACCCCGCGCGGTGGCAAATCAATGAACAGCCGGACCAAGCGATCGCCATACATCGTCTGTAATCGTTGCAGTGTAGGAATGGCTGGGTCGTTTGGGTCTGCAATGCCAAACAGAATTTCATACGGTTCACAATCAATTTGATGACAAAACGACGACCAGTTTTCCCACGCACCACTATCCATTCCACAAATGGGAATCAACAGCGAAACACGATCGACGACAACATCACGATCGTCAATAGGCTTACGATTAAAAAAATCAAGGGTGCAGTAAATGCAAGCGAGATAGAAGGCCCACGAGCCGAGAATCAGAATTAAGCATACGGTTTGCATGACTATAAACATTACAGCCTCACACCACCCAACCCAGCAATAACCTGCTCAAGCCCAAGCACAACGCGGGTTAGCCGATCGAGGTCAAGCGTCTCAACCGTGTCTTGAGGGGTATGGTAATAGGGAGTACGGAAATTAGCCGTATCCGTCACCATGAGCGCAGGATAGCCATACTTCCAGAATGATGCATGATCGGACCGACCGATCGCACCAATAGCTTCCGGTAGTGCAATACCTTCAGATGGAACTGTGGCGGTTTGCCTAAATACAAGCAGCGACGTTTTTAACAATTCGCGGGACTTCAAATTACTAATAAAACCTATGAAATTTCCCTGATTTGGATACAACCCATTCACGGGCACAGGATATTGCTGACTATTGGACCGATCGCTGTAGTATCCCAGCATTTCTAAACTGAACATTCCCAGAATGTTTTCCTTGCGATCGGCGACTTGTTTTGCGTAGACGCGGCTTCCCATGGTGTCTGTGCCTGCAAATGGTTTCTCTTCGTTGGTAAAGGCGACAAATCGGAGTGTTCGCGCGGGTTTAGCTTGACTGAATCGTTTTGCCAATTCCGTAATCGCTGCAATCCCCGTTCCATCATCATCTGCGCCGGGACTTCCCGGAACGGTATCGTAGTGGGCGCTGATTAAAATAATTTGTTCGGGATGCTCAGATCCTTTGATTTCGGCGATGCGGTTTTCGTATTGTTTCTCATTAATAGTGTAAGACTGCCCACCCGCAAAAGTGGGCGAAAGCAACGCGATCGTTTTTTCGAGGGAGCCAGGATTTTGGTCATTGCGGGGACCGATCGACTGGAGATTTTGCAGTGTTTGGGTGAGAGCCACTTTTAAGGATTCTTCCGCCGGGGTGAACAGTGCTGGGGTCCCTGAAAAAGACGCACTCGGCATCCAAATCGTCAGCAGCCACGCCGCAATTAGGGCGATCGTTGTTGGGATGATTGAAAAAATTGAAAAGAGGGCGATCGATCGTTTTTTGAGAAGCTTTTGGGTCATTAATCAACCTTCCGCATCGGCGCAATTCGAGGATCCAAAATCTTATGACCTGATTGCGGAAACTTAATCCCCAAATGCAACTTGGTCGCCGACGCAAACACATGGGTCACGGTCCCCACCCCAAACGATTCATGCATCACCTTATCGCCCATCACCCAATCCGTCGGGTCATTATCCCGAGGCTTAAACTTTGCCTTAGGCTCGGTTGCTTTTGCGTTCGCTGGAGCAAATTTTCTCGGAAGTGCCGCCACATTATTAGTCTCAAATAAATCGCGCGGCAGCTCTGCCAAAAAGAGTGAGGGCTGAGCGGGTTCTCGGTTTCCATAGAGCCGTCGTGCCCGCGCATGGGAAATAAATAGTCGCTCCTGCGCGCGGGTAATTCCTACGTAGCAAAGCCGCCGCTCCTCTTCAATTGCACCCGGATCGTCTAACGATCGATAGCTCGGAAACAACCCCTGCTCCAAGCCCACCAAAAACACCACCGGAAACTCCAAGCCCTTCGAGGCGTGCAGCGTCATGAGGGACACTTTTTGATCATCCGTATTGTTGTTATCCATATCGGATGAGAGCGCCGCACTGGCCAAAAAACCTGTCAGTGACTTGTCGTCAGCGCTGTCTTCTTCAAACTGCAATACCGCGTTATAAAGCTCCTGAACGTTCTTGAATCGGTCTTCCGCTTCCTCCGTTGATTGCAGTTTTAGATCATCCACATAGCCCGAATCCTTCAAAATCTCCTGTACTAACTCTGAGGCCGAAACCATGTCTCGCCGATTTTGGGCCTTCTCGATAATTTCAGCAAATTTCAGCACGCCTCTCGCCGATCGCCCTGCCAACGTCCGCACCGAGGTTTCATCCTTCAGAATCTCCCATAGCGGCACGCCTAGCTCCACCGCCGCCCGCACTAAAGCATCGATCGTCGATTTTCCCACGCCGCGCCGAGGCGTATTAATCACTCGCAGCATACTGACCGAATCCGATGGGTTGGCCACCGCTCTGAGGTAAGCCACCACGTCTTTGATTTCTTTACGATCGTAAAACCGCAAGCCCCCAATTACTTTATACGGAACCCCAGCCCTAACGAGCGATTCCTCTAGCGCCCGAGATTGGGCATTTGTGCGATAAAGGACGGCAAACTTTCCGAAATCGAGTTCAGGATTATTGCGCTCTAGGGATTCAATTTGTTGGCGCACAAACTCCGCTTCGTCAATTTCGTCTTCACACCGATGGCAGTAGATGGGTTCGCCTTCGCCGCGTGTGGGTTTGAGCACCTTATCAATGCGTTCAGTATTGTTCTCAATCAGCGCATTCGCCATTTGCAAAATGTTAGCTGTCGATCGATAGTTTTCTTCGAGCTTTACCATGGATTCAGTTTCGTCATCTTTCAGGCCATCCCCGAAGTCATCCTGGAACCCCATCAGAATGGTAAAATCCGCGCTGCGAAACGAATAAATCGACTGATCGGCGTCGCCCACCACGAAGATCGACCGATAGTCCCAAGCGTTGAACGTTGCGGGATCTTCACCATCGGTCGCTAGCATTTGAATTAAGTCATACTGCGTTCGGTTGGTATCCTGATATTCGTCAACGAGAATGTGTCTAAAGCGTTTGTGCCAGTAACCACGAACCTGTTTGTTTTGTTTAAACAATTTGACGGGCATAAGGATTAAGTCATCGAAATCCAATGCATTGTTTTCAGAGAGCCTGTCGAGATAATGCGTGTAGATATCTGCAATCACTCGACCCCGAAAATTACTTTGCTCCTGTTCGACTTCTTGCGGCGATAACCCTTTGTTTTTAGCATTGCTGATGGCATACCGCATTGCGCGGGGTTCAAATTTCTTTTCGTCGAGATTCAGCTTGTTAATCACGATGTCTTTAATAACACCTAGCACATCGGATTCGTCAAAAATTGAGAAGGTCTTCGTCCATTTTCGACCTTTAGGATCCTCGTATTTTTCAATATCAAATCGCAAAATTCGGCAACATAATGCATGAAATGTGCCAACCCAAAGGTCTTTGGTGATGGTTTTGTAGACCTGCGATCGCAATTTCGTTTGTTCAGACGGCGACAAAGCATCGAGGGGTTTGCCGTAGGTGGCTTGGGCCTGCTGGTCTGCAAACAGTCGTTCTACCCGCTCCTTCATCTCCTTGGCCGCCTTATTTGTGAAGGTGACGGCGAGGATGTTTTCGGGATCGACGTGGTGAGTCAGGACGAGGCTAGCAATGCGGAAGGTAAGGGCGCGAGTTTTGCCAGAGCCTGCCCCGGCAACCACCAATAGCGGCCCGCAGTAATGCTCCACGGATTGGCGCTGGGAAGGGTTGAGGTGGGCAAGCGAATCGGTAAACTGCGACATGGTGGCGAGGGATATTCAGGCCGTGAAACAGCAAAGACCTAATCTGTAGCACGATACCGTTTTACTGAGGTCCTTGCAACAGCCCGACGATCGCTCCCTCGTTCCCCCAAGGCTAGGGAACAAGAGATTTCGATTGTGTTTACACGGCAACCGCCTTTCTTGTGGGCACCGCTTGAGCGAGCGATCGCAACATGTCGATCGTCACCTCAAAATCAACGCAGGCATCGGTGATACTTTGTCCGTAGGTAAGCTGGGTCAGATCGTTCGGAATCGATTGATTCCCCGCCACAAGATGACTTTCGATCATGACGCCCATGAGATGCGGCGATCCCTTCGCAAGTTGTTCGGCAATGGCTGCTAGGACAATAGGCTGATTGCGATAATCCTTGGAACTATTGCCATGGCTACAATCCACCATCGATCGTTCACACAACCCCTGACGCTTCATTTCCGCTGCGGCCTTGGCTAAGGAGTCGAAACCATAGTTCGGCCCACCCTTCCCGCCTCGCAGTACCAAATGACAATCGGGGTTGCCCGTGGTCGCGACAATGCTCGCCAATCCTTCGGTGTTTATTCCCAGAAAATGGTGGGGATGCTGGGCAGAGAGTACCGCATGAATCGCAACCTCAAACCCGCCATCGGTTCCATTCTTAAACCCAACAGGCATGGACAACCCCGACGCCATCTCGCGGTGAGTCTGGCTTTCCGTCGTCCTCGCTCCAATAGCCGTCCAAGACACCACATCGCCAATGTACTGCGGAATAATAGGATCCAGTAGCTCTGTCGCACTGGGCATTCCCATTTCAGCGAGGTCCAACAGCAGCTTTCGCGCCATTCTAAGACCCATATTGATGTCATAGGACTCATCTAGATGGGGATCGTTGATTAAGCCTTTCCAGCCCGTTGTAGTGCGCGGTTTTTCAAAATAAACTCGCATGACAATTTCGAGCTTGTCTTTGAGTTCTTCACGCAGAGGCATCAGTTTTTCACCATACTCGCGTGCGGCTTTGATGTCGTGAATGGAGCACGGCCCTACAATCACGAGGAGCCGGTGGTTGTCCTCTTGGCGCAAAATCTTCCGAATTCGATCGCGGGTTTCGGCCACAACCTGAGCAGCGGCTTCAGTGATGGGAAGTTCGGACTTTAATTGTTCTGGCGTCATCAATGCCCGAGTTTCGGTAACATGCAAATCACTCGTCTTAAGCATAAATTCTGGGTTTGAGCGCCCTAATCGCAGGTAAACAGTTCATGGGGCGATCGCGTCGTCCCTGGACCTAACCACTCTAAACCTTTATGGATCACTCTTAAAGAGCACGAGACCTCATATTGTGCGAGACCCCGTTAAGGGGTAGACGCCCGAAGCCGTTCCAACACCATCGCATCTACAATAACGACAACCGCCATGGAGTCCTTCATGAGGCATTCATTTAGAAGGCTACATTATTTTTTATGAGGTCTTGGAAGATGAGATTACGATTTTGCGGGTTGTGAGCGGTCGTCAGAATTTAGAGGCGTTATTTGGCGAAAGCGACTAATCAAGCGATCGTGCCTTCGGTCATGGGCGATCGGTTCTAAGACAGTCGATCGATTCCCGTTTCGGGAGGCTTCTGCTGAGGCAGAGGCTACGCCAACGCCAACGCACATTCAATTGCCCTTGCGTTGGAGTTATTTCTGGGTGGGGATATCGTCACAGCGTTTGCGATCGTTGCTTCAATGTGTGGACTTGGGTAGGGCGATCGGGGGATGGGTAGCTGGTTGCTGTGCTATGACGCAATGTGCTTGGCTAAGTAATGTTCGTCAAGGGCGCGGCGGAGCATCATATTAATGACAGCTTGACGACTGATATCGAGTTCGGCTGCCATTTTGTCGAGTTCATTGACCATGGGATTGGGCAAACTGATGGGAGGCTCCATTGAGAGGTTCGATCTACGTGAAGTCATTACATGAAGCACTCCTATGCGGGTCGTTGTCTCATCAAAGTAGCGATCGATCACTTCTTCACCCGCTTCAATTTTCTGTTCTAGCGCGCCCGTTGAGATACTGTTCATAAATTTCTCGCTCCCGTTTTGTGCTGTTCCAATAGGTGATTAACCACACATACTCTCCATTTTTATCATAACGAATTTCATAGATAATTGATAGAAGCGTTTTCTCCAGATAGCCGATCGCGATGAATTGTTCTGGATCATCTCGTTTAATCTGTTCTACATATTCCCCCGCTAAGACAATTGAGATTTCATCGAGAGAATAGCCTCGGCTTTCCTGAAGGAGTTGACTTTTATGATTGTCCCAGTCAAATCGCATTGTATGGGTAGCACTCCTGTTTAGGGAAAGGTAAAATCCAACATTCAAAACGATAAGACATCGCGGACTCAGCGGCAATAGTTAAATCCGATCGTGTCTTCGGTCATGGGCAATCGGTTCTAAGACAGTCGATCGATTCCCGTTTCGGGAGGCTTCTGCTGAGGCAGAGGCTACGCCAACGCCAACGCACATTCAATTGCCCTTGCGTTGGAGTTATTTCTGGGTGGGGATATCGTCACAGCGTTTGCGATCGTTGCTTCAATGTGTGGACTTGGG
>ENA-OBIO01000019-OBIO01000019.1-metagenomes-genome-assembly--contig:-NODE-19-length-104429-cov-6.26226_pt1 | contig 104429 bp, 89 predicted proteins | sample MGYA00153383_OBIO01 | MGnify analysis MGYA00153383 | reverse complement strand
CGAGCACCGTGCCGCCGACGATTTGATGCCGTGCAATCACGACATCGTCGGCGGGATGGATGCGGATCACGAGCGGGTCGTTCATGGCACGTTCACCCATCGATCAGGGCGGGGTCCCATGCGAAAACGCGCTGGTCTTGTTGGCCCAAGCCTTCGATCCCGAGCCGCATCGTGTCGCCCGCCTTCAAGTACCACGCACTCGGCTTTTGCCCCATGCCGACGCCGGGTGGCGTGCCGGTGCTGATCAGGTCGCCGGGCATCAGCGTCATGAAACGGCTGATGTAGCTCACGAGGTGAGCCACGCCGAAGACCATCGTCATCGTGCTGCCGTTCTGCACTTTTTTACCGTTGACTTCGAGCCACATCGAGAGCGCCTGCGGGTCGGGTATTTCGTCGGCCGTGACCATCCACGGGCCGACCGGGCCGAACGTGTCGCAGCCCTTGCCTTTGTCCCAGGTGCCGCCGCGCTCGGTCTGGTATTCGCGCTCGGAGATGTCGTTGACGACGCAGTAGCCGGCCACATGCTTCAACGCGTCGGCTTGCGTCACATAGCGCGCCTTGGTGCCGATGACCACGCCGAGTTCGACCTCCCAATCGGTCTTGACCGAGCCCTGCGGGATCACGACCGGATCGTTCGGGCCCATCAGCGCGCTGATCTGCTTCGTGAACAGCACCGGCTCGGCCGGCACCGGCAGGTTCGATTCCGCTGCGTGGTCGGCGTAGTTCAGGCCGACGCAAATGAACTTCTGCATGCCGCTCCACGGCACCGCGATGCGGCCCGGGTTGGCGACCACCGGCAACTCAGCAACGTCGATCTCGCGCAACCGCTGCAAGCCGTGCGGTGTGAGCGTGTTTGCGGTGATGTCGACGAGCTCGCCCGACAGGTCTCGCACCACGCCCCGCGCGTCGACGATCGCGGGTTTTTCTGCGCCTTTGGCGCCGTATCGCATCAGCTTCATGGTTGCTTCCTTGTGAGTGAATTCAGAGGGTCAATTCGACCAGCCGCCGTCGATGATTTGTGCGGTGCCGGTCATGAAAGTCGATTCATCGGAGGCGAGGTAGACGGCAAGCGCAGCGATTTCGGCGGTGGTGCCCACGCGCCCCATCGGCTGGCGTGAAACGAACCAGGCTTCGGCTTGTGCGAGGGTCTGGCCGGTGGATTGTGCGAGCGCGGCCATCCGGTCGCGCAGCGAGGGCGATTCGACCGTGCCGGGGCAGATCGCATTGCAGCGCACGCCCTTGGTAATAAAGTCGGCGGCGATCGATTTGGTCATACCGATCACCGCGGCTTTGGTCGCGCCGTAGACGAAGCGGTTCGGCGCGCCCTTGATGCTGCCGGCGACCGAAGCCACGTTGATGATCGAGCCGAACTTGCCGGCCGCCGCCGACGCGAGCATGGCGGGCAGGAACGCGCGGCTCATGCGGTACATCGCGCGCACGTTGAGGTCGAACGAGAACTCGAAGGCACGCTCGTCGCAATCGAGGATCGTGCCGGCGTGCACGTAACCTGCGCCGTTGAACAAAATCTGCACCGCGCCGGCGGCCTGCGCGGCGGCGCTCACCGCGTTGGCATCGGTCACGTCGAGCCGGTGCGTTTCGCAGCCGGTGGCTTTGGCCAGGTCGGCGAGCAGCGCCTCATCGATGTCGGTTGCGATCACGCGTGCGCCCTCGCGCACGAAGGCCTCGGCGGTGGCGCGGCCGATGCCTTGGCCGGCCGCGGTCACGAACGCGGTCTTGCCGTTGAGTCGATTCGTCATGGCGGTGTTTCTCCGTTCAGGCCGCCTTGCGGCCCGGTTTGCGCCGCGACAGCGGGGGATGTACCGCGCCGGCTTCTGCAGCGCTCGGGTCGGCGCCGTTCGCGATGTTGGCGGTGTAGCGATCGTGCGATCGCGAGAGGTGCGCGGCCATCGCGGTGCGCGCGGTCTCGGGCGAGCGGCTCGCGATCGCGGCGATCACGGCGAGGTGTTCGGCGATCGCCGCGCGCCAGCTGCGTGCGGTCTCGAAATGGCTGACGAGTTGCTCGGCCAGCGGGTTGTGGCGCTCGTCGTGCAGCTCACCCACGATGCGCACCAGCACCGAGTTGTCGGAGGCCTCGGCGAGGCGCACGTGGAACAGCCGATCGCCGCGCCAGGCCAGAACGCCGGCATCGACCTCTTGCTGCATCAGCGCGACGGCGTTGCGCAGGCCGGCGATCTGCGCTTTTTTCATGTGAAGTGCGGCGTACGCAGCCAAGCCGCTTTCGATCAACTCGCGCGCACGGATCGTCTCTAGCGGCGCTTGTGCACCCACGTGGCGGCGGCGTGGTGCATCGCGGGTGTGCACGTAGATGCCCGAGCCCATGCGCACCTCGACCAGGCCTTCGAGCTCGAGCGCGATCAGCGCCTCGCGCACCGAGGGCCGCGATACCCCCAGCTGTTGCGCCAGATCGCGCTCGGGCGGCAGGCGCGCGCCGACCCCGAATTCGCCGCGCTCGATCAGCCCGCGCAACTGCTCGGCGATCTGGCGGTAGAGGCGACGCGGCTCGATGGTCTGGATCGGCATGGGGTGGTCAATGGACACCAACGGCAGTGGCGATCGGTCAAGTGGCCTGACCAATTGTGGTCAAGAATAGTTGGCGTACTTTGAAGCCGTCAACATGGTGTTTGCCCTTGTCACGGCCAGCGCGGTGCGCGCTCTGCGAGCGTCTTGCGCCGGCACTCGCGAAGCTGGTGACAATCGGTGCGCGTCGGCGCCCCGCCGAGAACTCGAGCTTGCTGCAACACCATGGATCAGCCCCGACCCGACCCGCCTGCCGTGCTTGCTGAACCCCTCCCCGCAGCGCCGCCCGCGAGGCGCCGACGCTGGCTCGGCAGTAGCGTCGCCATCGTCTGCCTCGCGTTGATCGGCAGCCTCGCTTGGTACCTGACGCACCGGCCGGCAGCGCCACCGGCCGGTGCGGTCGCGGGTGGCCCCGGCGGCCCCGGACCCGGCGGCGCGGGCGGGCGCGGCGGGCGCGGCGGCGCTGGCGCCAGCACCGTCGGCATCGCAACCGCGAAGCAGGCCGACATTCCCGTGACGATCGAGGCGCTCGGTACCGTCACACCGGTCGCTAACGTCACGGTGCAGGCGCAGGTCTCGGGCGTGCTGACGCAGGTGCTGTTCACCGAAGGGCAAATGGTTCGGCGCGGTGAAGTGCTCGCGACCATCGACCCGCAACCGTTCCAGATCGCACTCGCGCAAGCGACCGGTGCGCGCATGCGCGACGCGGCGCAGCTCGAAGCCGCGCGGGTCACGCTGGTACGCTTCCAGACTCTACTCACGCAGGACTCAATCGCGCGGCAAGAGGTCGACACGCAAGCCGCGCTCGTCAAGCAACTCGAAGGCACGGTCGCGATCGACCGCTCGGCCGAGAACACCGCGCGGCTCAACCTCGGCTATGCGCGCATCGTCGCGCCGATTGCGGGCCGCGTCGGGCTGCGCCCGGTGGACGCTGGCAACTATGTCGCGACCGGCAGCACGACCGGCGTTGCCGTGATCACACAACTCACGCCGATCGACGTCGAATTCGCGATCCCGCAAGACCGTGTGCCCGAGGTGCAGGCGCGCCTCAAGGCCGGCGCGCAACTGCCGGTCGCGGCTTGGGACCGCACGCGCACCAAGCCGCTCGATGCAGGCCAGTTTTCGACGCTCGACAACGCCGTCGACACCACCACCGGCACCGTCAAGGCGAAGGCGCGCTATACCAACGCCGAGGGCAATCTGTTCCCTAACCAGTTCGTCAACGCGCGGTTGTTGCTGCGCACGATCACGGCGGCCGTCGTGGTGCCGGTGACCGCGCTGCGGCATGGGCCGAACGGTGACTTCGTCTACGTGCTGAAAGAGGGCAACACGGTCGAGCTGCGCAACGTGACGCGCGGCGAGTCGACGGTCGACGTGGTGGCGATCACGACCGGGCTGGCCAGCGGGGAACAAGTCGTCACCGAAGGCGGTGATCGGCTGAAAGACGGCGCGCGCGTGCAGACCTCGGTCGAGCGGCCGGCGGGTGCGGCTTCGGGCGGCTCAAGTGCCTCGGGCGCAGCGGGCGCATTCACGCCGGGGCGTCGGGCGTCGGGTGCGCACGGCGGTCGGCCGGCCTCGCAAGCGGCGCGATGAATGCAAATGGTTTGCCGCAGCGGCGTTGAGATCTCGATCCGATGAGCCCGTCACGCCCCTTCATCGAACGCCCGGTCGCGACTTCGTTGCTGATGCTGGCGATCGTCCTCGCCGGCCTGGTCGGCTTCAAGTTTCTGCCGCTCTCGGCGCTGCCGCAGGTCGACTACCCGACGATCCAGGTGCAGACGCTCTACCCCGGCGCCAGCCCCGAGGTGATGAGCAACACCGTGACCGCGCCGCTGGAGCGCCAGTTCGGCCAGATGTCGGGCCTCGACCGGATGAGCTCGACGAGTGCGGCCGGCGTCTCGATCATCACGCTGCAATTCACGCTCGGCCAGACGCTCGATGTCGCCGAGCAAGAGGTGCAAGCGGCGATCAACGCCGGCGGCTCGCTGCTGCCGGCCGACCTGCCCGCACCGCCGGTCTACGCCAAGGTGAACCCGGCCGACGCGCCGGTGCTCACGCTGGCCGTCACGTCCGACACGCTGCCGCTCACCGAGGTGCAAAACCTCGTCGACACGCGGCTCGCGCAAAAGATCAGCCAGGTCTCGGGCGTCGGCCTCGTCTCACTCAGCGGCGGGCAGCGGCCTGCGGTGCGCATCCAGGCCGACACGCAGGCGCTCGCTGCGAACCGCATCGGCCTCGACACCTTGCGCACCGCCATCACCTCGGCCAACTCGAGCGGCGCAAAAGGCAGCTTCGACGGTCCGAAGCGCGCCTACGCGATCAACGCGAACGACCAGCTGCTCACCGCCGACGACTATCGGCGCCTGATCGTCTCGTACAAGAACGGCGCACCGATCCGCATGACGGACGTGGCCCGCGTCGTCGATGGCGCCGAGAACACGCAGCTCGGCGCGTGGGCCGGCATCGGTTGCGGCAACAGCGTCGACCCCGCGACAGCCGCTTCGCAACCGGCCGCCGCACCGCCCGATTGCCTGCGCCCCGCGATCATCCTCAACGTGCAGCGCCAGCCCGGCGCGAACGTGATCGCCACGGTCGATGCGATCAAGGCGCGGCTGCCCGAGCTGCAAGCCGGCCTGCCCGCCGCGTTGAGGATCGACGTGCTGAGCGACCGCACGACCGGCATCCGATCGTCCGTCGAGCACGTGCAGATGGAGTTGGTGCTCGCGGTCGTGCTGGTCGTGCTGGTGATCTTCGCGTTCCTCGGTTCGCTGCGCGCCACGGTGATCGCGAGCATCGCGGTGCCGATCTCGCTGGTCGGCAGTTTCGGGTTGATGTATTTGCTCGGCTACAGCCTGAACAACCTGAGCCTGATGTCGCTGACGATCGCCACGGGCTTCGTCGTCGACGACGCGATCGTGATGATCGAAAACATCGCGCGCTACATCGAAGAAGGCCGAACGCCGATGGCCGCAGCGCTCAAAGGCGCGGCGCAGATCGGCTTCACGATCATCTCGTTGACGGTCTCGCTGATCGCGGTGCTGATCCCGCTGCTGTTCATGGGCGATGTCGTCGGCCGCCTGTTCCGCGAGTTCGCTGTGACGCTGGCGATCACGATCCTGATCTCTGCCGTCGTCTCGCTGACGCTGGTGCCGATGATGTCGGCCAGATGGCTCAAACCGCACCCGAAAGACGACAAGCCGAAGACCGGCATCGCTGCTCGCGCGCAAACATTTTTCGACGGCGTGATGACCCGCTACGACCGCGGCTTGCACTGGGTCATCGCGCACCAAGCCATCACGCTCGTGGTCGCGTTGATGACCATGGCGCTCACCATCGTGCTCTACCTGACCATTCCCAAAGGCCTGTTCCCGACGCAGGACACCGGCCAACTGCAAGGCCGCATTCAAACCGCGCAAGACGTGTCGTACGAGCGCATGGCGCAGTTGCAGCAAGAGGCAGCCCGCGCGATCCTGAGCGACCCCGCGGTCGCGAGCCTGAGCTCTTTCGTGGGTGTCGACGCGGCCAACAACAAGATGCTGCACACCGGCAGCCTGCTCATCAACCTTCGTCCGAACCACGGCGGCCAGCAAGACGTGATCACGCGCCTGCGCGACCGCGCGCACATGGTCGCGGGCGTCACGCTCTACCTGCAGCCGACACAAGATTTGACGATCGACTCCGAGACCGGCCCGACCGAATTTCGCGTCTCGCTCGAAGGCGTCGACAGCGGCACGATCACGCTGTGGATGCGCAAGCTGATCGCGCAATTGCAAACCGCCCCCCAAGTGCGCAACGTGAGCAGCGATGCCGGTGCGCAGGGCCTGGCGGCCTACGTCAACGTGAACCGCGACACCGCCTCGCGCTTGGGCGTGACCGCGAGCGCGGTCGACGACGCGCTCTACAGCGCCTTCGGCCAGCGCATCGTCTCAACCATCTTCACCGAGACCAACCAGTACCGCGTGATTCTCGAAGCGAAGCCCGGCGTGTTGACCACGGCCCAGTCGCTCGGCAACCTCAACCTGATCACCGGCGCCGGCAGCGCGACGCCGCTCTCGGCGATCGCGAGCATCGTCGAGCAGCCCGCGCCGCTGCAAATCACGCACGTCGCGCAGTACCCGGCCAGCACGCTGAACTTCGACACCGCGCCGGGTGTGTCGCTCGGCAACGCGGTCGATGCGATCCGCCAAGCTGCGAAAGACGTCGGACTGCCGGCTGCCGTGACGATGAAGTTCCTCGGTGCCTCGGGGGCCTACGAGAAGTCGCTCAGCAACCAGCTCTGGCTGATTCTCGCGGCGGTGATCTGCGTCTACATCGTGCTCGGCGTACTGTACGAAAGCTACGTGCACCCGCTGACGATTTTGTCGACCTTGCCCTCGGCAGGCGTCGGCGCGCTGCTCGCGCTGATGGTCACCGGCAACGACCTCGGCGTGATCGGCACCATCGGCATCATTCTGTTGATCGGCATCGTCAAGAAGAACGCGATTTTGATGATCGACTTCGCGATCGAGGCCGAGCGCGAGCAGGGCATGACGGCGCAACAGGCGATTCATCAGGCGGCGCTGTTGCGCTTTCGGCCGATTTTGATGACGACGCTGGCGGCCTTGTTCGCAGCCGTGCCGTTGATGTTGAGCTTCGGTGAGGGTGCGGAGTTGCGGCGGCCATTGGGTCTAGCGATTTTCGGCGGCTTGATCGTGAGCCAGTTGCTGACCTTGTTCACGACGCCGGTGATCTACCTGGCGTTCGATCGGTTGGGCCGGCGGGGGGCGGCTCGATGAGCGGCGCGGCGCGGCAGGCGGCACCCGGCGGTGGCTCATGCCGTGGCGGTCTTCGCTTCGCTAAGGTTGCGCGTCGGAGAGGCTTTGGGGTTGGCTCCCTCTCCCCAGAGGGGCAAGGGAGCAATACAAGAGCTAAGCCGAACGAGCGCCGCTGCGTCCGCAAAGGCGCGTTCGGGCTGGGGGTGTCGCTTCGTGGGAGGCGTCGAGGAGGCGAGCCCGGACTGAAACGGTTCTGTGGACTGTTTCTGCCTGGCGAGCGGCCGGGTCTCTGCCCCGGCGCGGCCTGCACAGGCCAGGGCGTGTGGCCGCGCGCGCAGCGCGCATCGTCATCTGACTCGCCGCGGCTGTTTGAGCAAAGTGAGCGCAGCGAACGGAGCGAGTTTCGCGGCGGGCCACGCGAACGAGCACCGCAGAGCAGTCGTCGCGCAGCGGCGACCGCCGAGGCGAAGCGACGCGCCCGGCCCGAGCGCGCCTTTGCCACCACGGCGAGGGCACACAAAAAGTGAACCTCTCCGCCCCCTTCGTCCGCCGCCCCATCGGCACCGTCCTGCTGACCGTCGGCATTGCGCTCGCCGGCATCGCCGGCTTTTTCGGCCTGCCGGTCTCGCCGTTGCCGCAGGTCGACTTTCCCGTCATCTCGGTCAGCGCGGGCATCCCCGGCGCCAGCCCGGAGACGATGGCAACGAGCGTGGCCACGCCGCTCGAACGCCGCCTCGGCACGATCGCGGGCGTCAACGAGATGACCTCGTCGAGCTCGACCGGCTCGACCCGTGTGACATTGCAGTTCGACCTGAGCCGCAACATCGACGGCGCCGCGCGCGAAGTGCAAGCGGCCATCAACGCGAGCCGGGTCGACCTGCCGTCCACACTGCGCACCAACCCGACCTACCGCAAGATGAACCCGGCCTCCGCGCCGGTGATGATCCTCGCGCTGACCTCGAAGACCAAGACGCCGGGGCAGATCTACGACGCGGTTTCCAACATCGTGAGCCAGCGCCTGGCGCAGGTCGACGGCGTCGGCGATGTCGAGATCGGTGGCGGCTCGCTGCCGGCGGTGCGCGTCGAGTTGCTGCCGTTTGCGCTGAGCAAATACGGCATCAGCAGTGAAGACGTGCGCGCTGCGATCCAGGCCGCCAACGCGAACCGGCCAAAGGGTTCCGTGCAGGGCACCGACCCCGAGCACAGCCGCAAGCTGCAGATCTACACCCAGACACCCGCGCTCAAGGCGAGCGACTACGCGTCGATGGTGGTGGCGTGGCGTGGATCGACGCCAGGGACGGGCGCCGCCGTCAGGCTCGACGACGTGGCCGAGGTGGTCGACGGTGTCGAGAACAACCAGACGCTCGGCCTCTACAACGGCGAGCCGGCGATCGTCGTGCTGATCACGCGGCAGCCTTCGGCCAACGTGATCGCCACGGTCGACGGCGTGCGCGCGCTGCTGCCCGAACTGCAGGCGCAACTGCCGGCCGACGTGACGCTCAATGTCGCGTCCGACGCCACGTCATCGATCCGCGCTTCGCTGCGCGAGGTCGAGATCACGCTGGTCATCTCGGTGATCCTCGTCGTGCTCGTCGTCAGCCTGTTTCTGCGCAGCGCGCGCGCGACGCTGGTGCCGGCGGTGGCAACCGTCGTCGCGCTGCTCGGCACCTTCGGCGTGATGTATTTGCTCGGCTTCTCGCTGAACAACCTGAGCCTGATGGCGCTGACGGTCGCCACGGGTTTCGTCGTCGACGACGCGATCGTCGTGCTCGAGAACACGAGCCGCCACATCGAGGCCGGCATGACGCGCATGAACGCCGCGCTGCTCGGGGCCAAAGAGGTGGGCTTCACCGTGCTCTCGATCAGCATCTCGCTGGTCGCGGTGTTCATTCCGCTGCTGTTCATGGGCGGGCAAACCGGGCGATTGTTCCGCGAGTTCGCGGTGACGTTGTCGGCCGCGGTGTTGATCTCGCTCGTGATCTCGCTGACGACCACACCGATGATGTGCGCGTGGTTTCTCGCGCCCGGCGGCGCGGTGCACAAGCCCCCGGGAAGAGCCGCGCGCGCGGCCGAGCGCGGCTATGCGTGGGTGCTCGCGCGCTACGCACACAGCCTCGACTGGGCGCTCGCGAGCAAGGGCCTGGTGATGCTGATCTTGCTGGCGGTGGTCGGACTCAACGTCTACCTGTTCGCAGCCGTGCCCAAAGGCTTTTTTCCGCAGCAAGACAGTGGCCGGCTCAACGGCGGCATGCGTGCCGATCAGAGCATCTCGACCAAGGCGATGGGCAACAAGCTGCGGCAAGTGGTCGACATCGTCCGCGCCGATCCGGCGGTCGACAACGTGGTCGGCTTCACCGGCGGCGGGCGCGCCGGGGGCGGCTTCATGTTCGTCAACCTGAAGCCGCTCGGCAAGGGCCGCACCGAGAGTGGCAACGCGGTGATCGCGCGGCTGCGCCCGCAGCTCGCGCGCGCGGCCGGCCTGAGCGTGTTTCTCGGCACCGTGCAGGATGTACGCTCGGGCGGCCGCGCCAGCAACTCGACCTACCAATACACGCTCAAGAGCGACAACCTCGCCGACCTGAAGACCTGGGCGCTCAAGTTGACCGACGAGATGAAGCAGTCGAGCGTGATGACCGATGTCGATTCCGACCAGCAAGAAAATGGCGTGCAGACCAACGTGCGCATCGACCGCGACAGCGCGAGCCGGCTCGGCGTGACCTCGAGCGCGGTCGATGCGGCGCTGTACAACGCGTTCGGCCAGCGCCAGGTCGCGACCATCTACACCGAGCTGAACCAGTACCACGTGGTGATGGAATGGGCGGCGCCATACACGACGAGCCCGAACGCGCTCGCCGACATTTACGTGGCCGCCAAGGGTGCGGCCGGCACCTCGGGCGGCGTGGCGGCGTCTGCCGCGGCGGTCTCGGCCAACCCTGGCTTGAAGGGCGCATCGACCGGCAACGTGCTCGCCAACACGCCGACGACATTGGTGCCGCTTACCACCGTCGCGAAGTTCGCCGAGGGATCGACCGCGACCTCGGTGAACCACCAAGACGGCGAGCTCGCAACCACCGTGTCGTTCAACCTCGCCGAAGGCCAGACGCTGGCCAACGCGCGCGCTGCCATCGCCACCGCCGAGGCCAACATCGGCCTGCCGACGAACGTGCGTGGCGCCTTCGCCGGCACCGCGGCGAGCGCGCAGGAATCGCAAGGCCAGCAAACGCTGCTGATCATCGCGGCGATCGTGGTGATCTACATCGTGCTCGGCATCTTGTACGAGAGCCTGATCCACCCGATCACGGTGTTGTCGACGCTGCCTTCGGCCGGGGTGGGCGCGGTGCTCGCGCTGCTGATGTTCCGCATGGAGTTTTCTGTCATCGCGTTGATCGGCGTGTTTTTGCTGATCGGCATCGTCAAGAAAAACGCGATTTTGATCATCGACTTTGCACTCGAAGCCGAACGTTCGCGGGGCCTGAGTTCGCTCGACGCGGTGCGCGAGGCCTGCCTGCTGCGCTTTCGGCCGATCCTGATGACCACGCTCGCCGCCGCGCTCGGTGCGTTGCCGCTGGCGATCGGTTTCGGTGAAGGCTCCGAGCTGCGGCAGCCGCTCGGCGTCGCGATCATCGGCGGGCTGATCGCGAGCCAGTTGCTCACCTTGCTGACCACACCGGTCGTCTACATGCTGCTCGACAAGCTGCGGCGGCGCGGCAAGGACGAGCGTTACCTGAGCCGCGCCGCGGTGTGACGATAACCATGCGAATCACGAACACCCTCACCCCAGCCCTCTCCATGGGCCACGAAGGGCCGCTCCGTGGCCCATGGCGGGAGAGGGAGCAGAGCACTTTCGAATCCCCCACCGGCTCTCGGTCGAGACGAAGAACCGCTTGCCCCCTCTCCCTCTCGGAGAGGGTTGGGGTGAGGGCCTGCGTGCTGCTCAGTGCGACTCTGATCGCCGGGTGCGCCGTCGGCCCCGACTATCAACGGCCGAGCGCCGCCGCGCCCGCAACCTTCAAAGAGGCGCCGCAACCCGACGCCAACTGGTTCCCCGCCGCACCAGCCGACACGCTCGATCGCGGCGCGTGGTGGGAGCTGTTCGGCGATGCAACGTTGAACGAACTCGTCGCGCAGGTCGAAGTCTCGAACCAGAACGTCGCGGCCGCCGTCGCCAACTACGCGCAGGCACGCGCACTCGTCGCGCAACAGCGTGCGCCGCTGTTCCCGAGCATCACCGCCGACGGCAGCGCCAGGCGCAGCGGCGGCAACGGCGCCAGCACGACGGCGAACAACTTCCAGGCGAGCCTCGGTGCGAGCTGGGAGGCCGACGTGTGGGGCGGCCTGCGCCGCGGCGTCGAGAGCGCGCAGGCCAGCGCGCAGGCGAGCGATGCCAACCTGGCCGCTGCGCGCCTATCGGCGCAAGGCGAGCTTGGCGTCAACTATTTTTCACTGCGCGATGCCGACACCGAGCTCGGCCTGCTGCGCAGCACCGTCGAGGCTTACCAGCGCGCGGCGACGATCACGCAAAACCGCTACGCCGCCGGCATCGCGCCGCGCACCGATGTGCTGCAGGCGCAAACGCAACTCGCAAACGCGCGCGCCGATTTGTCTGCGCTGACCAACACCCGCGCGCAACTCGAACACGCGATCGCGGTGCTGATGGGCAAAGCGCCGGCCGACCTCACGCTCGCGCCGGCGACCTGGAACATGGCGGTGCCGGCGGTGCCGCTGGTCGTGCCGTCGGCGCTGCTGCAGCGCCGGCCCGACATCGCCTCGGCCGAGCGCGCGGTCGCGGCGGCCAACGCCAACATCGGCATCCAGCGTTCGGCCTACTTCCCGAGCATCGGCCTGAGTGCCTCGTTCGGCAACGGGGCGAGCCGGGTCAGCGACCTGTTCAACGCGTCGACGAGTCTGTGGTCGCTCGGCCTCTCGGTCGCGCAGACCGTGTTCGATGCCGGCGCCACGCGCGCTCGCATCGAGGGTGCCGAGGCCGCGCGCGATGCGGCGGTCGCACGCTACCGGCAGACGGTGCTGACAGCATTTCAGGCGGTCGAGGACCAACTCTCGCAGACGCGCGCGCTGGCCGAGCAGGCCAGCCTGCGGCGCGCCGCTTCGGAGGCGGCCGACCTGACCGAGCAGCAGTTGCTCAACCGCTACCAGGCGGGCCAGGTGAGCTACACCGATGTCGTCACCGCGCAAGCCTCGGCGTTGAGTGCACGGCGCACGCTTTCGCAGCTCGCGGCAAGCCGGCAGGCCACGGCGATCGCGCTGATCCAGGCGCTCGGCGGCGGCTGGCAGGCCATGGCCGGCTCGAAGTAGCGGTTGGCGAGCCCGGCCCGTTCGACGAACCGAGCAGATCGCTGCGGGTGGCGCTTTTCGCTGTGTTTGTCCGGCCTCGCCGGGCGCAAGATGCGGCGATCGGGCGCGCGCTTCTTCGGATGCGGATGTATGCCCGCCAACCGGGAAGCGACAGATGATCAAACTGAAATTGGCCGCGTCGGAATTCGCGGCGCTAGAAGAGACCGACCGAGCCTGCGGCGGCTGCGGTGATGCCGAGCGGGTGGGCTTTCGTTTCGACTACGCGTTTCAGCCCATCGTCGACCTGGCCGCGCGCGCCATCTACGGCCACGAGGCGCTGGTGCGCGGCCCGCAGGGCGAAGACGCGCTGAGCGTGCTCTCGCAGGTGACCGAAAACAACCGCTATCGGTTCGACCAGGCGTGCCGGGTCAAGGCGATCAAGAGCGCGGCGCAGCTCGGCATCCAGGAACGGATATCGATCAACTTTTTGCCCAACGCGATCTACAAGCCGGAGGTCTGTATTCGCACGACGCTGGAGGCAGCGCGCGCACATGGTTTCCCGGTCGAGCGAATCATCTTCGAGGTGACCGAAGGCGAGCGCGTGGACGACGGCCCGTGGCTCGCCGAAATTTTGCGCGAATACCAGCGCTGCGGCCTGCTCACCGCGATCGACGATTTCGGCGCCGGCTATGCGGGGCTCACGCTGCTCGCGGGCTTCCAGCCTGACCTCGTGAAGATCGACATAGAACTGGTGCGCAACGTCGACCAAAGCCGCCCGCGGCAGGCGATCGTCAAGGGCCTCGTGCACATCTGCCGCGACCTGGGCGTGCAGGTCATCGCCGAAGGCATCGAGACGCTCGGCGAGCGCGACTTTCTGTTCGATGCCGGCATTCACCTGATGCAAGGCTATTTGTTCAGCCGCCCGGTGTTCCAGGGGGTCGGTGCAATCGATCCGGCGTCGTGGGGCGATGGCGCCACTCGGCGAGCCGTCGACGCGACGTGATCGGTTGCCCACCACCGAGCGCCTCGGGGGCAACACCCTAGGCCGGCGTCACACTCGTTCGGTCAAAATTCTCCGCTGTTTCTCGGAGTGATCGATGGAAAAAACCTGGTTGAAGCAGTACCCCGCCGGCGTGCCGGCGAACATCGATGTCGGGCAATACGGCTCGCTCGTGGCGCTGCTGGACGAAAGCTTCAAGAAGTATGCCGGCCGCATGGCCTACAAGTTCATGGGCAAGGCGATCACCTTCGCGCAGGTCGACGATGCCTCGCGCGCACTTGCCGCCTATTTGCAGGCGCAAGGGTTGGAGAAGGGCGACCGGGTCGCGCTGATGATGCCCAACGTGCCGCAGTACCCGGTCGCGGTGGCGGCGGTGCTGCGCGCCGGCTACGTGGTCGTCAACGTGAACCCGCTGTACACGCCGCGCGAACTCGAACACCAGCTCAAGGATTCGGGCGCCAAGCTGATCGTCATCGTCGAGAACTTCGCAACCACCTTGCAGCAGGTGCTGGCCGCGGTGCCGACCAAGAAGATCATCACCACCGCACTCGGCGACATGCTCGGCTTCCCCAAGTCGCTGATCGTCAACTACGTGGTGCGCAACGTGAAGAAGATGGTGCCGGCGTACGACCTGCCCGGCGCCGTGGCCTTCAACGACGCGATCTCGCAAGGGCGCAGCAAGCCGTTCAAGGCCGCGAGTGTCGGCCCGGACGACATCGCGGTGCTGCAGTACACCGGCGGCACGACCGGCGTCAGCAAGGGCGCGGTACTGCTGCACAGGAACCTCGTCGCCAACATTTTGCAAAGCGAGGCCTGGTATCAGCCGGCGCTCAAAAAAATCGCGGCCGGCCAGCAAGTCGTGACAATCTGCGCGCTGCCGATCTATCACATCTTCGGCTTCAACACGAACATGATGCTGGCGATGCGCATGGGCGGCGCCAACATTTTGATCGCCAACCCGCGCGACCTGCCGAGCATGTTCAAGGAACTCAAAGGCGAGACCTTCCACAGCTTTCCCGCGGTCAACACGCTGTTCCAGGCGATGGCGCACCACGCCGATTTCAACACCGTCGACTGGAGCGGGCTGGTGATCTCGGTCGGTGGCGGCATGGCGGTGCAAAGCGCCACGGCCAAGCTCTGGTTGGAAAAAACCGGCTGCCCGATCGTCGAGGGCTACGGCCTCTCGGAGACCAGCCCGTCGGCCACCTGCAACCCCGTCGACAGCACCGCGTACAGCGGCAACATCGGCCTGCCGATGCCCAACACCGAGCTGACCCTGCTCGACGACGAAGGCGCCGAAGTACCACTCGGCACGCCAGGCGAAATCTGCATCAAGGGCCCGCAGGTGATGGCCGGCTACTGGCAGCGGCCCGACGAAACCGAAAAGGTCATGACGGCCGACGGCTTCTTTCGCACCGGTGACATCGGTGTTGTCGACGAGCGCGGGTATTTCAGAATCGTCGACCGCAAGAAAGACATGATTTTGGTCAGCGGCTTCAACGTCTACCCGAACGAGGTCGAAGAGGTGGTCACGCAGATGCCGGGCATCCTCGAGTGCGCGGCGGTCGGCATCGCCGACGCGAAGGCCGGCGAGGCCGTCAAGCTCGTGATCGTGCGCAGCAATCCGGGCGTGACCGAGGCCGACGTGCGCGCCTACTGCGAGGCCAACCTGACGGGCTACAAGCGGCCGAAACTGGTGGAGTTCCGCACCGAGCTGCCGAAGACCAACGTCGGCAAAATCTTGCGGCGCGAGCTGCGTGACAAAGCCTGACGCGAGGCGCGACCGACGATCCCGATCCGGCGTGGCTTTTCTCACGCGCGTGTCGCATCGGTGCTGATACATTTCGCGCAGAGTAGCCCTCGCCCACGAAGGTCGGGCGCCATTCGTGGATGGGAATTCAACGGTGATCTGGGCCAAAACCGACGCGGGGCGAATCGAAATGCATGCGCGAGCGCTCGTGAAGGAGCGCGCACAGCGCAACCTGCTGCTCGTGATCGACGGCATCAAGACCGACGAGATGCTGCTCGCCAACATGGCGGGCATCACGGCTGCGGACTTCACCGCACTGCAATCACTCGGCTTGATTGCGCCGCTGGCGTCATCGGGCACGCGCACCGGCAGCGCCGTGTCGACGCGGGGTGCGGCGCCGATCAGTGTTGCCGCAACGGCCGAGGCTGCGCCGCTCGATTACGCGCAGTTCACCGCGGCGCTCACGCAAATGATCTCCAAGGAACTCGGCCTGCGCGGCTTCGTGCTGACGTTGGCGGTCGAGAAAGCCGGCACGATCGAAGAATTGCAGGCGGTCGCACAACGCACGCTTTTGCAGATCGCCGATCGCAAGGGTGAGGCCTCCGCCTCCGCCGCAAGGCGCGCCCTCTACGGCGCCTGAGCCAGCGCACATTCGCTCGGGGCAACCTACTGCCATGTCGCGTTCGCCGGTGGCCATCGTCAGCGCGATGCACCACGAATTGCGCGCGCTGTTGCCGCTGCTGCACGACCCGCTGCCCGTTCGCCTCGCAGGCCGCGATTTTCATCAAGGCACGATCCACGGCCAGCCGGTCGTGCTGGTGCTGTCAGGCATCGGCAAGGTCGCCGCGACCACCACCGCGGTGCTGCTGATGCACGAGTTCCATGTGCGCGAGCTCGTGTTCACCGGCGTGGCCGGTGGCTTGCGGCGCGGCGTGAAGGTGGGCGATGTGGTGGTCGCGCGGCAGCTGCTGCAGCACGACATGGACGCCTCGCCGCTGTTCCCGCGCTTCGAGATTCCGCTCACCGGCCGCTCGCGCTTCGAGGCCGATGCGCACCTGTCCGATGCGCTCGCCGTCGCCGCGCAGCGCTGCCTCGACCGTGCCGGTGCGCTGATCGGCACCCAACACCTGTGCGATTTCGGCATCGATGCTGCGCTCGTTCACCAGGGCCTGATCATCAGCGGTGACTGCTTCGTGTCGAGCGAGGCGCAGAGCAGCGCGTTGCGTGCGCTGCTGCCCGATGCGCTCGCGGTCGAGATGGAGGGCGCAGCGGTGGCGCAGGCCTGCGCTGATTTCGAGCGGCCGTTCGCGGTGCTGCGGACGATCTCCGACCGTGCGGACGACACCGCGCATGTCGACTTCACGCGGTTCATCGACGAGGTCGCGAGTGTCTACACCCGCGTCATCGTCGAAGACTGGTTGCTGCACGGCACGCGCGAATGAGTTTTTTCAGGCCGCTTTGGCGCATGGCATGGCGAACCTCACGCACGCTGCTGCTCACACTCGCTGCGCTCTGGTTCTTCCTCGAAGAGTTCGGCTGGCATCCGCTCGCGGCCTGGCTCGGCCGCTTCACGCGCTGGCCGCCGTGGGCGCGCATGGAGGCGCGCATCGCGCGCTTGCCGCCGCGCGTGGCGCTGCTGCTGTTCCTGCTGCCGGCGGCAGCGCTGCTGCCGGTCAAATTGCTCGCGGTGCAATTGATGCAGGGCGGCCAACCGGTCGCCGGGCTGATCGTGATCGTCGTTGCCAAGTTGCTGGGCACGGCGGTTGGCGGCCGGCTCTTCATGCTGATGCGCCCGCAGTTGATGACGCTGCGCCGGTTCGCACGGGCGATGGCGTGGTGGCGGTTCACGCGGCGGCGTGTGCGCTTGCGCGTGCGTCGCATGCTCGAAGCATCGGCCGGCTGGCGTGCGATGCGCGCGGGCGTCGCGCGCTGGCGATTGCGCTGGCGCAGCCTGTTTCGCTGAACCGATTCGCGGCGTGTCGGCGCCCGAATCCCGCAACCCCTCAGGCACACTCGTTGTATGCCCTCTCGATTCTTCGTCGACCTTCCGCTGCAGCCCGGTGGTCCGTTCAACTTACCTGCCAACGCCGCGCGCCATGTGCAGGTGCTGCGGCTGCAGCCGGGCGTTGCGATCACGTTGTTTGACGGTGCGGGTGGCGAGTGGGCGGCACATGTGGTGCAGATGGGCCGCAGCGATGTGAGCGTGCAAGTCGACGCGCATGCCGATGTCGACCGCGAACTCGCGTTGCCGATCACGCTCGCGCTCGGCATGCCGGCCAACGAGCGCATGGACACCGTGATCGAGAAGGCGACCGAACTCGGCGCAGCGGCCATTCAGCCGCTGATGTGCGAGCGCTCGGTGTTGCGGTTGAGTGGTGAGCGCGCGCAAAAGAAGGTTGCGCATTGGCAGGCGATCGCGCTCGCCGCGAGCGAGCAGAGCGGGCGCACGCGCGTGATGCACGTGGCACCTGTGCGATCGCTGACCCATTGGCTGCGTGCGTTGCCGGCGGGCGTAGAGACGCGCTGGTTGCTGAGCTTGGCCGATGCCACGCCGCTCGCGTCCCTCGCGTCCTCCGCACGGCCACGCGCGAGTGTTGTCTCGTTGAGCGGGCCCGAAGGCGGGCTGTCACCAGCCGAAGAATCGCTCGCACGCGCCGCCGGCTTCATTCCGGTCTCGCTCGGTGCGCGCGTGCTGCGTGCCGACACCGCGCCGCTCGCGCTGCTGGCGCACCTGTCGGTCGGGGTGTCGTCATGAACATCCGCTTGCTGCTGCTCACGCTGTGCCAGGGTTTGTTCCTGACCAACAACGTCACGTTCATCGCGATCAACGGCTTGGTCGGCCTCGCCCTCGCGCCGACCGCGTGGATGGCGACCTTGCCGATCACCGGCTACGTGGCCGGCGGCGCGCTGTGCGCCGGACTCGTCGCCAAACACCAGCGCGCCTGGGGCCGCAAGCGCGCGTTCCAGGCCGGCCTGTGCGTCGCGATGCTCGCCAGCGGCCTGTGCGCGTATGCGGCGAGTTCGCACAACTTCTGGCTGCTCGTCGCCTCGACGATGCTCGCCGGCTACTACAACGCCAACGCCGGGCTGTACCGCTTCGCCGCGACCGAGATCGTCGCGCCTGCCTTCAAGGAGCGCGCAATCTCGTGGGTGCTGGCCGGCGGCATCATCGGCGCGGTCGCCGGGCCGAACCTCGCGAGCGCGACGCGCGACGCCCTGCCCGTGCCGTTCGCGGGCGCATATGCGGCGCTGGTCGGCATCGCGCTGTTGGCCTTGCTCACGGTCTCGTTCATCGCGTTTCCGCCGTTGCCCAAGCCGAGCGCCGCCGCACCGGGGCGACCGCTGCGAGAAATCGCGCGCCAACCGGTGTTCATCGTCGCGGTGGCGGCCTGCGCGCTGGGCTACGGCGTGATGAACCTGCTGATGGCGGCCACGCCGATCGCAATGGCGCAGTGTTCGCATCCGTTCGCGAGCGCCGCGCTGGTGCTTGAATGGCATGTGCTCGGCATGTTCGTGCCGAGCTTTTTCACCGGCTCGCTGATCAAGCGTTTCGGCTGCCTGCCGGTGATGGCGGTCGGCGTGGCGTTGAACGCTGTCTGCATCGCAGTGGCGCTCGCGGGCGTCGAGCTGATGCACTTCACGGCGGCGCTGCTGATGCTTGGCGTCGGCTGGAACTTCCTGTTCATCGGCGGCACCACGCTGTTCACGCAGGCCTATCGACCCGAGGAAAAGACGACCGCGCAAGCCGCGATGGACACGGTCATTTTCACGACGATGACGCTCACCTCGTTCAGCTCCGGCGCGCTCGTCACGACCCGCGGCTGGGCACTGCTCAACCTGGGCTCGATCCTGCCGGTGGCACTCGCCGGCCTGGCACTCGCGTGGCTTGCGCTGCAGCGGCGTACTGAACAGAATCGGGCTCCAACACAAGGAGGAGTGACATGAGCTTGCTTGATTCGGTGATCGGTGCCTTGGCCAATGCCCAACCCGGCGCGCAACCCCCGGCGCCCGGCGCAACACAGGGCGCACCCGGCTCGGTGCTGCTCAGCACGGTGATCGCGATGCTGGCCAACGGGCAGCACGCGCAGGGCGCCGGTGTGGGAGGCCTCGGCGACCTGATCGGCCGCTTCACGCAAGGCGGCATGGGCGACGTGATCGGTTCGTGGATCGGCCACGGCCAGAACGCGCCGATCTCGGGCGATCAGCTGTCGAACGTGCTCGGGTCGGACGCGATCGGCAAGATCGCCGCGCAGCTGGGCTTGTCGCACGGCGAGGCGGCCGGGCAACTCTCGCAGATGCTGCCCGACGTGATCAGCCGCTTGACGCCGCACGGCGAAGCGCCGAGTGGCGGCCTCGGCGACGACATGGGCGCGCTGCTCGGGCAGCTGATGGCGAAGCGCTAACCCTTGCCGCGCGCCGAGCCGGCGATCAAGTCAAACCGGAACAGCCGACATTCGATCGGCCCGTTCCACATCGGCACGCGGCGCGATTCTTTGAGGCGCATCGCGCTTGGCAGCTTCATGTCGGGGCTGAGCACGTAGGCGGTCCAGCCGGCGGCGTGTTGCGTGTAAGCGCGCTTCCAGTGGGACGAGAGGCGCGGAAAGAAGTCGCTCGGCGCTTCCTTGTTGTCAAAGCGGCGATCCTCCGCGGGTGCTCGTGCCGCCTTGCCGCCGACCTCGATGCGCTCGCCATACGGCGGGTTGATCATCAACATGCCCGGCATGGCGGCCGGCAGCTCGGGCGCCGGGCGCTCCAGCGCATCGCCGCCGTTGAACGTGATCGCCGCTTCGACACCCGCGCGCTGCGCGTTGCGGCGCGCGAAATCGACCATGCGGAACGACACATCGCTCGCATAGATCGGCACGGCGCTCGCGTGAATGCGCGCTTGCGCGTGGCTGCGCAGGCGCTGCAACTCGGCGCGTTGGTCGTCGCCGATGAACGGCAACAGCCGCTCGAACGCGAAGCGGCGCTTGAGCCCCGGCGCGACGCCGCAGGCGATCTGCGCGGCCTCGATCGCGATAGTGCCCGAGCCGCAACACGGGTCGTGCAGCGCGCCACCGGCCTCGGCCGTGCCGCGCCAGCCGGCCGCGGCGAGCATCGCGGCAGCGAGGGTTTCTTTCAGTGGCGCGTCGCCTTTGTCTTCGCGCCAGCCGCGCTTGAACAGCGACTCGCCGGAGCTGTCGACGTAGATCGTCGCCTCGGCTTCGCCGAGGTGCAGCACGATCTGCAGATCAGGGTGGCGCGTGTCGACGCTCGGGCGCTCGCCGGTGGCGTCGCGCAGCAAATCGCAGACGGCATCCTTCACGCGCAGCGCGGCAAAGTTGAGGCTCTTGAGCGGGCTGCGGTGTGCGGTGGTGTCGACGCGCAACGTGTGCTCGGGCGTGATCCACTCGGCCCATGCGACGCTGTGCGCGAGTTCGTACACGTCGTTTTCGTCGCGGTACGAACCGTGCGCGACCTCGATCAGCACGCGCTGCGCGAGCCGACTTTCGAGGTTCAGCGTCATCACGTCGAGCGGCTCGCCTTCGAGCGCAACGCCGCCACGCGCCTGGTGCACGCGGGCCTTCGGGAAGATGCGCTCGATCTCTTCGGCAAGCAGCGTTTCGACGCCGGCGGCGCACGGCAAAAACAGGGGCAAGGCCATGACTACATCGCCTTGCGCAACTGCGTCGGCGCGATCTTCAACGCGTCGCGGTATTTCGCGACCGTGCGGCGCGCGACCTGGATGCCTTGCTCGTCGAGCATCTGCGAGATCTGGCTGTCGGAGAGTGGCTTGACCGGGTTCTCGGCTGCGACGATCTGCTTGATCAGCGCGCGCACCGCCGTGCTCGAGGCATTGCCGCCGGCCTCGGTGTTCAGCGACGAGCCGAAGAAATACTTCAGCTCGAAGGTGCCGAACGGCGTGTTCATGTACTTCGCGGTGGTCACGCGCGAGATCGTCGATTCGTGCAGGCCGAGTTCGTCGGCGATCTCGCGCAGCACCAGTGGCTTCATCGCGATCGCGCCGTGGGTGAAGAAATTCTTCTGCCGCTCGACGATCGCCTGCGAGACGCGTTGGATCGTGTCGAAGCGCTGCAAGATGTTCTTCATGAACCAGCGCGCTTCCTGCAGCCGCGAGTTCAGGCCGGCACCAGCGCCGTTGAGCGCATCGGGCGTGCTGCGCGAGCCGGGGCCGCGCTGCGCACGGATCGCGTTCGCGTAGAGGTCGTTGATGCGCAGCTTGGGCATCACGTCGGGGTTGAGCGTGACCTTCCAGCCGCGGCCGGCCTTTTGCACGATCACGTCGGGGACGATGATGTTGGCCTCGGCGCGCGCGAACTGCCGCGCGGGCTTGGGTTCGAGCACGACGATCAATGCCTGCGCTTCGCGCAGCATGACCTCGTCGGCACCGGTCACGGCGCACAGCTTCTTCAAGTCGCGTCGCGCGAGCAAATCGAGGTGCGACTTGCAAACGATGATCGCAATCGTCTGCGCCTCGCTGCGCGGCAGCAGGCGAAGTTGCAAGATCAGGCACTCGCCGAGGTCGCGCGCGCCCACGCCGGTCGGCTCCATGCTCTGCAAATAGCGCAGGCCGCATTGCAGGCGGTCGATCAGTTCGTCACGCTCGGCTTCGGGGTCAGCCTCATTGGCGGTGAGTTGCGTCGCGATGTCTTCGAGCGTGTCGGCGAGATAGCCGTCTTCGGTCAGCGATTCGATCAGCACCATCACCGCGGCCGCGTCGCCGGCCGAGAGGCGCAGGCTCAGCAGTTGCTCGCGCAGGTGATCTTGCAGGCTCGGGATCGGCGTGTCGCGGTCGGCGCCGTCGAAGTCGTCGCCGTCGGGGCTCGCGCTGCTTTTGCCAGGGGTTTCACGGATGCCGTCGAAGTCTTCGCGCTCGGTGCCGTTTTCCCAGTCTTCGCGCTCGGTGCCGCCGAACTCGGCGGCGTCGAGCGGTGCGGCGGCCTCGTCGCCCGAGCCGACGCCGTCGGTGCCGGCTTCGGTCGCGCGCTCGGTCTCGCGCTCGCCAACGCGCTCGGCCGGCGTGGTCCGCTCGGCCAGCGGCTCGAACGCCGGGCTTTCGTCGCCGTCAGTCTCGAGAAACGGGTTCTGCTCGAGCATCTGCTCGACTTCCTGGTGGAGCTCGAGCGTGGAGAGTTGAAGCAGGCGGATCGACTGCTGTAACTGAGGCGTCAACGCCAGATGCTGCGACAGCCGGAACTGCAATGTGGGCTTCATCTCGAGCCCTACATGCGGAAGTTTTCGCCGAGGTAGACCTTGCGCACGTCGGCGTTGTCGACGATCTCGGTCGGCGTGCCCTCGGCCAGCACGCGGCCCTCGCTGATGATGTAGGCGCGGTCGCAAATGCCGAGCGTTTCGCGCACATTGTGGTCGGTGATCAGCACGCCGATGCCACGGTTTTTCAGGAAACTGATGATGCGCTGGATCTCGATGACCGCGATCGGGTCGACACCGGCAAAAGGCTCGTCGAGCAGGATGAAGCGTGGTTGCGTGGCGAGTGCGCGCGCGATCTCGACGCGTCGGCGCTCACCGCCCGAGAGCGAGGGCGCGGGCGAGGCGCGCAGCTTGTCGATCGAAAGGTCGCGCAGCAAGCCGTCGAGAAGTTCCTCGATCTCGGCGGGCTTGAGCGCTTTGCCGTGCGCGTCGATCTGCAACTCGAGCACCGCGCGCACGTTTTCCTCGACGGTGAGTTTGCGAAAGATCGATGCTTCTTGCGGCAGGTACGACAGCCCGAGCCGCGAGCGCTGGTGAATCGGCAGCAGCTCGGCGCGCTTGCCCTCGATCGTTATTTCGCCGGCATCGCAGCGCACCAGACCGACGATCATGTAGAAGCTGGTGGTCTTGCCGGCGCCGTTGGGCCCGAGCAGGCCGACGACCTCGCCACTGTCGACCGACAGGTGCACGTCTTTGACGACGGTGCGCGCGCCGTAGGCCTTGCGCAGGCCGGTGGCTTCGAGCCGGTGGGCTACGCCGGTCGCTTGCTCGGCGTTCGCGGCCGGCACGCTCAACGGTTGCCCTTGGACGGGAGTGGCGTGGCAGGAGCGGTCGCGGGGGCCGACGCACCGAGCGTCGGGCTCAGCTTCAGCGGCGCCGAGGCGGCAGCCGATGCCGCATCCGCCATCTCGGCAGCGGCTTCACTGCCTTCACGCGGCATCAGCACCGAGCGGATCCGGCCGCCGGGGTTGGCCGGCGTCGGCTTCGCGCTGTTGCCTGAGACCGTGATTTTTTCGGTGGTGGCGTCATAGACGATCAGGTCGCCGCTGGTGTCGCTGGCGAGCGTGGCACCGCGCAGCTGGCGCAGTTGGGCGCGGTTCACGAACTTGACCAGATCGGCCTTGCCGTCGTATTCGAGACGCTCGGCTTCGCCTTCAAAGTATTCGTTGACCCCGTCGCGCTTCTGGCGAAACGTGGCCGCCCGGTTCGCGGCCCCGAAGGCCACGGCGGTGTAGTAGCCGCTGGGCAGCTGCCGCACTTCGACCCGCTCGGCCCGGATCACCATCGTGCCGCGGCTGATGACCACATTGCCGGTGTAGACGATCGACTGTTTTTGCAGATCGGTCAGCGCCGAGCCAGCGTCGATGTTGAGTTGTTGCAGCCGGTCCGCCCGCTCGGCCTGCGCTGGTGCAGCCGTCGCGAGGGCCAGAACGAGCGCCACGACGAGAGCGATCGAAGGGCCGCCGAGCGCGCGCCGCAGCGCGACAAATGGCAGTGAGAATGTGGTGTTGGTCATAGAGGCATGAAACTTGCAGGCTATTCTAGCCCACGCGTTCGATACCTCGCAGCGCACTCAGCCTGGTTTGCGCAGCCGCTGCAACAGGAAGTCGGTGACTGCGAGCGAGCGTTCGTTGTCGCCGGCGAGCGTGCCGGAGGTGAAAAAGCGGCCCTGGATGCCGATCGCCGGCACGCCGTCGATCTTGTAGCCGTCGACCAGCTGATTCGCCTGCCTCAGTTTGGCGCCGATGCCGAACGAGTTGTATGCCTCCATCAACTTGGCGGCATCGATGCCGCTCTTGGTCGCGAAAGCGGTGATCTCGGCCGGATTGTCGAGCCGCTGGCGCTCGACGTGAATTGCATAGAACACCTTGCGCTGCATCGCCGGCACGAGGCCGAGGCTGTCGAGCGCGTAGAAAAGGCGCTGGTGCGCCACGTTTTCGGCGCGAAACGCCACCGGCACACGCCGAAAGGCGACATCGGCCGGTAGCTGCCGAGCCCAGATGTCGAGCGCCGGCTCGAAGGCCGCGCAGTGCGGGCAGCCGTACCAAAAAAACTCGATCACCTCGAACGTGCCCGGCGGCGCGCTGACCGGCACCGGCTGGGTCAGGCGAATGTAGTGGCGGCCTTCGATCGGCCCGCCCTGCGCGGTGGCGGCGTTAGGCAGCGCGAGCGCTGCGGTGCCGGCGGCAGCGCCGGCACCGAGCAGCGTGGTCGAGAAATGGCGTCGTTTCATGTCGGTCGAATCTCGGTGAGGTGGGCGGCGGCAGTAGCAGAGTCGAGACGGGTCAGCAAAGTTCAAGCCCGGCCGCAGGCGAGTCAGCGCTGAACGCGCACCAGTGCCGCTTCGACGCCCGCGGTGGTGAGTTTTTCTTTGGCGGCTTCGGCGTCGCCCTTGTTGTCGAACGGCCCGAGGCGCACCCGGTACACGGTGCGGCCGGCCTGCTCGCGCTCGGTCAGCCTGCCCTCCAGGCCCAGCATCGCAAGCTTCGCGCGTTGCGCTTCGGCGTCTTCGGTGCGGCCGTAGGCGCCGGCTTGCACGAAGTAGCTGAACGGGTCGGCGCCAACGGCGCCCGATGCGCTCGCCGTGATCTTCGGCGCGGCGGGTTTGTCGGCCAGGATCGCCGCCGGGTCGCGTGCGCCGGCCGGCGCCGAAGCGCGCGCGCTCGACGTGGCCGACGCAGCCGGTGGCGGCGCAACGCCCCCGGTGACGGCTGGCATCGGCAGCGCGCCTGGCCCCGGCGTGGCCACCGGTGGTGGTGCGACGATTCCGCTCGCCGCGCCGTTCGGCTTGGCCGGGTTCTTGCCGTACAGGGGGCTGTTCGGGTCCCAGTTCTTGTTCTTCTGGGCCTCCGCGGCGTCTTGGTCGGCGGTGCGCTGCGGCACCTTGTTGACGAACGGAATCGGCACCTTGGTCACGTACAGCGCGACGCCGAGCGCCAGCGTGAGGCCGATCAGCAGACCGATGACCAAACCCACGGCAAAACCGCCGCGCTGCGATTTCTTGTTGTTGTCGTTCATGTCGATTCCGGCTGGGGTTCTGGGGTGTCGCGGTCCATGCGCTCGGGCGCGCTGACGCCGAGCACCGCGAGCGCGTTGCGAATGACCTGGCGCGTCGCGATCAGCAGCGCGATGCGCGCACGGGCCAGCGCGGCGTCGTCGACCAGTACGCGTTCGGCGGCGTAGTAGCTGTGGAACGCGCCGGCGATGTCGCGCAGGTAGAACGTGAGGTCGTGGGGCGCGAGGCCGGCGGCGGCGTTCGCGAGCATGGCCGGGTACTCGGCGAGCTCGAGCATCAGCGCGGCTTCTGTCGGCGCGGTCAGCAGTGAAAGATCCGCCGCATTTTCGTCAGTCGACTCGAGCTTGCCGCCTTGATCGACGAAGTTGCGGATCACCGAGCAGATGCGCGCATGCGCGTACTGCACGTAGAACACCGGGTTCTCGTCGTTCTGCTTGAGCGCGAGGTCGACGTCGAAGGTGAACTCGCTGTCGGCCTTGCGGGCAAGCAGAAAGAAGCGCACCGCGTCGCGGCTGGTCCAGTCGATCAGGTCGCGCAGGGTCACGTAGCTGCCGGCGCGCTTGCTGATCTTGACCTCGACGCCGCCCTTCACCACCGTGACCATCTTGTGCAGCACGTAGGCCGGGTAGCCGGCCGGCACGCCCTTGTCCGCGGCCTGCAACCCGGCGCGCACCCGCGCCACCGTGCCGTGGTGGTCGCCGCCCTGGATGTTGATCGCCTGCGCGAAGCCGCGTTCGTGCTTGTGCAGGTGGTAGGCGACATCGGGCACGAAATAGGTGTACGTTCCGTCGGACTTGCGCATCACGCGGTCCTTGTCGTCGCCGTAGTCGGTCGTGCGCAGCCAAAGCGCACCGCCTTCTTCATACGTTTTGCCGGCCGCGATCAAACGCTGCACCGTGTCGTCGACCCGGCCTGACGAATACAGGCTCGATTCGAGAAAGTAGTGGTCGAAGCGCACGCCGAAGGCCTGCAGGTCGAGGTCTTGCTCGTGGCGCAGGTAGGCAACGGCGAACTGGCGGATGCTGTCGAGGTCGTCCACATCGCCCGACGCGGTGAAGGCGCGGTCGTCGGCCTCGACGGTTTTCTTCGCGAGAAAGTCGGCCGCGATGTCGGCGATGTACGCGCCGTTGTAGAAGCCCTTGCTCGCCGGGTTCTCGGGGTCGATCGGCCAGCAGGCGTCGCCGGGTTTGAAGCCTTGCGCGCGCAGTTGCGTGCTGTGCGCGAGCGTGGCGATCTGCACACCGGCGTCGTTGTAATAGAACTCGCGGCTGACGTGCCAGCCCTGCGTCTCGAACAGGTTGCAGATCGCGTCGCCGAGCGCGGCCTGGCGCGCATGGCCGACGTGCAGCGGCCCGGTCGGGTTGGCCGACACGAACTCGACCAACACGCGGTCGGCCTTCGCAGGCTGGCGGCCGAAGGCGTCACCGGCAGCGATCACCTCACCGACCACGGCCTGCCGGGCCGCCGCCTTCAACCGGACGTTGATGAAGCCCGGGCCGGCGATGTCGAGCGCGTCGACCCAACGCAGCACGGCTGGCTGGCGGTTCAGTGCATCGACCAGCGCGGCCGCGAGCTCACGCGGATTGCGTTTGAGCGCCTTGGCGAGCGGCATCGCCGCGGTGCAGGCGAGGTCACCATGCGCGGCCTGTTTGGGTGACTCGAAAGCGGGCTCGAGCGAGCTCTCCGGCGCAACCTCGGTGATCGCTGCGCCGAGCGCTTCGATGAGGTCGTGTTTGACTTGGATCATCGATCGATTCTACGGGGGCCACCCGGCGCCGCCCGGGCCGGGACGGGCCGCGCAACGGTCGCGTATCGCGCCGGGAATGGTCGCCCTTTACCGCGCTGTTCGGCCTCCCGTGCACGCGCGGCCGGTGCGAAGATGCGCACTCGAATGCCTCGCGCCATGCCCACCGTCCCGATGCCCCTAGCTCCGACCCCGCCGGAGGCGCCCGCTTTGCCGAGCCTCATCGGCAAGTACCGTGTGCTCAAACGCCTGGGCGAAGGCGCGACTGCCGAAGTCTTTTTGTGCCACGACGAATTCAAGGGCATCGACGTGGCCATCAAGCGCGTGCGCGCCAACGTCACCGGCGACGCGATGGACGGCCGCTACTCCGAGCGCTTCTTCGCCGCCGAGGCCGCGCTGGTCGGTCGCCTGAACCACCCGAACGTCGTGCAGATCTTCGACGCCGTGGCCGACCCGGTCGCACCGTACCTGGTAATGGAGTACGTGGCCGGCAGCACCTTGCGGCCGTACTGCCGCGCCGACCAGTTGCTCGCGCTCGAGCAGATCGTCGAAATCGGCTTCAAGTGCGCAATGGCGCTCGGTTACTTCTACCGGCAAGGCCTGATTCACCGCGACGTGAAGCCGGCGAACCTGCTCGTGTCGCTTCGCCAGGGCGCGATCACCGACGTGAAGATCAGCGACTTCGGCAGCGTGCTCAACCTCGCGGCCGACACGACGCAGATCTACCGCGTCGGCTCGCTCGCCTACATGTCGCCCGAGCAGCTCGACGGCGGCACGCTCGATGCGCGTGCCGACATGTATTCGCTCGGTGCCGTGCTGTACCACCTGATTGCCGGGCGCCCGCCGTTCGATGCGCAGGTGCAGTCGGCCATGATGAACCAGATCTACCACGTGCAGCCGGCGTCGCTCGCGAGCCTGCGCGACGGCGTTAGCCCGGCGCTGAACGCGATGATCCAGCGTGCGCTGGCGAAGAATCCGGACGACCGCTATGCCAACTGGGAAGCCTTCGCGCAGGCGCTTTCCGGCCTGATCACGAACCAGCAAGTGCCACGCGGCCAGCTGCAGGGCGTGCTCGATTCCGAGCGCTTCAACCTGCTGCGCACGCTCGACTTTTTCGCGAGCTTCGGCGATGTGGAACTGTGGGAGGTGGTGCACCGTGCGAAGTGGCAGCGGTTCGGCTTCGGCCACGCGCTCTACCGCAAAGGCGAAGAAGGCAACAGCTTTCACATCCTCGCCCAGGGTGAGGTCGAGGTGTTTCGCGACGGCAAGAAAGTCGCGCAACTCGGCGCCGGCACGTCGGTGGGCGAAATGGCCTATCTCGCGCCCAGCCCCGAGCTCAAGCGCCACAGCACCGACGTGATCGTGACCGAACCGGCGACGACGATCTCGTTCACGCCCGAGACGCTGGTGCAGGTCAGCCCAGGCTGCAAGCACCTGTTCGACGAGGCGTTCATTCGCGTGCTGGTGCGGCGGCTGCACGTGGCGCACGAGGCGCTGGCGCACCCGAGGCGCATCTTGTAGGTGTGTGTCCACCGCCCGCCACGCCCGCGCGTTGTGCGCTTGCTGGCGCATGAGGCGCATGCTTCAATCGGCGCCGGCTTAGAGCCCTTTTCAACAAAACTTCCTCCGGAGCACCCGATGAAAACCCTGATGACCGCACTCGCCCTGACCGTGGCCTGCCTCTCGACCTCGGCCTTCGCGACCACCCACAAAGAAGCGCCCGACATGGCCAAAGGCGCGAGCGCGCCGATGGGCAAGCAGCAAAGCAAGATGGCCGAATGCAATGCCGCGGCCGGCGACAAAAAGGGCGACGAGCGCAAGGCGATGATGAAGACCTGCCTGTCGGCCAAGAAGGCGACCCAGCAAGACAAGATGAAGGCCTGCAACGCCGACCCGAAGGCCAAGGCCGCCAAGGGCGATGAGCGCAAGGCGTTCATGAAGGAATGCCTCAGCGCCTGACCTGACGTTTCTTCGCTCGCAGGGCCCGCCGCGTGCGGGCCTTGGTCATTTCTGCGGCGCGTGTTTGCAATGTCCAGTACGCGCTGTCACCCCGCCAACCCCGCCATCGGCCCACCACGCGCGCTGCTGTTCGACGCGTGTGGCACGCTGTGCCGACGTTTACAGTGTCTCGCTGCAGGCCGAGCCACTGTTCCCCGGTCTCGGCGAGCGCCTCTCCAACTTTCACACCCAACGACCATCACCATGACCGACAGAATCACCGTCCACGGCCTCCAGGTCGCCACCACGCTGCACCGCTTCATCGAGGCGCAGGTGCTGCCCGGCACCGGCATCGAGGCCACCGCGTTCTGGCAAGGCTTCGACGCGATCGTCACCGACCTCGCGCCGAAGAACGCCGCGCTGCTCGCCGAGCGCGATCGGCTGCAAACCGAGCTCGACGCCTGGCACAAGAAGCACCCCGGCCCGGTCAAGAACCCGGTGAAGTACCAGGCGTTTTTGACGAAGATCGGTTACCTCGTGCCGGCGCCACCGGTCGTGCGCGCGACGACGAAGAACGTCGACGCCGAACTCGCGCTGCAGGCGGGCCCGCAGCTCGTCGTGCCGATCACGAACGCCCGCTATGCACTCAATGCCGCGAACGCGCGTTGGGGCTCGCTGTACGACGCGCTGTACGGCACCGATGCGATCTCGGACGCCGACGGCGCTGAAAGAGGCAGCGGCTACAACCCGGTGCGCGGCGCGAAAGTTATCGCCTATGCGCGCCACGTGTTGGACCGCACGGCGCCTTTGCGCAAGGGCTCGCACGTCGACGCGACCGGCTACGTCATCGACGGCGGCGCGCTCGTCGTCACACTATCGAACGGCACCACGACCTCACTTGCAAAGCCGGCTCAGTTCATCGGCCACCAAGGCAACGCAGCTGCGCCCACTGGCGTGCTGCTGCAGCACAACGGCCTGCACCTCGATCTGCGCATCGACCGCTCGACCGCGATCGGCCAGACCGATGCTGCGGGTGTGTCCGACCTGATTCTCGAATCGGCGCTCTCGACCATCCTCGACCTCGAAGACTCGGTCGCGGTCGTCGATGCCGACGACAAGGTGCTGGCCTACGGCAACTGGCTCGGCATCTTGAAGGCCACGCTCACCGAAGAGGTGAGCAAGGGCGGCAAGAGCTTCACGCGTGGCCTGAACCCCGACCGCGTCTACACCGGCGCCAAGGGTGAGGCGGTCAAGCTGCACGGCCGCTCGCTGCTGTTCCTGCGCAACGTCGGCCACCTGATGACGAACTCCGCGATCCTGTGGGGCGACGATGGCAAGGAGATTCCCGAGGGGATCATGGACGCGGTGATCACGACCACGATCGCGTTGCATGACCTGCAAAAGCACGGCAATGGATCAGCAGGCGCCGCCTCCGGCGCCGCAGGCATCGTCAACTCGCGCACCGGGTCGGTCTACATCGTCAAGCCCAAAATGCACGGTCCGGCCGAGGTCGCGTTCGCGAGCGAACTGTTCGGCCGCGTCGAGCAATTGCTCGGCTTGCCGAAGGCGACCGTCAAGCTCGGCATCATGGATGAGGAGCGCCGCACCAGCGTCAACCTGAAGGCCTGCATCGCCGCCGCCGCCGATCGCGTCGCGTTCATCAACACCGGCTTTCTCGACCGCACCGGCGACGAGATGCACACCACCATGCAAGCCGGCCCGATGCTGCGCAAGGGCGACATGAAAGGCAGCACCTGGATCGCAGCCTACGAGCGCAACAACGTGCTCGTCGGCCTGAGTTGCGGGCTGCGCGGCAAGGCGCAGATCGGCAAGGGCATGTGGGCCATGCCCGACCTGATGGCCGCGATGCTGCAGCAAAAAATCGCGCACCCGCAGGCCGGCGCCAACACCGCCTGGGTGCCGAGCCCGACCGCGGCCACGCTGCACGCGCTGCACTACCACCAGGTCGACGTGTTCGCGGTGCAAAAGGGGCTCGAGAAGACCGATGCCGCCGCGGCCGCGCCCGCCATTCTCGACGGCCTGCTGACCGTGCCGGTCGTGAAAAAGCCGAAGTGGTCGGATGCCGAACGCCAGCAAGAACTCGACAACAACGCGCAAGGCATCCTCGGCTACGTCGTGCGCTGGATCGATCAGGGCGTCGGCTGCTCGAAGGTGCCCGACATCCACAACGTCGGCCTGATGGAAGACCGCGCCACCTTGCGCATCAGCAGCCAGCACATGGCGAACTGGCTGTTGCACGGCGTGGTCAGCAAGGGCGAAGTCAACGCGACGCTCAAGCGCATGGCCAAGGTCGTCGACAAGCAAAACGCCGGCGACCCGCTCTACCAAAAGATGGCCGGCCGCTTCAAGGAATCGGCCGCATTTCAGGCCGCGCACGACCTGGTCTTCAAGGGCCTGACGCAGCCGAGCGGCTACACCGAACCGCTGCTGCATGCCTGGCGGTTGAAGGTGAAGGCGGGCTGATTTGCCTCGCACTTGCCGGCTGGTGGCTTGCCAGTCGATGCGGCATCATCGCGGCATGGACCGTTCCGCAATCGTCGCGTTGTTGAGCCGAAGCAAACCCGAACTGCAGCAGCGGTTCGGCGTGGTTCGTCTGGCGCTGTTCGGCTCCAGAGCCCGTGATCAGGCGCGCGGAGACAGCGACGCCGATGTGCTCGTGGCATTCGATGGCCCAGCCGATTCGCGTCGCTATTTCGGTGTGCAGTTCTACCTCGAAGACCTGCTCGGCTGTCCGGTCGATCTGGTCATTGAGCAAACATTGCGGCTCGAGTTGAGGCCGTTCGTCGAGCGAGACGCGATCCATGTCTGACGCCGCCCCGCTGCGGGCGTGGCGTTTCTATGTCGAAGACATGGTGTCGTTCATCGACAAAGCGCTCGGCTACATGAATGGAATCGACCGCGCATCCTTCACGCTCGACGCGATGCGTTACGACGCGACGCTGCGCAACATCGAGTTGATCGGCGAAGCTGCAACGCATGTCCCGGATGACATTCGGACGGCGACGCCCGATGTGCCGCGGCGACTGGTAGTCGCCGTGCGCAGCCGATTGATTCACGGCTACCTCGGCGTCAACGACGACACGCTATGGAGCGTCCTGCGTGATGACCTGCTGCCCTTGCGCGGCGCGTTGCTACAGCTACTGGCCCAGCGGCCCGAATGAATCGGCCGGCTGAAGTGGCGGTGCCCGTTTGTCGGCGCCGCATACCGATCGATGCCGTACCCCGGTGCGTTCAGGAGACTCCGTGAATTTGTTGAGACCCTCGCTGGCCCTCGCGGCCGCTGTGCTCGTTGCGACCAACGTATCCGCCCAGGGCAGCAGCCCCGCCCCCCACGCCATCAGCGGCATCGACCGCACTGCCATCGACGCTTCGGTGCGCGCGCAAGACGACTTCTATCGCCGCGTCAACGGCCAGTGGCTGAAGACCGCCACGTTCCGGCCCGACCAGGCCTACATCGGCGTCAGCGAACAGATCTCCGACCTGACGCAGCAGCACCTCCGCACGCTGGTCGAGGGTGCGCAGCAGCACCGTGACGACCCCGAGGCTTCGAGGCTGGGTGACCTCTACGCGAGCTTCATGGAGGAAGCCGCGATCGAGCAGCGCGGCCTTGCGCCGCTCGCCGCCGAACTCGCGGCGATCGACGCCGTGGCAGACCGCGCGCAGTTCGCCGCATTGATGCCGCGCCTCGCGCGCCTCGGCGTGGGCATGCCGATCGACCTGTCCATCGGCCAGGACGACCGCAACGCCACGCGCTACGTGCCCGCGTTGGCGCAATCGGGCCTCGGCCTGCCGAACCGCGACTACTACCTGAGCCCACGCGACACCAAGTTCGCCGGCGTGAGAGCGAAATACACCGCGTACCTCGCGAAGCTGCTGACGCTGGCCGGCGCGGGCTCGAACGCCGGCCGCGACGCGCAAGCCGTTCTCGCGCTCGAAACCCAAATCGCGCGCGCGCAGTGGAGCGCGGTCGAGAACCGCGATCCGATCAAAGGCTACAACCGCGTCGAGCTCGGTGCGCTGCCCGCGCTGGCGCCCGGCATCGACTGGCCGGCGTACCTCGCCGCCGCCGGCGTCGAAGGCAAGACGCCAGACCTGCTGGTGCGCCAGCCGAGTTACCTCAAGGGGCTGGGAGGCCTGCTCGCATCGGTGCCGCTAGACACCTGGAAGGCCTACGCCCGCAGCCACCTGCTCGGCGCCTACGCGCCCTATTTGCCGAAGGCGTTCGTCGACGCGCGTTTCGCGTTCGTCGGCAACGTGCTCAGTGGCGCGCAGGAGAACCGCCCGCGCTGGAAGCGCGGCGTGCAACTCGTCGACCAATCGATCGGCGAGGGGCTCGGCAAGCTGTACGTGGCGGCGTACTTCCCGCCCGAGAACAAACGCCGCATGGACGCGCTCGTCGCCAACCTGCTCGCCGCCTACCGCGACAGCATCTCCACGCTGGCCTGGATGAGCCCGGCCACGCGCACCGAGGCGCTCGCCAAGCTCGCCAAGTTCAACACCAAGATCGGCTACCCGAAGCGCTGGATCGACTACGGCACGCTGCAGATCCGGCGCGACGATCTGGTCGGCAACGTGATGCGCGCGCGCAGCTTCGAAGACGCGCGGCAACTCGCCAAGCTCGGCCGCCCCATCGACCGCGACGAATGGGGCATGACGCCGCAGACCATCAATGCCTACTACGACCCGTCGATGAACGAGATCGTGTTCCCGGCCGCCTTCTTGCAGGCGCCGCACTTCGACGCCGCGGCCGACGACGCCGTCAACTACGGCGCGATCGGCGCCGTCATCGGCCACGAGATCAGCCACGGCTTCGACGACGAAGGCGCGCAGTACGACGGCGACGGCAACCTGCGCGACTGGTGGACCGCGCAAGACAAGGCCAACTTCGCCGCCAAGACGAAAGCGCTGGTCGCGCAGTACGACGCGTTCGTCGCCGTGCCGCCCGCTTACCACGTCAACGGCGCGCTCACGCTCGGCGAGAACATCGCCGACAACGCGGGTCTCGCGATCGCCTACAGGGCCTACCAGCGCTCGCTCGACGGCAAGCCCGCACCGGTGATCGACGGCCTGCGCGGCGACGAGCGTTTCTTCTACGGTTTCGCGCAGGCCTGGCGCGGCAAGGCACGGCCGGATGCGCTGCTGGCACAGATCAAGTCCGACCCGCATTCGCCCGACGAATTTCGCGTCACCGGCGCGGTGCGAAACCTGCCGGGCTTCTATTCGACCTTCGGCGTCAAACCGGGCGACAAGATGTACCTTGCGCCAGCGAAGCGGGTGACGTTGTGGTGAGCTGAGGCGGTGGCACGCCCCGCATGACCGACCCCACCCACCATCCGCCCTCCCGCGCCGGCCTCGCGCAGCGCTTCGGCCCGCGCTACCGTTGGCTCGTGCTGCTGACCGTGATGATCGGCACGATGGCCTCGATCATGCCTCGACCATCATCAACGTCGCGGTGCCCGACATGAGCCGCGTGTTCGCGCTCGGCCAGGAGCGCGCGCAGTGTCTCTCGGCCGGCTTCATGGCGGCGATGACGCTCTCGATGCTGACCACGCCGTGGTTGCTGCAGCGCTTCGGCTACCGCCACACCAACATCGGCGTGGTGCTGCTGCTGATGTTCGGCGGCGTTGCGGGCGGGCTCGGCAGTTGGTTCGAGCTGGTGCTGGCACCGGCGCTCGGGCCGAGTGTGGGCGGCTTGTCGACGGGTTCGGCTGGCGGTCGATCTTCTTCGTGGTGGTGCCGTTTTGCCTTGTCGCGTTGGTGCTCGCGCGCCGCTATTTGCCGATCACCGTGCCCGGCGATGGCCCCGCGAACCGCGACGGCGCGAAGCTCGATGTCGTCGGTCTGCTGCTGATCGCGGTGGCGGTGCTGTCGCTGCTCAACGGCATGGTCGTTGTGGTGGATCGTCGCGTGGGCGGTGATCGGGCGCATCGGGCTCGGGTTCGTGCTGCCTTCGCTCAATGTCGGCGTGAGCACGATCAACTTCATGCGCCAGCTCGGTGGCGCGGTCGGCATCAGCCTGGTCGGCATCGTGCTCGAATGGCGGTTGCAGGTGCATGCCGGTGACGCGGTGCGTGCCTTCCACGAGACCTTCGTGTTGATCGGCCTCATCACGGCATGCGCGGTGATCGCGGCGCTGCGGATGGGCCCGCCCATGCAGCCCCTGCCGCTGCCTGCCTAGAATTCGGCTCCCACATCGGCGGCTCGCGCGCATGAACCTCGGCATTGAAAATCTTCCCGCCACCTGCGACGTGCTTGTCATCGGCGCCGGCCCGGCCGGCGCCGCCGCAGCGCTCACGCTGGCGCGTGCCGGCCTCGACGTGGTGCTCGTCGACGCCCACGCCTTCCCGCGCGACAAGGTCTGCGGCGACGGCCTGATCCCCGACGCGCACCACGCGTTGCGCAAACTCGGCGTGCTCGAAGAAGTGATGGGCCAGGCGCAGGCGAGCGGCTTCGTCGGCTGCATCGGGCCGCGGGGTGGGCGCATCGACGTGCCCGGCATGCTCGCGGTGCTGCCGCGCAAGCAGCTCGACATGATCGTCTGCCGCGCCGCCGTGGCCGCGGGCGCACGCATGTTCGCGCCGGTGCGGTTCACGGCGCCGATCGAGGCGAATGGCCATGTCGTCGGCGCGACGCTGCACCACGGCGACGAGACGCGTGAAGTGCGCGCCCGCTGGGTGCTGCTCGCGACCGGCGCGGTGCCGCAGGCGCTGCTCGCGGCCGGCATGTCGACCCGCCACACGCCGAGCGGCGTGGCGCTGCGCGGCTATGTCAAGAACGATGCGATGGTCGGGCGCATCACGGCGCTCGAGATCGTTTGGCACCGCGCCATCAAGCCCGGCTACGGCTGGATCTTTCCGTGCGCGGGCGGCCTGTTCAACATCGGCGTGGGCATCGCCGACAGCCACACCGAGCACAAGGGCGGCAAGCTGACCAAGCAGGAAGTCAACCTGCGCCAGGTGATGGTCGACTTCCAGACCGTCTACGAACCGGCGCGCGCGTTGATGCAAGGCGGCACGCTGCAAGGCCCGATGAAGGGCGCGCCGCTCCGCTGCACGCTCGAGGGCGCGCGCTACACGCGGCCCGGGCTGATGGTGATCGGCGAGGCCGCGGGCAGCACGTATTCGTTCACCGGCGAGGGCATCGGCAAGGCCTTCGAGACCGGCATCCACGCGGCCGAGGCGGTGATCGCCGGTGGCGCCGCCAACGTGGGCGCCAACGCCGACGACGACGCCGGTGTCGACGCCCGCGTGCGCGCCGACTACGAAGCCCGCTTGCTCGCGCTGAAGCCGCGCTTCGATTTGTACCAGCGCGCCAACATCGTCAACCGCCACCCGTGGCTGACCGACCTGCTGATCTGGCGCGCCAACCAGAGCCCGCGCCTGGTGCGGCGCATGAGCGGCGTGTTGAACGAGACCAGCAATCCCGGCAACCTCGTGAGCGTCAAAGGCTTCACGCGGCTGTTCCTCGACCGCGGCTGACGCGCCCGCCCGCCATGTGCCAGCTTCTCGGCATGAATGCCAACACGCCGACCGACGTGATGTTCAGCTTCACCGGTTTCGCCACCCGCGCCGAGGAGCACGCCGACGGCTTCGGCATCGCTTTTTTCGAGGGCGCCGGCGTGCGTTTGCTGGTCGATGCGCAGAGCGCGCGTCACTCACCGGTGGCCGAGATGGTGCGGAGGTTCCCGATCCGCAGCCGGAACATCGTCGCCCACATCCGCAAGGCCACGCAAGGCAGCGTGACGCTCGCCAACACGCACCCGTTCGTGCGCGAGCTGTGGGGCCGCTATTGGGTGTTTGCACACAACGGCAACCTCGAAGGCTTCGCGCCGCGGCTGCACGGCGCGTACCGCCCGGTCGGCGAGACCGACAGCGAGCGCGCGTTCTGCTGGCTGATGCAGGAGCTCGCGAAGGCGCATGCCAGCGTGCCGACGATCACCGAACTCACCGCCACGCTGCGCGAGCTCGCGCCGCTGCCGGCCGCGCACGGCAGCTTCAACTTCACGCTCAGCAACGGCCAGGCACTGTGGGCGCATTGCTCGACGAACCTGCACCACATCGTGCGCCAGCACCCGTTCACGCGCGCCTCGCTGCAAGACGACGACGTGACCGTCGACTTCGCCGCGCACACGTCGGCGAGCGACCGGGTCGCGGTGATCGTCACCGAGCCGCTGACGACGGACGAGGCGTGGATCCGGTTCCTCAGCGGCGAGCTGCGCGTCTTCGTCGACGGCGCGCCGCTGCCCATTTGAACTTCATCAAAACGAGAGACGAACCCCCATGACCATGCCCGCCACACCCAGCCCCCGCTTCGACACCTTCTACCGCCACGACGCCCTCACCCGGCTGCTGTTCGACTACGCCGATGCGCACCCCGAGCTCGTTTCGGTCGCCTCGATCGGCAAGAGCTTCGAGGGCCGCGACATCTGGGTCGCCACGGTCACCAACACCGCCACCGGCCCGGCCGCCGACAAGCCCGCGTTCTGGGCCGACGGCAACATCCACGCCGCCGAGCTCACCGCCAGCACCGCGGTGCTGTACTACCTGCACGCGCTCGTCACCGGGTTTGGTGCCGACAGCCAGGTCACGCACCTGCTCGACACGCGCGCGCTCTACCTCTGCCCGCGCCTGAACCCCGACGGTGCCGAACTCGCGCTCGGCGACAAGCCGCGCCACATTCGTTCGAGCACCCGGCGCTATCCGTACGACGAAGACCACGTCGACGGCCTGACGGTCGAAGACATCGATGGCGATGGCCGCGTGCTCTTCATGCGCATCGCCGACGCGCACGGTGGCTACAAGAAGTGCGAGCTCGACCCGCGCCTGATGGTGGCGCGCCGCCCCGGCGAGTTCGGTGGCGAGTACTTCCGCCTGATGCCCGAAGGCACGCTGACCCACTTCGACGGCCTGACGATCAAGGTCAATGCCGACCCCGAAGGCCTCGACCTGAACCGCAACTTTCCGGCCTTCTGGCGCCAGGAGTTCGAGCAAGCCGGCGCGGGCGGCTACCCCGCGAGCGAGCCCGAAGTCAAGGCGATGGTCGACTTCGTGCTTGCGCACCCGAACATCGGCGCTGCGATCAGCTACCACACCCACAGCGGCGTGATCCTGCGGCCGATGGGCACGGTGGCCGACGACGACATGATCCCGGAAGACCTGTGGTCGATCAAACGTTTCAGCGCGCTCGGCACCGAGCTCACCGGCTACCCGGCGATCAGCATCTGGCACGACTTCAAGTACCACCCTAAAGAAACCATCGGCGGCACGCAGGACTGGCTGTACGAGCACCTCGGCGCGCTGTTCTGGGTGGTCGAGTTGTGGGGCCCGAACAAGGCTGCTGGTATCACCGACTACAAGTGGATCGACTGGTACCGCGATCATCCTGTCGAAGACGATTTGAAGCTCTTGAAATGGAGCGACGAACAGTGCGCGGGCCAGGCCCACGCCGACTGGAAACCCTTCATGCACCCGCAGCTCGGGCCCGTCGAAATCGGCGGCTGGGACAAGATGAACTACTGGCGCAACCCGCCGCCGCACCTGCGCGAACGCGAAGTCGCGCGCTTCCCGGCGTGGATGAACCAGATCGCTTTGAGCCTGCCCAAGCTCGAACTCCTGCGCACCGAAGTGCGCGCGCTCGGGCCCGACACCTGGCGCATCCGCTTCGCGGTCGGCAACAGCGGCTGGCTGCCGGCCTACGTGAGCAAGCGGGCGCTGGCGCGCAAGGTGGTGCGCGGCGTGATGTTCGAGATCCATTTGCCGGCGGATGACGCCACCGTTGCGCTCGTCAGCGGCAAGCCACGCATCGAAGGCCCGCAACTCGAAGGGCACGCACCGAAGGCATCGTTGCAAGCCTTTTTGCCGAACCGCGAAGTGACGGGTGACCGGGCGGTGGTCGAGTGGGTGGTGCGCGCGCCCAAGGGCACGCGGTTGGCACTGACGGCCCAGGCCGAGCGGGCCGGTGTGGTGCGAACCGAGGTCAGCCTGGACTGACCACGCTGCGCCGCAGCCGCACCACGAAGCGGCTGCCGACCGTGTCCGCGGCCGATTCGATCGTGATCGCGCCGCCGAGCGCCACCGCGACCCGGTAGCAAATCGCCAGCCCGAGGCCGGTGCCCTCGAACTTTCGCCGCGCGTTCAGGCGCTTGAACGGCTGGAACAGCAGCGCCTGATCGAGTGCCGCGATGCCGATGCCGTTGTCGGCGACGACCACCCGCACATACGCAGCGTCGGCGTCGGCGTCAGCGTCGGGCATCGACCAGATGCGCACCTCGGGGGCGCGCTCGGGCGGCACGAACTTGATCGCGTTGGACACCAGGTTCTGGAACAGCGCCGACAACAGGCTGTCCGTGCCCATCACCTCGGGCAGCGGCTGCAGGTCGATGTGCGCGCTGCGCTGCGCGATGCGTGCGTCGAGGTTGGCGCACACCTCGCTCAGCACCGGGCCGAGCGCCACGGGCTGCAACGGCGCGTCGGCGTGGTCGAGGCGCACGAACTCGAGCAGGTCGTCGAGCATGCGGCGCATGCGCTGCGCGCCGGCCAGCACAAGGTAAAAGTAGCCGCTGGACGCGGCCGAGAGCTCGGCCGCGTGCTCGCGCTCGATCAGGCCGGTGAACTGAACGATCGTGTTCAACGGTTCGCGCAGATCGTGCGAGGTCATGCGCGCAAACTGCTCCAGCCCCTCGTTGGCGCGGCGCAGCTCGGCGTTGCTGCGTTCGAGCGCGTCGTTGGTGGCGACGATGTCGCTCACGTCGTGCGCCAGCACCAGCACGCCGATGATCTGGCCAGCGGGGTCGCGCGCCGGCGAGTAGCTCACGTCCATCGTGCGCCGGTCGTGCTGCGGGTAGTCGAAAGCCGCGCGGTAGCTCGACACCTCACCGCCAGTGCCTGCTCGAACCGCGGCTCGACCAGGTTGCGGTAGACGGCTTCGGTAAGCAGCTCGGGAATGCATTTTCCGACGATCGAGGCGCGCGGCCGCTGCCAGTAATCTTCATACGCGCGGTTGACCATGCGGTAGGTGCCGTCGCGGTCGATGAACGACGCGAGTTGGCTCGTGGCCGAAGTGATCGCCGAAAGCGCGTGATTCAACTGCCGCTGGCGCTCGATCAGCGTGGCCATAAACTGTGCCGGCGTCACCGCGAGCACGGCCGACAGCAGCACGAAGCCTTGCTGCACCGGCGCGCCGAGCCCGGGTGGCACGAACACGTTGAAATCGAGCGCTGCAACGACCACGAACAGGCTCGTGAGCACGAAGCCGAAGCTCGCCAGCGGTGGCGCCAGCGCCGCGCTCGCCAGCAGCGGCAGCGACACGAACACGAACGGGTCGGGCAGCCATCTCAGCGCCAGCAGCGTGACGCCCACGTTGAGCAGCCCGAGCGCGGCGATCGGCAGCGTCGCGAGTTGTGTGCGCCATGCCGCGGGGCGCGTCTGGCACAGCGTCAAGAAAAACTGCAATGCCGCAGCGGCGCCGAGTGCGTCGCCGGCATACCAGTTCAACCACAGCGCCGCAAAGCTGCCGACACCGTGGCCGACGAGCGCCGCGGCACCCAGCGTGGCGCCGACGAGCTGCGGCAAGAACGCCCCGAGCGCGAGCAGGCGCAGCAGCGCGACCGGCGAGTCGGTGACATCGACCGGCCGAGCGCGGCCAGCGAGCAGCCACGCGCCGACGAGCCCTCGGCCAGGTTCGCCGGCACGAAACTCAACGCGAACCCGATCGTGTGGCCGGACAGCAGGTTCGCGCTCAGGTTGCCGGCGGCCACCTCCAGCGCCAGCAGCGGCCAGCGCGCGCGATGCGGTCGCCAGCACTGCGATCCCGAGCGCATTGGCAAACCACACGGTCGCAACGCTGCCCGATTGGCGCGACAGGTGGATCGCCACGAGTGCGAGCACCGCATAGCCGAGCGCGAGCCAGGCGACCGGCGCGATGCGTTGCTGCACCGGCGCTACCAGCCGGAGGCGCCGTTGATCACGGCGACGAGCTTGCGCGCGGATTCGGCGTCGATCGGCTTGGTGATGTAGCCCTTGACGCTCGCAAAACTCTGCGCGCGTTCGCGGTCGTGCGGGTCGGGCGACGAGGTCAGCATCACCACCACCGCGCTGTGGCGGCGCTCGGGCCGGAGCGCCTCGTAGCACTCGAGGAACGCGAAGCCGTTCATCTCGGGCATGTTGATGTCGAGCAGGATCGCGTCGACCGGCGGTGCATCGGCGCGCTGCAGGTAATCGAGCGCTTCTTGGGCGGTGCCGAAGGTCACGACCGACTCGGCGATGCGCGCGCGCTCGACCATCAGGCGGCTGTAGAGCAGATCGGGGTCGCTGTCGTCGATGATCAGAACCTGCCGCATGAGACGCTTCGGTGGCTGCGCGCCCGACGGAGCCATCGGCGCCGCCGGACTATGTTGGCGATCTTGCGGATCGATTCCTTAGAGTACGTGTCGCCCGTCGCGCTGTCGCGATCTCAATCGGCGCGCTCGTCGCCAGCCGACTCGCGCGGCAACGCCGGTGCCTCGCGCATCGCCTCGCGCCACACCTTCTGCGGCAAGAACGTGCGCAGCTGCAGGGTCGCCTTGTCGAGCAGCAGCGGGTGCAGCTCGTGTGCGATGCCGGGCAGCACATCGGCGGTGACATCGGCGCCGAGCGCGACCAGTGTCTGCGCTGAATCGATCGCGGCGGCGGCCGGGATCACGGTGTCGGCCAGGCCGTGGAACAGGTGCACGGTGGTGTCGAGCGGCGCATGCGTCGGCGCGGCCGCGTGCCGGCCGGCGAACGCGAGGACGCGGCCGGCGAGCATCGGCTCGTGCTGCACTGCCTCCAACGCCATCACCGCGCCTTGCGAGAAGCCGGCCAGCGCGGTGCGCTCCCAGGCCACGCCGAAGCGCTGCTGCAGCGCGCGCACGGTCGCGATGAACGCCGGCAGCGCGGTGGCCACACGGCCCGGGCGATTGGCTTCGTCGACACGGCGGATCGAGAACCATTGCCGCTCGTCTCGATCGCTCGCTTTGTCGCCGGTGACTGCCTCGATGACCGCGTCGAACCGGTCGGGCGCGTTCAGACACAGCACCGCCGCCTGCGGATACTCGCGGATCAGGCGCTGGGCGAGCGGCAGCATGCTGTCGGCGTTGCTGCCGACGCCGTGAAACAGCAGGTAGAGCAACTCGGGCGGCCCGTTTTTTGGCAGGTGGGCGAGGGCGGAGGTGTGCATGGCGGCGCGAGGCGATTGACCGGGTGGTCGAGTTGACCACGGCATGCCAGCCGCTCCGGCGCACCGCAAAAATTGCCGCAGAATCGGTCAGCCCTTTCGCGGGGCCTTTCACAACGATCGCAACGATCCACAGGAGACGGCTTGGAGCTTTCGATCAACGGCCAGATGCGCACGCTCGACGATGCCGCGGTCGACCCGGGCATGCCTTTGCTGTGGGCACTGCGCGATGTGCTGGGACTCACCGGCACCAAATTCGGCTGCGGCGTCTCGGCCTGTGGTGCGTGCACGGTGCATGTCGACGGCGCTGCCGTGCGCTCGTGCGTGGCGCCACTGTCGACGCTCGCCGGCAAGCGCATCGTCACGATCGAGGCACTCGGCAGCGCCGACCAGCCGCACGCGTTGCAAAGCGCGTGGACGCTGCACCAGGTGCCGCAGTGCGGCTACTGCCAGAGCGGCATGTTGATGGCCGCGGCCGCGCTGCTCGCGAAGAACGCGAACCCGAACGATGCCGACATCGACGCGGCCATCACCAACCTCTGCCGCTGCGGCACCTACCCGCGCATCCGCGAGGCGATCAAAACGGCTGCCGAGTCGATGCGCGGCAAGGCCGCACCTGCGCTGAAGCCCGCTTCGACCCGCAACGCATGAAACGACGCACGCTGATCTTGAGCGGGCTGGGCGCCGCTACCGCACTCGTCGTCGGCTGGGGCGTGATGCCGCCGCGCAGCCGGCAAGGCCGCGCCGACACGATGCCGGTGGTGGGGGGCGAGGTCGGCCTCAACGGCTGGATCAAGGTCGCTGCCGCCGACGGCCACATCGTGCTCGCGATGAACCGCAGCGAGATGGGCCAGGGCGTGCACACCGCCCTCGCGATGCTGGTGGCCGAAGAGCTCGACGTGGCGCTCGACAAGGTGCAGCTCGTGCAGGCCGGCCCCGAAAAGTTGTACGGCAACGTCGCCGGCTTCGTCGCCGCGCTGCCGTTCCACCCGGCCGACGGTGAACCGGGTCACGAGACCCGCGTCGTGAAGACCGGGCAGTGGGTGATGGCCAAGCTCGCCCGCGAACTCGGCATCAACATGACCGGCGGCTCCTCGACCGTGGCCGACGCGTGGGACGTGCTGCGCTTGGCCGCGGCCACCGCGCGTGCGCAACTGCTCGGCGCGGCCTCGCTCGAATGGCGGCTGCCGGCAGCCGAGCTGGTCGTGACGAACGGCGTGATCAGCCACCCGTCGGGCCCGCAAGGCCATTACGGGCTGTTCGCGAAAGCCGCCGCGGCCACACCGTCCGGCGACGTGACCTTGAAGACCGCAAAGCAGTGGACGCTGATCGGCACGCCCGCGCCCCGCATCGACCTGCAGGCCAAGATCGACGGCACGGCGCAGTTCGGCATCGACGTGCGCTTGCCCGACCAGCTCTACGCCGTCGTGCGCCACGTGCCGGCGATCGGCGGCAGCTTCGGTGCGGTGAATGTCGATGCGGCACTCGGGCTGCCCGGCGTCGAACGCGTCGTGCGGCTCGGCACGTATGCCGGCTCGACCGATGCGCTCGCGGTCGTCGGTCGCACCTACTGGCACGCGCAGCAGGGCGCGCGGGCGCTGCGCATCGAGTGGCGCGCGCCACCGGCGGGCGCTGTCGACAGCGCGGCCATCGACCAGGCGCTGGAGCGCAGCGCACGCGGGGCGGCAGCCTCGGGTGGCGGCTTCACGTTCTACAGCCGTGGCGATGTGGGTGCCGCGTCGACGAACGCCATGCGGCGGGTCGAGCAGGTCTACCGAGCGCCCTACCTCGCGCACGCGACGATGGAGCCGATCAACTGCACCGCACGCGTGGCAGGCGGCAAGGTCGAGGTGTGGGCGCCGACGCAAATGCCCGGCGCCGCGCGTGCGGCCGCGGCGCGTGCGGCGCGCGTGAACGAAGCCGCTGTGACCGTGCACGTCACCTATGTCGGCGGTGGTTTCGGCCGGCGCCTCGATGTCGATTTCATCGGTCAGGCCGTGCGCATCGCGGTGGAAACCGGTGGCCGGCCGGTGCAGATGATTTGGCCGCGCGAGGAAGACATCACGCACGACTTCTACCGCCCGGCCGGCGTGGCGGTGATGCAGGCCAGCCTCGATGCGCAAGGCATGCCGATCGCCCTCGCCATCACGAGCGCGGGCGATGCGATCACGCCGCGCTGGTTCGAGCGCGGCTTGCCCGCGCTCGCCGCCCCGATCGACACGCCCGACAGGACCACCAGCGAGGGCTTGTTCGACCTGCCCTACGGCATCGCGAACCAGCGCATCGGGCATGTCGCGACGAAGAGCGGCGTGCCGGTGGGCTTCTGGCGTTCGGTCGGCCACTCGCACAACGCGTTCTTCAGCGAATGTTTCATCGACGAGCTCGCATTCGAGGCCCGGCAAGACCCGGTCGCGTTCCGGCTCGCGCTGCTGAAAGAGTCGCCACGGCATGCGGCGGTCCTCAAGCTCGCAGCCGAGAAAGCCGGCTGGCCGGGCTTCGGCGAAGCGCGTGCGCTGCCGACCGGTGTCGCCCGCGGCGTCGCGTTGCACGAGAGCTTCGGCAGCATCGTCGCGCAGGTGGTCGAGCTCTCGATGGTGGGCGGCAAAGCGAAGCTGCGGCGTGTGGTGTGTGCGGCCGATGTCGGCACGGTCGTGAACCCGATGATCGTTGCGCAGCAGATGGAAGGCGGCGTGATCTTCGGGCTGAGTGCGGCGTTGTACGGGCGCATCGACATCGAAGGTGGCGTGGTGCGGCAGACGAACTTTCCGAACTACCCGATCGTCACGATGGCGGAGTCACCGCACATCGAAACGCACCTCGTGCCGAGCACGCGACCGCCGAGCGGCGTCGGCGAACCCGGCGTGCCGCCGATCGCGCCGGCGGTCGCGAACGCGATGTTCGTGCTCACGGGCCAACGCCTGCGGGCGCTGCCGTTGATCGGTTGAGCCCTCGACTTCGATCAACTGGCGAGTCTTGGTGAGCGGACGCAGCGGGCTGCGCCCGCCCTCACCCCAACCCTCTCCCAGGGGGAGAGGGAGCTCTCAGCGCCGCGAGCGCCTGACGCAGCTTGGTGGCGTCGATCGGCTTGGTGAGGAAGTCGTTCATGCCGGCGTCGAGCGCTTCTTCGCGTTCCGAAACCAGCGCGGCGGCGGTGAGCGCGAGGATCGGGAGTGCGGCAGCGCTGTAGTGGCGGCGCAGTTCGCGTGCGGCTTCGTGGCCGTCCATGTTCGGCATCTGCACGTCCATCACGACCACGTCGAAAGGCCTGCTCGCGCGTGCCGCGGCATGCACCGCGTCGACCGCGGCGCGGCCATCGGTGGCTTGCTCGACATGCACGCCCCAGAGTTCGAGCATGGCCACCGCGATCATCATGTTGACGGGGTTGTCTTCGGCCATCAGCACACGCGCGCCGTGCAAGCGGGCGATGTCGCGCGCCTCGGTGCTCGCGGTGTGCTGCGCCGGTGCGGTGCGCGGCAGTGGCAGCTCGGCCCAGAAGGTGCTGCCGCCGGGCGCGCTCGTCACGCCGACGGTGCCACCCATCAACTGCGCCAGCTCGCGGCAAATCGACAAGCCCAGCCCGGTGCCGCCGAAGCGCCGCGTGGTCGAAGAATCGCCTTGTGAGAACGGCGTGAACAGGCGTGCCTGCATCTCCGGCGGCACGCCGGGCCCGGTGTCCGAAACCGCCAGCCGCAGGCCACCCGAATCGGTTTGCGTGGCCTCGATGAGCACTTGGCCGCGCTCGGTGAATTTGAGCGCGTTGGTGACGAAGTTCGAGAGGATCTGGCGCACCCGCGCCGGGTCACCGCGCAGGTGCGTGGGCAGGCGCTCGTCGATCGCCAGCAACAAGGCCAAGCCCTTTACCTCGGCCAGCGATTCGTAGGCGTGGTGCGTGGCGTCGAGCGCCTCGCGCAAGTCGAACGGCGTGTCATCGAGCGCGAACTTGCCGGCCTCGATCTTCGAGACGTCGAGGATGTCGGACATGATGCCGGCGAGCGCCTGCGCGCTGTCGAGGACCTGCGCGAGGTATTGCTGGCGGCGCTCGGGTGGCAGGTCGGCCTGCATCGCGAGCCGCGTCAGGCCGAGCAGGCCGTTGAGCGGGGTGCGGATCTCGTGGCTGGTGTTGGCGAGGAACGCGCCCTTCGCGCGGCTCGCGGCATCGGCCGCGTCGCGCGCGGCGGCCAGCGCTTCGTCGAGGCGGCGGCGCTCGGTCACGTCTTCGGCGATCCAGATCGTGCCGCCGCGGTTCGGCTCGTTGCGGTCGACCACCTGGGCCAGCAGGCGGCACCAGAACTGGCTGCCGTCGAAGCGGCGCATGCGACGCTCGACCTCGAATGGCCGGCCGGCCGAGAGGATCGGGCCGGCGAGCTCGCCGACCTCACGGTAGTCTTCGGCGTTCGGCCACACCACCGAACCGGGCTGGTCGACGAACGCGCCCTCCGCCCAGCCGAACATGCGCTCGAAGAACGGGTTGGCCTGCACGAAGCGGCCGTCGCGCGTGAACGCGATGCCGATCGATGCGCGCTCGAGGATTGCGATGTGGCGCAGTCGCGTGCGCTCGCTCTCGGTCACGTCGCGCGTGTTGAGCACAAGGTAGTCACGCTGGTCCATCTCGAAGCGGCCGGCCGAGACCAGCGTCGAAATGCGCTCGCCCGCGCGCGTGATGAAGTCGACCGGCATGCCGACGACCTTGCCCTCGCGCTGCAGCGTTGCGAGCAGCCGGCCGCGCGCCTCGGGTTCGTGCCACAGCCCGAGTTCGAGTGCGGTTCGGCCCACGACCTCTTCGGCGCCGTAGCCGGTCAGGCGCGTGAACGCAGCATTCACCATCGCACAGCGACCAGTCGCCATCTCCGAGAGCGTGACGGACTCGGGGCTGGTCGCGAAGAGGTGCGAGAGCATCGCCTCGGAGCGCCGCAGCGCGCCCTCGACCGCCTTGCGCGCGGTGATGTCGAAGAAGATCGCGAGATTCGCCGGGCCGCTCGCGGTCTCGACGCGCACCGCCGTGGCCTGCACGCTGAGCAAACGGCCGTCGACCGCGCGCAGCTCGAAATCGGCGACCGGCAAACCCCCGCCCGGCGGCATCGCATCGAGCTGGTTCATGCGCTCGATGACGCGATCGCGCGTGGCGCCAGTCGGGAACAGCGTGACGATGGCCAAGCCGTTCATCGCCGCAGCATTCGCGAAACCGAACATTCGCGCGGCCGCCTCGTTGGCGTCGAAGACCATGCCGCGGCGGTGCAGGAACAGCGGCGAAGGCGAGCGCGTGAACAGCTCCCGGTAGCGCGTCTCGCTGGCCGCGACGGCACGCTGCGCGGCCACCTCGTCGGTCACGTCGCGCGCCACGCCCCAGTAGCCGTCGAACGCATCGGCGTCGAACCGCGGCTCGCCGCTGATGCTCACGGTGCGCCACTGGCCGGCCGGGTTGCGCCGCCGCGCCAGCAGGTTGCTGAACGGGCGGTGCGCTTCGAGGTCGGCGCGGTGCGCGTCGAGCTGGTCGTCGCTGAGGCCCATGTCCGCGATCTCCCAGGGCTTGCACTGCATGCGATCGCCACGCGCGATGCCCGAGACATCGGCGCTCGCCTCAGACATGCAGGTGAACCGGAAGTGCGCGTCCTGCTCCCAGTACCAGTCGGCGGCGATGCGCAGCAGACCGTGAAAGCGCTGCTCGCGTTCGGCCGCCGCGAGCAGGTAACGCTCGAGCACGCGCGAGAGAAACGCGCCACCGACCGCACCGCACAGCACGATCAGCGATTGGTACAGCAACACCATGCCGAGGGGGGTCGGCGCGGCGGGAGTCGTGATCCAGCCGCGTGTTTCGGCCCAGGCGATCGCCGTCATCCCGGCCAAGGCGAACGCACCCAGCGCCACGCTGCAGCGCACGCCGGTGAGCGCGCCGACCACGCAAACGATCAGCCCGCAAAAGCCGAGCGGCGGGCTGCGCAGGCCCTCGTTCAGCAGCGCGCTGACCAGGCCACTCAGCCCCATCGCGGTCACTGCGACCCCGCACAACGCCGCGGGCATCGGAAAACGCTCACGCGCACTGATGCGCACTGCCAGTCCGCACAGCACCGCGAAAAGGCCGACGCTGCCGACCAGCCACGCCCGCATCGAGGGCGCCAGCCCGAGCGGCGCCACCCACAGAATGGCGGCACTGACGAGCGCGGCGCCGGCTGTTGTGCCGAAGAAAAACCGCCCGGCGAGCCGCGGTGCGGATTCGGGCAGTTCGGCATCGAGCATGTGGGTGGGCTTCATTCGGCGCGGCGTGTGAATCGTCGGGCGATGTTACGAGCGCGACCGCGCATGCAACGCCCGACCTGGCGGCGATGCAACGGCCTGTTCGGCCGGTCAGGCCAGCGGGCGCGCCCGATTCAGCTCGGCCCGCGTGGCCAGCGCAGCGGCGCGTGCGGCCTCGGCGAAGTTTTCACCACGACTCGCGTACAGCACCGCGCGCGACGAGTTGACGATGATCGGCACGCCGGCCCGCCAGCCGGCGCGCACGGTGGCCGCTGCATCGCCGCCCTGCGCGCCGATGCCGGGGATCAGCAACGGCAGCGTCGGCGCGAGCTCGCGCACCCGCGCGATCTCGGCCGGGAAGGTCGCACCGACCACCAGCGCGAGCTGGCCCGATCGGTTCCATGCACCTGCCGCGAGCCGCGCGATGTGCTCGAACAGCGTGTCGCCGTTCGGCAGCAGTTGCGCCTGCAGGTCGGCCCCGCCGGGGTTCGAAGTGCGGCACAGCAGGATCGCGCCCTTGCCGTCGTAAGCGAGGTACGGTTCGATCGAGTCGAAGCCCATGAACGGCGAAAGCGTGACCGCATCGGCGCAGTAGCGCTCGAACACTTCGCGCGCGTATTGCTCGGCGGTGCTGCCGATGTCACCACGCTTGGCGTCGAGGATCACCGGCACCTCGGGCGCCACCTGGTGAATGTGCGCGATCAACCGTTCCAGTTGATCCTCCGCGCGTTGCGCCGCGAAGTACGCGATCTGCGGCTTGAACGCGATCACCAGGTCTTTGGTGGCGTCGACGATGGTGGCGCAGAAGTCGAAGATGCGGCTGGGGTCGTCTTTCCACGAGCCGGGAAACTTCACCGGGTCGGGGTCGAGGCCGACGCAGAGCATCGAGTCGTTGAGGTGCTCTGCGCAAGTGAGTTGGCTGGTGAAATTCATCGCTTGCTCAGCCGATCCGCTTCGCCAGTTCAATCGCTTGGCCCGTATAACTACTTGGCGTCATCGCCAGCAGCCGCTCACGTTCGGCAACAGGAATTTCCAGCGTCGCGATGAACGCCGCGATCGCCTCGCGCGTGATCGCCTTGCCGCGGGTCAGCTCCTTCAGGCGCTCGTACGGGTTCGGCAGCGCGTAGCGGCGCATGACGGTCTGAATCGGTTCGGCCAGCACTTCCCACGCGCCGTCGAGGTCGTCTGCGAGTGCTGCGCCGTTGACCTCGAGCTTGTCGAGGCCGCGCAGCAGCGAGTCGTAGCCGAGCAGCGCGTATCCGAGCGCGACGCCCATGTTGCGCAGCACGGTGCTGTCGGTCAGGTCACGCTGCCAACGCGAGATCGGCAGCTTCTGGCTCAGGTGCGTGAGGAGCGCGTTGGCGAGGCCGAAGTTGCCCTCTGCGTTCTCGAAGTCGATCGGGTTGACCTTGTGCGGCATCGTGCTCGAACCGACCTCGCCTTCTTTGGTAAGTTGCTTGAAGTAGCCCAGGCTCACATAGCCCCACACGTCGCGCGACCAGTCGATCAGGACCGTGTTGGTGCGCGTGAACGCGTCGAACAGCTCGGCCATGAAGTCGTGCGGTTCGATCTGGGTCGTGTACGGGTTGAAGGTGAGGCCGAGCTGCGTTTCGATCACGCGGCGCGAGAAACTTTCCCAGTCGAAATCGGGGTAGGCCGCGAAGTGTGCGTTGTAGTTGCCGACCGCGCCGTTCATCTTCGCGAGCAGCTTCACGTCGGCGATGCGAGCACGCGCGTGCGCCAGCCGCGCGACCACGTTGGCGATCTCTTTGCCGACAGTCGTCGGGCTCGCCGTTTGACCGTGCGTGCGCGCGAGCATCGGCACCGCGGCGAGCGCGTGCGCCATCGCGGTGAGCTTCGCGACGACTTTGTCGAGCGCCGGCAGCAGCACCTCGGCGCGTGCGGTCTGCAGCATCAGGCCGTGGCTGGTGTTGTTGATGTCTTCGCTGGTGCAGGCGAAGTGCACGAACTCGCCGGCGGCCTTCAACTCGGCCATCGAATCGAAGCGGCCTTTGAGCCAATACTCGACCGCCTTCACGTCGTGGTTGGTGGTGCGCTCGATCTCCTTGATCGCTTGCGCATCGGCCTCCGAGAAGCGCAGCACCAGGCCGCGCAGCAGGCCGCGCGCGGCTTCCGAAAGCGGCTTGAACTCCTTGAAGCCCGCATCCGACAACGCAATGAACCACTCGATCTCGACCTGCACGCGCCGGTGCATCAGCCCGAACTCCGACAGCAACGGGCGCAGCGCTGCCACTTTGCTGGCGTAGCGGCCATCGAGCGGCGACAGGGCAGAGAGGGCGGACAGGTTCATGGCGGGTGGTGCGGGCAGTGCGCGGACAGCGGCGATTCAGGCACCCCATTGTAGAAGTTCGATCTACATGAGAACGAACCGCGCAGTCCTGCGCAGACGCTGGCCTCCGTGGTCAACGAGAATGACCGATACCCCCGAAGCAACCCCCCGTTCAGGCAACCCATCGACCCTTCTCTCCAACATGAGTTGATCACATCGCTGCAGCACAGTGCCGTGGGCTGGGCTCTGTTCGATCCGCAAGAACGGCTGTGTGCGGCCAACGGCGTGGGCCGCGGCGCGTTTGGTGTCGGGCCCGACGACCTGCCCAGCTGGGAGCAGATGATGCGCGACTGCCACCGCCACCGGCGTGGCGTGCTGATCGACACCGACGACATCGACGCCTGGATCGCCCGGGTGCGCCAGAGCCACCGTTGCCAGCCGGTGCGCATCTTCGAGTCCGACCTGGTCGACGGTCGCTGGATGCGGGTCACCGAGACCACCCGGCCCGACGGCTGGGTGCTCGTCGTGATGGCCGACATCACACCGCTCAAGGTCAACGAGGCGACCTTGCGGCGCGCCCGCGATGCCGCAGTGCTCGCCTCGATGACCGACCCGCTGACGCGCCTGTACAACCGCCGCTTCATCTTTCGGCGCCTCGGTGACCTGCTCACCAGTGCGCACGAGATGCGGTTCCCGCTGGTGGTCGCGATGCTCGACCTCGACCACTTCAAGCGCGTCAACGACCTGCACGGGCATGCCGTCGGCGACAGCGTGCTGCAGCACTTCGCGCAGCAGATTCAACTGCAGCTGCGCCCGCAGGACATCGTCGGCCGCATCGGTGGCGAGGAGTTCCTGATCGTGCTGCCGAATTCGGACGCTGCGGGCGCGTCGTCCGTGTTGGAACGGTTGCGCCTGCGCATCGGCGACGCCCAGGCGCAGGCGCCGCTGCGCTACACCTTCTCGGCCGGAATCGCCGCCGCCGGGACGGGCGACTCAGAGGCCGACGTGGTGCGCCGCGCCGACGCCGCGCTCTACCAAGCCAAGTCCGCCGGACGCGACCGCCTCGTCGTCGCGCCCAGCCCGGCGAGCGCCTGAATCGGGCATGCCCCGGGGCGTTCCGCTTGCGGCGGAATGGGTCTTGCTAGATGCTGCGAGGCCGTTGCATCCCACCTACTTCAGGAGACCCTCTCATGTCATTTTCACGTCGCCATGCCCTGTGGGCCACGCTTGCCACCTCGATCGCATGCGCCAGCGGCAGTGCGTTCGCGCAAGCCAAGATCAAGGTCGCCGCGATCTACACCGTGCCGGTCGAGCAACAGTGGGTCAGCCGAATCGACAAGGCGCTGAAGGCCGCGGTCGCGCGCGGCGAGATCGAGTACGTGTTCAGCGAGAACGTCACCAATGCCGACTACGAGCGCGTGATGCGCGGCTATGCCGAGGCCGGCAACACGCTGATCGTCGGCGAGGCGTTTGCGGTCGAGGCGGCGGCGCGCAAGGTTGCGAAAGACTATCCCAAGGTCAGCTTCCTGCTCGGCTCCTCGGGCAAGCCGCAGGCGCCCAACTTCGGCGTGTTCGACAACTACATCCAGGAGCCGGCCTACCTCAGCGGCATGGTCGCCGGCGGCATGACCAAGAGCAACAAGATCGGCATGGTCGGCGGCTACCCGATCCCCGAAGTCAACCGCCTGATGAACGCGTTCATGGCCGGCGCGAAAGAAGCGAACCCGAAGGTCGAGTTCATGGTCAGCTTCATCAACAGCTGGTTCGATCCGCCGAAGGCCAAGGAAGCCGCGTTCGCGATGATCGACAAGGGGGCCGACGTGATGTATGCGGAGCGCTTCGGCGTGGCCGATGCCGCCAAAGAGAAAGGTAAATTTGCGATCGGCAACGTCATCGACACGCAAGACAAGTACCCCGACACGGTCGTCGCCTCGGCGCTCTGGCACATGGAGCCGACGATCGACCTCGCGATCAAGTCGGTCAAGGCCGGTAAGTTCGAGGCGAAGGAGTACGGCGAATATTCGATGATGAAGCACAAGGGCAGCGAGCTCGCCCCGCTGGGTACGTTCGCGAAAAAGGTGCCCGCCGATGTGGTTGCAAAGATGGAAGCGAAGCAGAAGGCGATCCTCGCCGGCAGCTACACCGTGACGGTCGACGACAGCCAGCCGAAGCCGACGGCGAAGTGAGGGCGACGTGACAGGAGCGGCCGGGGCGCTGGTGCTGCGCCTGCAGTCGATCACCAAGCGCTTCGGCAGCCTCGTCGCGAACGACCAGGTCTCTCTCGATCTGCACCGCGGCGAGGTGCTCGCGCTGCTCGGCGAGAACGGGGCTGGCAAAAGCACGCTGGTGTCGATCCTGTTCGGGCACTACGTGGCCGACGAAGGCCGCATCGAGGCCTTCGGCCAGACGCTGCCGCCGGGCGACACGCGCGCCGCGCTGGCCGCCGGAATCGGCATGGTGCACCAGCACTTCACGCTGGCCGACAACTTGAGCGTGCTCGACAACGTGATGCTCGGCACCGAGCCGCTGTGGCAGCCGTACTCGCGCCGCGCGGCGGCGCGCGCGAAGCTGGTCGAGACGGGGCAGCGCTTCGGGCTGCAGGTCGACCCCGACGCGTTGGTCGCGGGCCTTTCGGTCGGCGAGCGACAGCGCGTCGAGATCCTGAAAGCGTTGGTGTCTTTCGGAACGAGAAGCGGCGCGAAGATCCTGATCCTCGACGAGCCGACGGCCGTGCTCACGCCGCCCGAAGTCGTCAGCCTGTTCGGCACGCTGCAGCAACTGGTCGCGCAAGGCCTCGGTGTGATTTTCATCAGCCACAAACTCGACGAGGTGCTGCGCGTCTCGCACCGCGTGGCCGTTCTGCGCGGCGGCAAGCTGGTCGCGACCGTGCCGGCGAACAAGGCGAGCAAAGCGTCGCTCGCGGCGTTGATGGTCGGGCGCGAAGTCGCGCCGGCGACGCGCACGCCGCGGGTGGCGGGCAACGTGGTTTGCGCGTTGCGCGGCGTGACGGTCGCGGGTGCGGGCCATGGCGCGCGGCTCGATGGCGTCGACATCGACCTGCGCGCCGGCGAGATCGTCGCGATCGCGGGGGTCGCGGGCAACGGTCAACAGGCGCTCGCGGAGCTGCTGTTCGGCATGCGCGCGCCGGACGCGGGCACGGTCGAACTGAGCGGCAAGCGATTGCCGGCGCGGCCGCAAGCCTGGGTGCGAGCCGGCGTTGCGCGCATCCCCGAAGACCGGCACGCGCTCGGCGTCGTCGGCGAGTTGCCGGTCTGGGAGAACGCCGTGCTCGAGCGCTACGCCACGCCGACCTTCGCCCGTGCGGGTGTGATCAATCGTGCGGCGGCTCAGGCACATGCGCGCACCGTGATCGAACGCTTCGACGTGCGCGGCACGCAATCGGCCGACCTCGCCACGCCGACCCGCGCGCTCTCGGGCGGCAACATGCAGAAGCTGATCCTCGGGCGCGCGCTGCTGGGCGACCCGCGAGAGTCGACCGTGCCTCGGCTGATCGTCGCCGATCAGCCGACCTGGGGCCTCGACATCGGTGCTGTCGCTTTTGTCCACCAGCAATTGCTCGACGCCTGCGCGCAGGGCGCCGCGGTGCTGCTGATCTCGGAAGACCTCGACGAGATTTTCGCGGTCGCCGACCGCATCGCGGTGATTCATGCAGGCCGCCTCACGGCCGCGAAGCCGGTCACCGAATGGACGCTCGCGGCGATCGGCCTCGCGATGGCCGGCGAGCACAGCGCGAACGAAGCCGCCGATGCGCATTGAACGCCGCGCCCGGACTTCACGCGCGATGCAACTCGGCGCGCCGTTCGTCGCGGTCGCTTTCACCTTGCTCGTCACCTCGCTGCTGGTCGCGTGGGCCGGCGCGCCGGTCGGCCGCGCCTACGCGCTGCTGATCGACGGCGGCTTCGGCTCGCGCTTCGCGTGGAGCGAAACGCTGACGCGCGCGACGCCGCTGATCCTCACCGGCCTCGCCGCCGCGGTCGCGTTCAAGGCGCGCCTGTTCAACATCGGTGCTGAAGGCCAGCTCTACGCTGGCGCGCTCGCGGCCGTCGCGGTCGGCGGCTTGCACGGCGGCACGGGGTTCGCGGTGAGCCCGTGGCTGCTGTTCCCGCTGATGATGGTCGCGGCCGCCGCCGCCGGCGCACTGTTGCTGCTCGGCCCGGCGCTGCTGAAAAGCCGGCTCGGCGTCGACGAGGTCGTCACGACCTTGCTGCTCAACTTCACCGTGCTTTTGTTCGTCTCGATGATGCTCGACGGCGCGATGAAAGACCCGACGGCGATGGGCTGGCCACAGAGCGTCGCACTGCAGGAGTCGCTGCAGCTCGGCAAGCTGATCGAGCGCACACGTGTGCACACCGGGTTGTTGTGGGCGCTGTTCCTCGCCGTCGCACTCTGGGCGCTGTTGCGCTTCACGACCACCGGTTTCGAGATTCGCGCAGTCGGCTTCAACGCGCGCGCTGCGGCATTCGCCGGCATGCCGGTCGGCTGGATCAACGTGAAAGTCGCGCTGATCTCGGGTGCACTCGCTGGCCTGGCCGGTGCGATCGAGGTGGCCGGCCGCACCAGCTACGTCACGCTCGACATGTCGCCCGGCTACGGCTTCAGCGGCATCGTGATCGCGATGCTGGCGGCGCTGAACCCGCTCGGCGTGGTGGCGGCCTCGGTCTTCGTCGCGGGCATCCTGGTCGGTGCCGACAGCATGAGCCGCGCAGTCAATGTGCCGACCTACATCGCTGACGTGATCGTCTCGGTCTCGCTGCTCAGCATGCTGGTCGCGACCTTCGCGGCGCAGTACCGCGTCGTCTTCGCGACGGCCGCGCATGTTCGCTGAGACCCTCGAGCTGCTGGCGAGCGCTCCGTTTTGGGTCGCGGTGCTGCGCATCGCCACACCGCTGATCCTCGGCACGCTCGGCGTGCTGCTGTGCGAGCGCGCCGGGGTGCTGAACCTCGGCAGCGAAGGGATCATGGTCGCCGGTGCGTTCGCCGGCTGGTTCACGGTGTACCAGGGCGGCGGGTTGTGGGCGGGCGTGATCGTGGCCGCGCTCGTCGGCGCGCTGTTCGGGTTGCTGCACGGCTTCTTGACGGTGACGCTGTCGCTGTCGCAGCACGTGTCGGGCCTCGGCATCACGCTGTTCGCGACCAGCCTGGCGAGCTACGGTTATCGCGTCGGCTTTCCGAAGGTCGAAAGCCCGCCAACGGTCGAGCCGTTCGCGCCGATGGCGTGGTTGCCGATCCCGGTGCTGAGCGCATTGACGCCGCTGACATTGCTCGCGCTGCTGCTCGTGCCGCTGGTCGGCTACGTGCTCTACCGCACCCCGCTAGGCCTCGCGCTGCGCACCGTCGGTGAGAACCCGGCTGCCGCCGAAGGGCAGGGCCTGAACGTGGCCGCGCTGCGCATCGGCGCGATCGCCGCCGGCTCGGCGCTGATGGGCGTGGCCGGCGCGTTCCTCACGCTCGCGGCCTTCAACGCGTTCTACTTCAACATGGTCAACGGCCGCGGCTGGGTCTGTGTGGCGCTGGTCGTGTTCGCGTCGTGGCGGCCGGGCAAGGCGCTGCTGGGTGCGACGCTCTTCGCGCTGTTCGATGCGCTTCAATTGCGGCTGCAGCAGTCGGGCACTGGCCTGTTCGGCGTCAGCGTGCCGTACCAGGTCTACCTGATGCTGCCGTACCTGTTGTCGATCGCCGCGCTGGTGCTGGTGGCACGCCGCGCCGCATATCCGCAGGCGTTGATGAAGGCGTATCGCAAAGGTGAGCGGTGAGCGGCGCACGCGGCACTGGCACCTGCTGCAAACCTCGCCTCACGAAATGACGCGGGCGCTCTCACCCGTTGGTGAAGAGCGCCCGCGGGTCTGGATACAGAACCGACTACATCAAGCGAGGGACTGTTCCAAACCAAGAGATCAAAGACATATCACCCCCTTTCGTTGAGTTGCAGAAACGCCAGCGTACACGATTTCTGCGCACGACCTCTTGGTCACATCGACCCCAAGGGAATGGGCGCCGAACCCGTGCTGTCAATCGTTCGCTAGGCTTTCAACGCGCTCGCGAGCACGCCGAGCTGGCGCTTTAGCGCATCCATCCAGCCGGGTTCGGCGTCGGTGCGGTCTTGCGCGGCGATCACGAGGATGGTCGTCACGGCGGCGAGCGTCAGTGCGAACAACCACACCGCCGTGCCGAGCACGAAGCCGAACGTGACGGTGTGGTTCCACGGCCGCGCGATGCCGAGGAACGCGCAGTACATCCAAAGGCAGTTCGAGAGTGACACCGGCAGCGCCACACGCATGAAATCGGCGAACTTCCAGCGCGCCACGCGCCGGCCACGCGCCAGGCCCGGGAAGGTGATGTGGTGCAGCACCAGCGCGTTGATGCTGAGCAGGGCCACCAGCACCAGCTTGGCCTGCAGCTTCGGGTTGGCGAGGTACTCGGGGTCGGCGCCGAGTCCCAGCACGACCATCGCGGCGCCGGTCGCGTACAGCACCAGCAACGCCAACGTGATCAGCCGCATCACGAACGGGTTCGGTGGCGCGATGCGCACGCGGTCGTCGGCGAGCTTGCGTAGCAGGCGAATGTCGGTCGCGACGATCGCACCCAGCGCCAGGCTGGTGCCGAGCAGGTGGGCGAACAGGAGCAGAAGTTTGAACACGGATGGCGGTGGCCCGGGGGCCTAAACTCTCGTGGGATTCTGTATTTTCGGCGGGCCCGTTGGTCGACCGAAACGATGTGTATTCGGGCAAGTTGCGTGCAAAGGTAGGCAGATGGATCGATCCGACGCGATGCTGGTGAGGAATGCGCAGCTCCCCGATGCCCGCGAGAGCCAAGACGTGCTGGTCATCGGCGAGCGCATCGCTGCGATCGGTGCCGGGTTGCCCGCGCCCGACGGCGCCATGGTCGTCGAGGCGCATGGCCAGTTACTGAGCCCGCCTTTCGTCGACCCGCACTTTCACATGGACGCGACACTGAGCCACGGCCTGCCGCGCGTCAACGCGAGCGGCACGCTGCTCGAAGGCATCGCGCTGTGGGGTGAATTGAAGCCGCAGCTCACGCAAGAAGCGTTGGTCGAGCGCGCGCTGCAGTATTGCGACTGGGCGGTGGCCAAAGGCCTGCTCGCGATCCGCACGCATGTCGACGTGTGCGACGACCGGCTGCTCGCGGTGGAGGCGCTGCTGCAGGTGAAGACGACGGTCGCGCCTTACCTCGATCTGCAACTCGTCGCGTTCCCGCAAGACGGTTTGCTGCGCGCACCGAGCGCGCTCGCGAACCTGAAGCGCGCGCTCGATCTGGGCGTCGACGTGGTCGGCGGCATCCCGCACTTCGAGCGCACGTATGCGCAGGGCACCGAGAGCGTGCGCATTCTTTGCGAACTCGCCGCCGAGCGCGGACTGCGTGTCGACATGCACTGCGACGAGAGCGACGACCCGCTCTCGCGCCACATCGAGACGCTCGCGTTCGAGACGAATCGGCTCGGTCTGCACGGCCGCGTTACCGGCTCGCACCTGACCTCCATGCACTCGATGGACAACTACTACGTCAGCAAGCTGCTGCCATTGATGCGCGAGGCGCAAGTGCACGTGGTAGCCAACCCGTTGATCAACATCACGCTGCAGGGCCGGCACGACACCTACCCGAAGCGCCGCGGAATGACGCGCGTCCCCGAGCTGATGGCGGCGGGCATCAACGTCGCGTTCGGGCACGACTGCGTGATGGACCCGTGGTACTCGCTCGGCTCGGCCGACATGCTCGAAGTCGCGCACATGGGCCTGCACGTGGCGCAGATGACCTCGCAGACGCAAATGCGCGCGTGCTTCGCTGCCGTCACCGTCAATCCCGCGAAAGCGATGGGGCTCGATGGCTACGGCATCGCAGTCGGCCAGCACGCCGATTTCGTGCTGCTGCAGGCGCGTGATCCGGTCGAGGCGATACGTCTGCGGGCGAATCGCCTCATGGTGGTGCGCCGTGGCCGCATCGTGGCGCAGACCCCCGCGGCCACGGCCGTGCTCAGCCTTGCCGGCCGCCCGCCGACTGTGGACTGGGCGCTACGCCGCTGACCGGTATCGAGGGGGTCGCGCCGCTAAACTCGGCCACGGCACCAGGGACGCACATACAAAATGAAACTCATCGGTTCACTCACCAGCCCCTACGTGCGCAAAGTGCGCATCGTGATGGCGGAGAAAAAGCTCGACTACCAGCACGAACTCGAAGACGTGTGGGCCAACGACAAGATCATGGCCTCGAACCCGCTCGGCAAGGTGCCGTGCTTGGTGCTCGCCGGTGGCGAGGCGCTGTTCGATTCGCGCGTGATCGTCGAGTACCTCGACACGCGCTCGCCGGTGAGCCGGCTGATCCCCGAGGGCAGCCGCGAGCGCATCGAGGTGCGCACCTGGGAGGCGCTCGCCGACGGCATCGTCGACGCCGCGATCCTCGCTCGCCTCGAGCAGACCTGGCCCGGCCGCACCGCCGAACAACGCAGCACCGCCTGGGTCGACCGGCAGTTGCACAAGGTCAACGCCGCGGTCGACTCGGTCAGCACCGGGCTGGCCGACAAACCCTGGTGCTCCGGCATCCACCTGTCGCTGGCCGACATCGCAGTCGGCTGCGCGCTCGGCTACCTCGGGTTCCGGTTCCCGCAGATCGCGTGGCGCGAGAAACACGCCAACCTCGCGAAGCTTGCCGACAAGCTCAATGCGCGGCAGAGCTTCATCGACACGCTGCCGCCGGTGGGGTGATCGGGAAGATCGAGGTCGAACCCAAGCAGCGACGTCGACCCGCCGCCGATCCCTCCAACATCAAACCGGCTGAGCCACAGAAAAACTCGACGCCTGCGCCATCGGCCAATAGATGCGAAACACCTGCTGCGACATCTCGCCGCGCAGCAACTCGCCCGGTGCCACGAACGGCAGCAGCGTCACCAGCAGCTTGACGCTCTGATCGGCGCTGCGCCGCACGATGTGGGCCGCGGTGATCTTGCTCGGGTCGTCGAGGCCGGCGGCCTGCACGAGTTCCTTGAGCGCCATCAGCGTGTTCTGGTGGAAGCGGTAGACGCGCTCGGCCTTGGTCGGCACCACGAGTGCGCTGGCCCGCTGGTCGTCTTGCGTGGCCACACCCGACGGGCAGTTGCCGGTGTGGCAACTCTGCGCCTGGATGCAGCCGAGCGAGAACATGAAGCCGCGCGCCGAGTTGCACCAGTCGGCGCCGATCGCGAGCATGCGCGCGATGTCGAACGCGCTCACCACCTTGCCGGCGCAGCCGAGTTTGATCTTCTGGCGCAGGTTCAAACCGACCAGTGTGTTGTGGACCAGCATGAGCCCTTCTTGCAGCGGCGCGCCCACGTGGTCGGTGAACTCGAGCGGCGCGGCGCCGGTGCCGCCCTCGGCGCCGTCGACGACGATGAAGTCGGGCGTGATGCCGGTCTCGACCATCGCTTTGGCGATCGCGAACCACTCCCACGGGTGGCCGATGCAGAGCTTGAATCCGGTCGGCTTGCCGCCCGACAAGGTGCGCAGTTTCTCGATGAAATGCATCATCTCGATCGGCGTCTTGAACGCGCCGTGGCTCGACGGCGAAACGCAATCGACCCACGCCGGCACACCGCGCGCCGCCGCGATTTCGGGCGTGACCTTCGGACCGGGCAGCACGCCGCCGTGGCCGGGTTTGGCGCCCTGGCTGAGCTTCAACTCGATCATCTTCACCTGCGGCTGCAGCGCGTTCTCGGCGAAGCGCGATTCGCTGAACAAGCCGTCGTCGTTGCGGCAGCCGAAGTAGCCCGAGCCGATTTCCCAGATCAGGTCGCCACCCATCTCCTTGTGATATCGGCTGATCGAGCCCTCGCCGGTGTCATGCGCGAAGTTGCCGCGTTTGGCGCCGGCGTTGAGCGCGAGGATCGCGTTCGCGCTGAGTGCGCCGAAGCTCATCGCCGAGATGTTGAAGACGCTCGCGTTGTACGGTTGCGCGCGATCGCCGCCGATGGTCACGCGGAAGTCGTGCGTGGCCAGTTGGGTCGGCTGCAGCGAATGGTTGATCCACTCGTAGCCGACCGCGCCGACATCCATTTGCGTGCCGAAGGGGCGCTTGTCGGACTCACCCTTCGCGCGCTGGTAGACGAGTGAGCGCTGCTGGCGCGAGAACGGCGCGGCTTCGTTGTCGCCCTCGATGAAATACTGCCGCATCTCGGGCCGAATGAACTCGAGCAAAAACCGAAAGTGCCCGATCACCGGGTAGTTGCGCAGCACCGAATGGCGTGTCTGGCGCGTGTCGCGAAAGCCGAGGCCGACGAGCAACATGAACACGAGTGCGAGCCAGCCGCCGATGCCGGCGACGACCCAGGCGGTCAGGCACACCACCACGCCAAGCGCGCACAGCAGCCAGACCGAGTAGCGCACCGGCAGGTGGCGGTCGAGTTGCTTGAGCCAATTGAACATGGGTATATTTTCTTTGCCAGGGTGAGCCGATGGTAGACCGCCCCGAGAGCTCGACCATGCCCAACGCAAACCCGCCGCCGAGCCTGGCGCCCAGTGTTGGGCTGCCGCTCGACAAGCCCGTCGTGCTGGTCGTGATGGGCGTCTCGGGCCGCGGCAAGACGACCGTCGCGGTGCTGTTCGCGGTGCTGCTGGCGATGGTCACGTTCGGCACGGCGGTCGGCGTCTCGCTGGCCACGCTCGCGAAGAAGATCGGCGCAAGCCTGGCCCCGAGCGTCGGCGTGATGTTGATCCTCGGTGCCGGCGGTGGCTTCGCAGCCGGGCTTTCACCGAACCACATCACGCTCGCAGTGCTCGCGGTCGGTGCCGGCTCGTTGATCAACTCGCACGTCAACGACGCCGGCTTCTGGCTCGTCAAAGGGTATTTCGGCCTGACCGTCGGCCAAACGCTCAAGACCTGGTCGCTGATGGAGACATTCATCTCGGTCATCGGCCTCGGTCTGGTGGTGCTCCTGTCGACGGTGCTCTAACCTCTTGTCCCACTCCCATCGGGGGAGGGAGAAGCTTCGAGCGTCGGTGGCGCCATTGGTGCGTTGATGAACATCGTCGGCGGGGCCGAGAGTGTGATGCCGGCCGCCTGCAGCCGCTGCAGCATGTCGAACAGCAGCGCGCTGCGCACACCGCCGGTGACGCGCGGCGACTTCGCGAAGCCGGTCGCGTTGAAGAGCAACTGGCCGTGCTCGATGCCGTCGAGCAACACGCCGGGCGCGGGCGTTTCGAGCACGTCTTCGTTGGCGTCGAAGGCGGCGAGCAGCAGCTCGCGCACCTGCTGCGGATCGGTGCCGAGCGGTACCGGCAGCTTCACCTGCACCAGCCCGAGCGGGTCAGCCAGCGTCACGTTGCGCACGATCTTCGTGATGAACTCCGAGTTCGGCACGATCACGGTCGAGCGGTCGCCCATTTGAATTTCAGTCGCGCGCACGTTGATGCGGCGAATGTCGCCTTCGATGCCCGCGAGCGAGACCCAATCGCCGACTTTCACCGGCCGTTCGGCCAGCAAGATCAGCCCCGAAATAAAGTTCTGCACCACCGCCTGCAGGCCGAAGCCGATGCCGACCGAGAGCGCGCTCGCGACCCACGCGATGCGCTCCAGGCCGATGCCCATTGCCGACATCGCCAGCGAGATCGCGGTCACCACACCCGCGTAGCCGAACAGCGAGGTCGCCGAGGCGCGCATGCCGGGGTCGAGCGAGGTCGTCGGCAGGTACCGGTTGGCGAGCCATTTGCGCAACAGCCGCACGACACCGAGGCCGACGACCAAGACGAGCATCGCCTGCAGCAGCGCCGTCGGCTGCAGCTTGAACTCGCCGATCGAGATGCCCTGCTGCCACTCGCCGCTGCGCCGCATCAGGTCGGTCGGGCCCTCGCCGAACGGCGCGAGCAACAGCATCAGCGCGACCAGCAGCAATGCCAGCCGCAGCGCGCCCGAAAGCAGCACGGCGATCTGCGCCGAGGTCTTGGCCGATGGCGGTGCGCTGGCGCCGTCCGCTTCGGGTGCGCCAGCGGCGAGCCAGGCCATCAGTGCGTCGTCGATGAGTGCGGCGAGCAGGTAAGCCAAGCCCAGCACGTTGCACGCCCACACGACCTGCTTGACCGCGAAGCTGCCGAACGCGACGTAGCCGGCGAGCAGGCACAGCACTGCCGTCGCGAGCACGAGCCAGTTCAGGCCGGCGACGATCACCATCCAGGCCGGTCGTGCATGCGCGCCTTCTTTGGCAAGCTCGCGCCGCCAGACCCGCTCGGCACGCATCAGCGCGAGCACCACGGTCAACCCCATCGCGAGCGCGACCACACAGTTGACCGCGACCGTGGTCGAAAGGCCGACGTTGGCTGCCGAGGTGACGCGCTCGGCGAGCCAGGTCGCGACCGACACCAGCGCGATCAAAACCGGAAACGCACGCACGCTGCTGGCGACCGCATCGGGCATCGGCAGCAAGCGCCACGATGGCCGGCCCGCGCAGATCAGCGCGTTCGACAAGCCAAAGACGAAGCCGCCGAGCCACAGCACGCTGGCGAACACGCCGAGCAGCTTGGCCGGCGCATCGGGCAGCGAGTTGTTCCAGTCGAGTACGCCGAACAACACGATGCTGGCGATGCCGACCGTGAAGGTCCACTGCAGCACGACCAGCAGCGCGTGCAGCGAGCGGCGCAACCGACCGGCAGGTGTGCGCGCCATGAGCCAGCGCATCAACCAGCGGCGCACCCACGCGATCGCCAGGCCGATGCCGACGACGATGACCGGTGCGAGCAGCCACGCCGCCGTCGGCGTGGCGCGCGCGGCGGCGGTCAGGTCGGTGGCGAGCTTGGCGATGCGCGCCAGATCGGTCGGCAAATCGTCACGCAACTCCGACCAGAACGCCGTGCCGAGGATCGAATTCGTGCGCTCGCCCAGACGCGCCTGGAATTGCGAGCGCCGCAAGGTGCCGAGCTGGGCGGCAAGCTGCGTGTTTTCGATCGCGAGCAAACGCGCCAGCTTGACCTGGCTGTCGAGCGTGCCGCGGCTCTTGGTCAGCAACGCGCGCTGGCTCGTCACGTCGGCATCTTCCTTGGTGCCGGCCGCAGGCGTGCCGAGCTCGGCAACGCGCGCATCGAGGCCGCTGAGCTGCGGCGCGAGTTGGTCGGCGATGTCAGCGGCCTGTTGCTGCGCCGCGATTGCGCTGGTGCGCAGCAGCTGCAGGTCGGCGTCGCCGAGTTTGTCGCTGTTGGCCAGCGAGCGCTGCGCACTGTCGATCTGCTGGCGAATGCGGTCGAGCGATGTGTCGATGTCGGTAGACGCGGCGGGTGCCTGCGGCTGCGCGCCCGGACCGGCAGCCTGCACAGCATGGCCAGCGACAGCGAGCAGCGCACACAGCATCAGCGCGCCCAGCCACGAGTGCATCGAGCGATGAAAAAATACGGGCATCGTGGGCAGGCCGTGAGGCCTTTCGTGCGACTCCGGGCCGCGAAGCGTCTCGTTATACTCGCCGGCCGACAGCGCCGATTTGCTCCGAATTGCGGGCGCTTTACAAATACCGCTAAAGAGGGATGCCCGCCCGGTGTCCGCCTTTGCAGCGGTGCCGGGTTTTGTTTTTCGGGGTGTCTGCAGAGGTTCGATTTGGTTGCCATCGATTCCGTAGGCGAAGTTGCGCCGCAACATCTGCACTTCGCGCAGGCGCTGCCGCTGCGGAGCGGCGCTCAATTGCGCGACTACACGCTCGCGTACGAGACCTACGGCACGCTCAACGCCGACCGCAGCAACGCGGTGCTGGTCTGCCATGCCTTGAACGCGAGCCACCACGTGGCCGGCACCTACGCCGGCCAACCGAAGAGTGAAGGCTGGTGGGACAACCTCGTCGGCCCCGGCAAACCGCTCGACACGAACCGCTTCTTCGTGATCGGCGTCAACAACCCGGGCTCGTGCTTCGGCTCGACCGGGCCGATGCAGACGAACCCTGACACGGGCAAGATTTATGGCGCCGACTTTCCGGTCGTCACTGTCGAAGACTGGGTCGACGTGCAGGCGCGGCTGCTGGATGCGCTCGACATCGGGCAGCTCGCCGCCGTGCTTGGCGGCAGCTTGGGCGGCATGCAGGCGCTGAGCTGGTCGCTGCGGTACCCGGAACGGCTGCGCCATTGCATTGCCGTGGCGACCGCGCCGAACCTCTCGGCGCAAAACATCGCGTTCAACGAAGTGGCGCGGCGCGCGATCGTGACCGACCCAGAGTTTCACGGCGGCCACTTCTACGCGCACGGCACGCTGCCGCGCCGCGGCCTGCGTGTGGCGCGGATGATCGGCCACATCACGTACCTCTCCGACGACGCGATGGAGGCCAAGTTCGGCCGTGAACGCCAGCCCGGTGCGTCGGGGTTCAGCACGCAAGACATCGAGTTCCAGATCGAAAGCTACCTGCGCCACCAGGGCGACAAGTTCAGCGAATATTTCGATGCCAACACGTATTTGCTGATCACGCGCGCACTCGATTACTTCGACCCGGCGCGCGAGTTCGGCGGCGACCTGACGGCCGCGTTCGCCGCCGCGCGTTGCAAGTTTCAGCTGGTGAGCTTCACGACCGATTGGCGTTTCGCGCCGGCACGCTCGCGCGAGATCGTCAAAGCGCTCGTCGACCACAAGCGCGACGTGAGCTACGCCGAGATCGACGCCCCGCATGGCCACGACGCGTTCTTGCTCGACGACCCGCGCTACCACGGCGTGCTGCGCGCGTGCTTCGACAACATCGCGCAGGAGTTTGCCGAGCCGAGCGCCGGGCCGCCATGGGCCACGAAGAGGCCCAACCCGTGGACCTCTGCCGGCGAGCGCCCTCCCGGGGGGCAGGAGCGAAGCGACGTGGGGGTTCCATGAGTGATCGCAAAGACATGGAGCTCATCGCCGAGCTCGTGCCGAAAGGCTCGCACGTGCTCGACCTCGGCTGCGGCAACGGCGAATTCCTTGCGCTGTTGCGCCGCACGCGCCGGTGCACCGGCTACGGCATCGAGATCGACGACGCGAACGTGCTCGCCTGCACCGAGCGCGGCGTCAACGTTATCCAGCTCAACCTTGAAGACGGCCTCGCGCTGTTCGCCGACCAAAGCTTCGACGTGGTGCTGCAGATCGAAACCCTGCAACACCTGCGCAATACCGAGAAGATGCTGCGCGAGACCGCGCGTGTCGGCCGCATCGGCATCGTCAGCTTCCCGAACTTCGCGCATTGGCCGAACCGCCTTCAAGTGGCCGCCGGCCGCATGCCGGTGACGCGCGTGTTGCCCTACCAGTGGTACGACACGCCCAACATCCGCGTCGGCACCTTCGCCGATTTCGAGGTGCTGGCGCGCAAGGACGGCTTGCGCATCCTCGACGCCTTCGGCATCCAGGCCGGCGCCGCGGTGCGGCGCTGGCCGAACCTGCGCGCGAGCGTGGCGGTGTTCAAGTTCGACCGCGGCTGAACGGGCGGCGGCTCGGCGCCGCGGCCGACGAGTTCAGTTCGTTTCTTTATCCTGCCCGAGCAGGTTTTATTGCAGCGCCCGATCGGCCGGCTGCGGCCCGAACCAGATGCTCAGCACCATGCCGAAGAACTCGGCATCACCCACCGGCTCGCTCTGCGGCTGGCCTTGGATATAGAACTGCGTGCCCTTGCCGGGGATGAAGTCCATCGCGAAGGTGTCGCCCGCCATCAGCTTGGCGCGGCCCGAGAAAATCTCGATCAGCCGCGTGGTCGAGAGCGTGTGTTTCTGGATCAGCTAGCGCGGCGCGTTGTCGCCCATGCCGCGGGTGAACAGGCGGCCGAGGTCGGTGCCAGGCAACTCGCGCAGCGCCGCGAACTGCAGGCGCTTGGCGCCGGGCAGCGCCAGCAACTCCTCGGTCGTGCCGAACTTGCGCGGCGTGTAGAGCGCCATGTCGCAGACCTTGAAGATCGCCGTGAAATGTGTGCCGGTGCCGTTCAACTGCAGCTTCGAGCCGGCCAATTGCGCGGCGGGCTCGAAGCGCGTGGTGGTCGACGCGGCGAGCGTGGCGCCGTGCAGCGTGGTGGCGAGCACCAGGGCCGACAGCCCGTGGGTCGTCGGGGATGAAATCATCTCGCTTGTCTCCCGGGTTTTGGTTTTTTCGGCCGCCTGCCATGGCTGATGACGCAAAAACGCGAATCCCCGTATCCTCGCCGCTCTGCAATATTTGAAGGAACTCCGATGTCGCGAATCTCCCACTGGTTTCGGCAGGTTGCCACGGGCTCGGTCACTGCGCTGCTGTTGGCAAGCGCCGCCCACGCTGCTGCACCGCAGGTCAAGACGCAGGCGGCCGGTTACTACCGCGTGATGCTCGGCGAATTCGAGGTCACGGCCTTGTCCGACGGCACGGTCGCGCTGCCGGTCGACACGCTGCTGACGAACACCACGAAAGCGAAGTCCGACAAAACGCTCGCGCGGAATTTTCTGAAGTCACCGGTCGAGACCTCGGTCAACGCTTACTTGATCAACACCGGCACGAAGCTGGTGCTGGTCGACACCGGCGCCGCCGGCCTGTTCGGCCCCACGCTCGGCCGGCTCGCCGAGAGCCTCAAGTCAGCCGGCTACCAGCCCGAGCAGGTCGATGAGATCTACATCACCCACATGCACCCCGACCACGTCGGCGGGCTGATGGCGGGCGAAAAAATGGCGTTCCCGAACGCGGTCGTGCGCGCCGACAAGCGCGACGCCGACTTCTGGCTGAGCCAGGCCAACCTCGACAATGCGCCCGCCGAAGGCAAGGGCTTTTTCCAGGGCGCGATGGCCTCGCTGAACCCGTATGTCGCGGCGGGCAAATTCAAGCCGTTCGACGGCGACACCGAACTCGCCCCCGGCATCAAGGCGATGGCCGCGCCGGGCCACACGCCGGGACACAGCCTCTACGTGGTCGAGAGCGGCGGGCGAAAGCTGGTGCTGTGGGGCGACCTGATGCACGTCGCGGCCGTGCAGTTCGCAGAGCCGTCGGTGACGATCGCGTTCGACACCGACAGCAAAAACGCTGCGGTGCAACGCAAGCGCGCCTATGCCGAGGCGGCCAAGCAAGGCTACCTCGTGGGCTCGGCGCACCTGTCGTTCCCGGGGCTCGGGCATTTGCGTGCCGAGGGCAAGGGCTACACCTTCGTGCCGGTGAACTACAGCGGCCTGAAATGAAGGCCGCCGCGGGTTGACCGGGCCTCACGCCGAGGTGGTCAACCCGCGAACGTAGGCATCGAACACCTGCCCTCCGACGCGCAACAGGTTGAAGTTGGCGCGGTCGAGCATCCAGTTCAGCAGCAGGCCGTCGAACAGCGCAAGCAGGCCGATCGCGCCGGCGCGAGGGGAAATGCCTTTGGGCATTTGGCCAGTGCGCACGGCGCGTTTGAGCGCACGCTCCAGGTCGTCGAGGCAGCTGTTGCGCATCTTCAAGTGGCGCTCGCGCACGGCGTCCATCGCGCCGACATATTCGACCTTGTGGGCCGCGATCTCGAGCACCCGGCGCAACTGCGGGTCGTTGATGACCTTGCGCAGCAGGTCGACGAACCCACCGCGTACCTGTGACAGCGTGATGTCGTCGCCCGTGAAGCCACCGGCCTCGTCGCGCGCTTCGAGCGGCAAGGTCACACGGTCCATCATGGCGTTGAACAAATCGGCCTTGTCGTCGAAGTGCCAGTAGATCGCGCCGCGGGTCAGACCCGCGGCAATCGCGATCTCGTTCAACGACGTGCCTGAAACGCCGTGCTGCTCGAACACCAGCTCGGCAGTGTCGAGAATGTGACTGCGGGTAGCGTGCGCTTCTTCTTTTGTGCGGCGGGCCATGGCGAAGTTTTGTTGCGGTGCATCAACCGTGCTTATACATTCAGGTATGGACGTATACGAAACCCGCTAGATTCGTGGCCGGGCTTTTTTTCGGTGCTGCCGAACCGGTCTTCGCAACGCCGGCCAATGGCGTTTGCCTGAGTCTTCGACCGCCCGTGGGTGCTGGTGCGCGAGGCGTCTTATTGTCTGAAGGGTTCTGCATGTCCGCGTTCAAGAACATCGTGGCCGCATCGGCCATCGTGGTGGCTGTCTCATTGTTCGCCGCCTGCGGCAAGAAGCCCGAGCAAGCCGGCGCGCCCCCGGGTGGCGGCATGCCGCCGGCCGAGGTCGGCGTGGTCACGGCGGCACCGCAGGCGATCGGTCTCGCGACCGAACTGCCGGGCCGGCTCGAAGCCTCGCGCGTGGCGCAGGTGCGGGCCCGCGCCGCGGGCATCGTGCAAAAGCGCGTGTTCACCGAAGGCGGCGATGTGAAGGCCGGGCAAGTCTTATTTCGCATCGACTCGGCGCCCTACCAAGCGCAAGCGGCCAGTGCGCAGGCCGCACTCTCCCGCGCGCAGGCCAACTTGACGCAAACCGCCGCCTTGGCCGAGCGCTATAAACCTTTGCTCGAAGCCAATGCGATCAGCAAGCAGGAGTACGTGAACGCGGTCGCCGCGCAAAAGACCGCCGAGGCCGACGTGGCCACCGGCAAGGCCAACATCCAGATCGCGCAAATCAACCTCGGCTACGCCACCGTGACCGCACCGATCGCCGGCCGCATCGGTCGGGCGCTCGTGACCGAAGGCGCGCTGGTCGGGCAAGGCGACGTGACGCCGCTCGCCAACATCCAGCAGATCAACCCGATGTACGTGAACTTCACGCAGTCGACGACCGATGTGCTGCGCCTGCGCAAGGCACTCGCGAGCGGCCAGTTCAAGCGCACCGGTGCCGACAGCGCCAGCGTGCGCGTGATCCTGGAAGACGGCAGCGACTACGGCCAGCCTGCCAAGCTGCTGTTCAGCGACCTGACGGTCGACGCGACCACCGGCCAGATCACCTTGCGCGCCGAAGTGCCGAACGCGGCAGGCCTGTTGCTGCCGGGCATGTACGTGCGCGTGCGGTTCGAAGAGGCGCAGGCCGAAGCCGGCATCGTCTTGCCGCAGCAGGCGGTCACGCGCGGTGCCAACGGCGACACGGTGATGGTCGTCGGCGCCGACGGCAAAGTGTCGCCGCGGCCGGTCAAGATCGGCTCCTCGGTGAACGGCCAGTGGGTCGTGCTCGAGGGCCTCAAGCCGGGCGAGCAGGTGATGGTCGACGGCTTTCAGAAGCTGCGCGGCGGTGCACCGGTGAAGCCGGTGCCGTGGAAACCGGCAGCGTCTGGCGCGGCCGGTGGGCCGGCCGCCTCCGGCGCAGCCGGGGCGTCGGCAGCCTCCGCGCCCGATTCGGCGGCGTCGAAGTAAGCAGGGCAGCACCATGGCCCAATTTTTCATCGATCGCCCGATCTTCGCGTGGGTGATCGCACTCTTCATCATCGTGCTCGGCGCCACCTCGATCACGCAGCTGCCAATCGCGCAGTACCCGTCGGTCGCGCCGCCCGCGATCGTTGTCAACGTCGCCTACCCGGGCGCCTCGGCGCAGACCCTCGAAGACTCGGTCGTCAGCGTGATCGAGCGCGAGATGAACGGCGCGACCGGCCTGCTCTACATGGAGTCGGTGAGCCAGGCCAACGGCGGCGGCTCGATCACGCTCAGCTTCCAGATCGGCACCGACCCCGAACTCGCGCAGGTCGATGTGCAAAACCGCCTCTCGCGCGCCACGCCACGCTTGCCCGCGTCGGTGGTTCAGCAAGGCGTGCGGGTCGACAAGGCGCGCTCGAACTTCCTGCTGTTCACGATCTTGTCGAGCGACGATCCGACGATGACGCCGATCGAACTCGGTGACTACGCCTCACGCAACGTGTTGCCTGAAATCCAGCGCCTGCAAGGCGTCGGCACCGCGCAGCTTTTCGGCACCGAGCGCGCGATGCGCATCTGGATCGATCCGCAAAAGCTCGCCGGCTTCAACCTGTCGACGGCCAATGTGTCGGCTGCGATCTCGGCGCAAAATGCGCAAGTTTCCTCGGGCACGATCGGTGACTTGCCTAACGTGCCGGGCCAGGCGATCTTCGCGACCGTGGTCGTCAAAGGCCAGCTGAACTCGACCGCGCAGTTCGGCGACATCGTGCTGCGCGCGAACACCGACGGCTCGACCGTCAAACTCAAAGACGTGGCCCGCATCGAGCTCGGCGGCCAGAGTTACGCCACCTCGGCACGCCTGAACGGCAAGCCCGCGACCGGCATCGGCGTGCAGCTTTCGCCCACCGGTAACGCGCTCGCCACCGCGAAGGCGGTGAAGACGCGCATGGAAGAGCTGCAAACGTATTTCCCGTCCGGCGTGAAGTACTCGATCCCATATGACGCCTCGCGCTTCGTCAGCATCTCGATCACCGAGGTCGTCAAGACCTTGGTCGAGGCGGTGTTCCTGGTGTTCCTGGTGATGTACCTGTTCTTGCAGAACTTCCGCTACACGATCATCCCGACGATCGTGGTGCCGGTCGCGCTGCTCGGCACCTTCGGCGTGTTGCTCGCGCTCGGCTTTTCGATCAACGTGCTGACGATGTTCGGCATGGTGCTGGTGATCGGCATCGTGGTCGACGATGCGATCGTCGTCGTCGAAAACGTCGAACGCATCATGAGCGAAGAGGGCTTGTCGCCAAAAGAGGCGACGAAGAAGGCGATGGGCCAGATCTACGGCGCCATCATCGGCGTGACCGTGGTGCTGGTCTCGGTGTTCGTGCCGCTCGCGTTCTTCAGCGGCTCGGTCGGCAACATTTACCGCCAGTTCTCGGCAGTGATGGTCGCGTCGGTCTCGTTCTCGGCATTTCTGGCGCTCTCGCTCACACCGGCGCTGTGCGCCACCTTGCTCAAGCCAGTCGAGGCCGGCGCACACCTTAAGAAGAAGGGCTTCTTCGGGTGGTTCAACCGCGGCTTCAAGTCGACCGCGAAGGGCTATGAAGGCTGGGTCGCGAAGCTGCTCAAGCGGGCGGGCCGGTTCATGATCGTGTACGTCGCGATCGGCGTCGCGGTCGGCTTCTTGTTCGTGCGGCTGCCCACGTCGTTTTTGCCGAACGAAGACCAGGGTTACATCGTCGCCAACATGCAGTTGCCACCGGGCGCAACGCAAGAACGCACGCTCGAGGCGATGAAGCAGGCCGAAAGCTTCTTCCTGAAACAACCCGAGGTTCAGACCATGGTCAGCGTGATGGGCTTCAGTTTCTCGGGCACCGGGCAAAACGCCGCACTCGCGTTCGTGCCGCTGAAAGACTGGAGCGAGCGCAGCGGCGCCGACCATTCGGCGCAGTCGCTCGCGGGCCGCGGCATGGGCGCGCTGATGGGCGTGCGCGATGCGTTCATCTTCGCGATCAGCCCGCCGCCGATCCCCGAGCTCGGCAACGCGACCGGCTTCACCTTCCGCCTGCAAGACCGCGGCGGCAATGGTCATGCCGCGCTCGTCGCTGCGCGCAACCAGCTGCTCGGTTTGGCGGGCAAAAGCAAGGTCCTCGCGGGCATGCGTCCGGACGGCCTGGAAGACGCACCGCAGCTGCAGCTGGAGGTCGATCGCGACAAGGCGCAGGCGCTGGGCGTCACCTTCGATTCGGTCAACGCGGCGCTGTCGACCTCGCTCGGCTCGTCGTACATCAACGACTTTCCGAACGCCGGCCGTTTGCAGCGCGTGGTCGTGCAGGCCGATGCGCCGCAGCGCATGCAGCCCGACGACCTGTTGCGCATCAACACGCTCAACGCCAAAGGCCAGCCGGTGCCACTCTCGGCATTCGCGACGACGCGCTGGACCACCGGCCCGGTACAAACCGTGCGCTACAACGGCTACCCGACGATGCGAATCTCGGGTGACGCGGCGCCCGGCCAATCGACCGGCCAAGCGATGATCGAAATGGAAACACTCGCCAAACAATTGCCGGCCGGCTTCGGCTTCGAGTGGACCGGCCAGTCGCGTGAAGAGCGGCTCGCGGGCTCGCAGGCCTACATCCTCTACGGCTTCGCGATCCTCGCGGTGTTCTTGTGTCTCGCGGCGCTGTACGAGAGCTGGACCATTCCGCTCGCGGTGATCATGGTGGTGCCGCTCGGTGTGCTCGGCGTGGTGCTGGCAACGATGTTCCGCGGCCTCGCGAACGACGTGTACTTCCAGGTGGGGCTGATCACGATCATCGGCTTGGCGGCGAAGAATGCCATTCTGATCATCGAGTTCGCGAAAGACCTGGAGGCCGAGGGCAAGAGCCCGATCGAGGCCGCGCTCGCAGCCGCGCACTTGCGCTTTCGCCCGATCCTCATGACCTCGCTGGCGTTCATCCTCGGCACCTTGCCGCTGGCGCTGGCCACCGGTGCGGGCTCGGCGAGCCAGCGCGCGATCGGCACGGCTGTGATCGGCGGCATGATCACGGCGGTCGCACTCGCGGTGCTGTTCGTGCCGGCGTTCTTCGTCTTCGTGCGGACCGTGTTCAAGGGCCGCAAACCGAAGCCGCCCGGGCCGAACGAGCCGCCGTCGATCGCCCACGGTACGCCACCGGCCGCGGAGGGCGCACGATGAAAACCGCACTCGTTGTGGTGCCCTCGGCCAGGTTGTCGGCATTGACGGCGGCCGCTGTTTCGACGCTGATGTTGGCTGGCTGCATGAGCTTCATCCCGAAGTACGAGCAACCTGCCGCGCCCGTCGCGCCGACCTACCCGCCCGAGCTGACGCCGGCCGGCGCCCCCGGCGCCGAGGCGGCCGCCAGCATCGAATGGCAGCGCTTCTTTGCCGACCCGCGCTTGAAGCGTTTGATCGAACTCTCGCTGCAAAACAACCGCGACCTGCGCGTCGCGATCCTCAACATCGAACAGGCGCGCGCGAGCTACCAGATCAGGCGCGCCGACGAGTTGCCCTCGGTCGGCGGCGGCGGCGTCGCGCAGCGCCAGTCGGGTGCGAACGGCGGGCTCGTCAACAGCTATGCCGTCGGCCTTCAGGTGACCGGCTTCGAGCTCGATTTTTTCGGCCGCGTGCGCAGCCTGAGCCAGGCGGCGCTGTCGCAATACCTCGCCACAGAAGAGGCGCGCAAGACCGCGCAAATTTCGCTGGTCTCGGGCGTGGCGACGAGCTACATCAGCCTGCTCGCCGACGACGAGTTGCTGCGCGTCACGCGCGATACGTTGGCAAGCCGCGAGGACTCGTTTCGCCTGACCAAGCTCCGGTTCGACAACGGCGTGTCATCGGAACTCGATTTGCGCCAAGCCGAGCAATTGCTCGAGACCGCGAAGGCGAGCCTTGCGCAAACCCAGCGCCAAAAAGCACTCGACGAAAACGCGCTGACGCTGCTGGTCGGCCAACCGTTGCCGACCGACCTGCCGGCGCCGCTGAAGCTGGCGCAGCAACAAAGCGTGGCCGACCTGCCCGCGGGCTTGCCGTCCGACTTGTTGATACGTCGGCCCGACGTGCTCTCGGCCGAGCAGCAACTGCTGAGTACCAACGCCAACATCGGCGCGGCGCGCGCGGCGTTCTTCCCGCGCATCTCGTTGACCGCCAACGCCGGCACGGCGAGCAGCGAACTCTCAAGGCTGTTCAAGAGCGGCACGTTCGCGCTGACCGGCACGGCCACGCTGCTGCAACCGATCTTCGACGCGGGCCGCAACCAGGCCAACCTCGAGGTCGCGAAAGTCAACAAAGACATCGCGATCGCGCAGTACGAAAAAGCGATCCAGACCGCGTTCCGCGAGGTCGCCGATTCACTCGCCGGCCGCGCCACGCTCGGTGAACAGCTGCGTGCGCAGTCGGCGGTGGCGAATGCCGCACAGGTGAGCTTCAAGTTGGCCGACTTGCGCTACAAGAACGGCGCGTCGAGCTACTTTGACGTGCTCGATGCGCAGCGCACGCTGTTCACCGCGCAGCAAGCGACGGTGCAAACGCAAGCGCTGCAGGTGCAGAACCTCGTGACGCTGTACAAGGTGCTCGGCGGCGGGTGGACGGAGCCGGTGAAGGCGAAATAGGCGCGAGTTGGCGCGGCACGTCGCCGCGCCAGCGAATCAGGTTGGCGCGACCGGCGCCAGCGTGTCGAACGTCGCGGTCTGCTTCGCCTTCCACGCGCTGATCGCGAGCGACATTTCGTCGGTGTCGAAGATCGCGCTTTGCAGCAGTGTCATTTGCGCCAGGCTCGCGGCGGTGCCGTGATCGCGCGCGTGGTTCAACGCGAGCTTGCTGCCGGCGATCGCGAGCGGCGACTTCGCGGCGATGTTCTTCGCGAGTGCCATCGCATGCGCCAAGGTGGCCTCGGCATCCGCAAGCACCGCGTTGACCAGACCGACGCTCAACGCGCGCTCGGCACCGATGCGGTCGCCGGTGTAGGCCATCTCGCGCGCGATGCCGGGCGGCACGATCTTGGCCAAGCGCTGCAGCACGCCGAGGTCGGCCATCATGCCGATGTGAATTTCTTGCACGGTGAAAAAAGCGTCCGCGCTGCACACGCGGATGTCGCAGGCGGTCGCCAGGTCGAGCGCGCCGCCGATGCAGCCGCCCTGGATCGCGCAGATCACCGGGAAGCGCGCTTCGTCGATCGCCGTGAAGCAATCGATCAGCTTGCGCAACGCGTCTTGAAAGCTCAGCCGCGCACGGGCCGTGGTGGTGACGAACATCGCCTCGTCGCTCGCGAACACGTCGAGCGACATGCCGGCGCAGAAGTGCTTGCCGGTCGACGAGATCACCATCACGCGCGCCTCGCCCGAGTCGTGCAGCGCGCGCACCGCGTCTCGCACGGCAGGGAAAAAAGGCGGCGCCATCGTGTTCAGCCGCTCAGGTCGATTGAGCTGCAGGTGGGCGATGCCGTGGTCGGTGCTGAGCTTGAAAAAATCGTTCATGGCGGTGCTCTTGAAGAAGCGGCGTGGACGGGTGAATGGACCTGCCCGCAGCCTACACTGCTGCCGATGTCGACCCCTTCGTTTTTGCGCACCGCCGATGGCTGCAAGCTTTATGTTCGCGAATGGCCATGCGACGACGCGCGTGGCACGGTGCTGATCGTGCACGGCTTGGGCGAGCACATCGGGCGCTACGAACACGTGGCGGCGCAGCTGCTGCGCTGCGGCCGCAATGTGGTCGGCTACGACCAGCGCGGGCACGGCGAGAGTGCCGGCAAGCGTGGTCGCCTGAACCGGCCCAATGATCTGCTGCACGACCTCGCGGTCGTGATCGACGCAGTGCGGGCGCGCCACCCCGGGCCGCTGGTGCTGCTCGGCCACAGCATGGGCGGGCTGGTCGCCGCGCGCATGGTTGCGGGTGGGCTGGAGTCGCCGCCGCCGGCGTGGTACCGCAAGGTCGACGCGCTGGTGCTGTCGTCGCCTGCGCTCGATGCGGGGCTCGGCGGTGCGCAAAAAGCGCAGCTCAAAGTGATGGGCTGGCTCGCGCCGAACCTCGCGGTAGGCAACGGTCTGAAGCCCGCGTGGATCTCGCGCGACCCAGCGGTCGTCGAGGCCTACACCAATGACGCGCGGGTGCACGACCGTGTCACGCCGAAGCTGGTGCGCTTCATCGTCGACGGCAGCGAATTCGTGCGCGCGCACGCGGCGCAGTGGCGCGTGCCGACCTTGCTGCTGTATGCGGGCAGCGATCGCTGCGTGGCACCCGCCGGCAGTGCCGCGTTCGCCGCCGCGGCGGCGCCGGGCGTTGTGACGTCGAAGGTCTTCGCGCCGCTGTTCCACGAGATCTTCAACGAGCCCGAACAGGCGCATGTGTTCGCGGTGCTCGCGGCCTGGCTCAGCCCGCCGTCGAGCCGGCCGGGGCAATAGGCAGCACGCCCCGGGGGCAGGCGACGGCCCCCGGGTTGGCCGAAGTTCTACACTCTCCCGCTGCTGACAAAAAGCCCGAAAGATGAACGCACGCGACCCCTTGCTGCCGGTGCAGCCCGATGAATCCGAAGCGCTCGCGCAGCTCGTCAGCCGCATGTGGGACGAAGAGATCGTGCCGCAGCTCGTCGACTACATCGCGGTGCCCGCGAAGAGCCCGATGTTCGATGCCGACTGGGCCGCTAACGGCCACATCGAGCGCGTGATCCGGGATGCTTCGGCCTGGGTCGAAGGCCGCGGCGTGGCGGGGCTCAAACTCGAAGTCGTGCGCATCGAAGGCCGCACGCCGGTGATCTTCTTCGAGGTGCCGGCGACCAAGGCCGGCGGCAACGAACCGGGCGCCGACACGTGTTTGTTGTACGGCCACCTCGACAAGCAACCCGAGTTCAACGGCTGGCGCAACGATCTCGGCCCCTGGACACCCAAGTACATCGACGGCCTGCTCTACGGCCGCGGCGGCGCCGACGACGGCTATGCGGTGTACGCGTCGCTCACCGCGATCATGGCGCTCGACAAAGCCGGCATCCCGCGGCCGCGCTGCGTCGGCCTCATCGAGAGCTGCGAAGAAAGCGGCTCGTTCGACCTGCCGGCGTACATCGACGCATTGAAGCCGCGGCTCGGCAACATCGGCCTCGTTGTCTGCCTCGACAGCGGCGCCGGCAACTACGACCAGCTCTGGCTCACGACCAACCTGCGCGGCATGGTGAGCGGCGTGCTCAAGGTCGAGATCCTGACCGAAGGCGTGCACTCGGGCGATTCGAGCGGGCTCGTGCCGTCGAGCTTTCGCGTCCTGCGCCAGGTGCTCGACCGGCTCGAAGACAGCACGACCGGCGAGTTGCTGCCGCAGAGCTTTCACTGCGAGGTTCCGACCGACCGCATCGCGCAGACGCGTGCCACCGCGGCCATCCTCGGTGACCTCGTCTGGAAGCGTTTCCCGTGGGCTTGCGGCGCCGACGGCACGGCCACGCTGCCGACCACGACCGACCCGTCCCAAGCACTGCTCAACCGCACCTGGAAGCCGACGCTGAGCGTGACCGGTGCCGATGGTTTCCCCGCGCTCGGCAACGCCGGCAACGTGCTGCGCCCGTACACCGCGTTCAAGCTGAGCCTGCGCCTGCCGCCGCTGATCGACGGCCACGAGGCGGCATGCAAGTTGAAATCGCTGCTCGAGGACAACGCGCCGTACAACGCGAAGGTCACGTTCGCGCCCGACGGCCGCACCGGCGCCTGGGGTTCGACCGGCTGGAACGCGCCGAGCTTGTCACCGTGGCTGGAAGACGCGCTCAACACCGCTTCTCAAGCGCACTACGGCGCGCCCTGCGGCTACATCGGCCAGGGCGGCACGATCCCGCTGATGAGCATGCTGCAGAAGAGTTTTCCCGCGGCGCAGATGATGGTCTGCGGCGTCCTCGGCCCGAAGAGCAACGCGCACGGGCCGAACGAGTTCCTGCACGTGCCGTACGGCAAGCGGCTCACGGCGGCGGTGGCGCAGGTGATGGCGGCCTGCCCGTGAGCGCGAGCCGGGCGGTGAGCCCGCCGACCGCGCTTTCGATGCCGGCGCTCCGCGGCGATGTGCACTGCGTCTGGGAGGCCGCGGCCGTGCTCGGCGAAGGCACGTGCTGGTCGCCGCGCACCCAGACGCTGTGGTGGGTCGACATCCTGCAGCGCCGCCTTTACAGCCTGCGCCCGGCCGACGATGCGCGCGCCAGTTGGCAGTTCGACGAAGAGGTCTCAGCCGTCGCCGAATGTGCCGATGCGCCCGGCTTGATCGTGACGCTGCGGCGCGGCTACGCGCTGTTCGACCCCGACGCGAACCATGCCGCGCCGCGCTACCTGCACGAGCCGCCGGCCGAACCACCGGGCAATCGCTTCAACGACGGCAAGTGCGACCGCCGCGGCCGGTTCTGGGGCGGCACGATGGACTTCGCGTGCCGGGCGCGCACCGGCGCGCTGTACCGCTACGACCCCGACGGGCAGTGCGTGCGCCACGAGATCGGCTTCGCGGTGACGAACGGTCCGACCTGGTCGCGCGACGAGCGCACGATGTACCTCAACGACACGGTCGAAGGCCGCGTTCACGCGTTCGATTTCGATGCCGAGACCGGCGCGCTCTCGAACCGGCGCGAGTGGCTGCGGCTCGCCCGCGGTGACGGTTTTCCGGACGGCATGACGACCGACGCGGCCGGCCGCCTCTGGCTCGCGCACTGGGGCGGCGCCTGCGTGAGTTGCCACGACCCGGTCAGCGGCGCAGAGCTCGGCCGCATCGCCTTGCCGACCCGCCACATCACCAACTGCGCGTTCGGCGGCGCCGACCTGCGCACGCTGTTCATCACGAGCGCGCGCTCCGAGCTGTCGGCCGAGCAGCTGGCCGCGCAACCGTTGGCGGGAGCTTTGTTCGCGGTGGAGCTCGACGAGCCGGGTGTGCCGGCGGGGGTGTTCGGCGGCTGAGTCCTGCGCTGGCTCAGACCAAACCGCTGCCCGGCTCCAGCACTTCGCTCAAATCAGCGCGCGTTTCCTTCAGCTGCACCAGCGTCGCCTGCTGCGCCGCCAGCGGGTCGCGGTTGAGCAGCGCGGTCAGGATCGCCTTGTGCCGCGGCAGCGAGAGCGCGTGCGTGTTCGGGTGCAGGCTGCTGAGCTTGATCGACTCGCGCAACGCGAGCGACAGCATGTTGCCGATGCAGGCGAGCAGGTCGTTGTCGGTGGCCTCGGCGATGCCTGCGAGCGCCGCATGGGTCGCGACCTTGGCCGCGAGCGCAGCGGCGGCGGGTTCGAACACGCGGCGCACCGTCAGCAGCGTCTCGACGAATTCCGGCGGCGGCGGCGGCGTCTGGACCAACCAGCACAGCACGTCGGGGTCGAGCAGGTGCCACTCGTGAGGCCGACCCGAGAATCAGAATAATTTGCGGCCAGCCCGGTGACTTCACGCGCGCCAAGGGCAAGGAAGTGATGGAAGCTTTCTCACGTCCACCTTCTACTCGATCGGCGTGCCACCCGAAATCAACATGGGGGTCAAAGCCGCGGTCGTGTTCGTGGTGATGCTGATGCAGTCGGCCGAGTTTCGCGCCGCCGTGCGCGCACTCGTCGTGCGGCCGGCCGCGCGCAGCACACGATGACCTCGGCGATGAAGCTGGATTCGCGCTACGTGCCCTTGCTCGGCACGATCGCCGGCTTCGTGCTGACCGCCGGCTACGGCTCGGTCGCTTACCCCAGCTTCTTCTCGGCGCAGGTTTTCCTGAATCTGCTGATCGCCGACGCATTCCTGTGCATCGTCGGCGTCGGCATGACTTTCGTGATCCTGTCCGGCGGCATCGACCTGTCGGTCGGCTCGGTCATCGCGCTGACGACCATGGTCTCGACCGCACTGGTCGAACACCGCCACTGGAGCGCGGCGCAGGCGATTCCGCTGGTGCTCGCGATCGGCACCGCGTTCGGCGCGCTGATGGGCTGGCTGATCCAGCGCTTTCGCCTGCAGCCCTTCATCGTCACGCTCGATGGCATGTTCCTCGCGCGCGGCCTGTGCTACTCGATCAGCATCGATTCGATCAGGATCACCGATGCGGCCTACACCGCGATCTCGCAGGCGCGCATTCCTCTCTTGCCGGGTTCCTGGAACGGTGGTGCTTCCATCACCATCAGCGCGCTGTTGGCGCTTGGCATGGTCGCCGTCGGCATCTGGCTCGCGCACGCCACCGAGTTCGGCCGCACGGTCTACGCGATCGGCGGCAGCGAGCCGTCGGCGTTGTTGATGGGCTTGCCGGTGGCGCGCACCATCGTGCTGGTCTACACCTTCATCGGCTTCTGTTCGGCGCTTGCCGGCGTGGTCTTCACGTTCTACATGCTGTCGGGCTTCGGCCTGCACGCAGTCGGGCTCGAGCTCGATGCGATCGCGGCCGTGGTGATCGGCGCGCTGCTGTTGGTGTTCTGCCTGTTGCAGCGCAGTTTCGAGGCGCGGCGGTTCAGGGCGGCTTGATGCCGAGCATCGAGCGCCCTAGCGCCTCCGCGACTTCGATGCCGTCGACCCCCGCCGACATGATCCCGCCGGCGTAGCCCGCGCCTTCGCCGGCCGGGTACAGGCCGCGCACGTTCACGCTCTGGAAGTCGCGCCCGCGCGTGATGCGCAGTGGTGATGAGGTGCGCGTCTCGACGCCGGTCAGCATCGCGTCGGCCATGCCGAAGCCCTCGATCTGGCGCTCGAACGCGGGCAGCGCTTCGCGGATCGCATCGATCGCATAGTCGGGCAAGGCCGCGTTGCCGCGCGCGCCGAGGTCGGTCAACTTCACGCCGGGCTTGTACGACGGCAGCACACTGCCGACGGCGGTCGACGGCTGGCCCTTGACGAAGTCGCCGACGAGTTGCCCCGGCGCTTCGTAGGTGCCACCGCCGAGCGCGAACGCGCGCGACTCCCAGTAGCGCTGGAAGGCCAAGCCGTCGAGCGGGTTCACTGGGCCATCGGCCTTGCCGTCCTGCCGATAGTCTTGCGGCGAAATGCCGACCACGATGCCGGCGTTGGCGTTGCGCTCGTTGCGCGAATACTGGCTCATGCCGTTGGTGACGACGCGGCCGGGCTCCGAGGTCGCGGCCACCACCGTGCCGCCGGGGCACATGCAAAAGCTGTAGACCGAGCGACCGTTCTTGGCGTGGTGCACGAGTTTGTAGTCGGCGGCGCCGAGGATCGCGTTGCCCGCGTTCGGCCCGAAGCGCGCGCGGTCGATGAGCCCCTGCGGGTGTTCGATGCGAAAGCCGATCGAGAAGGGCTTGGCCTCCATGAACACGCCGCGTTCGTGCAGCACCGCGAAGGTGTCGCGCGCGCTGTGGCCGAGCGCGAGCACGACGTGGTCGGATGCGATCTGCGTGTCATCGTGCAGCGTCACGCCGCGTATCTGTCCAGCCTCGATCAACACATCGGTCACGCGCTGCCCGAAGCGAACTTCACCACCGAGCGATTCGATCTCGGCGCGCATCTTCTCGACCACGCCGACGAGCCTGAACGTGCCGATGTGCGGCTTCGCGACGAACAAGATCTCTTCCGGCGCGCCGGCCTTCACGAACTCATTCAGCACCTTGCGCGTGAGGTGGCGCGGGTCGCTGATCTGGCTCCACAGTTTGCCGTCGGAAAACGTGCCCGCGCCACCCTCGCCGAACTGCACGTTCGACTCTGGGTTGAGCTCGCCATTGCGCCACAGCGCGAAGGTGTCTTTCGTGCGTTCGCGCACCGCCTTGCCGCGCTCCAGCACGATCGGCCGCAGCCCCATCTGCGCGAGGAGCAGCGCCGCGAAGATGCCGCACGGCCCGAAGCCGATGACGAGCGGGCGTCTTTGGCCAGCGCGGTCCGCAGGCCAGTCGACCGGTGCCTGGCAGATGAACCGGAAACTCATGTCGGGTGTCGCGCGGATGTGCGGTTGGCCGGCAACTGCCGCGAGCACGGCGGCCTCGTCGCGCAGTTCGCAGTCGACCGTGTAGATCAGCACAATCGCCGCCCGCTTGCGCGCGTCGTAGCTGCGCTTGAAGACCGTGAACGCGGTGAGGTCGGCATCCGCGACACCGAGCCGCGCGACGATCGCGCGTCGCAGCGCGCGTGCATCGTGTTCCAGCGGCAGGCGCAGTTCGGTGATGCGCAGCATCGCTCAAGCCGCCTTTGCGCTCTGTGGCTCGTTGCGCGCCGCGCTGCTCAGCGCCGCCTGCACTTCCGATTCGACGTCGACCGGCGTGCGGTCGCCGTCCGTCGGCAAGAAGCCGCCCGACTGGTGCGACCACAGCTTCGCGTAGTGCCCGCCCAAGCGCAGCAGCTCGGCGTGCGTGCCCTGCTCGGCGATGCGGCCTTGCTCGAGCACGACGAGCCGGTCCATGCGCGCGATCGTCGACAGCCGGTGCGCGATCGCGATCACGGTCTTGCCTTGCATCAGGCCGAGCAATTGCTCCTGGATCGCGAGCTCGACCTCGCTGTCGAGCGCCGAGGTGGCTTCGTCGAGCACCAGGATCGGCGCGTCTTTGAGCACAACGCGCGCGATCGCGACGCGCTGGCGCTGGCCGCCGCTGAGCTTCACGCCGCGCTCGCCCACATGCGCTTCGTAGCCGGTGCGGCCGTGCCAGTCCGACAGGTCGAGGATGAACGCGTGCGCCTGCGCGCGCTGCGCGGCGGCGACGATCTCGTCGAGCGTCGCCTCCGGGCGGCCGTAGCCGATGTTCGCGGCGATCGAGCGGTGCAGCAACGAGGTGTCTTGCGTGACCATGCCGATCGAGGCGCGCAGGCTCTCCTGCGTGACCTTCGCGATGTCGTGGCCATCGATGCGGATCGCGCCGTGCTCGACCTCGTGAAAGCGCAGAAGCAGGTTCACCAGCGTCGATTTGCCCGCGCCCGAGCGGCCGACCAGGCCGATGCGCTCGCCGGGTTTGATGACCAGGTTCAGGTCGTCGAGCACGCGTTTGCCATCGGCGCGGCCGTAGGTGAAGGTCAGGTGCTCGAAGCGAATTTCGCCACCGCGCGGTGCGGGCTGCACGACGAGCTCGCGCGCGTCCGGCGCATCGACCAGCGTGTGCTGCACCGCGATCGTCTCCATGCCTTCTTGCACCACGCCGACGTTCTCGAAGATGCCGGTCACTTCCCAGCTCACCCAGCCGGCCACGCTCGAGATCTGCCAGGCCAGCGGCAGGGCGGTCGCGACCAGCCCGGCGCTGACCTGCCCCTGCGCCCACAGCACGACGCCGATCGCCGCGGTGCCGACGAGCAGCAGCGCGTTCATCAGCGACAGCGTGGCCATGAAACGGGTCGTCACGCGCATGTGTTGCGCAATCGCGGTGGTGTGCTCGTCGATCACGTCGCGCACGTACGCGTCTTCGTCGCGGGCACGCGCGAACAGCTTGACCGTGAGGATGTTGCTGTAGCTGTCGACCACGCGGCCCATCACCATCGAGCGCACTTCGGAGCTGAGCTTGGCGCGGTCGCGCATGCGCGGCACGAAGTAGCGCAAGAAGAAGATGTAGCCGCCGAACCAGAGCAGGGTCGGCACTGCGAGCCGCCAGTCGGCCGCGCCCATCAGCGCCAGCGACGAGACGCCGTAGATCGCGATGTACCAGAGCGCGCGGATGCTGCTGACGACCGATTCGCGCACCGCGTTGCCGGTCTGCATCACGCGGTTCGCGATGCGGCCGGCGAAGTCGTTCTGAAAGAACGGCCAGCTCTGCCGCACCACGTGCCAGTGGCTTTGCCAGCGGATCAGGCTGGTCACGCCCGGCACGACGGCGTTGTTCCGCACAAGGGCGTCGGCCAGCATCGCGAGCGGGCGGCCGATCAGCACGGTCGCGGCCATCGCGAGCAGCATCGGCACGGCGGCGCCGAAAGCCGCGGCGCGGTCGGGTGCCTGCATCAGCGTGACGAGCTTGCCGATGAAGACCGGGATCGCGGTGTCGATCAGCGCCACGCACAGGCCGGTTGCGAACATCGCGAGGTAGAGGCGGCGCGTCTGGCGCGTGAAATGCCAGTAGAAAGCGAGCAGGCCGGGAGGCGGTGCGCCGGGCGGCGGCGCTGTCGGACGGATGCGTGTCTCGAAGAATTTGAACATCAGCGCACTATTGTCGCCGCCGACGAAACAAGCCGCCGAGGGCACGGAACGCGGGCGCTCCGTAGCCCTCGGCGGCCGGTGTCAGCGAGACCCTGCGCTCAGCTGGCGTCGCGCGAGAACTTCGCCTTGAAACGCTGCGCGAAGGTCGTCCCGGCGGCGTGCTGGTTCGCCTTGCGGTTGAGCGAGGCCACGTCGTCGTAGTCGGTGCGTTGCAGCGTGCCGTTGGCTTGCGCTTGCCGCACCTCGTTCTTCACCTCGCTGCGCGCGAGCGTCGAGGTTTCGCGCACTTGCGTGCCGTACGGGTTGTAGCGGCTGTCGGCGAGCGGGCCGATCAGCGCCTTGCGGTCGGTCCGGTCCTGCGCGAGTTCGGCAGCAACTTGCGCGCGGCTCACGTTCGACGTGATCGTTTGCGGGCGATAGGAACCCACGTCGTAGTCGCTGCGGCGCAGCGCGCCGTTGGCGATCGCAGCCTGGGTTTCGGCGTTGACCTGTGCGCGCGTGGCGGGCGCTTCGTCGGCCATCGCGAAGGTGCTGATCAGAGAAACGGCGATGGTCGCGGCGTAGAGGAACTTGCTGTTCATGGTGTGGCTTTCGATTCAAAGTAATTCGGCGTTCCGGGCAGGGCGGCCCTTGTTCTCAGGTGCCGTCTTGTCCAACCTCGGTGAGGTCGTCCTCATCGATGAAGTGAACTGTAGACATTGCCGAAGCATCAATAAACAGCGTATGGTTCAATTGCGCATTGCGTAAATAGAAACGAAGCCAGGGGTTGAAAAATGGACCGACTGCATTCGATGCGGGTGTTTTCGCGTGTGATCGACGAGGGCAGCTTCGCCCGCGCCGCGCGTGGCCTGAATCTTTCGCCGGCTGTCGTGACGCGCCTGGTGGCCGACCTCGAAGAGCACCTGGGTTCGCGGCTCATCAACCGCACGACGCGGCGCCTCTCGCTGACCGACACCGGTGAGCTCTACCTCGAGCGCGTGCGCCACATCCTGACCGAAGTCGAAGAGGCCGAAGCACTCGCAACCGCATCGACAGCCGAGCCGCGCGGCCACCTGCGCGTGCTGTGCCCGCCGGCCTTTGCGGTGCACCAGATCGCAAAGCACTTGCCGAAGTTTCGGGCGCTGTACCCGCGGGTTTCGATCGAGCTCTCGGTGCCCGGGCCGGTCGAAACGGTCGACGAGAGTTTCGACGTCAGCATCCTGACCGAAGGCCAGCGCCCGCTCGACGGCAACTTCATCGCGCGGCGCTTGGCGCGCTCCGAAGTGGTGTTGTGCGCGTCGCCCGATTACCTCGACAAGCGCGGCCGCCCGCAGCACCCGAAAGAGATGGAAGGCCACGAGACGATGGTTCCGCCGGCCCTGCGCGAGTTGACCTTCCACACCGGCGCGCGGGGCGACGGCGAGACGCCGGGCGAATCGGTCACGTTGATGCCCAAACGATCGGGCCTGAGCACGATCCACACCGACACGATGTACGCCGCGGCACTTGCGGGCCTCGGCATCACCGGCCTGCCGTCGTTCGTCGCCGAAGACGCGCTGCTCGAAAACGCGCTCGAGCGCGTGCTGCCGCAATGGCACCTGTTCACGACCACGCTCTACGCCGGCATGCCCACGCGCAAGCACGTGCCGGCGCGCACGCGGGTGTTCGTCGACTTTCTGGTCAAAACTTTCGGCGGTGAAGAGCGCGACCCATGGTTGCTCGCCGCCGGTTGCGAGACGCAGCCGCGGGCCAAGCGCGGCGCGCCGGTGCAGACGTCGTTGGCGTTGTTCGACTGACCGGGGTCAATAGAACCCTTCGACCCGCGTCGCACCCATCAGCGGCTCCAGCAAGCGCGAGAGTGGCCGCAGCACGTTGTAGCGCGCCGCGACCTTGTGCGCGTAGTTGAAGAAGCGCGGCAGGTCTTCGCTGTACTTCGGTTTGCCATCGCGATGCTTCAAGCGGCAGAAAATGCCGAGCACTTTCAGGTGCCGTTGCAGGCCCATCCACTCGACCTGGCGCCAGAACTCGCCGAAGTCGTTCGGCAGGTCGAGCCCGGCTTTGCGCGCGGCCTCCCAGTAGCGCACCGCGAGGTCGATCTCGAATTCTTCGTCCCACGAGATGAAGGCGTCGCGCAGCAGGCTGGCGAGGTCGTAGCTCGCGGGCCCGCGCACCGCGTCTTGAAAGTCGAGGATGCCGGGGTTGTGCTCGGCCGTGACCATCAGGTTGCGCGGCATGTAGTCGCGGTGCACCGCGACGGTCGGCTGCGCGAGCGCGCTGGCGACGAGCGCGTCACACGCGTCACGCCAGATCAGCTGCTCCTCGGCCGACCAGGTGAAGCCGCATTCGCGCGCCACGCACCAGTCGGGAAACAGCTGCAGCTCGCGGCGCAGCAGCGCGTTGTCGTACGGCGGCAGGGCGCTCGCGTCGCCACGCGTTTGCCACTGGATCAACGCGCGGGTCGCGTCGCGCATCAGCGCGTCGCAGCGCGTCAAATCGCCGCGCGCGCCGGCCTCGGTCAGCGCGTCGAGGTAGAGCACGGCGCCGAGGTCGGTGAGCAGCAAAAAGCCGTGCGATACATCTTGCGCGAGCACGGCTGGCGTATTCAGCCCGGCCGCGTGCAGCAGCGCGGCGACATCGATGAACGGGCGCACGTCTTCGAGCGGCGGCGGGGCGTCCATCACGATGAAGCTGCGGTGTTTGCCAGCGACATTGCCGTCGATGCGGAAGTAACGGCGAAAGCTCGCGTCGCTCGACGCGGCGCGCAGACTTTCGGTTTCGAGCGCGTGAGCAGGTCCCACTTTTGCGAGCCACGCGTCGAAGGCGTCGTGCCGCGCCGAGTCGGGCCACGCAAGGTTCGGCAAGGTGTTCGAAGGGGAGTGGAGAGTGCTCAAACGGGTTTGCCCAGTCGATGCCAAGGTGGATACGAGGTCGTGGCCCTCGTGGATAATCGATTCTACAAACCACACTGCCCCGGGCAGGCCGGTCGGTGGCCCAGCGTCGCCGCGCGGCATGCAACGGCCGGCGCTCCGGATTTTCCGAATCCCCTCGCTCCTGGGTCTCTTGACTGGTGCTCTTGTCTCGACGCCGCGCGGCTCTGCCGCTGCTGACCCCTCTGGCCGCTTCGCTTGCCGCGATGCTCGCGGGTTCGGTGTACGCGCAAGCCACGGGCCCCGACGCGCCGATCGAATTGCGCACCACGCCTGCGCTGCAGCCCTCGCCGCGCGGCGATGCGGCGCGGCGGTTGCCGATCGTGCTGGAGGCGCAGAGCGTCACCGGCAGCCCCGATCTCGAAGCGGTCGCCGAGGGCAACGCCGAGTTCCGGCGCGGTGGTGTGAAGATCAGCGCCGACCGCTTGCGCTACGAACAGGCCGACGACCTGGCCACCGCCCTCGGCCACGTGCGCATCAGCCGCGATGGCAATGTCTACACCGGCCCCGAGTTGCATTTGAAGGTCGAACGTTTCGAGGGCTTTTTCTTGAGCCCCACCTACTATTTCGCGCGCACCGGCGCCGGCGGCAAGGCCGAGCGCATCGACTTTCTCGACGAGCAGCGCGCGATCGCGACCGCCGCCACCTACACGAGCTGTCCGCCGGATGGCTCGGGCGGCCCGGCCTGGCTGCTGACCACCGACAAGGTCGACCTCGATTTCGCGACCAACACCGGCGTGGCCGAGGGTGCGGTGCTGCGCTTTTACGGCGTGCCGATTTTGGCCGCGCCCAAGCTGAGCTTCCCGCTCAGCGACGACCGCAAGTCGGGCTGGTTACCGCCGAGCATGGGGCTCGATTCGAAGAGCGGCTTCGAGTTCTCGATGCCGTACTACTGGAACATCGCACCGAACCGCGACGCAACCATCACGCCCGGGATCAGCACGAAACGCGGCCCCTCGATCGACACCGAATTCCGCTATCTCGAGCTGAACCACAGCGGCCAAGTCCGGCTCAACCTGATGCCGAACGACCGCGTGACGGGCAACGAGCGCTATTCGATCGCGGCCGGGCACGCCAGCGATTTCGGCAACGACCTGCTGCTGAAAATGCGCGTGCTGCGCGTCTCCGACGACGACTACTGGAAAGACTTTCCGCGTGATGTGTCTTCGAGCCTCACACCGCGCCTGCTCGCCTCCGATTTTCAAATCAGCCGCCCGTTCGGCGACTGGTCGACCTACGCGCGGGTTCAAAAGTGGCAGGTGTTGCAAACCGTCGACCCCACCACGCGCCTGGAGGCGCCTTATGAACGCGCGCCGCAGATCGGCGCGCGTTACAGCCCGTGGCTGGGGCGTGGCCTCGAAGTCAGTTTCGAGACCGAGTTCAACCGCTTCACCAACCCGACCAATGCGACGCTCACGCCGCGCCCGACCGGCGATCGCATGCACGCACTTGGCAGCGTCGCCTGGCCTTACGTCACACCGGGCTGGGCGCTGACGCCCAAGGTTTCGTTCAATGCCGCCTCGTATTCGATCGACCAGCCGATCGGCAGCGCGAGCAGCGCCGCCAACGGCTCGCGCGTCATCCCGACGCTCAGCCTCGACAGCGCCTGGGTCCTGGAGCGCGACACCACCTTTTTCGGCAAGGCCGTGCGCCAGACGCTGGAGCCGCGGCTGCTCTACGTCAACACGCCGTACCGCGACCAGAGCCGGCTGCCGAACTTCGACGCTTACGCGAAAGATTTCAACTTCGATTCGATCTTCACCGACAACTCGTTTTCGGGCGTCGACCGGGTCTCGGATGCACACCAGGTGACGGCCGGCGTCACCACGCGATTCTTCGATCCCGAGAGCGGTGCCGAGCGCCTGCGGCTGGGCATCGCGCAGCGCTATTTGCTGCGCGACCAGGTCGTCACGCCCGACTCGCAGCCCCTGAAACGGCGTTTGTCCGACGTGTTGTTGCTCGCATCGACCAGCGTGATCCCATCGTGGACACTCGACTCTTCGGTGCAGTACAGCCCAGACAACAACCGCGTGACCCGCTCGGTGGTCGGCGCGCGTTATTCGCCAGGGCCCTACCGCACGATCAGCGCGACCTACCGGTTGACACGCGGTCTGTCGGAGCAGGTAGAGCTCGGCTGGCAGTGGCCGCTATACGGCAGCACACCGACCGAATCGGCCACAAGGAGCGGCACCAGCGGCAGCACCAGTCGTGAAGGCAACGGCGATTGCAAGGGAAGTTGGTACGGGGTCGGCCGCATTAATTACTCGACGCGAGAGCGGCGGTTGGTCGATGCGATCGTCGGCGTCGAATACGACGCCGGCTGCTGGATCGGGCGCATCGTCGCCACACGCCAGTCCACCGGTCTTTCGGAGGCAACGACGCGATTGCTGTTTCAGCTCGAGCTCGTCGGCCTGTCGAAGCTGGGAAGCAATCCGCTCCAGGTCTTGAAGGACAATGTCCCCGGATACAAGCTGCTGCGCGAAGGACGTGCAGTGGCCCCAGCGTCGAGTGCCTATGACTGAATTTTCTTTCTGCCGCCGCGTTGCCGGCCGCATCGCCTGCTCGCTTGCGCTGTGCCTTGCCGCACCGATGGTTCCCGCGCAAAGCCGCGCCCCGGCCACGCCGAACATGGCCGACTACATCGTCGCGGTCGTGAACCAGGAACTGGTGACCAACGGCGAATTGCAGTCGCGCCTCGCCGGCATCCGCGCCGACGCGGCGCGCAACAAGCAACAACTGCCGCCGCCGGCCGAGTTGCGCAAACAAGTGCTCGAAGCCTTGATCGACGAGCGCGTGCAGGTCACCAACGCGCGCGAGACCGGCCCGAAGATCGACGAGGTCGAACTCGACCGCGCGGTGGCGAACGTCGCGGTGCAAAACCAGATGACGATGGTGCAACTGCGCGCCCGGCTGCAGCAGCAGGGGCTGGTCTACGGCACGTTTCGCAACAACGTCAAAGACCAGCTCTCGGTCGAGCGCGTGCGCGAGCGTGAGGTGAACCAGCGCATCCGCGTGAACGATAACGACATCGATGCGCTGCTCGAACAACGCCGTGCCTCCGCGGGCAAAGGCGTGCAAGTCAACATAGCGCAGGTGCTCGTCACCGTGCCTGAAGGCGCGAGTCCCGACGTGATCGAGCAGCGCCGCGCGCGCGCCGAGGCGGCGTTGGTGCGTGTGAAAGGCGGCGAAGATTTCGCCGCGGTCGCGCGCGAGATTTCCGAGGACGGCAACAAGGCACAAGGTGGTGTGATCGGCCTGCGCGCAGCCGACCGCCTGCCCGATATTTTTGTCGAGACCGTGAGGGCGCTCAAGGCGGGCGAGGTGTCGCCTGCCTTGCTGCGCAGCGACGCAGGCTTTCACGTGCTCAAGCTGATCGGCCGCCAGGAAGGCGCCGCCTTCACCGCGAACCAGACGCATGCGCGGCACATCCTGCTGCGCGTTTCGGCGCAGCTCTCGGCCGAGGCCGCGGCGCGGCGTTTGACCGAGTTCAAGCGCCAGATCCTTGCGGGCACGAAAAGCTTCGAGCAGCTTGCGCGCGAAAACTCCGAAGACGGTTCGGCCTCGATCGGCGGTGACCTCGGCTGGACCGCGCCCGGCACCTTCGTGCCCGAGTTCGAGGAGGCGATGAACAACCTGGCCATCAACGGCATCTCCGACCCGCTGGTCTCGCGCTTCGGCGTGCACCTGATCCAGGTGACGGAACGGCGCGAGGTCAACCTCGACGTCAAGCAACAGCGTGAGCAGGCGCGCAACGTGTTGCGCGAGCAGAAGTTCGAGGAGGCTTACCTCGATTGGGTGCGTGACCTGCGCGGCCGTGCCTACATCGAACTGCGCGAGGCGCCACTCTGATGTGGGCACCCCGCTCGCCGGGTAGGGCGAACGGCAGCCGTCGGTGAAGCACATCGCGCGCAAGCGCTTCGGGCAGCACTTTTTGACCGACGGCGCGATTCTCGATGCGATCGTCGCCGCCATCGACCCGAAACCCGGCGAGGCGTTGGTCGAGATCGGCCCCGGGCTCGGCGCGATGACCGACCCGCTGGTCGCGCGCTGCGAGAAACTCACCGTGATCGAACTCGATCGCGACCTGGCCGCGCGCCTGCGCCAGCGGCCCGAACTCGACGTGATCGAGGCCGACGTGCTGCAGGTCGACATCGCCGCGCTGGCCCGGCAGCGCGGCCAGAAGCTGCGCATCGTCGGCAACCTGCCGTACAACATCTCGACGCCGATCCTGTTTCACCTGCTCGGCGCGGTCGATCAGGTGATCGACCAGCATTTCATGCTGCAAAAAGAGGTTGTCGACCGCATGGCCGCGGCGCCGGGCAACAAAGACTACGGGCGCCTGAGCGTGATGCTGCAGTGGCGCTACGACATCGAGTCGGTGCTCGATGTGCCCCCGGAATCGTTCGACCCGCCGCCGCGCGTCGATTCAGCCGTGGTGCGGATGCAGCCGCTGCCGCCGGTCACGCAGCCGGTCGATGCGGCGCTGCTCGAAGAATTGGTGCGCGTCGCGTTCTCGCAGCGCCGCAAGATCCTGCGCAACACGCTCGGGCGCTGGCTCGACGAGCGGCAATTCCGGGGCGTGTTCGACCTGCAACGGCGCGCCGAAGAAGTGCCGGTCGGCGAATACTTGGGGCTTGTCGCCGCGCTGGTCGGAAAATGACGACGCCCCACGCGGCCAAAGCCGCGCAGGGCTTGAATTCACATGGGTGAACGCGGCGCGCGCCGCGTTCAGTCCAGCAACTCAAGCAGCGTTGAGCCACATCGCGGTGTCGAAGGCGCTGCTCATCAGCGGCATGTTCATGCCGAAAGTGTTGTTCGCGGCGCTCTTGGCAGCCGGCTTGACGGGCTTTTCTGCGATGGCGGGGGTCAGGTCGGTAGCCCGCTCCCAAGACGCGAGGTCTTGTGAGCGGGCTACTGAAAAGAATAGAAGCACCTGAACGGGATTTTCCGTTCGGCCCAAAAATCGGCAGCGTCGCGGAACACGTCGAGCAACTGCTCGCGGGCCTCGCGGTCGAAGCGCGGGTTGTCGGGCAACTGCTCGAGCACGACCACGAAGCCGGGCTGTGCGCCCGATTTGTGGACCAGATCGGTCATGCAGTCGTACAGCGCATCCAGGTTTTTTCCGAAGTGCGCGGGGAACATGAAAGCCTGCGCGATGGCCTCAAGAACGTCCTGCTTGGACTGGGCCGCTGTGAGGTTCGCGTAGAGAAAATGCTGCTCGGCGACTTGCGCCGCCTGCATCAGGTCTTCGACGCGAAACGCGCGGATCGATTGAACAATGTTCGGACGGACTGTCTGCAACAGCATGGTCGCGTTCCTCCTCGGATCAAAAAAAAGAGCGAAAAAAACTCGGGTGGGCGGTCAATGCACGATCCGCTGAAAGCTCGAATAGTGATCACCGGTATAGAAACAGGCCTCTGGATTCGTGGGTGGCTTGCCGCCGCAAACGATCCGCCGGGCGCCGCGGTTGCGCGCACCGGGTGTCGGCACCGTGTACTCGCGGTAAAAGCCACGCGGCTTGGGTGGCAGCGCTCTTTCGCGATTGCCGAACACCGTGCCGTCCTTTTGGCTTGCGAACGGCCCGCCGGCCAGGATCAGCCGGTGGGTGGTTTGCGCCTCGACCGGCAGCCGGGCCAGCGAGACCGTTTCACCCGTTTCCGGGGACGGACCCTTGGCCTGAACCGAACCGGTCATCGCGACCACGCCTGCCAGTGTGAGAACGAGCCCCGTCTTTTGCAGAGCTTGCCACCACGGTGGCCGACGCGAGAAAAACACGGGAAATCCCTGAATCCAGAATAAGCGATGTTACCGAATCGGGCCGGAAACCTCAAGCCTCTGCCTCAAAATGGGGCAATCGGTTGATCTTGTTTGTGGGTGCCCACTCGCGCCGAAAACATTTCGTACACATATTTGCTATCGGATTTGCAAATTTGTCGCGAGAGACTTCGTCAAGGCACGGCGGTTCCCGCAATCCCTCGGGTTTGCCCGGGGTATTGCGGGCCGCGTGCGTTTTCAGCGAGCCGCGTTGGCGTCGGCCACCGTCATCGCCGTCATGTTGACGATGCGGCGCACCGTCGCTGAAGGGGTCAGGATGTGCACCGGCTGGGCCGCGCCCAACAGCACCGGGCCGATCGCGATGCCGCCGCCGGCCGCCGTCTTCAGCAGGTTGTAGCTGATGTTGGCGGCGTCGATGTTCGGCAGCACGAGCAGGTTGGCCTCGCCGGTGAGTGCGCTGCCGGGCATGATGGTTTTTCGGTAGGCGGCGTCGAGGGCGGTGTCGCCGTGCATTTCGCCGTCGACCTCAAGCCACGGCGCCTGCTGCTGGAGCAACGCCAGTGTGTCGCGCATCTTGATGGCCGAGGGCTGGTTGCTCGAACCGTAGTTGCTGTGCGAGAGCAGCGCGGCCCGGGGCTGCAGGCCGAAACGCATCATTTCTTCGGCGGCCATCACGGTGATCTCGGCGAGCTGCTCGGCGGTCGGGTCGTAGTTGACGTGGGTGTCGACCAGCATCAGCTGCCGGCCCGGCAGGATCAGGCTGTTCATGCAGGCGTAGGTCTTGGCGCCTTCGCGCTTGCCGATCACCTGGTCGATGTAGTGCAGGTGCAGGGCGGTCGTGCCCCAGGTGCCGCAGAGCAGGCCGTCGACCTCGCCGGTCTTGAGCAGCATCGTGCCGATCAGCGTTAAGCGGCGGCGCATCTCGATCTTGGCAAGCTGCGCGGTCACGCCCTTGCGCTCGGTCATGCGGTGGTAGGTTTGCCAGTAGTCGCGATAACGGCGGTCGTTCTCGGTGTCGACAAGGTCGTAGTCGGTGCCTGCGGTCAGGCGCAGGCCGAACTTCTCGATGCGTTGTGCGATCACGGCCGGGCGGCCGATCAGCGTCGGCCGCGCCAGGCCTTCGTCGACCACGACCTGCACCGCGCGCAGCACGCGTTCTTCTTCGCCTTCGGCATAGGCCACGCGCTTGTTGATCGCGCGCTTGGCCATCGTGAAGATCGGCTTCATCGTCGTGCCCGAGGCGTAGACGAACGTCTGCAGTTTGTCGCGGTAGGCGTCCATGTCGTCGATCGGCCGCGCGGCCACGCCCGAATCGGCGGCGGCTTTCGCCACTGCCGGCGCGATCTTCATCATCAGCCGCGGGTCGAACGGTTTCGGTATCAGGTTCTCGGGCCCGAAACCGAGGGCCATGCCGACGTACGCTGCCGCGACGACCTCGTTCTGCTCGGCCTGCGCCAACTCGGCGATCGCGTGCACCGCAGCGATCTCCATCTCGATCGTGATCGTGGTCGCGCCCGAATCGAGTGCCCCGCGAAAGATGTACGGGAAGCACAGGACGTTGTTGACCTGGTTCGGGTAGTCGCTGCGGCCGGTCGCGATCAGCGCGTCGCTGCGCACCTCGAGCACCTCCTCGGGCAGGATCTCGGGTGTCGGGTTCGCGAGCGCAAAGATCATCGGGTTGGGCGCCATCGTCGCGACCATGTGCTTCTTGAGCACGCCGCCGGCCGAGAGGCCGAGGAACACGTCCGCGCCGTCGATCACCGCGGCGAGCGAACGGTGTTCGGTTTTTTGCGCGAAGACGATCTTGTCTTCGTCCATCAGCTCGGTGCGGCCTTCGTACACCACGCCGGCGAGGTCGGTGACCCAAATGTTCTCGCGCGGCAGGCCGAGCTTGATCAACAAGCCGAGGCACGCGAGTGCGGCTGCGCCCGCGCCGGAGGTCACGAGTTTGACTTCCCGGATGTTCTTGCCCGACACCTTCAGGCCATTCAGAAAAGCAGCGCCGACGACGATCGCGGTGCCGTGCTGGTCGTCGTGGAACACCGGAATTTTCATGCGCGCGCGCAACTGCCGCTCGACGTAGAAGCAATCGGGCGCCTTGATGTCTTCCAGGTTGATGCCGCCGAAGGTCGGCTCCAGCGCAGCGATGTGATCGACCAGCTTGTCGAGATCGTTCTCGGCGATCTCGATGTCGAACACGTCGATGCCGGCGAACTTCTTGAACAGCACGGCCTTGCCTTCCATCACCGGCTTGCTGGCAAGCGGGCCGATGTTGCCCAGGCCGAGCACCGCCGTGCCGTTGGTGATTACCGCGACCAGGTTGCCGCGCGAGGTGTACCTGAACGCAGCGGCCGGGTCGGCGACGATTTCTTCACACGCGAACGCGACGCCGGGCGAATACGCCAATGCCAGATCGCGCTGGTTCACCATCTGCTTGGTCGCGTGGATCGCCACCTTGCCGGGCGTCGGGAACTCGTGGTAATCGAGCGCATCACGGCGGAGTTCGGCGGCCTTTTGTTCGGCGGGGGTCGGCATGGTTGCGGGGGCGGGGGTGGACATGGGCAGGCTTGTCTCGGGATGGTTGTCGGGCGGCCCGGTGCTCGCACGCCGCAGGGGCACGATTGTAGAAGTCGGGCGCCGCATGCGAGTTCACTGTGCGGGCCGCCGATAATGGCGGCGCTTATCGCGGCACGTGCGCACCGCTCCCGCACAACGCCCCGCGCACCCGCCCGCACCCGCGCGGCCCCACACCTCGGCGCCCCTCCATGTCCCTCGGCGAATTCGACCTGATCTCGAAGTACTTTACCCGCACCGTCAAGCGCGCTGCACTCGGCGTCGGCGACGATTGCGCGTTGTTCGCCACTTCGCCGGGGATGCAGCTCGCCGTGTCGAGCGACATGCTGGTCGAAGGCCGCCACTTCTTGCCCACCGTCGCACCCGACCGGCTCGGTCACAAAGCAATCGCGGTCAACCTCTCCGATCTCGCAGCCTGCGGCGCCAAGCCACTCGCGTTCACGCTTGCGCTCGCGATGCCGCGCGTCGACGAGCGTTTTCTCGAAGGCTTCGCGCGTGGCTTGCTTGCGCTCGCCGACGAACACGAGTGCGAGCTGATCGGCGGCGACACCACGCAAGGCCCGCTCAACCTGTGCATCACGGTCTTCGGCGAGGTGCCGCAAGGCGCGGCGCTGCTGCGCTCGGGCGCGCAGGCCGGTGATGACCTGTACGTCAGCGGCACGCTCGGCGATGCGCGGCTCGCGCTCGAAGCGTTTCGCGGCACCGTCGCGCTCGCGGGCGACGCGTTCGAACGCGTGCGCATCGCGATGGAACAACCGCAGCCGCGCGTCGCGCTCGGCCTCGCGCTGCGCGGTGTGGCAACGAGCGCGATCGATGTGTCCGATGGCCTGCTCGGCGACCTTGCGCACGTGCTGCGGCGTTCGCAGGTGGGTGCTGAAGTGGAGGTTGACGCGTTGCCGCGCAGCGCGGTGCTGCGCGCGTTACCCGAGCCGCTGCAGCACACCTGCACGCTGGCCGGTGGCGATGACTACGAGCTCGTGTTCACCGCGCCGCCGCAACGTGCTCCGGAGGTGGCCGCGGCAGCGCAGGCGGCCGGCGTGCCCGTCACCCGCATCGGCCGCATCAAGGAGGGCGCGGGCTTGTGCCTGATCGATTGCGACGGCAGGCCGGTCGCCGACACCTTCAGCGCCTTCGACCATTTCAAGACATGAACTCGCAACCGATACCAAACCCGCCGATCGCCACGGCGCCGCGCAAGCCGACCTGGCGCTTTTTGGTCTCGCACCCGGCGCACCTGATCGCGCTCGGTTTCGGCAGCGGGCTCTCGCCGGTCGCGCCCGGCACCATCGGCACGCTCTGGGCCTGGGTCGCTTTCACCGTGCTCCAGCCGCACATGACTGACCTGCGCTGGGCGCTGCTGATCGGCCTCGGCACGCTCGTCGGCTGGTGGGCTTGCACGGTCACCGCGCGGCACCTGTCGGTCGCCGACCCGGGCGCGATCGTTTGGGACGAAGTGCTCGCGTTCTGGGCGGTGCTGTGGCTGGTCACGCCCGCAGGTTTTTGGGCGCAGCTTTGGGCCTTTGCGCTGTTCCGCTACTTCGATGCGGCCAAGCCCGGGCCGGTCGCGTGGGCCGACGAATTGTTCAAGGTGCGGCGCGGCATGCCGATCGGTTGGGCGCAGGGCTTCGGCATCCTCTTCGACGATTTCGTGGCCGCGCTGTGCGCGCTGCTCCTGATCGCGCTGTGGCGGATCGTATGACGCAGCAGTTTGAGCCGCTGGTGCTGGCGCTCGCGGAAGCGATGCGCCAGCGCAGGCTGATGCTCGCGACCGCCGAGTCGTGCACCGGCGGGCTGATCGCGGCGGCGTGCACCGCGGTGGCCGGTTCGAGCGACTGGTTCGAGCGTGGCTTCGTGACCTACTCGAACGAGGCGAAAAAAGAATCGCTCGGTGTCGACGCGCGCCTGATCGCGGCGCACGGCGCCGTGAGCGAAACCGTTGCGGTCGCCATGGCCGAGGGTGCGCTCGCGCACTCGCGGGCGCAGCTCTCGGTGGCCGTCACAGGCATCGCCGGGCCGGGCGGCGGATCTGTGGCGAAACCGGTCGGCACCGTCTGGCTCGCGATTGCGCAGGCAGGCGCCGTCACGCGCGCCGAGTTGCTGCACCTTGCCGGCGACCGCCGCGTGATTCGCGAACAAACCGTGCAGCGCGCGCTGCAACGGTTGATCCAACGTGTCAACAAAAGGCAGGCGGGCTGACCGATGGCGATCCTGGTCGCGGCTGGTTTCGATGCCGACGAATGGCGCGTTTGGTGGCCGTTGCTTCAAGCCGCGTTGCCGAACGACCGATTGCTGCGTGACCGCGAGGCCGTGGCGCCGCACGACGTCGACATCGCACTCGTCGCCAACCCACCGCCCGGCAGCCTGCACGGTTTGCCGAAGCTGCGGCTGATCCAGTCGCTTTGGGCCGGCGTCGACCGCCTGCTCGACGACGCCACCGTGCCATCCGTCGTGCCGCTCGCGCGCATGGTCGACCCTGCGATGAACGCGACGATGGCGCAGACCGCGCTGTGGGCCGTGACGAGCCTGCAGCGCGGCTTTTTCGATTGCGCGGCGCAGCAGCGCGAGGCCGTGTGGAAGCCGCCTGCGCTGCGCCACACCGACGAGTTCACGGTCGCCGTGCTCGGCATGGGCCAGATGGGTCGGGCGACCGCGCAATTGCTGACGCAACACGGCTACTGCGTGCGCGGCTGGCAACGCAACGCCGAGGCGCCGGCTTTGGCGCATGTGCTCGCGCAAGCCGATGTCGTCGTCAACCTGCTGCCGCTGACGCCCGAGACACGCGGCCTGTTCGACGCATCGACCTTCGCGCAGATGCCACGTGGTGCGAACCTCGTGAACCTCGGCCGTGGCGCGCATGTCGTCGAGACCGACCTGCTCGCGGCGCTCGCGAGCGGTCAGTTGAAACGCGCCGTGCTCGACGTGTTCGCGACCGAGCCGCTGCCGGCAGCGCACCCGTTTTGGTCACACCCCGCGATCACCGTGCTGCCGCACATCGCTGCGCCGACCGACCCGCGCAGCGCCGCGCTGATCGCTGCGCGCAACATCGCGGCACTGCGCTGCGGCGCGCCGCTGCAGCACCTCGTCGACCGCACGCGCGGCTATTGAACCGGTCGCGTCAACGTCAACGTCAACGTCAACGTCAACGTCAGAAAAACGCCATCGTCCGCACCTCGATGCTCTCGCGCTTCGGCGCGTTCGTCGGTGTCGTCGGGTCTTCGAACGCGGTGTGGCCCATGAAGCGGGCGCGGCCGTCGGTCTCCGACTCATAGGTCTTGAGCAGCAGCGCCTGGGCCGCTTCCATCTGCGGGAAGTAATGCCAGCGGTGCCGTGGCGAGTGGCGCATCACGTAGATCTCGCCGGTGCGCTCGCGGTATTTCAGGTCCATGCGAAGCATGTCCGCGGGGGCGTGCGTAGTCGCGTCGCACATCGCCAGCGGCAGTTCTTCGACGCGCCGGTAGAGCGGTTTCCAGACGTTGTAGAACGCGACGCGCCGCTTCATCAGCCCTTCGGCCTCGGCCGGCAGCAGATCGCGCACGCGCTGCGGGCCGCTCGCGACGGTGTAGTCGCTGTGCACCAACATCACCGCCGGGCGCTGCACCGTGGTTTGCTGTTTCAGGTCGGCGGGCAGGCGCTTGCGGACCGTGTGGTCGAAGACCTCGACCCGCTTCGCACCGGTGTGGCGCTTCACGAACTCGACGATCTGCGGGTAGAACGCCGTCTTGACCGTGGCGTCGTCGTCGAACTGGTCGAAGCGCGCACCGAACTCGTGCAGTTCGAAGCCCTCGCGGTCGAGTGACAGCCGGTCGGCAACCGACCACGCGTCGTGGATCTCGACCTCGTGCGGGTCGGTGCCAGGCGGATGCAACTCGACCGACGGATCGGGGTCGTAGAAGTAGTAGTCGGGCGCGATGCCGTTGTCGACGCTGTAGTTCAGCGTCGCACGCACGGAGGTTCGGGTGTCGGTCATGGTCGAGGTGGTTACGCCGCCAACGCGGCTCGTTCGGTGATGAAGCCTTCACCCACCCAGGTTTGCTGCCAGCACGGCAGCGCCTCCACGCTCTCGGTCAGCCAGCGCTTCAGGTTCGGGTGGTCGGCGATCGGCAGGCTCGCCCAGCCGTGCAGGTGCATCGGTGCAGCAAGTGCGATATCGGCAATCGTCGGGTGGCCGGTCGCAATCCATTGGCGATCCGCCAAGCGTGCGTCGAGGATGCCGGCGAGCTTGTGGAACTGCGCCGCCTGCGCATCGAGCACGGCCGCGTGAGGGTGGCTGCCGAGCAGCGGCTTGACGCAGTTCTCGACCAGGTAAACATAGCAGCTCGGGAACCACGACGACGACTCCCACAACAGCCAACGGTTGATGTCGGCGCGCGTTTGCAGGTCGCGCGGGTAGGCGCTCTCGGCGCTGACCTTGTCGGCGGCGTATTGCAGGATCGCGTTCGACTCCCACAGCACCAGCTCACCGTCGACCAGCGCCGGCAGGGAAGCATTCGGGTTCAGCACCGTGAACGCTGCATCCTTCTGCTCGCCCTTGAAATAGTCGACGTGCACGCGCTCGTAGGGTGCGTTGAGCAGAGCCAGGCCGGCGAGCACCTTGCGGCAGTTGATCGTGATCGGATCGGCGTAGACCTTCATCATGGTGTTTGTCTCCAGTGTGTTCGGATGGAGCGGACTGACGCCGCCTTGACCCGCAGTCTATGGAGTTGACCTCGCCCTCGGCAGCTGGTCGAATGCGAACGTTTTGTCTTCGATCGGGAAACAATGGCGGTCTCGACCGACATGCTGACCGTTTTCGTGCGCGTTGCCGAGCACCGCAGCGTGAGTGCGGCTGGGGCCGACCTCGGCGTCGGCAAGAGCGTGGTCAGCAAGCGCATCGCGCAGCTCGAAGCCGCCGTGAAGGCCACACTGTTCAGCCGCAGCACGCGCCGGATCGCGCTCACGCCGGCCGGCGAGGCGTATCTCGAATTCGCGCGCCGCGCGCTCGCCGAAGTGGCGAGTGCGCAAGAGCGGCTGCGCGAATTGCGCGCCGACCTCACTGGGCAGATTCGACTGACCGCGCCGGTCTCGTGGGGCCAGCGTGTGCTCGCCAAGCGTCTGCCCGAGTTCTTGCGGCTGCACCCGGCGGTCGAGATAGAGCTGCTGCTCAGCGACCGCGTGATGGACATCGCCTACGAGCGCATCGACATCGCGCTGCGCTGGACGACCTTCGCCTCGCCCGAGCTGACGACGGTGGCGGTCGCCGAGATCGAATGGGTCATCGCCGCGGCACCGAGTTACCTCGCCGAGGCCGGCACGCCGCTGACCCCCGCCGAGCTCGGTGGCCACAGCTGCATGTGCTACTGGCGCGAGCGCTCCGACGACGCGTGGCTGCTCGCATCCGGCGCACGGCGCGAGCAGGTCGGCGTGCGCAGCCGCTACCACGCGAACAACCCCGAGGCGGTGTGCGACGCCGCACTCGGCGGCCTCGGCATCGCGCTCTTGCCGCGCTACCTGTGCGACGACGCGCTCGCCGATGGCCGGCTGGTGCGCGTGCTGCCCGCGTGGACCCCGCAGACCAAGTTCGGCACCGTGATCACCGCCGTCGCCACGCCGGAGCGCATGCGCTCTGCGCGCAACCAGGCGCTGCTTGCGTTCTTGAGCGAAGCGGGCGGCGCGTAGCCCGCGCGCTCAGGTCTGCAGCGCGAGCTGTCGCACGACGACGCGCCCACGCCCGCCGGCCGGCACGGCCGAGGTGTGCTGCACAAGCATCAGCACGAGGCGCTTCAGGCCATGCCACGGGTCTTGCGGCCAGTCGGGGTGCTTGAGGCCTTTGACGAGGCCGTCGCAGACCTGCGCGGCTTCGAGCAGGTGCGCGACGGTGGTGTCGCTCAGCATCGGCACCACGCGCTCGAAGAGACGCTCCTTGGCGCCCCACACGCGCCCCTCGCGCAGCGCCATCGGCAGCGGCTTGCCACTAGCGACCGCCTCTTTCACGCGCTTCAATGCGCGAATGTCTTCGGTCAGCGTCCAGTGCACCAGCACGGCCGCTTCGCCTTCGGCCTGCAACCCGTCGAGCATGCGCAGCGCGCGCGCGACCTGGCCGGCGAGCACCGCTTCGCCGAGCTTGAAAACGTCGTAGCGGGCCACGTTGAGCACGGCCGATTCGATCTGCTCGAAGCCGAGCTCACCGGCCGGGTAGAGCAGGCCGAGCTTCTGGATTTCTTGGTGCGCCGCGAGCAAATTGCCCTCGATGCGATCGGCGAAGAAAGCGAGCGTGCGCTGGCCGTCTTCACCCGCGACAACGCGCTGGCCCTGCTGGGCAAGCCGCTGCGCGATCCACTGCGGCAAGGCCTTGCCCTCGATCGGATCGACCTTGAGCGTGACGCCCGCGCCGTCGAGCGTGGTGAACCAGGCGCTGCTCTGCTGCGTGCGGTCGAGCTTGGGCAATTGCACCAGCGTGACGACATCGTCGCTGAGCGCATTGCAATAGCGCTGCAGCGCGTCGGAACCATCTTTGCCGGGCTTGCCCGAGGGGATGCGGATCTCGATCAGCTGCCGCTCCGAAAACAGGCTCATCGCCATCGACGCGCCGAGCAAGCCGCTCCAGTCGAAGTGCTGGCCCGCGACGGTGTGCACCTGCCGCTCAGCGCAGCCGCTCGCACGCGCCGCGGCGCGGATCGTGTCGGCAGCCTCTTGCGCGAGCAGCGGCTCGTCGCCCCACACGGTGTAGATCGGCCGCAGGCCTTTTTGCAGGTGCGCGGCGAGTTGCTCAGCGCGGAGCTGCATCAGAAGGTTTGCACGGAGGCCATGCGCCGCATGACTTGCGAGACGATGTCGCTCTGCATCACGCGGTACAAAAAGTTTTCTTCCTGCTCCTTGGCGAGCGCGGCGCTCTCGGTGTAGCTCAGATCACGGCTCTGCAGAATTTCGGTCTCAGGGATCAACTCACGCCCGCTGACGCTGCGCACCCGAAACTTGAAGCGCGTAATCAGCCGGAACTCGGTCACCTGCCCGACCGCGCTGCTCGCCACCACGGCCTTCTCTCGCCCGTCGTCGATCGCCTCGAGCACGACCTGCGCTTGCGCGAGGCCTTCGACGACACGCGTCGTCGTGCTCGCGTTTATGTTGGTGCGCAACTCGTCGGCGAGCGGCGAGCGCGGCTTGAAATTGGCAAGCTGGACCGTGCCGAATTTCAACGCGGGCGCGCGCCGCAACTCGAAGCCGCAGGCGGTGAGCGAACCGATCAGCGGCAGTGCGGCCGCGATCAAGAGCTGGCGGCGTGTCGTCATCGCGCGAGTCGCGAGTGTGGGCACTGTCATATCACGACGTTGACGAGTCGGCCCGGCACGACGATCACCTTCTTCGGCCGCTTGCCTTCGGCGAACTTGATGAAGTCGGGGCTGCGCAGCGCGGCGTGCTCGATCGTGTGCTTGCCGGCATCGGCGGCCACGCGGATGCTGCCGCGCAGCTTGCCGTTAACCTGCAACATTAACTCGATTTCGCTTTGCAGGAGAGCCGCCTCGTCGACCTGCGGCCAGGGCGCGTCGAGCAAGTCGCCGTGGGCCGCAGCGAAGCCGAGTTCGCCCCAGAGCGCGTGCGTGATGTGCGGCGCGGCGGGGTACAGCACGCGCAGCAAAATGCCGACGCTTTCGCGCAGCGCCGCGACATCGGCCGGCGTGTCGGCGAGCTTCGCGGCCTCGAGCGCGTTGAGCAGCTTCATCGCGCCGGAGGCGACGGTGTTGTATTGCAGGCGGTCGTAGTCGTGGCTGATCTGCTTGAGCAGCAGGTGCACCTCGCGACGCAGTGCCGATGCGGCGTCACTGGTGCCGTGGAAATCGCTGCCGGCCGCGCGAACCACGTCGGCCTGCTTGAACGCGAAGTTCCAGAGCCGGCGCAGGTAGCGGTACGAACCTTCGGCGCCCGTGTCGGACCAGATCGCGCTTTGGTCGGGCGGCGCGGCGAACATCGAGAACAGCCGCGCGGTGTCGGCACCGAACCTGGCGATGATGTCGCGCGGCTCGACCACGTTGTTCTTCGACTTCGACATTTTCTCGGTGCCGCCGAGCACCACGGCCAAACCGTCTTCGATCGCGGTCGCGCCGATCGGGTGACCCTTGTCGTCGTGGCTGACGGTCACTTCGGCCGGATAGAACCAACGCGTTTTTCCGTCGGCCCCTTCGCGGTAGAACGACTCATTCAGCAGCATGCCCTGCGTGAACAGCTTGGTGAACGGCTCGCCGTAACCCACGAGCCCGATGTCGCGCATCGCCTTGGTCCAGAAGCGCGCATACAGCAGGTGCAGCACCGCGTGCTCGATGCCGCCGATGTACTGGTCCATGGGGCTCCAGTAATCGGCGCGCTCGTCGACCATTGCCTCCGCGCTGTCGGGGCAGGTGTAGCGCATGTAGTACCAGGCCGAATCGACGAAGGTGTCCATCGTGTCGGTCTCGCGCTTGGCCGGCTGGCCGCACGACGGGCAGGCCACATTCAAAAACGCGGCGCAGTGGTTCAGCGGGTTGCCCGAGCCGTCGGGAATCAAATCTTCGGGCAAGACCACCGGCAGGTCCTTCTCGGGCACCGGCACGACGCCGCACTTGGCGCAATGGATGATCGGGATCGGCGTGCCCCAGTAGCGCTGGCGGCTGATGCCCCAGTCGCGCAGGCGCCAGGTGGTCTTCTTCGCACCCAGGCCTTTGTGCCCGAGTGCAGCCGCGACCGCGTCGATCGCAACGCCGTACGACATGCCGCTGTACACGTCGGAGTTGATCGTCACCGCACGTTCGCCGCTCGCGTCTTTCAGCCCGTACCAGTCTTGCCAGTGGTCGTAGGTGAAGTGCGGGACGCCCTCGACATGGATCACTTGCAGGATGTCGATGCCGTACTTCTTCGCGAACACGAAATCGCGTTCGTCGTGCGCCGGCACGCCCATCACGGCGCCGTCGCCGTAGCCCATCAGCACGTAGTTGCCGACCCATACGGGAACCGGCTCGTGGCTCAGCGGATGC
>ENA-OBIO01000018-OBIO01000018.1-metagenomes-genome-assembly--contig:-NODE-18-length-104479-cov-30.4274_pt1 | contig 104479 bp, 91 predicted proteins | sample MGYA00153383_OBIO01 | MGnify analysis MGYA00153383 | reverse complement strand
TTAAAAACTGGTTTACTAATTGCTGCTACTGTACCTCATAACATCCGGAAGTGCTGTAAATGGAGGTTATTACAAAAAAGGAGACCCGGAAACAATTTCTAAGTTGATGGGTGATTTGCAGGTGGAATTTTAAGCAGAATAAGGAATAAGGAATAAGGAATAAGGAATAAGGAATAAGGAAGAAGCACAAATCAATAAAATTTATTGTTTCCGAAGTTGAAAATGTTCTAACTACCGAGAAGAAGGTTGCTATCTCATGAAACTGGCAAATCCATTGTATTATCCTATTGCTGTATTGTCTGGCGGAATTATTTTATTCGCTGGTGTCCGTTTTTTGAACTTGCCTAGTGCATTAATGTTGCCGATTTCTGCGGCTGTTGCGGTGGCTGGCGCGGCTACTTTCAAGTCTCGCGAACCAGAAGTTTTGAATTTGAATAATCCAGGGTTGGAGAGGGAATTGCAGTCGGTGCGACAGCAGGCTAGAGTGTTAGCAGATAAGGCTATTTCTTTGCAGGTGGAAGCTGGAAAACTGTTGATTGACAGTTTGGATATGGAATTGTTGGTGGCGGTTCAATATAGTTGCGATCGCGCGGCGGAACTTCCTGTTAAGATCGATCGCATGGTGCGACGTTTGCAGGGAGATGATTCTTTGCTTTCTCCTCAAGAATTGCAACGACAATTAGATGAAGTTCAAGCTAAAATTTCTAGTAGCAGGGGTGTCGCTAAGGAACAGTTAATGGAACTGTCTAAAAGTCTGTCCCGCAACATTCAACTGGCGCGTCAGGGAGAAGATGCTAGACAGGCGCAAACAATTAGTCTTTCGACTGTGATTCAAGATTCAGCGGGTGTGTTGCAGCAGTTGCAAAATAAGTTAAGAACTGCGGATTTAACTAATTATGAACAAACTACAGAATTGCGCGAGTTGAGTGATAGTCTCCGCATCTTTCAAGAAAGTGCCGATGTATTAGTTTCTTAAATAAGAAGTCAGTAGTCATTAGTCATTAGTTATTTGTTATTTACCACCAATGCCCGATGCCCAATGCCCGATGCCCAATAACCAATCACTAATCACCATGAAAACACAAAAACGCAACTCCTTGTTAACTTCCCTCGGTATAATCTTAGCTTCCCTAGGTTTTACTTATGCCCCGATACCGGGTTTCAAACAGACAATTGTGATTGTCAGCGGGACGGAATTGCAAGAAATAATGCCGGAACTCGCAGCTAAGTTTCAACGGGAAAATTCAAACATTGATTTAGAGCTAAAATTTCGAGGTTCTCAAGAAATGGCTGATAACTTTCTTGATAATAAGAATGATTTTAAACCAACTATGTTGATTCCAGCTAATGGTGCGATTATTAAAGAATTGAATAGTCGCTGGCGGACACAAAATAATAACAGCGAACCTTTTTACGACGTGCCTAAACCTGTAGCTAAAACTATTTTAGTGGGTATTGCTTGGCCAGAACGTGGCAAAGTTCTTTTCCCTAATGGTCGTTTTGAGTGGTCGAGGATAGAGCAAGCTATGTTAGCAGGAAGTTGGGAGAATATTGGAGGACAAAAAAAATGGGGTAGCTTTGATTTTGTGATGACTGACCCAAATCGTTCTAATAGCGGTCAATTAACATTGAGTTTGTGGGCTGAGTCGAAACAAGATGGCAATCTTAACTCGACAAATTTAAATGGTCAATCTGTGCTATCTTTGTTTAGTCTAGTCAAGCGTTCTGTCAATAGCCCGCCGCGTTCTACAGATACCTTGCTGCAAGAATTCATTGCTAGGGGTGCTAACGATGCTGATGTGGCTACAGCTTATGAAAGTATTGCGCTACATCGGTGGAAACAGTCAAATACCTCTCAAGGAAACCCCTATCAAATTTATTACTTAAATCCGACGGTCGAAACTGTTTCAACTGCTGCTATTGTTCGTCGTGATGTTGATGGACAGAAGGCAGAAGCAGCACGAAAATTTCTGAATTTTATGACGGAAAAACCGCAGCAAGAAATATTTGTTAAGTATGGCTTTAGGCCAATTATTAATAGCCTTGATTTGAAATCTGTCCCCGAAAGTCCTTGGAGTCAAAATATCCCTGGGGCAGAGGTGAATCCGGCAGGACAGTCTGAGGTAACTCCTGATTCACAAATACTTGAAGAAGTCAAGCGCTTGTGGGAGAGGGCCAATTAGTGTTCGATCGGGAAAAGTCTACGCGGGGCGACTGTGCTCCGTTGGTCTTCCCTGATGCTGGATCGGGCTGGTAAAGTTGGATTCGATCGCGCCCAAGTCGTTTAGCTTGGTACAGCGCTTGATCGGCGGCGGCAATCAAAATGGAGGCGGCTGATTCAGATGCAGGAACGATACTTGCTATTCCCAAACTGACGGTGACGTACTGACTTACCTGAGAACCTGCGTGAGGAAGCTGCAAAGCTGCGATTTTGGTTTGTATGTGTTCGGCTACCACTACGGCCCCTTGGAGCGCGGTATTCGGCAAAATCACGGCAAATTCTTCGCCTCCGTAACGGGCGACTAAATCGGCGGGGCGATCGACTGCATTGCCGATCGCCCCAGCGACTTGCCGCAAACATTCGTCTCCACCTGGATGGCCGTAGGTATCGTTATAACTTTTAAAAGAATCAATATCGCACAGAATCAGGGACAGAGGCGTTTGTTCCCGGGTTTGTCTGCGCCACTCCATTTCTAAATACTGATCGAACCGGCGGCGGTTTGCTAGCTGCGTGAGTTCGTCTAAAGTTGCCAAGCGTTCTAATTTGAGGTTGGCTGCTTGCAACTGCTGGTAGAGTTCTGCTTGCTTGATGGCGATCGCCAACTGGGCGGCGAGAGAAGACAGTAACTCGACTTCTAACTGCATCCACTGTCGGGGACTGCACTGGTGCGCCATCAGCAGCCCCCACAACTCCTCCCCTTGCACCAAGGGCACTACTAAATAAGCTCTGACATCAAATTGTGCGAGCAAGTCAATTTGATCTTGTGGCAAATCGGCGGCCCAGACATCGGCGATCGGTCGGATCGCCCGATGTTGGTACGCTTCGAGATAGAACTCGTCAAAACAGAAATTTTCCAGGGTTTCTCCCAGCATCGGCCGGCAGTTGGGTGCTACAGATTCCACCGTCACCGCCCCCGTCGCGGGTGCAGCGCAGAGACAACCCGTACAGGGGTTGAAGCGGACGATCATCACTCGATCGGCTTGCAGAAACTGGCGTACTTCGTTCACAGTCGTGCTTAGAACTTCGCCCAAATCCAGAGACTGGCGGATGTGCTGAGTAATCGTCGCCATCAACAGTTCCCGTTCGTTTTGCTGCCGCAGCGCCTCTTCTGCCCGCTTGTGCTCGGTAATATCTTGAGCAGTACCAAAAATTTGTTTGGGCCGGCCCTCGGCTGTGCGGGCGAACACTTGATCGCGGCAGCGAAAGTGGCGCCATTCGCCCGATCGATGTTTCAGCCGATAGTCCAACTCCAAAATACAGCCATCCTCCGCTGCGGGAAATCTGTGTACGTGCGCTGCTAGTAAGGGTGCATCTTCTGGATGCGCTAACCTCGAAAACAAAGCCGTTTCCATCTGTAAAATTTCTTCGGGAGTGTAGCCCAGCAACTTAGAAGCTTGACCGTTGACGTAGACGTTGCGCTGTTCGGTCAAATCATAGATGTAGAGCAAATAAGGCGCCGCGTCAGCAATTTGCTGGATGAAGTGCTGGCTCGATCGCAATTCTTCCTCCACCCGCTGACGCACTTGCACTTCTTCCAAAGCTTGATCGCGCATGGTGCGGTAAGCTTGGATGCGGTGGGTGAGGTCGGTCACGTCCTGAATCACCAGCAGCGCGTAGAACGATGGGGAATTAACCCCCGGCCAGATTGATGACGAAACTGAAGGTGGAGATTCCGAAGACAAAAAAGCACTTGTTAGTTCTGGGACTCCGGCAGTACCGTCTCGTTTCAACTCAAGAGTCTGGAGAACCCAGTCTCTAATCTCCTGTTCTGCAACGCCAGCCGAAAGGGCCGGCACAGCAGTCACCGTAGTTTGCTGAATTCGCTGCTGGCCCTCTTGCCAAGCTGCCGGAATCAGGTATTTGTGAATTTGAGAAGAAAAAATTGTTGGCGGGCCTCCTGCAAAGATTTGCTTGAAGCGAGTTGCGTACTTTAGCTGACTCAGGTGAGGAAAATGAGTTGTGATTTTTGTTCCCAACATTTGGCTGCGGGGAATTTTTGTCCACTCTTCCAGACAAGTGTTCCAAAACAGCACCACAAAATCATCTCGCAGCAAGCAGGCGCCGACTGGTACGCTGTCGAGAACCCCAAACTTTTCCTTAATAGTTTTGCTCTCCTCGATCATAGACCTCCGGCAAGTTGATTGATCGCAGTCAACAAGGTGTCAAACGAACTGACATTGAAAATGAGGATGATATCTCCTTCAATGTGCAGCTTTTCAATAATGAAACGGGTCTGGGCTAATAAAACAACTGTATCGGCAGCCAAACCGCCAGATACCAGCAAACTGGCGATCGTCCCTTCCATGTAATTAGGAATTGAGTAGTTCAGGCGCTGCTGAAGTACGTTGCTGATTGCACCCATCACCCCGTTGATCACAATATTTCCCACTTCACTCAGCGTACCAATTTTGACTGAATCCAGGTCGTGAGTTCCAACTTCTTCCCCTGTCAGCATCGTCACGAGCGTGGCTGCGCTGTTGGTGGGAAAGACTAGCTGGGCAATGCCTCCAAACGAGCCAGTAAATTTGAGCTGGACGGCGGAGATTTGCTCGCCGTTGAGGTGCTGCTCTAATTCTGCTTGCACGTCGGCGGGAGATAGGATTTGGAGGTAGGGGATTTGCAAGCGAATGGGAGACTCGATCATCTCGTTCAAAATCCCTGCTGCTTGACCAATCCCGATGTTGACGAGTTCCTGCAAAGCATCGAGCTCTCGAGGGCTTAATTTCATGGGGTGCTCTCCTCGCTGGCACCCAGAGCTTTTTTGATCCACCCTGTCAGTTCGTCTGAGTTGGGCATTTTGTGAATGACTGCTAGGGCTCCAAGTTCCATGCACTCGGATTTGGTGGTAGATTGAATGTCTGCGGTAATTACGATCACTGGAATTTTATATCCTCGATCGCGCATGGCTTGCAGGACTTCCCGACCTTCCATTTCCGGCATCAGCAAATCTAAGAGCATACAGTTTGGGGTTTTAGTCTTGAGCAGTTCTAGAGCTTCTGGACCGCTTGATGCTTCCCAAGTCTCGTATCCTTCTGCTCGCAGGATTTTGCAGATTACCCTGCGAGTCAACCACGAATCTTCGACAACGAGAATTGATGTCACTACGTTCTCCTCCTTCAATTGTTTAGGACTGACCGCTGTTACAGGTACTGCTTTTATCTTGATAGTAGTTTAAATTGCTGGGATGGTGTGCGATCGAACACGGCGCGCCGAATTCCCGCTCTTAAAAACTAACGCATTAACGTGTGCGATTGTTTACTATCTTTGACTGTGGGAATAAAAAACCTGGTTTCATTCAGAAACCAGGTTTGCGGGATCTATATTGCTTGTAACACGGGTGCTCAATTATAGATTACCAAACGTTTCCGAAGGGACTCTACTCGCCCTTTGGCAGTGGCATTGTCTGGATCGCAGGCGAGAGCTTGTTCGTATATTTCCAAGGCTTGAGCTGTTAATTTCTTGCGCTCGTAGGCGTGACCTAGATTATTGAGAGATGTAACGTATTCTGGCTGCAACTTCAGGGCTTCTTTGTACTGGCGGATCGCGATGTCGTACTGTTCTTGCCCGAAGTGTGCAAAACCCAGGGCGTTGTAAATAGCGGCTAGATTTTCTTCGCCTTCTAAGTCTTTAGCTTTCAGGGCTTTTTGAAACAGTACGATCGCCTGGGAGTAAAGTTTCTTATCTACATAGATACTAGCTAATTCGTAGTATTCCTGTCCTGTTCCTTTTTCTGTAGTCAGCTTATTTTCTAAGCGTTCGAGAGACATTTCCAGCTTCCGAGTTTTGAGAATCTGGCGCACCAGAAACCAAGAAGTGCTACCCAGTATAATTAGCAGGGCTGACAAGTAAACAATCAGCAAATTACTATCCATGTTTTTTTTAAATTAAGTAGGTCTGTGGAAGGTTTTATTTATTTTGACACACTCCCCAGCAGTCAAGGCGAGGGGATTCTCGGATCAAACAGCGATTGCAGGCAAAGCCCGTCTGACATCACCTAACCCAACAGTTGATGCCCCAACTGTTTGAATATTCTTAGCAGCGTTTTCATCTCGCCCATTAATCGACTGGCAAGACGGGCAGCGCCATTCTCGCACCGACAAATCCAACTCTTTGAGAACATAACCACACTCAAAGCAGGTCTTGCTAGATAGATACCAACGGTCGATGTAGACGGTGAGCTTGCCTTTCTTTTGAGCCACCCAGTCGAGAATTTGTAGAAACTCTCTCAATGCCAAATCAGAGATTTTGCGCCCCCACAAACGCTGCATTCCTTTGAGATTTAATGTCTCAAAACACAACACATCAAACCTGTCTGTCAAGTCGTGGGCAAGTTTCCAAAACCAATCAGAGCGACGATTGGCAACGTCTTCATGCTTGCGAACCAAGCTCTGTCTTGCCCGTTCCCGGTTGACCGAACCCTTCACTTTCCTGGAATGCTGACGACTGGCTTTCTGGATGGCAGTGAGCGACTGTTTGAAGAACTGGGGCGATTCAATCTGGGAACCATCCGACACTGTGAGGAACGTTTTCAAGCCAAAATCAAAGCCAGCGATTCTACTCATCTCGACTTGGATTTCTGGCTGCTCCACACTATCAACGACCACAACCATAAATAGCTCTCCGAGTGGAGTGCGTTTAATCGTCAGTGTCTTGACCGTTCCTTCTATGGCTCTGGAATTCCAGTATTGATAGACTCGGCTACCAATCTTCACCCTGTTGCCACCTAGAAACTTATAGCCAGCTTGCTTTAGGGTGAACGATTTGTACTTTTTGACCTTTTTGAAGTTGGGCGGTCTGACTCCTTTTTTCTGGTGCTTAAAAAACAGTTGATAGGCTTTCTCAATGCGTTGGCAGATATCCTGTACGGCTTGAGAGCCGACTAGCTGCCAGAACTCTTTCCACTTCCGCAGTTTGGCAATGTGAGCCTGAAGCTGGACACAGTTCAAGTGCTGACCCCACATCCGGTAGTACCGTTTATGAACGGCAATGCAGTGGTTATAAATCACTCCAGCAGCATTAATTGACCGCTTGAGAAATCGATTCCGCTTGTGACTGTAGAGCTTAAACTTCAGGCTTTTCATGCTATTATCGTACACTCTATATACATACAATAGTATGAGAAAACGATGAAATTTTCGCCGCCAGATGGGTACGAGCTTGAAATTTTTGAAGACTATTGCAAAGCTGTTGACAGGACAAAGAGTGATGTGCTTAGGGAGTTGATTAGAAGCCTTAAGGCAAAGAAAAAGCCGTCGTTCACGACGGGGGGGCTTTAGACCCAATTTCTCGGTAATGCCTTAGCAATCTCTAAGACTTGCCTCTGCAACTGTATAAAAAACACGTTCAGGGCGATCAACCTGTGCGATCGCAATTTCGGAAAAAGCAAGAATCCAGAAGTAAGAACAAAGAAGGAAACTTGGTCTAAATCTCCTGAATTTATCAAGAGTTTTCCTTCTCTGGCAGATAGTTAAATCTTTCTTACCTCTGCTTTCTTCCTCATGAAGCCCGATCAAACTTTCACGCTCCGGCTCGGTTTGCCATTTCCACGACTTTACCGAATGTTGCGGGGTCAATGATCGCCATTTGTGCCAGCATTTTGCGGTTGATTTCGATGTTGGCTTTCTTCATGTTGCCGATCAGTTTGCTGTAGCTCGTCCCGTGGGTGCGAGATGCAGCATTGATCCGAGCAATCCACAGGCGGCGGAAGTCGCGTTTGCGTTTTTTGCGATCGCGATAACCGTTACGCAGGGCTTGCATCACCCGTTGGTTAGCTGTGCGGAACTGTTTCGACTGTGCGCCTCGGAATCCCTTGGCTAATTTGAGAATTTTTTTGCGGCGCGCTCTAGCGACATTACCGCGTTTTACCCGTGTCATCGTTGATTACCGTTAAACTTTACAAGTATGGGAGCATTAACCGCACGTTACCGTCGTTGGTTTCGTCAATGACGACCAATTTGGATAAGCGGCTTTTGCGGGCTGAACTTTTGTGAGAGAGCAAGTGGCTTTTGTAAGCTTTGCGACGCACAATTTTACCTGTGCCGGTCGCTCTAAAGCGCTTTGCGGCTGCTTTGCGAGTTTTGAGTTTGGGCATGGACTGGTGTTATTTGGACACAAGCTTCAACGGTATCACGTTTGTGGTAGTTTCTGCAAGCTGGATTTGCGGGATGGGCGATCGGGATGGGCGATCGGCCGGCTCTTGGCTGTGTGATGGGCGATCGGTTACGATCGGGGCATGGAGTTTGAGTGGGATGAGTCAAAAGCAGCAGCTAACCTAAATAAGCACGGTGTCAGCTTTGAAGAAGCCAAGACCGTGTTTGATAATGTGCTGGCAGTTATTTTTGATGATGAAGCTCACTCAGTGGGTGAGAGGCGAGAGATTATTATTGGACACTCCCAAAACAATCGCTTGCTGTTGATTTCTTTCGCCGAACGTTCTAATACCATTCGTATTATCAGTGCCCGTTTAGCCACTCGAAGTGAAGGTAAAGATTATGAACAAAACGCCTTTTGAAGAGTCACACAATTCAGATGACGAACTTTTAGATGAGTACCACTTTGATTATAAAAAGGCTAAACCGAACCGCTTTGCTCAAACTGAAAAGCAACTGCTAAAAGTTGTGGTTTTAGATGAAGATGTAGCTCAAGTTTTTACAACACCAGAGTCGGTCAATAAGGTGCTAAGGGCACTAATTGAGTCAATGCCACAACTTACAGACGGCGACACAGCCTAACAACCCCAGTGCAGCGGACTTGAGATACTAACTGTTGGATGCGATATTGGCTAACTTAGATGTTGTCTTGTATGAACACATTTCACTTTTTCAGCCCTCAGCCTCCAGATTTACTATCTCTCACTATTGAAGGTGAGCGACTACGATTAGTGGCAATCTCTGATGAATTTGAACAGGACATCTTTCAAGAGTTCACCAGTGAAATTACACTCTATATGTTTCCATCACCTCCTGAAGATATTGAGGAAACACGCAGCTTTATAGTCGAAAGTAGGCGCAGTATGCAAGCTGGTAATAACTTAGTGTTCGCCATTTTATCTAAAAAAAAAGGAGAGTTTCTTGGCTGCTGCGGTCTTCATGGCGAAGGTAAGATCAGAACACCAGAACTTGGTATTTGGCTTAAAAAGAGTGCCAACGGAAGTGGTTATGGTCGAGAAGCTATTCAAACACTGATGAACTGGTCACGGAATAATATAGATTTCGACTACTTCATTTATCCAGTCGATCGTAAAAACATAGCAAGTTCCAAAATCCCTGAATCTTTGGGTGGTGAGATTATGGCTGAGTTGAAGGTTGAAACTCCGAATGGCAAAATCTTAGAGGAGGTAGTTTACAAGATTGACAGAGTGAATAGTATCATCTAATGAATTGAGTTACGGCAGTCTAACAACCAATGCAGCGGATGGATGAAAGCCGCTGGTGCTGAGTTTGATGTTGTCTGCCGCTGCTGATTTTAGCAGGTAATATTGCTAGCCTTAAGACTATAATTAGACATACAGCACTTTTCAGGTTAGTGAGGTACACAACAGAGGTAGGGACACGGCAGTGCCGTGTCCCTACGGCAATAGAAGAGCAATCGGGGTGTACTTCATAAACGTGGAATCTGCTGTAATTAGAGCAAAATAAACTTATGCAAGTTCTAGCCACTAAATCTTATACAGACTATCAGAATAATACTTACTGGGTGAAAGGGACTCGGATTGCCATTGACTCAGTTGTTTGTGCTTTCCAAAAAGGGGAGTCGCCTGAAAGCATTGTTCAATCTTTTCCCTTGCTGACTCTCGAACAAGTTTATGGATCGATCGCCTTCTATCTAGCAAATCGTACTGAAATTGATGCTTACCTGGAGATCGAAGAAGCCGCGTTTGATGCGATGCCTCAACCGCTACAGTCTATTGATCCGGTTTTGTACAACAAATTAATCGCAGCAAAGACAGCAAGACAGCAGGTGAAATCGTGAATGTGCGTTACCAAGCTGATGCTGATTTGAATCATGCGATCGTCACAGGAGTTTTACGACGAGAATCCGCAGTGGATTTCCAATCCGCCTTTTTTGTAGCGGGATTAGAAGGCGTTAAAGATCCAGAGGTATTGGCGATTGCAGCACAGCAACAGCGTGTACTTGTTAGCCACGATCGCAAAACGATGTCATCAGAGTTTGCCGCATTCATAGCTAACCGCCAAAGCGCAGGAGTCATTATCGTTTCAAGGAGGCTACCGATAGAAGTTATCATCGAAGAATTGCTAATAATTTGGGCGGTATCTAGTGCTGAGGAATGGGTCGATCGCATTGCAAAACTACCCCTTTGATCCAGGCTAAAAATCCTGTGGTTGGGTTTTTACATTTTTAACTTAAAGCCGATCGCCCTAACCATCGCGAACCATCCAAACCAACATCCCCAGCAAGGGCTCCACAGGCGGCACAGGATAGTCATTGAGGTCAATTGTCAGAGTTTTTGCCTCCAACTTCAGAAATCTCCAAACAGTACCGCTGCTGACACTTCCATAGATTGTGCCGATCGCAATATCGTTAATTTCGTTAAACTTTTGAGCCGCCACCATTTCGGCCGCGCACTGTCCCAATCCTACTTTTAAATCGGCTTTTTTCGCTTCAACAATTACAATCGCGGGCGCTTCGATTAATATTTGTTCGGGAGAGCGACTGATTAAAAAATCGCAAACTCCGCTCAATCCCAATTCCGGCTCTACGGTAAAATCTTCTCCCGAAAATAGACTCACTTGTCGCTGTAAAATCTTGCGGACTTCGACTAAAATAGGACTAATAATCAGTTCCGATCGCGCTTTTTCTGAACCCGTAGCCGTAGCAAGTGGCAATCCTTCAATTAGGGATTCACTCAAATATACACTAGGGGCGAGGGGTTCGGTTGGCGGCAAAAAGCGTCCTGCTTCTACGGTTGTTAAGCCGAAATCGCGTTTAGCTTTTCTGAGTGTAAATTCACTGTAGGGCATTGAAAGCACCATTTTTATTAGTATTGATGCAGCAGTTAATTAATTTTGAAATTAAAATCATGGCATACAGCGATTTTACACTGCGAAAGGTTAAGCAAAGCTTCGGATTGACCGCAGTTGAAGGCGGGCGCTTTTTGCCGGAAGTTGAACCGATCGCACCCAGTGCTATTTTAGTAGGTTTGTTGGAAGATACAGTGCCTTGGGCGATCGCCGTAGGAACCGAAAAAGCTAAATCAGAACTAATTATCGCTCCCACACTCTTGGAAGTCAAACGGTTGCTCAACCGACAAATCAGCGTATTTTCCGGCACTGATTTCACCGTGGATACCGCAGCGGGATTAAACGGAGTTTGCGATTTTTTAATCAGTCGCTCTCCTGAACAATTTGAGATAGAAGCACCTGCTGTTATGCTAGTAGAAGCGAAGCGAGATAACATTAACAGCGGTTTGGGGCAGTGCATTGCTGAAATGGTGGCGGCTCAAAGATTTAACGAAATTAACAATAATTCAATTCCGATTATTTACGGTTCAGTAACTACCGGCACTGCTTGGAGATTTATGAAACTCGAAGGGCAAATTGTGACTATTGATGTTAGCGATTATCCGTTCCCTCCTGTTGAGACAATTTTGTCGATGCTTGTTTGGATGGTACGAGAAGGTTGAAAAGAAGTCATTAGTCATTAGTCATTAGTCATTAGGGAAAATTACCAATTACCAATTCCCGATTCTCAATTACCAATTCCCAATTCCCAATCAAAAAAAAATAGGCTAGCCATATTAGCGCCTATCTCAATCAATATTTTAATGGCTCCCCGCAACGCCGTCTTACCTCAGCTTTTGACCTGGTATTTTACCAGGTGGGCACCGTTGGCTCGGACTTAAAGTTTCTGGGTACAAGCCCAGTTTACTGCTGTCCAAACATCTTGATTCCCGAGAGTTAAGAGTTATAGATCAAAAAAACATTATTGGCAGTCACCAACGTCGCAGTAGAACCTTTATTTAATATACAACAACTAACTAGATTTTGGCAACTCTGCGATCGATCTAATTTGGATTCCAGATAGATTCAATGGTTTGAGCGATCGCCTCTGCTTGCACCCGCCCCCGATCCACTGCTTCCCGATCAAGCAAAACAGTAACGTGGCCCAGTTTACGACCCGGGCGTGATACTTTCTTACCATACCAATGCACAAAAGCACCATCTATTTGTGCCAGTTTTTTACGCTTCTCTAAATAATCAGACTCAGCCGATTCGTAGCCGAGTAAATTTACCATCACAGCACCAGCAGAGTTGAGCTTGCAATTGCCTAAAGGCAGTTGACAAACTGCACGCAAATGCTGTTCAAATTGTGAAGTTTCGCAAGCATCGATGGTAAAATGTCCCGAGTTGTGGGTGCGGGGTGCAATTTCATTGACTAACAGTTTATTGTCGCTGGTTAAAAATAGTTCAATGCCGAATACGCCGACGGCTTCTAAGCTGTTGAGGAGAGTGCGGACGATCGCCTCAGCTTCGCTTTTTACGTCTAGACTAATCTGGGCCGGTGCAATCACTAGGCGACAAACCTGATTTTGCTGTTGAGTTTCGACGATCGGGTAAATCGCAATTTCGCCAGTTGTCGATCGAGCTGCGATCGCTGCCAACTCGCGATCGAACGGCACAAACTCTTCTACCAGCAAAGACTGACCTCTCAGATCCGCACGGATTGACTCAAAACTCTCCCGATCCTTGACGATAAAAGTACCTTGCCCGTCATAACCGTGGCGGCGAACTTTGACGACAAAGGGAAAATCGAGGTGTAAATCCTGGCTGTAATCCCACGCCCAAAACCTGGGAGTTGGCAAACCCAAACCTTGTAAATAACAGCGCTGGGCGTACTTGTCCAACAAAGGATCGAGCGACGACAAGCTCGGCTGAAATAATACACCTTGCTGTTCTAGCGATCGCAAACCATCCAAATCCACAAACTCATTTTCAAACGTAATAACATCACACTCATTCGCCAATTGAGCCGTAGCTAAAACATCATCAATAGCCGCCAAAATAGTACCAGCAGCAACAGAAACTGCCGGATCGGTAGCATCAGGAGTTTGTACTACCAATTCAATCCCCAGCGCGCTAGCAGCATCTCCCATCATCGCAGCTAGCTGGCCGCCGCCGACAACGCCCACCCGCTTAAATTTGGCAGATATATTAGCAGCTTCAGTGAATTTCATGTCAGTAAATTTGATTGTGTTAACCCTCTTATTTTATCGCAATTAATACCGCAATGAATATCCTGTAGGGGCGGGTTCACCAACAATATATAATAAGTAGTAATAATCTCAATAAACCCGCCCCCACCCAACAGTCAATCGCAATTTACCTCTTAAATAAAAGTATTGAATCAAGAAATAACCCCAGAATATTGGAGCTGCGAAAGTATCTAATTATTCCACAATCTGAGCCATCGCCTAACAGCAGTAGCACTCCGCCCAAGAGAAAAGTGCCACATCTAGCAATTCCGTAGCGCCAAGCATGGCATAATTGACAGCACTGCAAAAAGCAGATAGACAGTTGCAAATACTGAAAATCAGACATTCAGAGAACAAAAGTTATAGGTGAGGATGCTGTGAAAGTTTTGGTTGTGGGGAACGGAGGTCGCGAACACGCGATCGCAAAAAAACTGCTAGAATCTACGCGGATTAAACAAGTATTCTGCGTACCAGGCAACGGTGGCACAGCTACCACTCAAGGCTGTCAAAATCTGTCGCTCAACATCGACGACTTCCAAGGCATCGAACGCTTTGTAATGGTCAACAACATTGGATTAGTGATCGTCGGCCCGGAATTGCCCCTAGCGCTAGGCATTGTTGACTATTTCCAACAGCGAAAACTGATGATTTTCGGCCCCACCCAAGTCGGAGCCCAAATTGAATCCAGCAAATCCTGGGCCAAAGAATTGATGCTCCAAGCAGGCGTCCCAACGCCCAAAGCTGCGGTGTTTACCAACGCAGAAGCAGCCAAAGCATATGTTGTGGAACAAGGAATTCCCATAGTTATTAAAGCAGACGGACTAGCATCAGGCAAAGGAGTCACCGTTGCCACCACCGTCAAAATGGCTCATAGCGCCATCAACACCATTTTCCGAGGCGAATTCGGCACCGACAACATCCGAGTCCTCATCGAAGAATTTTTGACAGGTCAAGAAGTATCGATTCTCGCCCTCACTGACGGCATTACAGTGGAACCGCTGCTGCCGGCTCAAGACCACAAATCGATCGGCGAAGGCGACAAGGGAGCCAACACCGGCGGTATGGGAGCCTACGCCCCAGCGCCAATTGTCACCCCCGAACTTATGGACAGAATTCAAACAGAAATTCTCGAACCCACCCTCGCAGCTCTGCAAAAATATAAAATCGACTACCGGGGCGTCCTCTATGCAGGTTTAATGATTACACCAGAAGGAAACCCGACAGTCTTAGAATTCAACTGCCGTTTTGGAGATCCCGAAACTCAAGCGGTTTTGTCTCTGCTGGAGACTCCTCTAGAAGATTTGCTGCTGGCTTGTTGTCAACAGCGTCTCGGTGAATATTCCAACATTCGCTGGAAGTCTGGGGCTGCTGTTTGCGTAGTTTTGGCTTCTGGGGGCTATCCTGGAAATTACCAAAAAGGCAAAGTTATTTCCGGCATCGAGGAAGCTGAAGCTAAAGGGGCAGAAGTGTTTCACGCTGGGACTCAGTTAAAACAGCAATTAGTCACCGATGGCGGCCGCGTTTTGGGTGTGACTGCGACGGGAGAAACTTTGGAACAAGCTATCTCCAAAACTTATGCAGCAGTAGATTGTATCCAATTTGAAGGGGTATACTGCCGTCGGGACATCGGCCGCCGAGCAGTGCCAGATAAAAATTAGGAATTGCGATCGGCCGTTGTACATTTAAACTGTATATTTCGCTCTCACATCAAAAATCGTCAAATCCTCTCCCCCTCTCCCCTTCTCCTGCTCTCCCCTTCTATTGCCACAAACAATCTAGATGTGTAACAGCTTATCAGCCATTTGGGGGAAGCCAAGCAATCTTCAAGTAGAAGTGTAACAATAAGGTTTGGCATCTCTGGGGCGGCAGTACACAAGTCGCAGTGAAAAATCTGAGAAGGAGCCAATTTTTTCAATCATGCTTTTAATATTGAACTGGTAAAATGCTGGCTGTACTAAACAAAATCAGAGAAATTATTGCCCGCTGGTGGTCGGATTTTACCCTCCAGACCCGCCTGATGGCCGGTGCTACCCTCGTAGTTTCGTTAATTATGAGCGGCCTGACATTTTGGGCCGTGAATACTATCCAGCAAGACGCCCGACTTAACGATACTCGCTACGGTCGCGACCTGGGCTTGCTGTTGGCGGCAAATGTGGCGCCGCTAATTGCGAAAAACGATCGCTCCGAAGTTGCCCGCTTTTCCCGCCAATTTTATAGCAGCACCACCAGCGTCCGCTATATGCTTTATGCCGATGATGCAGGGGATATTTTCCTGGGAATACCTTTCTCGGAATCAGAGGTGCAAACTTCCCTAACACTGCGCCGCCAAATTAAACTCCCGGATAATTTTATCGCCGACATTGAGGCGAGAAATTTAACTTCTTTGCCTTTGGTGCGGCAGCATTTGACCCCAGATGGAGAAGTTACTGATGTATTTGTGCCGCTAATTCATGAAGATAAATATTTGGGCGTGTTGGCGATCGGCATTAACCCAAATCCCGCAGCAGTTATCTCTTCAAACCTGACTAGGGATGTGACTTTAGCAGTATTTGTCACAATTTGGGTAATGGTAATTTTGGGCGCTGTCTTTAATGCCCTGACAATTACTCAGCCGATCAAACAATTAGTTTTTGGGGTCAAAAACATCGCGACGGGGAATTTTAAGCAGCGAGTTGACCTGCCTTTAGGGGGAGAATTGGGCGAGTTGATTGGCAGTTTTAACGAGATGGCCGAGAAACTAGAAAGTTATGAAGAACAAAATATTGAAGAATTGACTGCGGAAAAAGCGAAGTTAGAAACTTTGGTTTCAACTATTGCTGACGGGGCGCTGTTGCTGGACGCGAATTTGCAGGTGATGTTAGTCAACCCGACGGGAAGGCGAATTTTTGGATGGGAAGGCAAAAATGCGATCGGAGTCAACGTTTTGCAAATTTTACCTCCCCAAGTGCAACGGGAGTTGGGAAGACCACTGCAAGAAATAGCTGCGGGCGATCGCGAAGGCGGTGAATTTCGGATCTCGATCAGCGAACCAGTCAACCGTACAATGCGAATTGTTTTAACTACGGTCATTCTGCACAAAGCATCCGATGCCGAACCGCTGTGCAAAAGTTGCCTCCGTGAGGAAGAAAATACCTGTACCGAGTCGCAACGCCCGATCGCGGTAGAGTGTACTTTCTACGAACAAACCTCGAAACATCAAGTTTCCGGGCAGTACCGAGAAAGTCTCAAAGGCATTGCAATGACAGTGCAAGACATCACTCGCGAAGTAGAACTAAATGAGGCTAAAAGCAATTTTATCAGCAATGTTTCTCACGAATTGAGAACGCCTTTGTTTAATATCAAATCCTTTATTGAAACTCTCTATGAGTACGGAGAAGATATTCAAGAAAGCGAGCGCAAGGAATTCCTAGAAATTGCCAATCGAGAGACCGATCGCCTCACCCGTTTAGTCAACGACGTGTTAGACTTATCGCGCCTGGAATCCTGCCGAGTTTATCACTTAGACGCAGTTGATTTGCCACAAGCTGTCGAACAAACCCTGCGGACTTATCAGTTAAATGCTAGGGATAAAGGAATAGAATTAGAGCAAGATGTCGATCCCTATTTGCCACCAGCTCTAGGTCATTATGACTTGCTGCTACAAGTATTTGCAAATTTAGTCGGAAATGCCTTGAAATTTACCGAATCCGGTGGCAAAGTGGGAATCCGAGCGTATTTGCTAGAGTCGGAAGCGGCCGCCCATAAAGAAAACGCATCTGGAAACCACAATTTGTCACACAATGCCAAACATTTCCCAATAGTGCGGATCGAAATTTCTGATACTGGGATTGGCATAGATCCCGAAGACCAACAAGCAATCTTTGAGCGCTTTTTCCGGGTAGAAAATCGAGTTCACACTCTAGAAGGAACGGGATTAGGTCTTTCTATTGTCAGAAACATTATTGACAAGCACCACACTAAAATTAATATAGTTAGCGAAGTTAATGTGGGTACGACTTTCTGGTTTGACTTACCAGTTTATGAGCCAAAACAAGCACTAGAGATGGAGCATTCTTGGCCAGTGGAAGCAAAGGTGGAGAGTGAAACAAGTTCGACTGCGGTCAGACCTATTTAATGGACAGTTTGTAGTAAGGACTTCAGTCCTTCACAGTTTGTAGTAAGGACACGGCAAATGCCGTGTCCTCCGTTATTTAACAAATTCGCGGAATTCCCCACCTTCAGGGAATGCAGCAACAGCGAAGCGCATTGCGGAATGAGCAAGGTGGGGAATTCCGCGACGGGGCGGTAGCCCCAATCTCTCAGATATCAACATAAAAACTTCATCAACATATCTTACTAATAACCCTAAATTGTAGTAAGATATAGGTATGAAACACGCAGTTAAGGTACGAATTTATCCGACCGATGAGCAGAAAGAAGCGCTGTCTAAAGCGTTTGGTTGTGCCCGTTGGTTCTGGAATAACTCGTTATCTGAAACCAATCAACTCTACAAAGAGACGGGTAAAGGCTTATCTCAGCAAGGGATGAACGACCGCTTACCTGCACTCAAGAAGGAGTTTGAATGGTTGGCAGAACCTTACAGTCAAGTGCTGCAAAGCGTGTCTCTTAACTTATCGAGAGCGTTTATCAACTTCTTTGAGGGCCGGGCATCATTTCCCAACTTCAAATCGAAGCAGGGCAAACAGACGATTCAATATCCTCAGAACGTCAAGATCGCAGATATTGGCTTGAAGCTACCAAAACTGGGAGTCATCAAGGCAAAGATTCATCGCGTGTTTGACGGGAAGTTGAAAACCGTCACCGTGTCTCTTACACCATCTGGCAAGTATTTCGCGTCGTTACTATTTGACGATGGATTGCTAGAAGTTGAGAAGACGATTGACGGTAAAGCAGTAGGGATTGATTTAGGTCTGACGCACTTCGCGATTACGTCTGATGGCTCTAAGTTTGATAATCCGAGAGTTCTAAAAAAGCATTCTCGCAACCTCAAACGCAAGCAGCAGAAACTATCGCGGAAAGTAAAAGGCTCAAATCGTCGGAAGAAAGCACGTCGCATCGTGGCACGAGTTCACGAAAAGATTGCGAACGTGAGAAAAGACTTTCTGCATAAGCTCTCGCGCAAAATGGTCAACGAAAACCAAGCGATCTGCGTTGAGAACTTAGCAGTAAAGAACATGGTGAAAAATCACAACTTAGCGAAAGCGATTAGCGATGCCAGTTGGAGTGAATTCACCAGAATGTTGAGCTATAAAGCAGGACAAGACGGAAAAATCTATCAAGAAGTTGACCGATTCTTCCCGTCGAGTAAGACCTGCTCAGTATGCCTCAATCGAATTGGAAGTTTAGCATTAGAAGTCCGGTCTTGGCAGTGTCAGAACTGCGGTACAAAGCATGACCGAGACGTAAATGCAGCTATCAACATTCGAGATGAGGGTATGCGTATTTTGGCGTTAGGAACTAGCGCTTCTGCCAATGGAGGGAAGGTAAGTCCGAAGGTTGGAAGGCGAAAGTCGTCCGTATCTAAGGCGCTTCCCGTTGAAATTGGAAGCCCCACCTTCAGCGCCCGAAGCGCGTAGCGCGTAGGAAGCAAGGTGGGGTAGTTCACGAAAGAGTTTTTCGAGCACGTTCCGATCGCTCTTCTGCGGTATTCATGACATCCGCCATTTTGTCAACCATTTCCCCTGGATAATTTTCGAGTACCCGAGTAGAAAGCGAAATCCGGCCGCGACTTTGATCGAGGTCAACTACCAGCGCTTTCAGGGGTTGACCGGGAGCAAATAGCTTTCCAAGGTTATCAATATATTTTTGGCTGACTTGCTTGATGTGTAGCAAACCGCTAACTCCTTCTAAGTCTACAAACACTCCAAAAGGCTTGATGCTGCTGACTGTTCCTTCCACCAACTGACCGATTTGTAACTCAGTGAAAGCATTCGATTGAATTGCCATCCGCTGGGAAAGTACCAGTTTTTCTCGTTCGCGATCGACCTCCAAAAAATTCACTGTCAAAGATTGACCGATCAGCGATTCCATGTTATCGCGTTGCGCCAAGTGCGATCGGGGAATGAAACCGCGCATTCCCTCAACATCCACCGTCACACCGCCCTTATTCGCCCCAGAAACCCGCACCTGAAGCACTTTGCCGGTTTCCTGCAATTGAACTAAATCTTCCCAAGCTTGCTGAATTTGTAACTGTCGCAGAGACAAAGTAACTTGTCCGTTGGCATCTTGTTCGCGGATAATTAAAAAGTCCTGTTCCTCATCCAGCGGAACCACTTCCGACAAATCCGTAATTGTTCTCAAAGCAGCTTCTTCGATCGGCAAAAAAGCCGAAGACTTGCCGCCGATATCAACATACGCGCCGTTTGAGTCGTGCTCGAACACTTTGCCGCGCACTACTTGTCCCTTCTGAAACTCGTAATTGTGCTGTTCGAGAGCTTTAGCAAAATCATCCATTGAAAAGGATGGTTGTGCGCTTTGAGAACCTGTAGATTTGGAATTCATGTCAGTTTATTTGTCAGTTGTCGGTAATTAATTGTCAGTTGTCAATTGAAAAGATGAAGTCATATTCTCCCCATCTCCCCATCTCTAAGCTGGTTGAAGTTCTTGATGAAATAGCTGCTTTACCTCCTCCCACGACTCGGCTGCTGCGGTAGCGTCGTAACTGCCACGGTGGTCGCAGAAGAAGCCATGATCGGCATTGTACCGGAAAATTAGGTGAGGAATACTGTGTTTTTCTAATTCTGTGGCAATTTGGTCAACTTGTTCGGCAGGAATGCTGGAGTCTTGAGTGCCGTAAAAGCCGTAGAGAGTGCCTTTAATGTCTGCTGTGCGATCGATCGTTGGGACTCCACCGCCGGGGGTATACGTGGCGATACCAGCGCCGTATAACGACGCTGTAGCCTTGATTTCGGGCAAAGTAGCGGCGAGGTAAGCGACGTGTCCGCCAAAGCAGAAACCGATGCAGCCAAAGCCTGGCTGTTGGACAAATGGTAAAGTTTTGAGATAGTCGATCGCAGCTTGGATGTCTCCGAGAAGTTGGGATGCGGTAGTTTGTTCTTTGTATTCTCTGCCAATGTTGATATCTTCGGGCGTGTAGCCGGTTTCAAAGCCGGGGGCTTGACGCTGGTAAATGGCTGGGGCGATCGCCACATATCCTTCTTTCGCTATTCTGTCGGTAACTTCGCGGATGTGCGAGTTGACACCAAAGATTTCTTGAATCACGATAACTGCGGGAAATTGGCCTGCTGCTGCGGGTTGGGCTAGGTAAGCGGCGATTTGCAAATCTCCGTTAGGAAATGTGACGTTAGCTGTGCGAATTTCTGAGTTTGTCATAGGGAGTTTTAGTGCAAATTTTGCTTCTAGTAATCTTAAATCATTTTACATCTTTCATCATTCTCAATTACTAATTTAGGAACGGGCATCTTGCCCGTTCCACTATGAAATTCAGTTTTGTGGAACGGGCATCTTGCCCGTTCTTAACAATGGTAAAAAATGTAATTTTTATTTTTTTAGTACCTAATCCCAATTTTTACAATATCACATTTTCAGGAAATCTCTGCTTCAAAACAGGCATCACTGGACAAGGTTTTTGCTCTTGCAAATTCTCCGGTTTGTTCCAAGTAAAAGGCCCTTTTTTCTCCGCCGCCATCCACAGCAAACTTTTTGCTCGTGTCATCGCCACGTAAAGCAATCGAAACTCTTCTGCTGTTTTCAAATAACCTGCTTGTTCCCAGGCTTCGACTAGATTTGGTAGTGGATATTTTTCGTGCAAACTTGCTCGAATTTGTGCTCTCGCTACTTCTGCTAAAGTGAAATCTCCTAAAAATCTGGCTTGTGGCAAAACTCGCAAACTTCCGGGGATGGTTTGGTCGTGCAGAAAGGGTAGAAACACACAATCCCAATCCAATCCTTTAGCTTTGTGCATGGTAATAATTGTTAGTTGACCTTTGCTGGTATAGCGTTCTTCTATTTTGTCGTCTGCATCTACTGGTTCAAATCTTTCTGAACTGACAATTTCGCTCAGCACTTCCAAAATGTTGCTCATTAAATTGTTGCCGGCTGTTTGGATTGCTACTCGTTCTGCTAGTTTGTCAGCGGTTGCTAATTCTGTTTGATCGTATTGCAGGGATAAGGCTAGGAATGAGATGATTTGATAGGGCGGTAACTCTAAGCGGGCTTGCAGCAAACCGCAGCAAAAATAACGGCATTTGCGCACAGGATCTGACTGTTTGGGGTCTAGAGGGCCTGGGTACAGGAATTGCTCGGGGCTAGTCGTAAAAGCATTGTAGTCTTGTTTGGGGATGAGTTGCCGATCGCTCAAAATCTTTAATGCTGCTTTTAGGTAGTCTGGTGAGTGCGGGCGATCGAGAAATTGCAGCAGTGTTAAGATTTCCCAAGGTACTTGAGAATGTCGATCGCGTTCTCCCACATCCTCAATTTTAATCCCATATTTCCGCAAATCAAAGCTTAATCCGTGTTTTTTCGGATTCTCCAGCACTTCTTTGATAAATTTGCCTTGTTTGTTTTCTCGCACCAAAATAGCCATTGATTTGAGATTGTCTAACGGCAATTTGATGCGATGTTCTCCATCACTCGCTTCACCGCCAGATTCCGGCTCTTTGTCATTGCTTCTCCATTCAAAATCCGCAGGCAAAAACTCCTCGACTAACTCAATTACTCGCTTCCCAATTAACTCAACTGTCTGGTAAACATCGCGGGGAGTATGCAATTCTAAACCAATCCCGATCGGGGCGGGATTTGCATCTTTTTGCGGGTCGTCGCTCTTAACTGGCTTAATAGTTTGGTCGCGAAAAGGCTGTTCGGTTCCAGCCAATTCGGAGCGATTTACCCATTGCAACATAAAGTTTGCTGCATCAATAATCACCTGAGTGCTGCGCCCTGCGCCGTCCATTGTCGCTAACTTTTTGTCTACTTCACAGTCATCACAAAATTTGTTAAAGTAAATCGGATCGGCGGGAGTGAAAGTAGAATTAATCGCTTGATTTGGATCGCCAACTCTGATAAAGTTGGGAGGTAAGTCAGGATGGTCTGGATCTTGAGCCAATGTTGCCAAAAGCCGAGTCTGCAAAGGTGTAGAATCTTGGGCTTCGTCCTCAAAAACGGCAAATACTTGTTTTTGTTCGATCGCCCTCGCTCCCGGATTGTCCAACACCCGCAAAGCTGCTAAAATCATCTCGTCGTAATCGATGAATTCCCGACTCCTCAACAAAGCCTGATATTTTTGATATAAACCCCCAGCTACGGCTAAAATTTCATAACCATCCCCAGTCTCAAGAGCGCTCATTTCTAACAACTGTTCGGGAAATAAACCCGAAGATTTCGCCTCGTGAATCACAGTTTTAGCTAACTGCGGCAAAATTTCCGTCCGCAAAACAGATTGTCGCCGCAGCCTCTCCGTTTCCTCTCCATCGAATTGCTGTCCTTCCAGCAAAACTTGATATCTGCGGGGATTTTCGGCCATCCAAAGTTCTACGCAGGTGCGAATTAATCGGTGACTTTGAGTGGGAGTAACTAAAGTTGAATTTTCTAAATTTAAACCCGACAAATCGGGATGACGCATCGCAATATTCAAAGCTAAACCGTGCAAAGTGTGGACGGCAAAACCGCCTTGATATAAAGACAATTCTGCCAATCTGGCGCGAATTTTAGCTTTAATATTAGCAGCAGCCGATCGCGTAAATGTCACGACAATTAACTGGCGGCGGTTGTAAAGTCCGTTGCGGGCGATCGCAATTGCCGACGCAGCAGCCATTCCCGTAGACTTTCCAGCCCCGGGAACCGCCGAAACCGCAAGGGGGCCGCCTTTCCAATCCGCCATGTCCTGCTGCCCCTCACGCAAGCCTTCGCGAATTTTCAGGCAAGCTTGTTCTCGCAAAACTGCCACATCCGGGCGATCGATCTCGGTGGTCGATCGTATAAAATCAGGATCAAATTCGTCTGTCATTATTACATCCGCGTTTATCTGCGTTTATCTGCGGTTAAAAATCAAAAAATATTCAACCTTTACCGTTTCCATTTCCGTATCAGCCAAACTAACGCTATCTATTCGAGCTTAGATTAAAACCAGCATAAATTTCAATACCCAAACCTTTTTACAGGAAAAACCCAATGAAAACTCACCTCAAAACTAATTCCTCCCAGCACTTACAAAACCCAGTAAATAAAAGCACAACTCGCTTTGCGGTTATGGCATTCTTAACTTTATCTTCCGCCATTGCTTTACCGAGCTGTGCGAATTCGCAGCCCAATACTCTCAGCGCAGCACCTTCGGGGAGCCGTGAAAACCAAATTACCGCATCGGCTCCAAAATCAGCACCCCCACCAGCCGGAGAAGCCAGAAGTGCTGATGGAGCAAAAAAACCAGCACAAACGACAGCAAATAGTCCCCAATTAATTAAAAAAGCCGAAATGAGTGTAGTTGTCAAATCTATTGACACCAGCACTAAATCTGTTACCGATATTGTCAAAAAACAGCAGGGCGATATCTTGGGTTTCCAAAACCAAAAGCCGCCCGATTCTAGTATCCGCCAAACAGCAACCGTCAATATTCGCATCCCTCAAGAACGCTTAGAAACTACTTTAGATGCTTTGGCAAAACTCGGCACTGTACAAAACCGAGGGCTTACCGCTGAGGATGTTACTACTCAATTAGTTGATAGTGAAGCTAGGCTAAAAAACCTCCGCAAATCGGAAGAAATGGTGTTAAAAATTATGGAGCGATCGGGTTCTGTCGCCGATGTACTCAAAGCTTCTCAAGAGTTGAGTAATATTCGGGAGTCGATCGAGCAAATTGACGCTCAGTTAAAAAGTTTGCGAAATCAAGTGGCCTATTCGACGATTAGCCTAACCCTAGAAGCAGCAGTCTCGGCTCAGCAAGATCCCGAACCTTCCTTGGGTTTGCGGGTGCAGGAAACTTGGGGAAAAGCCACTCATTCTGTGGGCGAATTGACGCTCGGTTTGTTTGCTTTGAGTATTTGGCTGTTGGCTTTCAGTCCTTATCTCATAGTAATTGGGGCTGCGGCTTACGGTTTTAATCGATTCAAAAAACAGCATTCTGTTCCGAAAATTCAAGAACCGAAACCGCCCGCTGCGAATTAGTCATATACTCGTTACTAGGCTCTGCCTAGTAACGCAGATCCGGAGGCTCTGCCTCCAATTTTGATGACAGCTTTTCGAGGCAGAGCCTCTAGACATAGGTTCCCAGGCAGAGCCTGGGAACCAGTTACAAACCGCCCGCTGCGAATTAGTCATATACTCGTTACTAGGCTCTGCCTAGTAACGCAGATCCGGAGGCTCTGCCTCCAATTTTGATGACAGCTTTTCGAGGCAGAGCCTCTAGACATAGGTTCCCAGGCAGAGCCTGGGAACCAGTTACACTACTACTAACTACTGACTAATGACTAATGACTAATCATCAATTTGCCATCCATCTTTGGTATAATCTTCATCCACAATCTTTTTCGGACGCATCACCAGAACAACTCGCCCCAAAATCGCAATATCTGGGGATGTTTCAAACCAAGACAATTCTAAATTTCCGCCGTTATCTGCGAGAAAATAACTGTCAGCATCCCAATGTCTTTGAGCTCGATCGGCAATAATCAAAACTTCTTCAACTTTCCCATCCAGCGGTATCGGCAATCGATCGCTCATTTGCAAAACCGCCACCGGATCTTCCGCGTTCAAAATTACCTGCCATCCGGGAATCGCCACCCAAGCTCCTGCTCCCGAAAACTTTACCATGCGGAATGGCCAGATTTCCTCCGGCAAAGGCACTGCCAGCATATCTGACGTAGACAGGGGCAATTTGCCCACAACTGGCACAATCCGGGGCAATTGTTCCTCAGAATCAAGCCGGTAGATTGGCAATCGGGGCGCAGCACGCCTCGAAACTACGGTAAAATCTACGAGCAACTGCTCGATTTGCGCCCTAGCGGTTTGGCTACTAGCTAATTTTAAACCGCGAGCAATTAAGCGCGATCGTTCTTGCAAATCGCTTTTCTGTCTCGCCAATTGCCAACATTGGTAGGCTACAGCGTCTCCTGGAGTGTCTGTGAACCCCTGCGGGAGACTCCCGAAATGCGAAAACTCCTTGATTGCTTTGGCAACTTGGCGAGCATCGTCAACATCCAAATTGTGGGCTAGCATCAACGCCGCCGCACCGGCACGCTCTACTTGAGAAAGAATCCGAAATTCGTATAAAATGTCACTACCTTTTTTCAGGAAGTGCGATCGAACTTCCCCGGAAGCTCCAGCGTTGACCATGCTGGTGTAAACTTGTGCTGCTACACCGACCTGATTTTGCTGAATTGGCTCAAAACCAGTTGCTTCAAAAATTGTCTGAGAGTTGTAGCCCGCTTGCAGCAGAGCCGTGCAGGCCTGTCCCCACTCTACCCAAGTGCCTTCTTTGCGACGGAGCGATCGAATTAACTTTTCGACATCCACAGCATTCGTGGAAGGTGCAGATGCAGGAGGGGAGAAATCTTGCGGTGTATCAGTCATAATTAAATCAAAAACCAGCGGTAAGTTATGTGTGATTGGATACCAGCAAGGCTCGTGTCGCGGCAGAGCTATAGATTTATAGTAAGTGAGTTGTGAGACTATTGTTACAGAATAGTTGCTCGCCTAAATTTACAAAGGGGAGTTTATCGTATTGTTATGGATAATGCCATTCCAGAGCTAGATCAAATTAAACGCCAGCTCATGACCCTACACCGACCGAAAAAACCCAAAATGCTGGTAGTAGACGATGAACCAGACAATCTGGATTTACTCTACCGCACTTTCCGACGAGATTTTAACGTCCTCAAAGCTGAGAGCGGGATTCGCGCCTTAGAAGTCCTCGACATTGAGGGCGAGGTCGCTGTGATCATTTCCGACCAGCGGATGCCAGAAATGAAGGGAACGGAGTTTCTGAGCAAAACCGTCCCCCAGTTTCCGAATACGGTCAGAATTATCTTGACTGGTTTTACGGACATTGAAGACTTGGTGGATGCAATTAACTCTGGACAGGTTTACAAGTATATCACTAAGCCTTGGGACCCGAACGAATTGAAAATGGTAGTCCAAAAGGCGGCCGAGACTTATGAAGTTCTAAAGCAGCGGACTGAGGAATTGCACCGCGCCCAAAATCAAATTCAACTGTTAGCAACAATTATGCAAACGGCTGTGGATTATCCAAGTTTGGAAGCAACTTTAGAGCCGATTGCTACTGCTCTAAGCGATAATTTTTTGGCGGACGCTTGCATTTTGCAACTGGTCGAAGGAACTGTTTTAATGCCAGCCCAAGGTACTCATACCAGCGGTCAAATTGTGGAAAATTGGCTCGCAGAAGATCCCCTGGCTCAAGAAGCACTTACTTCTGGAACTATTCAGGGTGCTGTGAACATTGCCAGCGATACCGCCCTAGCGAGCTTGCCACACTATCAGAAATCGGGTATTCAAGCTCACCTGAGCGTTCCGGTGATTCATAAAGGTCGATCGATCGCCCTGATGTCAATCCAATGGAAGCAACCTTGTTCCCTGCGCCCCGACGAACTCACAACAGTTCACCTCGCCGCTCAACAAGTTGCTTTGGTACTGACGAGTTTTCAAGATAGTTAGTCATTAGTCATTAGTCATTGGTCATTACTTATGGGTTCTTTGACCGAGAAACCGTAAATTATCCCCCAGAAAAGAAGCGTAATTACTGGGTTCGGTACTTGTGCGGTCGATCGCAAATCCAAACTTTTTTACATTTAAATCTTTCTTCTTTCTTCTTCCTTCTTCTTTCTTCCTTCTTCCTTCTTCCTTCTTCCTTCTTCCTTCTTCCTTCTTCCTTCTTCCTGATGACTAATAACCCAGAACAAATTAAAACTATATTTAATCGAATTGCACCAGTTTACAACCAAATGAACGACTGGTTGAGCTTCGGGCAGCACCGGATTTGGAAGCAAATGGCGGTCAAATGGAGCAATGCCGGCCCGGGTAACACTTGCTTGGATTTGTGCTGCGGGAGCGGGGATATAGCTTTGCTGCTGGCAAAACAAGCAGGGTCTACCGGTTCGGTATTTGGTGTGGATTTTTCCCCAGCACAATTGGCTGTTGCTGCTAAGCGCGATCGACCTTTTCTTACCCCTTCCAGTCCCATTACCTGGGTAGAAGCTGACGCCCTAGACTTGCCTTTTCCCGACAATTACTTCGACTGCGCGACAATGGGCTACGGGCTGCGCAACGTGACGGATATCCCCCGCAGTCTTCAGGAATTACACCGCGTCCTCAAACCGGGGGCAACAGCAGCTATTCTCGACCTCCACCGCCCCAGCAATTCCCTGATGCGGAGCTTTCAGCAGTTCTATCTAGACAATCTCGTGGTTCCCATTGCTCAGCAATTTGGCATGACTCAAGAATATGCCTACATTAATCCTAGTTTAGAAAAATTCCCGATCGGGCAACAGCAAATGGCGATCGCCCACCAAGCCGGATTTGCCACCGCCACCCACTATCCCATTGCTGGAGCTATGATGGGAGTATTGGTATTAGTCAGTTAACAGTCAACAGTTAACTGTTAACTGTTAACTGTTAACTGTTGACTGTTAACTGTTAACTATTCCCAATTCCCCATTCCCAATTCCCCATTCCCAATTCCCCATTATTGATGAACCCGTCTGATATTTGGCTGTTGTTTGCCCCACCTGTAGTGGGAGGAATTATTGGCTATTTCACTAACGATATAGCTATCAAAATGCTGTTCCGCCCCTATCGGGCTATTTATATCAAAGGGCGGCAATTGCCTTTCACTCCTGGCTTGATCCCCCGCAACCAAGAGCGCTTAGCAAAGCGAATTTCTGACACCATTATGGGTTCGCTGCTGACGCCAGAGGAGTTGCAAAAATTAGCCCGTCGCCTCTTGCAAACTGAGCGAATGCAGTCGGCGATTCTCTGGCTGTTGCAGTTAGCATTAGATCAGGTTAAGGCAGACGCCGAGCAAAAAACTGCTAAAATTCTCGCTAACATTCTGCGAGATTTACTTGGGGAATCTGTGCCGCGTCTTCTCAAAGTTTTGGCGCGCCGGGAAGATTTTTTAGAATCTCAGCTAAATCAAATTTTTGACCAAGTTTTGCTGGAAATTCAGCTAAATGAAGCTCAGGCGGGCCAGTTGGCAGATTGGCTCTTGCAGGTAGTAATACCGCCGGAAGTGCTGCGACAGGCTTTGATTGACTTTTTGACCGATCGCAATATTTCGATCATCGACGAAGGGTTTAGAGAAAAAACCAGCGGCACTTATTGGGTAGTCGCAAACTTGTTTGGTTTGCGCAACACTTTAACTCGGCTGCGGACTTTTTGTCTGGATGACAAAACATCGACAAATCAACGGTTAGCAGAGTTAACTATTTCTTTGGGAATTCGCGGGCGACTTCAGGAATGGCTGCAAAATTTGTCGATGCAAAACTTGCCAGTTTCGACTGTGAGACAGTTGCGAAAAACAATGCGCGACAGCGTTCGCACCTACGTTCAACAGCGAGGTACAGAGGTACTTGAGGGGTTGAGCAAATCTATTGACTGGGAAAATATTTCGCGGTTGCTTCTCAAGCGATTGCAAACTTCAGCAGTGATGAGCGCTTCCCTGGAAATTATCAGCAAGGAACTGGCTTTGGTTTTAGAGCGCTATCTAGAGCGGGATTTAGAAAATATTGTAGCTCAGGTAATCCCCATTTTGAATATCGATCAGGTGATTGTTGATCGAGTAAAAGGTACTTCTCCTGAAGAGTTGGAGTTAGCAATTCAGGGAATTGTCCAAAGCGAGTTGCAGGGAATTGTAAATTTAGGAGGTCTTTTGGGTGTTTTTGTTGGATGTCTACAGACAGTTGTGCTGTTGCTTCAACGGTGATTTATTTCGGCAGTTATGAGATAATTTGTTGTAGTCTAATATTCAATCTCTCCTGCGCACACATTACCAAAAACCAAGTCTTTCGGCTGTATTTATCGTGTCAGCCAGCAGATTTTTGGTACAAACCGGGTTTTTTGCCCCATACTAATTTACTTATTTTCTAAATTTATGCCAGCTCCAAATTCGGACGACCGCCCGTACATCCCCAAAAACCCCCGCAACCTCAGCCGCCAACAATACGAGCGTTTAACCGCAGAAATGGCCGCTCCCTACCGACCTGTGCGACAGTTAGTCTACGTAGCTTGCGGTGCTTCTGGCTTTATCGGCGGCGTGGTTTTCCTCGCTAAAATTGCCTCCGGGCGCGAAATTGGCTCTGCTTTGCCCAATTTTGCCCTCCAAGTCGGAGTTGTGGCCCTGATGGTATTCCTGTTTCGTTGGGAGCAGCGCGCCGAAGCCCGATCGCCGAAGTCGAAGTAACAAAAATTTACAAATCAACACAAAAATCTATCTGAGGCAAGCAAAAGTTATAAAAATAAAGAAATTATTACGAGACCGTGGTGTGCGATCGATCCCTGTGATGATAAGAAAGTTGGTTGAATTGGGGTCAGCCAATTTAAAGACCCTAATCATAAGCCGTTTCTAACTTGTTCAAATGGGGTCAGCTTTCATAAAGGCCCTAAACATAAAAAATAACTTTAAGCCCAGCGCCAGCCTTCATTAATAGAAGACCTGGCGCTTGCTATTTTAGTGGGAATCTGGGGTTGGGATTCGGGAAGATTGAGGGAAAATTCACATCTTGATCGAGCTTTGTGCAAATTTTATGTTTGATTTTATACTTAAGTGTTGGGGACGATCGCATCCTGAAGGCGTTTACCGAACAGATTTGTCGGTGCAGTCACCAATTAGGGCTTGCTGAATTTAGGTATGATTCACTCGCTTACGCAATCCTGAAACTTAGAGTAGGGGCAATTCATGAATTGCCCCTACTCTAAATTTCGGAGGCAAATCATACTCCAAATCAGCAACGCCACCAATTAGATGTGGCTATAGTTGAAGTAGAAAAAAATGTTCGGAGACTCTACTATGCGGCGGTCATTTCTCAAAGGGCGGTGGACTTTATTTTTAGCAGTAAGTGCAGGAATTCTATTTTACAGCAGTGCGGCGGCGGCGGCCGAAAAGGTGGTACTCAAATACAGTGCGATTCGGATGACTTTACCGCTGAGCGAATTAGAAGTTTTCGCAGAAACTGGGAAAATGTCGCCCGGGTTAGAAATGCTGCTGGGAAAGGCAAAAAAAGAGCCGGAAGCAGTTCGTCGCTATTTGACCAGACCGGTTAAAGTCACTCAAAAGCTTTTGGATCGGACGCTCAACAGTAAAGTTGGGGAAATCATTCTCGACGAAGTTGGTCAGGTAATTCGGACTCCTTCTGGGAATGCAAATCGAGAAGCTTTGCGATCGGCCTTGGTGCTATCTGCAACTAATGATAACGAGATTACGCTGCTGGAAACGATGAAGAATTATCCGACTCCAGAAGTTTACGTTGAGGGCGATCGCTTAGTTGAAGCTTACGGCAAACTTGTAGCTTTGTCAGAAAACTTGGGCGGAGTATCTGAGCGGCTACAAGACATTTTGAACAAGATTCGTCTCCCTAGATTGTAGAGAATTGTCTCAGAACATGATTGATTTCTTCTAGAAAAATAGGTTTTTTTGTGTGTAAGTTTCTCCTGATTTAAACTTAGCTATAAGTTAATTATTAGGAGAGAAGTTAGATGTCTAACACATTTTTTAAATAAAACCTCCATAATTTTACTTAGAAGAATATTTGATTTCAAAAAAGCGAGTAAGTGTTACTGTAGCCTTCATAAACTGAAACATTCTGCTGTAGACATTGCTGATTATCTATCTTAAAATGGAGAAATGCCATTGCGGTCAGCCGGCCCGGCAAAAGCGACTTGTTAGTCGTAATATCGCGCGATAACAGATGCTAGCACGCAATGCCTAAAGCATCTAGACTCACAATACAGCACTTTTCAGGTTAGTGAGGTACACAACAGAGGTAGGGACACGGCACTGCCGTGTCCCTACGGCAATAGAAGAGCAATCGGGGTGTACTTCATAAACGTGGAATCTGCTGTAAGACCGTAGTTAGAGCACTAAATTTTCAGCAACTTGACTTTATTTACTGGAAAAAAACTAGCAACATGAACAATCCTATTCGTTCTAAAGACCGTTTTCTGGTTTTCGGCGCTCCCGCGATCGAAGATGCTGAAATTCAGGAAGTGGTGGCAACAATGAAAACAGGCTGGTTGGGTACAGGGCCTAAAGTCATGCGCTTTGAAAACGAATTCAAAGCTTATAAGGGTTCTCCGTATTCGGTTGCAGTCAATTCCTGTACGGCGGCATTGCACTTAAGCATCCTCGCTGCTGGGTTGAAACCAGGAGATGAAGTCATCACTACTCCTATGACTTTTTGTGCCACAGTTAATGCGATCGTTCATGCTGGAGCAACACCGGTACTAGCAGATGTAGATCCGCTGACAATGAATATCGATCCGGCGAAAGTCGAAGCTAAAATAACTTCAAAAACTAAGGCTATTTTGCCAGTTCACTTTGCAGGTCGTCCTTGCGATATGGATGCGCTTTGCGACATTGCTGAACGTCACAACTTAAAGTTAATTGAAGACTGCGCTCACGCGATCGAAACAGAGTACAAAGGACGGAAAGCTGGCACATTTGGCGACTTCGGATGCTTCAGCTTTTATGTGACTAAAAACATCACTACAGGCGAAGGCGGGATGATTTTAGCTCGCCGTCAAGAAGATGCCGATCGCCTAAAAATATTGGGGCTCCACGGGATGAGCAAAGATGCTTGGAAGCGCTTCAGTGACTCGGGTTACAAGCACTATCAAGTAGTGGAAGTCGGATTTAAATATAACATGATGGATCTGCAAGCTGCGATCGGCATCCATCAATTGCAACGCGTCGCCCCTTATTGGCAAAGGCGCGAGCAGATTTGGCAGCGTTACAACGAAGCATTTGCGGATTTGCCGATTACTTTGCCCGCGAACCCCGAACCGGACACAATTCACGCTTATCACCTGTACACAATTCTGGTAGATGAAGCCAAAGCAGGAATCAGCCGCGACGAGTTTCTCAATGCTATCAATGCTGAAAATATCGGTGTCGGCGTACATTACATGAGTATGCCGGAACATCCTATCTATCAACAAATGTTTGGATGGCAGCCGGAAGACTATCCAAATGCTGCGTACATCGGGCGGCATACAGTTAGCTTGCCGATTTCGGCAAAATTAACTGATGCAGATGTGGAAGATGTAATTGCTGGTGTTACAAAGTGTTTGGCGATCGGGAAAGCTAAAAATCCTGTTTTAGCAACAGCAGGCTAAAGTCCTGAAATAGGTTTTGATTAAAACATCCTAGCTATTTTTCAAGAAAAGTAGTTAGGATATTTTTTAACTCTAAGCTGTTCGACATCTAAATTGCATTTTTCGTGCGGGCGAGACGCCCACCCCACAAGAACTTTATCACATTTTGACTGTGTAGTTTAAATGCAGAACAGCTTATTATTAACTTTGTTTTGAGTTGTAGGCTCCAGAAGCTAGTCGTTGTTCAAACAACCACTGTTTGCTTTCAGGGGAATCATCCAGCCAGCGATCGATTAATTCCGCCCATTTGACAGACAAGCGCAACTCATGCCAGGTTGAGTGAGAAGCGACAGAAATATTGTGATAAAGCGGTGAATCGGAAATAAGGGTTTCCAGACATTCCGCCAAAGCTATAGAGTTCCCCGCCTCAAAAATCATGGAATTAACGCCGTGCTTCAAATGGGTTTTAAACATCGGGTGATCCGAAGCTACGATCGGCGTTCTAGTGCGCAAGCCGTGCTGAATTGTTAGGGGAAAGCCTTCGGGATATTCGTGTCTGCTAGTAACTAAGACCACATCAGATTCTCTCATCAAAGGTTCTAAAGTCGGAGTTGGTATCATCCCCAAAAATTCTACAGAATCTTTGATTTGCAACTCTTCGACTCGCTGGGCGAAAAACTTTTCTTCACCTTTGCCTGCCATTTTTAAGTGAACTGATATATTCTGCTCTTTTAACTTTGCTACGGCTTCTAAAATGTCGCCAACTCCCTTACTCTGTATTAACAAACCAGCGTAAAATAGTTTCAAGGTATTGACGCCCGTAGGGATTTCTTTCGGCAACAAAGAGCCTGGATTGGTCTCTAAGAGAAAGTCCCACGGAATTATTTTATCTGGTTTTACTCCAATTTCTTTGAATAATAAAGATGAAGTAATGCCGTAAGTTCCTACCCATTCTATTTGCTGATTATTCAGCAATTTAGCTAGAAAATAGTTGTTAAATTTATTTTTCCAAGTTTTTGTGGCAATAGATTCTGCAAAAACAGCGATCGTTCTAATTTTGTTTTTAATTGCCCACTTGAAAACATCTGGAATAGTCGTCCGCATGACTAAATGAGTCGGATTTTGCTGTGCAATTAACTCGATCAATTTTTGGGGATCAATTTTGTGATTAAATCCGCAACTGATCGCCCGCACACCGTTTGCTAGAACCACATCCTCAAATTCTGGTGTCATGCAACAAATAACCGTTACTGACTGCGCTCGTTTTGCCATCTCGGTAACAGCATCAACAGAATATTTTTGAGCGTAGTAGTTTTCGCTTCCCCCCTCGGCCAAGCGCTGAAAGGCTTCTGCGTAATCGCCCCCATACTGAACTATGACTAAACGCATTTTCCTAAACTCTGGTTGTATAGTTTTAATAGGACTGATACCAATTTTTTATAAGGCTGCATAGAATTTCGATCTCCCTCGCATCCCCCTTAGGTCGCTATGCCTTATAAGGATCTTTCTTAACAATCCTGAAAGCTTTGTAAATCAAGGCTTTTGGGAGCAATCACGACACAAGCCTTGACAATTTAACAACCTTGTTTATTGAAAATAGCTGGCATTTATTGAGAATTGGCGATCGAGGAATAAGGGTTTGATAGCCTCGATCGCGATCGCTCTCAAATGTTAAGAAAGATGTTTATAACGCATAGCTTCTTAAGGGGGATGCGAGGGGGATCGAGATATGTGCAACGACCCATTAAATTGGTATGACGGTGCAAAAAAGTTGTAATCAGGTTGATTTTGGCGGTGGGACATACGGCCACTCAAGCACTGTTAATTTTCTTTTGCTTCAGCCTTATTATACAGAGTTTAGGCAGCAGTCACGTCAATAGGTAGCAGCCACAGTCGCTTTGTATGGGGGGTTTCAGGCTAATTTTCTCTTGATTTTTCTGAGAGTGTATTGCCAGTAGGATGCGGGAATTAATCCCGATTTAATAAGTAGAAATACTGTCCCCTGCAATTTGATGCCCGAAGTTGCCCTCTGCACTCACTTTCGGCACTCATCTAGCATATTGGAGGGGATGCCGGCAGAATTTGCCTGTAAAATTCAAAAATTGTGACAATATTTGGTTTTAGGGGACTCAGTAAGCCAAAGTTTCCAATGTTTCGCGCAGATAGGAACGAACTTGCTGATCGATCGTGGCATTTTGGTGCTGACGCTCAAAATTGAGTTCTAGCTGCCAGCGTTGAAATCCAGAACTTGCGCCGATCGCAGATTTGAGACTGCCCCAGATTTCAGAATCTTCGCACAGCTCGATCGGCTCTGCGGCTTGAGGTGGTTGTGCGATCGGTAGATAATTCGCCATAATGTTATACCTCTGTTTTAATTACCTGTAAGGATTGAAAGCTTACCTTGACACTCTCTATTATAGATTCTTCTCTTCAAATAGCCAATATAAAATATCCACAACCTGTAATTAAAAATTAAATATTAATATTATTAATAATGCTAATCACAAGCAAAAACTACCTACTCCCTTCCCGCTCAAAGAGTATAGAAAATGCTATAGTTACTAAACAAGGGAGGAAAAGATCAATGAATCTAAGTCAAAGATTGCGATTAGTAAGCCTAGATAAAAAGCAGTGGCAGCGATTATATTACAAAAATCAGCAAGCATACATCCGACAGAGACTATCGGCAATCAGATATCTAAGCGAAGGAAAAAGTCGAGCGGAAGTAGCTCAGTTATTAGGATGTACAGATTTAACCATAGCCAGATGGATAGTTAGATATCTAGAAACCGGGCTAGAGGGTCTGGTGGAGCCAATCAAGCATCAAGTGAAGGAGAGGCTGACTCCTCAACAGTCGCAGGAACTCAAAGAAATGGTGTTGAACCAGAGACCGACTAAGTACGGAATAGACCGAGAAATCTGGACCGGAAAAATTATCGCATTCGTAATCCAGCAAAAATGGGGAATAGAGCTAAAAACATCGAGAATTTATGAAATATTAGATAGATTGAACCTATCACATCAAAAGGCTCATCGAGATTATGAGAATGCCGACCCAGTAAAACAAAAGAAGTTTGTCAAGCTCCTCAAAAAAAATGCGCATCAGAAAGCGTGGGGAGAAAATTCTCTTCTTTGATGAATTCTCAGTAGGCAACCGACCAAGTACATACTATGGGTGGGCAGAAAAGAACACTCGACCGCAAGTGCCATCAGATGAAAGTAAAAAAAGAGAGAAGTTAAATGGGTTATTAGCAGTAGATGCGAGCAGTGGAGAAGAATTCCTGCGGTTAGTAGCAATTGCCAAAACAGAAGACTTAGCATTGTACTTTGGAGAGCTATGTAAAGAGTGCATTCAGGCAAGAATCAAGCATCTGACCATCATACTGGACAACAACTCTACGCATAAAGACAAGCTGCGCCGTTATTTATGGGCTGAATTATTCACGTTAGGAATTGATGAACAGATAACAGTTGAATTTATGTATACACCGCCATATTCTCCCGATTTTAATTTAGTCGAATATCTGATTCATTTACTCCGGTTGAGAATATTAGACCTCTTACAAAATAATTTTGTGCTATTATAGAAAGTTGAGCCAATTTTATAATCTAGCAGGCTGGGCAAGTTTAAGGAGATGCCAATCAACCCAATAATTCAAAGTTTGACCTAAACTTGAGCCAATCTTTAAAGATAACACATATTTTTTTTGCAAGAGGTCTATTACATCATTTGCTAAGTGGCACAAGTATCGAGGAAGTTGAAAGGCGACTGCTCACCTTTTTTGAAACTCAACAATTGCAGACTCCAATTCAAATTTCAAAGACGATTCAACATATCTACAACCTTATTCTATAATCTTCTGGCGGGAAGGGAGTATTTTTTTTAGAGCATATATCGGTCTTAAATAAAGTAGTTTAAATAACAATTATCTCGATTTTAATTTTTTATTTCACTTTTCGAGCGACTGTTCGGGTAGCGATGTAGGTAGGTTGGTGTCCGCAGGTTTTAGGTTGACAAGACTACCGGATGCTGGGCCCATTGACTCTACGGGTACGGCAGCAGTGGCAGTTGTCTCGCCCGCAAAAATCGGCAAAAGTCGATCAACTTGCCAAGGGGCGATCGTAAAATCATGCCGAATTTTTTCTAAAACATAAGGCTTTGTCCCTGCAAATTCCGATTCCGGCGTCAGCAAAACAGCCATAACACTAGCAGACACCTGCAAAAACAAATTGCTAGCTAAAAAAGCAGCAACTGCCAACAACAATCCAGCCCACCGCCAGGAAGGAGGAAACGGAGCAACCGTTGCAGCCAGGGGAGCCAATCGGTAAAGCTGCCACAAAATTACTCCCAACAAAACAGCCACAAAAATAGCGAGTGCTTGATTTAACTCCGTTTTAAACCGAGTCAGAATCTGCTGCTGCGCATTAGTTAAATTCTGCGGTTTCACCGCCACAACTAAAATACTAAAAATGTAAAAAGGGCGGAACCATTGCATCCACAGCACAGGAGCAATCCCTGCTACACCCACTAAAAACACTTCTAACCAGACAGGGAGCATGGGAGAACCCACTGCCAGTCCCAGCAAGCACAGTCCCAGGAAAATTGGCACTGTAGCCACCCCAGAAAGGTGAATCCACAAGAAAGGATCTAACCAAAAAGAACGCATAGTTCATCAGTTGACAGTTGACAGTTGACAGTTGACAGCCACCTCTTCCGTCGATAGAAGAGGATTGGAGCAATGAATTATTTTGTTTGATTTCCCCCTAAACGGGGAGGCTTAAGACCCAATTTTCAGGCGTGAAGGAAGAAGGAAGAAGACCCTTCGACTCCGCTCAGAAACCGGGAAGAAGAAGGAAGAAGAATGCTTAAAACTCAAGGCAAGTTATTAATTAACCTGCCTTGAGTCCAAGATCCACAATTTAGAATCCAAAATTATGCCGAGAGAGTCCGGCGCTTAGTAACCATCCGGTAGGCTTCAATCGTATCGCCATCGGCCCAGTCACTAAACCCGCTCAAGGAAATACCGCATTCAAAGCCAGTATTCACTTCCTTGGCATCTTCCTTCATCCGTTTGAGGGAGTCGAGAACACCTTCGTAAACGACATTGTTACCCCGGCGCACCCGTACCTTACAGTTACGGACGACTTTGCCAGAGAGTACCATACATCCAGCCACAGCCCCGCGACCGATCGCGAAGACAGCGCGCACTTCGACTTGACCCAGATGTTCTTCTACCAATTCCGGTTCCAGCAGGCCTTCCATCGCCCCTTGAATGTCATCCAAGAGGTTATAAATGATGCTGTATTCCCGTACGTCTACGCCAGCTTGATCCGCCGCTTGGCGAGCGTCAGTGGCGAGAGAAGTATTGAACCCGATAATCACAGCATTACTGGCGGAGGCCAGGTCAATATCCGTTTCTGTGATTTCCCCAGGAGCAGATAGCAGCAGTCGGAGTTGAACTTCTTTTTGAGGAAGTTGAGTCAGAGCGCCAACAATTGCTTCGAGGGAGCCTTGGACATCTGCCTTCAAGATCAAGTTGAGTTCCTTAAGAACGCCTTCCTTAGCTTGTTGAGAGAAGCCGCTGAGGCTGATCCGGCCACCTTGCAATATACGTGAATCTCGTTGGGATGTAGCTCTGGCATCGGCGATCGCCGCAGCTTCTTTTTCGTTCGCGAAGACATCGAATTCGTCTCCAGCACGAGGCACTTCCCGCAGCCCCAGCACTTCCACCGCGAAGGATGGAGTTGCGTGTTTTACGTGCTCGCCGCGATCGTCGATCATCGCCCGCACCTTGCCTAGAGCAGAGCCTGCGACGACAATATCACCGACTCGCAGAGTACCGTTCTGCACCAACAAAGTTGCCACAGGCCCCCTTGCCTTATCGAGGTGAGCTTCAATCACAGTACCCTTAGCCGCGCGGTTCGGGTTAGCGTTGAGGTCTTCCATTTCCGCGACGGTCAAGATCATTTCCAACAGCATATCGAGATTTTCGCCTCGGATCGCGCTGACAGGAACCATCGTAATATCGCCGCCCCAGTCATCTGCAACCAAGCCGTACTCAGTCAGCTCTTGCTTCACCCGTTCCGGCTGAGCGCCTTCCTTGTCAATTTTATTGATCGCCACAACAATTGGCACTTTAGCCGCTTTCGCGTGACTGATAGCTTCAATTGTTTGTGGTCGCACACCATCATCGGCCGCCACCACCAAGATAGCGATGTCTGTCACCCGCGTTCCCCGAGCCCGCATTGCTGTAAAGGCTTCGTGACCGGGCGTATCCAAAAATACCACCTGCTGGCTCTTGCCTTCGTGTACCACATCCACGTGGTAAGCGCCGATGTGCTGGGTAATACCTCCAGCTTCTCCTTGAGCGACCTTGGTTTTGCGGATCGAGTCGAGCAAGGTAGTTTTGCCGTGATCCACGTGGCCCATAATCGTTACCACTGGCGGACGACGCTGGAGGTATTCCATATCTGTTACGTCCAGCATCTCGATCACTTTGAGGGCTGGGGCTACTTTTTCTGGGGTTTCTACCTCTACGCCCATTTCTTCGGCTACCATTCTTACCGCTGAAATGTCCAGAGTTTCGGTAATGTTGACCGCAATACCTTTAGAGAACAGCCGCTTAATAATTTCGGTTTCGGGAACTGCCAAAGTAATCGCTAGTTCTTGAACGGTCATTGGCCTGCTCAGCAGCAGCTTTTCTGGACGTTCTACCTTAGCTTCGGCTGTTTTGCCACGATTCCCACGTCCGCCTGAAGAACCAGACGAGCTTTTATCGTGAGAAGGGCCTGGTCTCTTATTTTTGCCACTGCTTCCGGGTGCGCCCGGAGTTGGCATTGACTTGGGTGCTGCTTGTGTCTTCGCCTTAGCTGGGCGGGCTAGGGACAGGCTGACCGTGACTATTGTTGGTGTATCCGAGCCATTTTCTAGGTCATCGTCATCCTCATCTATCGGTTTGAGGCGATTACGTTGTTTTAGTTTGGCAGCCTTGGCAGCTTTTGCAGCATCTGAGTTTTCTTCGTCATCTTCTTCCCAAATGACCGAAGTCTTTTTGGCAGGACGAGGGAGGGAGGGCCTTTCGAGGAGAAGAATCCCAGAGTCTGGCGTATTGTCTTCTTCATTGTCATCAGTGTCATCCCCTGCGGCTCCGGTGTCGCTGCCACGGCTACGCAGCCCGGTAGCTGAGGTTGCGGGAGCAAGGCTCCGGCGCGGACCACCACCTGGTTGGGGTCGATCGGCAAGTGGAGTTCTGACTGGGCCACCACCTGGTCGAGGTCTTTGCCCGTCCCGAGATTCGGTACCTCCGGGTGCGGGTCTGCTAGGACGGCTGGGTTTAGCAGGTGCTTCCAGAGTTTCTGTCTGTTCTGATAGCTCTTGCTCAGTTCTGGCAAGTTTGAGTACCGGCTTATTTCCCAGATTTTGTGTGCCACGGCTAGCCGACTCCGACGCCCCTCTGACTGGTGGCGAAGTGAGTTTTGCCGACGGCCCGGGGGGGGCGACTGGCGGACGTTGCGTGCGTTCTGGAGCCTTTTCCGACGGCGCTTGAAGTGCCGCAGGTGCCTGACTGGCGATCGTACCTACTGTTTCTGAGACTGTTTCTGAGACTGTTTCCGAGACTGTTTCTGAGACTGTTTCTGACGGAGCCGCCGAGACAGCGACATTTGGCTTCGACAGTACAGGTCGATTTATATTTGGTTTAGCTGGAGACTGGAGTTGTTGAGTTGCGGGCGATTTGGGAGGAGTTGCCACGGTGGCCCCAGGCTGGTTTTTTTGCTCCTCGTTGCCCGCGGGCTGGGAGGAAGCACCAGCCGGCCGTACTTTTGGACTGCGTATTTCTAAAATTTGCTGCTTTTTTTGTTGGTCGTTAGGGTGAGGGCCAGATTCTCTAGATGGCGCTGCTGCTCTTTCGGGAGGAGCTGGCTTCGCGGGGGAAGAGTGGCTGCTGGCTACGTATTTTTCCGCTGTGAGGCGAATGCGTTCTGCTTCAGATTCTGTAATTGTGCTGCTGTGGCTCTTCACTGAAATATTGAGCCGTTCGCAAACTGCCAAGATGTCTTTATTATCCAAATTTAGTTCCCGTGATAATTCGTAAATTCTTACTTTGCCGTTGTTCATCCACTCTGCCCTCTTTTGTGCCAACCAGTTTTTACATTGTGATTTTTTGTTCTAATGACGACATCATTCGCTGTGATTGATTCAGTGTCAGGAATCGGGGTTTTGGTACTCGCTCAGCAATTTTATCTAAAAAGATGTAACTCGCTGAAGTTTGTGGTTGGACAATTCTCAAGTTTTTTTCGGAACGAGAGAACTCAGAAGTCTGAATTTTGGCAACAGCCATTCTTTCAAGCTTCAAAATTTGTCTTTCCACCTTGAGGATACCTCTGCTAGTACCCTACCATTATCTAATCTGACACAAATCTTTCCAGACTGGTGGGCCGATCGGATTGGGGTTTTAGAGCTGGCGCTACCAATAATTACTGGTAGGGCTGCCCGCGAGGGTTTATACAGTCGAGTCCGAACTATTGTCGCTTTTTCGCCCGGTTGAGCCACAGTCAGATGTCAAATCAGATGTGGCTAAACGCTGCCAAAGTGTTTGGTACAGTTCGTCAGATACAGGCGCTTTGAGCGATCGCCCAAGTCGATTTTTTTTCTGAGCTGCTTTGAGGCATTCTGCTTCCCGACAAAGGTAAGCGGAACGACCGAGGCCACGATCTAATTGTACCTGATGGGAAGGATAGACCCTGACTACTCGCCAAAAAGCTTCCTTAGGAGCTATTTTTCGACAACTTGCACAGCACCGGTAGTTCGGTTTCATCTCTTGTCTGAGGGGGAGAGTGGGAGAGTGGGAGTAGGGGACAAGTCCTCCTGGTCTCCCGATCGGAAAAATCAGAGTGAATGTCGCAGTTTTTAGACTGGGGCTTCAGTTTCTTCCGTGGTGCCTGCCTCATGTTCCTCAAATTCTGCGGTTTCCTCGTCGCCGCCCTTGCCTGATGCTTCGTCGTCTTCGTAGTAGTCGCCTGCTAGTTCTTCGAGCCTAGTTGCTTCTGCTTCTAATTTGGTGTCTTCAGCATCGCGATCGTACTTAGCAATATCTTTGATATCGATTTTCCAACCTGTCAGGCGGGCTGCAAGGCGCACGTTCTGACCTTCTTTGCCTATGGCGAGACTCAGTTGGTCTTCAGCGACCAAAATATGAGCCCGCCTGCCTTCTGGAGCCACCAAACGCACTTCATCTACTCTAGCTGGACTTAGGGCGTTCGCAATATAAGTTGCGGGATCTGGAGACCAGCGGATCACGTCAATTTTTTCGCCGCGCAATTCGTTAACTACTACCTGAATCCGCGATCCCCGCGCTCCGATGCAGGCTCCTACGGGGTCTACGTCGCGATCGAGAGTATCAACTGCTATTTTAGTCCGAGGGCCGACGTGCCGGGAGGGCGGATTTGCCTCTCTGGCTACCGCAACAATCCTTACTACTCCGTCTTCTATTTCTGGCACTTCGTTAGCAAACAGGTAAACCACCAAACCTGCATCTGCTCTAGAAACAAGTAACTGCGGCCCTCTAGTAGAGCCTTCTCCTACCTTTTTGAGATAGACCTTAAATGTAGCGTTTGCCCGGTAATTGTCATTGGGCAACTGTTCGCGCTTTGGGAGTTCTGCATCTACTTCTGGCTGACCGAAGCTGCTGGTGACAGCTAAAATTACCGACTGCCTCTCAAACCTGAGCACTCTAGCTTGAAGAACGGTTTCTTCTAAATCTTTGAACTCTTCTTGAATCATTTTGCGCTGTTGGTCGCGCAATTTTTGAGCCAGCACTTGTTTGGTTTGGATGGCTGCCATCCGACCAAATTCTTTTTGATTTGGTGTTACGTCTACGAGCACGATACTGCCCGGTTGAGCTTCGGTGGCTACTTCTTGGACTTCGGAAAGTGAGATTTCGTGATCGGGATTGGCGACTTCTTCGACAATAGTTTTGTTGGCTAAAACGCGAAAACCTTCTTGTTCTGCGTCGAGTTCTACATCAAAGTTGTCGAAGTATTCTTCGCTGAAGTGGTCTAGTTTTTGGGTGCGACGGTAGCGTTCGTATCCTTTGAGCAGGGCTTCTCGCAAGGCTGCTTGGACGGCGTGTTTGGGTAAATTTCGCTCTTTACTAATACCTTCGACCATTTCTTTTAGTCCGGGCAGGGGAACCATTGACATATAAAACACTCCTTTTTTGTTTTGACAATACGTAACTGGTAATCGGTAATTGGTAATTTTGGAAAAAAAGCGATTCTTGATAATTCATGAGTTACGGGATAGGATTAAGGGATATGGATGGTGTCACAATTTATTTGCTGTAACAATTCAACCCGCTACTACAGATCGGATTATTAAAAATTAACTCGCAGCGAAGCATTTTTAGCTTACTGCGAGGCAATCTCAAAGCTCAAATCTCAAATCTCCAATCTCAAAACTCAAATCTCAAATCTCAAAATTTCCCTTTACCTCTCCTTTGTTCCTTCGTCTAGTTCAACTTTAGCAATTTGAGGGCGGGGAATTTTAACCTGTCGCCCTTTTTGATTGAGATAAACCGTTGTTTCATCCCGGCCCACAAGTAGTCCTTTCCACTCTTTGATTCGCTCTTGAGGTTCGGCGGCTTTGACTGTGACGGGGAAACCTTTAAAGGTAATGAATTCTCGATCGCTGCTGAGCAATCGGGATATGCCGGGACTGGAAATCTCTAGCACGTAGGCATCGGGGATGATTTCGGATGCTTCTAACTCGGCTTCGAGCGCTGTGCTCATCCGCTGGCAGTCAGCTAAACCGGTGTCTTGCTGGAGGTTGCGGATGTCTACCCGCAAGACGGGAGGATTTTGATTGGTGTGAAACACTGCTCCCACTACTTCCAATCCCAGTGTTTCCGCAACGGGGGTAGCTAAGTCAATGATTTGTGGGATTAGGGGATGAGTCATATCGAATATTTAAGTTAAAACTCCTGAACTCGGACACTGACAAGGAAAAATCAGGTGTTGAGATTGCTTTGCTTTGACGTGGTTTTTGACTGCAAGATGTGAGGGTTTGTCTCCTCAAATCAATTTGCGGAATGAAGAAAAAGATGTCAGATTTTCAAGCCCGAGGATGAGCTTGTGGGGTTTAAATTCTGCCTTCTACTTTCTGCTTTCTACCTTTGGATGACATTGTTGCGTCGCCCTTACCCTTGTCTTCAAATGGCAACTGTGATGCCGTAAGCCGTTTGGCTGCGACTTATGCAACAAAAAAAGTGGGCTTGACCCACTCCTAGGTGAAACAGTTTCTTCCAAGAAGTTTGAGGGCTGCCTCCGATCAAAGGGAAACCTCGTTCTCAGTTTAGCTCGATCGCCCGCCCAGTGACAAACCGCCTTCGGAACGAACCCATTTGCGGAGTGGGGAATTGGTCATTGGGCATGGGGCATGGGGCATTGAGCATCGGGCATTAGTCATTAGTTCGCCAACTGTCAACTGTCAACTGTCAACTGTCAACTGACTAACGTGGGGCTATCCGTTGCAATTCTTTGGCTTGCTCTAAAATTTTCTCGAAGTCTTCCTCACTCAACCGCTGGATGTAGTTGATTTTAAACTCTTCTAGGAAGTCGCACAGCAAAATTTGTATTTCTTGCCAGGTTTGCTGCTGTTGCAATTCGGCTCCTAAAGCTTGTCCGAAATGTTGGACTAGCTGGCTGGAGAGTTTGGTACCTACGGGGTCTTCGCTGGCGATTTTAAAGGCTTCGTAGGCGTCTTGGGGACCGAGGGTGACTAATTTTGATAGTTCTGCAACTAATTGCTCTGCTAGCTGTGCGGGTAGATTTCCGAGTCCGGGCACTTGCTGGAATCCTTGATACAGAGGGGATTGTTTGAGAAACACTTCTATATTGTAGCGAAGGAGGGCTTCAAGGTCTGGCTGGAGTTGGGGGAGGACTTTGTATACGGTAATTTGGACTAGATGGGTGGCGATCGCCTCTATTTCATTGATATTATTAATGTCTAAATATCGCTGTTTTGGGGATTGAAATAGTTGACGAGCTAGCTCGCCTGTAGTGACAGATTTTTGCATCTGGTTGATGAGCTGAATTACTACTACTTCGGTCAATTCTTGGGCGAAGTTGGCGACGAAACCTCGGCTGATTTGGGTGCGTATGGGTTGGAGATCCGGCATTTTGGCTTGGTGAATGCGTATTGTGACGGGTATTACTCGCAACAAGCGCCAGAATGGGAGGATCAGGAAGATGTCGTACCACCGCCAGAGCATGGCTGCTCGCCAACTGACGCTGCGGTGACGGCGACTGATGAAGTAGGTGCGGGCTAGAAATTCGATCGCAAATATGGCCATAAATGGCAGGTCGATTTGCCAGAAGTTGTCGGTAAATTCGCCGTTTTCTCCGATCGTGCGGTAATAGTTGGTGGCGATTAATGGCTTGATTTTGGCGTCAAACCATGTTATTTCTTGTTGCCAGCCTTGTTTGTTTAAATGGTCTTGGCTCCAAAATGTTCGGAATGATTGTTTGGCAGATTCTTGCGGATTCGGGGTGCGATCGCGCATTCGGTCTTTAATTTTTTCTAGGGTGCCACTTTTGGATGCTACTCGAAACGGATCTTCGTCGATCATTTTCACGGTTAGATTATTTATTTCCTGCAATTTGGCTGCTACTTGAGGAGATGGCAAGCCTGTTTGCACTACTTGAATTTTTAATTCTTCTAAGGTTTTTAGATATTTCTCGGTGTCTCGGTGGGGTTTAATTCCTTTAAATGGGTCGTATAGTCTGGTGACAACTGGCAATTCTCGGAAGTAGAAATCTCGCCACGGTACGTAACTTATGTCAAATAATACTAGGCTAAAATTTCCGAGGGCGACCAGTGCCATGAACCGCTCGAACCAGGGTACTTTGGGTGCTTCTTTTCGGGAGTTTGGAGTTTTAGATGGCTGTAGTTTTGGTGTCACTGGCAGTTCCTAATTAAGTAGACGGAGTGAGATAAATGTAACTAATAGCTGTAGACGGAAACAGGGAAAAATGGCGAATTGTCTGATCGCGCTCGGATTGCTCAACGTGCAACCTAGTATTGATTTTAACGTGGGTTTGTTGGGGACTTTGGGATTGTTGATTGGGCTGGGGTTCGGTAAAAGTTTATACAAGGGAAATATTAAGGTTGATCGAACTTGACAGCAGTCGCAGCTCCCGTTAGTCGGCTTCTCTCTGGTAATAAAATTATATCTCAGGCGGAATCCTAAGTGTTTTTTTTCGGCGTTGCAGAGTTAACTGGGCCGATAATAAATTACTATTTCTGTTCGATCTGCTGGCTATTTGACCGCTAAATCAAATGTATTGCGCCTTCTCGGAGTTTCAGGTTAGATTTGGGCTTCGAGTTGGAGGTCAAACCCTCAAGAGAGTTATACTTGCTCAGAGGCAGTCTAGCGAGAGCGCCTCCTCAGAGGGCGAGGGTGGCTGCCACCTCCGTAAGGTTAGGGGTTTGGCCTCAACAAAAATCAGCTCGCGATCGGACTCTTAAATAAAATGACCAAGAAGCTGGGATTCAAGCCCCGTCCTTCTAAGACGGCTTTAATTCTCTTCAATTTTTCAAGGGTTGTATCAATAGTACATGGTATAATAAATTAATTCAAACAACAGAAAACAATGAAAGCAAGGTATCAGTACAGAATCTATCCGACAGATCAACAAAAGCAGAGCTTAGCTCAGTTGTTTGGTTGTGTTCGGGTTGTCTGGAATGATGCTCTTGCGCTTTGTAAACAATCTGAAAAAAAGCCTAAATCATCTGAACTTCAGAAAATAGTAATTACTCAGGCTAAGTTAACTCTTGAACGCGCGTGGTTATCTGAAGTCTCAAACATTCCTTTGCAGCAGTCGGTTGCCGATTTAGATGTTGCTTTTAAGAACTTTTTCGACTCCTGTAAAAGAAAGAGAAAAGGACGTAAAGTTGGGTATCCCAAGTTCAAAAAAAGAAGCCAAGTTAGCCAATCGGCGCGTTTTAGGATTGGAGGGTTCTCCTTTAAAGGCAATAATGTTTACTTGGCAAAGATTGGAATTGTTAATCCAATATGGTCGAGAAACCTCCCCTCGGAGCCTAGCTCTGTCACAGTAATTAAGGACTGTGCCGAGCGCTATTTTTTAAGTTTTGTTGTAGAGGTTGAACTAATTCAAACTGAGGTCAAAAACCCAAGTATCGGAATCGATCTAGGGATTAAAACTTTTGCAGTGATGAGTAATGGTGAAAAAGCTGAGAGTCCTAGCTATAAAAAGTTAGACCAGAAAGTTCGTAAACTACAACGCAAGTTAGCTCGTCAACCAAAAGATTCTAAAAGAAGGAATGTAACTCGAATCAAGATTGCTAAGCTTCACAATCGAATAGCCGACACCCGTAAAGATTTCTTGCACAAACTATCAACCAAAATAGTCAACGAAAACCAAGTAATTATTTTGGAAGATTTGAATGTGTCGGGAATGGTTAAAAATCGAAAACTTTCGAGAGCGATTAGCCAGCAAGGATGGAGAGAATTCAGGACACTTTGTGAAGCCAAGTCTGAGAAATTTGGCAGGGAGTTCAAAGTAATTAGTAGATGGGAACCTACCAGCAAAATCTGTTCAGATTGTGGTTTTAAGTGGGGTAAAATCGATTTATCTATTCGCTCAGTGCTTTTTCTAAATTGTGGTACTGAGCAAGACAGAGATGAAAATGCTTCTAGGAATATAGAAAAAGTCGGGATGGGGAATTGCCACGACTATAAATGGGCGCAGAGGGATTGTAAGACTACTTCGGTAGCGGAACCCTGTGAAGCGTCAAGAATCACTGCGGATGAGAACCCGGTGAGTATTTCAAACCCTGAGCATAATTTTGTTTGCATCTTTTAATATATGACATACTGCCTTAATCTCGATTGCCCAAGAGACAAGCGTCAGAACCCACCAGGCACAAAGTATTGTCTTAATTGTGGTTCCAAGCTGCTACTAAAAGACCTTTATGCAGCAACTGAGCCGCTGCGCGACGGAGGATTTGGCAGGACTTTTAGAGCTGTCAATCATGGAAAATTTGAGGAACTTTGCGTTATCAAACAGTTGTCACCGCCGCAGGAATTTCAGCGAAAGCCTGCTCATTTCAAGAAGTATGTCCGACTGTTTGAACAAGAAGCCCGACGGCTTTACGAACTGAAACACCCGCAAATTCCTCAGTTGATTTCTTATTTCGAGGAAGATGGGCGCTTGTATTTGGTGCAAGAGTTTATTGATGGCAATAATTTAAAGGATGAGTTAGAAAAGTACGGTGGTTATAGCGAAATTAAAATTAGGGAACTGCTGTTAGATTTGTTGCCTTTGCTGAATTTTGTTCACGAGCGCAATGTAATTCACCGGGATATTAAGCCTGAGAATGTGATCCGCCGGAATCGCGATCGCAAGTTGGTGCTGATAGATTTTGGGGTTTCCAAACAGGTAGTAGCTGAGGCTCCGACCAAAACTGGAACTAAGTTGGGAACTCCCGGTTATGCGGCTCTAGAACAGCGTCATGGTAGGGCGGTTCCTGCTAGCGACCTTTACAGTTTGGGGGTGACTTGCATTCGGTTGCTGACTTCTGTTATGCCTTATTTGGATATCTACGGAGACATTCACGATGACCTTTACGACCCGCTCGAAGGTCGCTGGCTTTGGAGGGAGGCTTTGCCGAAAGGAATAAAGATTAGCCAGGATTTAGGTCAGATTTTGGATAAGTTGATTCAGGAGTATGTCAAAGACCGCTACAAGTCCGCTGTGGAAGTTTTGGAGTTTGTAAAACCTGCTGTTGTGGTTATCTCACCAGCGCCCAAGTCTCAGCAGGTAACTGTTCTTAGTCCTTCTGTACCGACTCAACCTGTGACTGAGACTTCCCTAGTTTCTGTGAATTTAGAGTCGGAAAAAGGGATAGATTATTCTCAGTTGGAAAGGCTGTTGGCTGCTAAAAATTGGCGGGGTGCTGATGAGGAAACTTCTGTGAAAATGCTGGAAGTGATGCAGCAAGTTTCAAGGGGTTATTTGAGCGAGGAAGATATTAGGAAGTTTCCCGCTAAGGATTTGCAGACTATTGACCAACTTTGGGTTAAGCACAGTCACCGCAGGTTCGGCTTTTCTGTGCAAAAGGGTTTGTGGGTAAAGTCGGGGGGAAAGGCTAGTGTTTATGATGCTACTGTTTGGGAGAAGTTTGGCGATCGGGTGGGCTGGAGGGTTAACGATCAGTGGGTATACTATTCTGAACTAAATTTTACTTCTAAGGCAATGCCTGGACATTTGCCCGGGGGGACTGTTTTTGGGTGGGAAGGCGGGGTTTTATGCGGTGTTTTGGGTTTGGGCGGGGTGTGGTTTCTGCTGTCACGGCGAGATTTATAGTTATTTGTTATTTGTTATTTGAATTCCCAATGACCAGTTGTCAGGTGCGCAATGCGTACCCTACAGATAGATTGTGTCAGTTTTTAGATAAAAATTTACATAAAAGTTGCGATCGCACGCGCGGGCGATCGCAACTTAAATTATGGTCATTGACTGCGGCGAATTTCAGTAACTTGGTCGGCAACATCCAAAATTCCTGGTGGCATGGAAGGCCCGGTCAAAATAATATCTAAATGGTGGGGCTTGCTGTCAATCAATGCCAGCACTTCTGCTTCGGGAATCAAGCCTAAATTCACCGCTAAGCTCAATTCATCGAGAATAACTAAGGCATAACGGCCTTCGCGCACCGTATTTTGAACGTACTGCCACAATTGTTCGATCGATCTTACTTCCAATTCATCTAAATCCGCCTTGTCAATGCAGCGTGGCAAATCGCACCGCACCCAATCTAAATTCTGCCCCAGCCGCACCGGATGCTGATGCCCTTGATTGATTCCCCCTTTGAGGAACTGCACTGCTAACACCGGATTCCCCTGTCCTGCAATTCGGAGCGCCTGAGCCATGACACTGGTAAAAAAGCAGCGGTGCGGGGCTGTAAAAACTTGCACCAGCCCTTGAACTGTGTAGGGCAAGCTGTGAGTTAAATTGAGTTTAGGGCTTTGTAACTGAGCAACCATAGGGCAATATTTAATTAGTAACTGAGTCTTGAGTGTGGCTCCGACCTTGGCAGGGATGGAGCCTGCTTAACAATATATAGTGTACTTGGCCGATCGCATATCCGATCAAACGCTAGATATACAAATTGTCAAAAGGTAACGGCAGTCGCATTCGCAGTCATTTTGCCCGATCAATCTCAATAACAGGTAAACTTTGAGTGTCGCAGCGCTAGGAGCAAAGCACAGTGAGATTGGTAATTCTGGGAGGGCCGGGAGCCGGAAAGGGAACGCAAGCACAAGAACTGTCCAACAATTTGAGCATTCCTTTGCTGGCTGTGGGGGATATTCTGCGGGAAGCGATCGCAGATGACACAGAGTTGGGCAAGTTAGCGGTGTCTTATGTGGAAACAGGGGAATTAGTTCCCGACGCAACTATGATTCAATTCTTTCGCCGCCGGTTGCTGCTGTGGGATGTCTTTAATGGCTGGGTGCTGGAGGGCTATCCGCGCACGGCTTTTCAAGCTGAGGAATTGGATTTTTTATTAGACGACTTGGCACAGCAGTTAGATTGGGCGATTTGGTTGAAGGTTCCGACTGAGGTGTTGTTGAGTCGATCGATCCAGCGAGATCGATCGGACGATAGCCCTGAAATTTTGCAACGCAGGCTCGATTTATACCACGAGCGAACTATCCCAATTTTAGATTATTACGAGTATCGCAACAAGTTGTTAACTATTGACGGCGATCGATCTCCTGAACAAGTCCAGCAGGATATTCTTAAAATTGTTAATAGTTAGTTGTTAGTTGGCAGTTGGCAGTAGCTGTTATTTGTTGATTCTTACCAATAACGAATAACTAATAATATAAATTCCGGTTACCTCGGAATTAATATTACCCGATATTAGGACACGGCAGTGCCGTGTCCCTACAATAAATCACGGTAGGGAAACGGCACTGCCGTGTCCTCTATATCCTTCCGACCCAGCCGGAATTGATATAACAAATAACAAATACCAATAACCAATAACCAATAAATTATGTTAAAAAAACGTGCCGATGGCAGACAACCAAATCAACTTCGTCCGATTAGTTTCGATCGCGAATTCAACAAATTTGCCAGTGGTTCAGTGCTAGCGAAAAGCGGCGATACTCAGGTACTTTGCAGCGTTACGATTAAGCCGGGAGTGCCTAGATTTCTGGAGAATACCGGAAAAGGCTGGCTGACTGCGGAGTACCGGATGTTACCAGGATCTACGCCGCAGCGACAAGAGCGGGAGTTTATGAAATTATCGGGGCGCACTCAAGAGATTCAGCGGTTGATTGGCCGGAGTTTGCGATCGTGCTTGGATATGGAACTTTTGGGAGAGCGAACCATACTTGTAGATGCGGATGTTTTGCAAGCGGACGCGGGGACTCGCACGACTTCTATTAATGGCGGGTTTGTGGCTGTGGCTGACGCTTTGAATAAGTTGGTGCAAAAAGGTGATTTGGTGCAGTCTCCTTTGATTCGCCAAGTGGCCGCCGTGTCTGTGGGACTGTTGGAAGGCGAGCTATTTTTAGATTTGAATTATCTTGAAGATGTGGCGGCGGAAATTGATTGTAATGTGGTAATGAATGGGGATTTGAATATCATTGAAATTCAGGGAACTGCGGAGGAGGGAAGTTTCAGTCGCAGTCAGTTAAATCAAATTTTGAATTTGGCAGAAACTGGGATTCAGGAGTTGTTGGAGGCTCAGCGACAGGCTTTAGTTGAGTAGGGGCACGGCATTGCCCATTGGTATTAAATTAAGACTAAAATCCTGGATAAATCTCGTTTTTACCTGAGTCTCGATCCCCCTAAATCCCCCTTAAGAAGGGGAGTAGGGGTTGACTTTGAGTAAGTTCCTGTCCCCCCCTTTGTAGGGGCGGTGCCCCCGTGCCCGCCCTCTTTGTTAGGGGAGATCGGGCTTAACTGAACCTTATTAATTTATCTCTCCAAAACTAAAGTTCATCGCTCTTACATATTGCCTTTCGCACTTTCTCAACTTGCTTCGGTGCTTCCATTTCAGTGAAGAGTCGAATCGCCTCTTGAAACGCAGTCTGACTCTTCTCGGCATCACCCATCTTTTGGTAAGTTAAGGCAAGTTGATAATGAGCCTCAGCTAGATCGCATTTTGCGCCGATTTTGTCTAGAAGTGCGATCGATTCTGAATGATGGGAAAGCGCTGTTGTAAAATCGGATTGTTCTCGATAAAGCTCTGCCATACCACTTAAAGCTTTAGCCTTAACCTGAGTGTAGTGACTTTTTTCTGCAAATGCAATGGCTTGGCGGAACATTTCAAAAGATTTGTCAAGTTCTCCTAAATTTTTATAGGTTAGACCCATAAACAATAAGCTATATCCTTGACTCCAATAACTATTATCTATTTTATGAATCACTAATTCGCCTTGTTGTGCATAACTCATGGCGATTTCTTTAAATCCCAAACATGAGTTCAAAAATGCCAAACAATATAAATAGTCTTTTTCATTTTCATATAAACCAGTTTCTGAATTTTTAGAATCACAAATAAGTTCTATATTTTCAAAAAAATTGACTGCATCTTCAAGTTCCCATAAATCGATTTTACAAAGCCCTATATTAATTAAAGACCAAGTTTTCCACCTTTTTGCCTCAAAATCTATTGAAGGTCTTAAATTAATAGATAAAAGTGTTCGTTCCGCTGCTTTGAATGATAGATTGTGAAATTCTATTGCTGCGTTTATACCTCCGGTTAGCCAGGATAAATCCCCTAAAAGATTATATAACATAGTGAGTATATGATTATTTTTAACTTCGCCAACAATTGAGTTAATTGAGTAAACCATTGGTTGTAACAAACCCAACCTATAAAACGCACCTCCCACAGGTTCTCCGTTTCTCCAACTGCTGCCATCTCTCCTTCTCGCAATTACAGAGCCAGCTTCCTCAAAGTCATTAATCTGTACACAGTGATAGTAAGCTTCAAAAGCCCTTAGTGCATCTCCTACAGTTTCAACTGTATTAACACTATCCGTCCAAAACTCTGCTGCTTTGCGATTTGCCTCTTCCCAATCTTCACTTGCTCTCAAACGTGCGATCGCCTCTTCCCGAATCATCGGATGCAACCAATATTCTCCTTTGCAGCACTCTACCAAAGAGCGATTTCGCAAAGATTCAATCACCCGTCTGCGCTGTTCTTCTGGCACATCCCACAACAAACACAATAATCCCTCAGTCGGGACAGTCGGCACATCCTGATAGCGATAGCATCCCAAACGGCAGAGGAGTTGATAAGCTTCTGAGTTAAGTTCTTGCAGGCGATCGAACTGACTGGTTACTAAGTTTTCTAAATCAGCCTTGACCAACAGATATGCACTATTATTCCGCCAATAAGCTACCATATCTCCATCAAAATCTTCTAGAATTGCACCGCAGAGGATACCCATTACTTTCGCATTTCCTGCATAGGCTTTGTGCATCGCATTCAGAGTGGGAATATCTATATTAATATGGCGACTAATAAAAAATTGCTGCCACGCTTGCTCATTCAATCCCGGCAATAAATAGCGAGCAACATTTACATCAGATTCGCACAGACGAACGCGGCTGGTTATCAGCGTCACAGACTGCACTGTTGGATCTGCCAAAACTCGCAATAATTCAACATAGCGGCGATGGGGTTCAATAAATCTGCCTTGTCCATCTAGTGCCGGTTCTAAGTTATCAATTAACACGCCTATTTTGCGAGTTTGAAGTTGCCGCTTTAGCCGCCGCAACATCTCCCAAAACTCTCGCCCTGGTTCTTCATCAAAGTCTTGTTTCAGCCATCCTTCAATTACACTATCTACAAGTTGGATGTTATCTTTTTCCTTGGCCATTGGGAGGTCTAGCACTAAGTCAAAACCCTGAGAGTTGAGATATTGGTGGGCCAATGTGGTTTTGCCGACACCGCCGGTAGCTTGGATGACGATAATTTTTGCGCCTTGGTTGATATGGGTGTTGAGGGAGGCGATCGCCTTGTCCCGTCCCACGAAATTTTGGTTTGGTATTGAGGGATGTGCCTTTGCGGTAGACACCACAGGTAACTCTGTTTCCTGAATTTCGCTAGGTTCAGCAATATCTTCCCAGTTAACTCCTACAGCCTCACAAATTCCAATAAAGGTAGACCGGTCAATGAAAGATTTTCTCGCCCAAAACCGCTTTAGTGTGGCTTCTGAGGTTGAGGCAGCTTGTACCCATGTTAAAGAATTTTTCTGCCAGCGTTTCTTGCGTCTAGCTTGGTCAACAATTTTTAGCCCATCTTCTGATGCCTTCAGAGAATCAACCATGCTTGACCATTACCCCCAACAGTGCTCCGATTCAATTGTAGCTCAGTTTGGTTCAGTAAGAAAAACAGTGAACTATTTAGTGAACTATTTAGGGAGCTATTTAGTGCGCCAAACTGAGCTGCCATGCTTCTTTTTGGCTGACATCATAGAAAATGAAATCGAAATGTGATTCACGCCCTAGTCAAAAGGAGAATTTATGAGGAGACCGATTTTTGTAGCTTATACCTTTATTGGGAGCGTTATGCTGTTCCTAAGTTTGGGAACTCAGTCAGCGCGAGCAGATTGGTTGCAGCAAGGCGCTGATTTTCTCCGTGAAAATGGAAGTGATATTTATCACAAAACAGTAAGCCCAAATGTAATACAGTATTGGACGTACACTATCCCTAATAATGACGTTCAAAGGGTAAAAGAGCAATTTCGGGCAGCCGCAGATGGTGAGTTCCATCGTATTTGTACAGAACATTCAGCTGATGGAGATGCTGGAAAAAATGGATTAAGACCTCTTGTGCTTGGTAGTAACGATCCAACACGCTTTTACTTTATTCAATCACGTGAAGAAAATGGTGTAGTTCACTGTTACCGTCGCGGTCAAAGGTAATGCCTCTTCTCAGCGGAATTTTCTCCCTACGCGGGGAAGTTCCGCTGTCTGAATTCCTTGATTTGATTTTAAAGTATTGCTTAATCTGACTTCAAAATAACACGAATATTTTGTTGATCGTGAGATTTGAGTAAGGTTTCTCGCTCCCCACGCGCCTAGTCCAAGAAACCGGGTTTCTGCGATAATTTACGCATCCTCATGAGATTTTCCGAAGAAACCCGGTTTCTGAGGCTCCACGCGACTATAAAAACCCCAGTTTCTGAGATCGCCCGTTTTGTAAATAGTATAATTCACTCTAGTTTACTGCTTGTGCTATAATCAAGTAGAAATCTTTGTAATTACCAATTGCTAAGATAATGCAAGCTGAAAAAATATCAATTTCCCTATCACAATCGCTACTACAGTTTATTGAAAGCTACAAAATTGCTAAAGGATGCAAATCGCCCTCCCAAGTAATTGAAGTAGCTTTGGAATTGCTGCGGAATCAAGAACTAGAATCTGCTTACCGACAAGCATCTAGTGAAGTAGACTCCGCTTGGGATTTAACAGTTGCCGATGGATTAACAGATGAAAAGTAATATGGATCAAACTTCTACAGTTACAATTAACAATACATCTTATCAAACCCTCGCAGAAATCTCTGCACTCTCAGGAAAACCAATCGAAACAGTTCTCGAACAAGCGATCGAACAATACCGAAGACAACAGTTTTTAGCAGCAGCCAACCAAGCTTATCTTGCCTTACGCGATCGCCCAGAAGCTTGGCAAGAAGAACTTGAAGAGCGGGAAGCTTGGGATATTATTTTAGAGGATGGTTTAGAATGACATCCGCAAAACCATCACGGGGTAGAGATTCGTAAGTTTGCCAACTAATATTTTTCAGCACAACTCCGGCTTGTGGGGTTGGAATTAGGGTGGCTTTCATGGCTACCTGCTTGCTTTTTAGCTTATTTATTACATCTTACGAAAACTTAGTTTAATTAAAAGCCGATCGCCATTTTCGAGCTATTATAAAAACAGACTTCATTCCCCGATCGCACTTATGGTTGCCTTACCCGATCGCTCATTGATGAGCCCAGAAGAATACCTAGCTTGGGAACCCACCCAAGAAGAACGCTACGAGTATTGGGATGGCGAAGTAGTCGCTATGACCGGCGGAACGCGCAATCACAATCGGGTTTGCGTCAACTTCCTCAAGCTATTAGATGATAGCCTTAACCTGCCCTATGAGATTTATATCTTAGGTGTGAAAGCCCAAGTACAACGAGGGCAAAAGTATTTTTATCCAGATGTTGTGGTAACTTGCGACGATCGCGATAACGATCCCCAATTAGTCCAATTTCCCTGCTTGATTATCGAAGTTTTATCGCCTTCAACAGAAGCTCTGGATCGCGGAACAAAGTTTGCTAAATACCGCCAATTTTCAACACTGCAAGAATATGTCTTGGTGCAAGTTGAACAGGCGGGAGTAGAGGTGTTTCGGCGCAATCAACAGGGGCAATGGGTACTATCGGAGTATGGCTTGGGCGATTCCTTACTACTTGAATCGGTGAATGTGGAAATTGCGATCGCCAATTTATACCGCCAAATACAATTTTCTTAGTCCGCGGAGGCGGACTAAGTTTGTGTAGACGCGGTTTCAACCGCCGGATATTCGCCCAATATTCGCCCTATTCCTTAGAAAACCTGCCGGGGGGCGATCGGAATTTCAATAATAAACTCCGTACCCTCTCCAGGTGCAGAAACACAAGTCAAATTCCCACCGTGAGAACTAACAACGATCGAGTGCGAAATAGATAGTCCCAAACCAGTACCAGAACCCACTGGTTTAGTTGTAAAAAACGGGTCAAATATCTTGTGCAGCACCTCAGTGCTCATCCCAGAGCCGTTGTCAGCCATTCTAACGATCGCAGTATTCCTATCTGTCACCTCCGTTGCGATCGTAATAGTAGGATTATTTTGAGGTTGAGACGGACAATCCCTCGCCAACAGCAGCGCATCGATCGCATTTGTCAACACATTCATAAATACCTGATTCAACTGCGACGCATAACAAGTAATTAGCGGTAGATTGCTGTACTTTTTAATCAAATCAATTCCCAAACGCCCGCCCTCTTTTCTCAGACGCGGCTGCAATAGCATCACTGTACTGTCAATCCCTTGATGGATATCAACCGACTTCATTTGCGCTTCGTCGAGTCGCGAAAAATTCCGCAAACTCAACACAATATCCCGGATTCTTTCGGCTCCCACCTTCATTGAATCCAGCAGCTTTTGCAAATCTCCAATCAAAAATTCCAGTTCAATTGTTTCTATTTCCTCTAAAATTTCATCAGCAGGTTCTGGATAGTGCTGCTGATAAAGCTCAATCAACTTTAGCAAATCTTTGACGTATTCACTAGCCGGATTGAGATTGCCGTAAATGAAACTTACAGGATTATTAATTTCGTGAGCTACACCAGCCACCATTTGCCCCAAACTCGACATCTTTTCCGTTTGAATTAATTGAGCTTGAGTGAGTTTCAGCTCGCGCAAAGTTTTTTCTAAACGCTCGTTTTTTTCATTTAATTCCTGCGTCCGCTCTTGCACTTTCTGCTCCACAGAATTGTAAAGCAGAGCATTTTCTAAAGAAATAGCAACTTGAGACGAAAGCAGCCTTAAAACTTCCAATCTATGAGAATTGAACGCCCCGACAGTTAAGTTATTTTCTAAATAAAGAATACCGATTAGTTTGCGTTGATTGATGATTGGCGTACACAAAAGAGATTTGAGCTGGTGTTTTGCCACGTAAGGATCGGCGGTAAATCGCCCCTCAGCCGCATTGCTCAACACCAAATCCTCGCGAGTCCTTTCCACATAATTAATCACCGTCACAGGTAAATCTTGACATTCTTCTACAGGCGTAAATTGCATCACCGCTACATCTTCAGCAATTACTGAGGCTTTAGCTGAAATTAACAGTTTTTCATCTCTAACCAAGATTAAAAAACCGGATTGCGCACCCGCGTTTTCGATCGATATTCTCATCAAAGAAGCCAGCAACTTGTCCAGGACAATTTCGCTGGAAATCGCCAGCGATGCTTTCATTACAGTTGCTAAATCCAGCACTCTCGCATCGCTACCAGTAGAAGTATGAATAGTTGTTGTAGTTTGATTGTTGTTAAAACTTCCGTTGAGCGGTATCATTTCCCGCAACTGTGGATACTTCTGTTCTAAATCTTCAACTTTGCGGACGGCACCCCAGCGCAAGTAGCACGAATGAGCTTCGCGCAAGTGGATTTTAGCATATTGATATTTGCCTTTACTCAACCAAAACTTGGCTGCTAGTTCATTAGCTAGTGCTTCATTTTGGACAAACTCATTGTCTTGGGCGAAAGTTATAGAAAGGTCATACAATTCTACAGCTTCTGAGTCTTTCTTGGAAATTCTAGCTATTTCTGCTTGTACTAAAAGGTATTTGTGTAGAAAATTTTCGGCACAGTTGTCTGACCAAATTTTCATCTGTTTTTGATTCGCCTCTAGCTTCTCCAAGTATTGCTTTTGCTTGTCTGCTGAAACACTGGGGAAAACGGCCGCTAAAATTAGAGAAAAGAAAAAATTCCATTCGGTAGCGGGTATCGCTCCAGTAATAAAAGATAGCTGCTTTTCTACTTCTAAAGCTAGTTGCAACGCTTCATTAAAATTGCCGTACCAGTACATTACCTGGCATTTGCGAATCTGATAAAGGCAGAGCGAGTATAAATTTTGATGAGCTTGACAGTTATGTACATATTCAGCTTCGGTGATATCTTCGCTTTCAAATACAAACTTTTCAGAAGTGAGTTGGCTTAAGTTGCGGAGGATTAACTCTACGCCTAATAATGTATCGGTTACGAGCTGATTTTTGGTTTTTTGGCTGAATTGCAAATATCTGCTCGTGTCGGCCAGAATTTGCGAGATTTCTTTGCCTTGAAAAAAGTAATTGGCTATGCGATTGGACAGAAGATAACCTGCATATTCTAAATCTCCTGATTCTAAAGCTGCTTGATATCCTTCATTGCTGATCGCGTGTGCTTCTTTAATATGATTGAACCAGTAATGAAAAATACTGACTAACGACGAACAAGCTCTGCACTTCAAGCCGATATTACCCGATTTTTCGCTCAAATTAAGCGACAGCATGGCAAATTGATAAGCTGCTTTGTAGTCTCCCGATACAGCGTTTAAGAACATACCATAGCCAGCGTAGCAGAGAGATGCTTCGGGAACTAAACCGTATGTGAGAGAAAGATTAACTCCTTTTAATACGCTGACTTTCCACAAATCGGGGTTGTTGAGGTAAGCCGATGTTAACAAGTTTGTGATTAATTTGACTGCAACTTTTTTGTCGGGGACTGTCATTTCGGGAGCGTCAATCAGCGAAGCTATTTCTCTACCTGCTAAAATATTTGTGGCTGCTGCAAATTCTTCGGATATGACTTTTTGTAACCCGTCTAGTGGTAAGTCTATTCCCAGCAAGTTCAAAGCTTTGATTCCGGCTTTAACGGCTTCCTCGTACTTGGCGCGGAGGGTGTACTGCACGATCAGCAGGTTGTAGATTTCTACTTTTTCTAAGGGCGATCGCGCTTTTTCCAAAGTTATGTTGATAAATTCTTCAGAATGCTCGAAATAGCCGTTTAAATATTCAACATTTGCCCGCTCCATGTGCAGAGCAAAGGCTAAGTCGTAGTGGAAATCCCAAATATCGGCAGTCAAACCGTCCATACCTGCGGTCAAATACTGCAAGGCTGCAACGTAAGCAGTGGCATCTTTGGCTCTGCGGGCTGCGTCTAAATTCAGCGTTGCTAGTTCAATTAATTCTCGCTCGTCTCGAATTAGCGATCGAGCTACATTCAAGTGATCGACTAATTCAAAGATTCTGTCAGCGCGATATTGGGCCGGAGTGTTTTCTAGTATTTGCCTGCCTATTTTCAGGTGAACTGCCTTTTTTTGGGAGTCATCGATTAAAGCGTAAGCTGCTTGCTGTACGCGATCGTGCAAAAACTTATAATTCAGAATTAACAGCGGAAACATCACGTAATCGAGTGACTTGCTTTCCAATTCCGAAGTGGGCAAGATTAGTCCAGATTGAATCGCCGGCAGTAACTGTGCAAAAGTTTCGGAGGCTTCTTTTTCATTAATTAAAGAAAGAGTGTTTAAATCAAATTCGTTGCCCAAACAAGCCACCAAGCGCAAAATCTGCTGCGTTGAAGTTGGCAGTTTCCTCAATTTTTGCACCATCAAATCCACTACATTGTCAGTGATAGCGCACTGCTCAATTTGAGTCATATCCCAATGCCAGCCGCCCTTGCTCCCCGACTGCGGCGGGTGAAAAATTAGCAGGTTTTCCTGATATAAGGTTTGCAGGAATTGATTGACAAAGAAGGGATTGCCGTCGGTTTTGCTGACAACCAGTTCAGCTAAGGGTTTGACAGATTCGCGATCGCTGTGCAAAGTCTCGGCAATCAAATGAGTGATATTTTCCACTCCCAGCGGCAACAAAGCAATTTGATTAATGATGGCTTCCTGATTTCGCAGCGTCTCCACAGTCATCATTAAAGGATGAGTTGGACTGACTTCGTTATCCCGATAAGCGCCAATTAAAAACAGATATTCCGTAGCTTCATCTGTCATCATCAACTCGATCAATTTGAGAGTCGCAGAATCAGCCCACTGCAAATCGTCGAGAAAAATTACCAGTGGATGTTCGGGCTGACAAAATACGCGAATGAAATTTTGAAAAACTAAATTAAAGCGGTTCAGAGATTCCGTCGGCCCCAACTCAGCTACAGGAGACTGAGCTCCGACAATTAGTTCAACTTCGGGAATTACATCAATAATAATTTGTCCGTTTTGACCGAAGGAAGTGCGGAGTTTTTCGCGCCAAATTGCTAATTGAGCTTCGCTTTCAGTTAACAGTTGTCGCACCAATTCCGAAAAAGCGCTGACAACGGCGGAGTAGGGAATAGTCCGCTTGTACTGGTCAAACTTTCCCCAAATAAAATAGCCGTGCCTGCGGGTAATGGGCTTGTCTAAAATCTTCACCATTGCCGATTTGCCAATGCCGGAATAACCAGCAATTAGCATCATCTCGCTGCGAGATTTATGCTGTCCTCTCGCGATTACTGACACGGGAATTTCTTGTTTCGATTTAATCTCTTTCTTGATCACAGAAATCTGGGACTGTTTGATGTTGTAGGCTCGATTATTTGTTGCTGCTACTCGTTCAAATGCCGCTAAAAGAGTGTCAACTTCTCGCTGTCTGCCGTAAAGTTTTTGGGGTATTTGAAATTTTTCGGAAATATCTTGGCTGCCGAGAGCAAACTCAGAAATAACCCCGGATGTTTGCAACTGAAACAAACAGGATTCCAAATCGGCTTTCAGTCCCCAAGCACTTTGATAGCGATCCTCAGCCGTTTTTGATAACAATTTCATCACAATATCTGAAACTGCTTGAGGAATTTCTGGTGCAATTTCCGCGAGAGGTACTGACTGTTTGGCGATGTGACAGTGAACTAACTCCATTGGATCGGTAGTCGGAAAAGGGAGCTGTCCTGACAGGATTTCATAGAAGGTGACGCCGAGGGAATAAAAGTCGGTGCGGTAATCGATTATCCGGTTCATTCTGCCCGTTTGTTCGGGCGACATATAGGCTAAAGTGCCTTCTAAAAAATTGGGATTTTCATTCGGAATGTTTTCCAGGTTTGATGAAGTTGAGATGCTAAAATCTATGAGTTTAACTTTTCCGGTAGCTGGATTAAAAACTATATTAGAGGGGTTGATATCTTTGTGAATTACATTCTTAGCATGAATTTCGCCCAAAGTTTCAGCAACTTTGATAGCCGTGGTCAAAAATCCTAAAGTGGTAAATTTTTGGGAAGCCATAAAGATTTTTAACGATTCGCCGCCAAAATCTTCTAAAATTATTGCCAGACTATTTCTAACCTGCTGCAATTTGTAAACTTTAACAACTCCATCCAAGAGGTTTAAGTTGACAGTAATATCATATTCGCGCTTGTATCTATTAAGTTCTTCAGGAGTCGGATAGTCTTCTTTGATCAGTTTGATAATAACAGGTTGGTTGTCTTGCTCGTTGCGGCCGCGGTAAACCAGGGAAGTGCTGCTTTCATAAATGAGAGCGAGAACTGCAACGCCGGGAATTGCCATCATAGTTGGGTTCTCTCAAATTAGGTGTGCTTGGTCAATATTACAGGACTTACGCGCGGCGGGCTAGAAACCCGGTTTCTTGGTTGATAGTCGTTGACAAACCCCAGATTTTTTCGTGTGAACCGGGTTTTTTTTCGTAAATCCTATGTTATTCTTCATTATTACTCAAGAGCTATCTTTTGGGATGTGTGGGAAGACACGCCTTGACAGCAAAGAACTGCTGAGGTGACAAAATCGCCCTCGGGCTTTCGTCACCTCAGCAGTTACGTAAACAAAAGCACAAATCCTGTATTTGTGCAAGGATTTACTGTGATGCTCGATCGCCCTGCTGACTGCAAAACAATCTCAGCTTTCTGGAAATTGCTGGAATAAAGGTCGATCGCACCATATTACGCGAAAATACGCAAGTCCTGAAGTATTAATTTCCTCCACGGATTGCGAGCAAATTGTGAAGGCCAAACAACCCACCCGTGCAAGTTTTAATTAGAGTTGACTATCTACGCGCTCGCTGGAATAATAACCTTTGATTTCGGAGTTAAAAAAGCTGCCTGTAGAGTCAGCATCTTGCAAAGATTCCCAAATTTCCGGTTCTACGTCGCTGTATTGGTAAACCGCCCCGCTGCTAAATTCTATTTGCAAAGTTTCCGTTTCCTCAGAGTATCCAATTGATTTAGCCATCGCGGAACTGACTGGGAGCATGGTAATTGATTCATCGCTTGATGCAATTTCTGTTGATTCAATACCGGCACTGAGTTCCGCTGAATCTGTATTTGCGATGAGATCCACCATTTGCAGGCCGTGCATTGCAGCTTCGGGAGCGGCAATTTCGATAAACTCTATCTCGGAATCGCGATCGATCAACAGTCCTAACTGACCGTTAGAGTGACCAACTGCTAAGACATTACTCAAGTCAATCTTGGATAACTTCATCGTATTTCTCAAGTGATTGAACTCAGCTCAAAATCTTCCGCGCTTGATACTTTTTGCATCAGGAAAATCTGGCTTCAATGAATAGTTTATCCTATGTTGTTTAAAAAGTCAATACAAGTGTTGCCCTACATTAAGCATAAATTAAGAATTATTGCATTAAAACAACGGAAAAGTTGTTTTAGTGGCGAGTCAAATCCGAAGCAGTAAAGGGTTTGAGCATCGCAGCTATCTGTAAATCTTCAGAAAGTCATTATTTTTCAAGGATCGATCTGGTGAGAAAATGAGAAACAACTCTAAGATTTAACAGTAATCGCTTGATCGGGCAAATCTCAACCAGCACCAGGAAAAATATCTATGAAATTGGCTTATTGGATGTACGCAGGCCCAGCCCACATCGGCACTTTGCGCGTTGCAACTTCCTTCAAAAACGTCCATGCAATCATGCACGCACCCATCGGGGATGACTATTTTAACGTCATGCGCTCCATGCTGGAGAGGGAACGGGACTTCACCCCGGTAACTACCAGCGTCGTTGACAGACACGTACTGGCGCGCGGTTCCCAGGAACGAGTGGTGGACAACATCACCCGCAAAGACAGAGAAGAGCACCCAGATTTAATCGTGTTGACTCCGACTTGCACCTCCAGCATTCTACAAGAAGACTTGGAAAACTTTGTGGAGCGAGCTCAATTGGAGGCCAAGGGCGACGTTTTGTTGGCGGATGTGAACCATTATCGGGTAAACGAACTGGAAGCAGCCGATCGTACTTTAGATCAAATCGTCCAATTTTATATCAACAAAGCCCGCAAAAAAGGCGATTTAGTAGAAGCCAAAAGCGAAAAACCATCTGTCAACATCATCGGGATGTCAACGCTGGGTTTCCATAACCAGCACGACTGTACTGAGTTGAAACGTTTGATGGCAGATTTGGGCATAGAAGTCAACGAAGTTATTCCCGAAGGTGCTTCGGTTCATAACTTAAAAAGACTGCCGCGGGCTTGGTTTAACCTGGTTCCTTATCGGGAATTGGGGATGATGACTGGGAGGTATTTGGAAAAAGAATTCGGCACGCCGATGGTGGATATTACGCCGATGGGTGTGGTAGAAACTGCGCGCTGCATTCGTAAAATTCAGCAAGTTTTGAACGCCCAAGGTGCGGATGTTGATTACGAAGCTTTTATTGACGAACAAACGCGGTTTGTGTCTCAGGCTGCTTGGTTCTCAAGATCGATCGACTGCCAAAACTTAACTGGCAAAAAAGCGGTCGTATTTGGCGATAATACCCACGCTGCGGCGATGACGAAGATTTTGTCTCGCGAGATGGGAATCCATGTTGTGTGGGCAGGAACCTACTGCAAACACGATGCTGATTGGTTCCGGGAAGAGGTAAAAGGGTATTGTGATGAAGTGCTGGTGACGGAGGATCATGGGCAAATTGGGGATGCGATCGCCAAAGCGGAACCTTCGGCGATTTTCGGCACGCAAATGGAACGTCACGTAGGTAAGCGGTTGGATATTCCCTGCGGCGTAATTGCTGCACCGATTCACGTGCAAAATTTCCCGATGGGCTACAAGCCATTTTTGGGTTATGAAGGCACGAATCAGTGCGTAGATTTGGTCTACAATTCCTTTACTTTGGGAATGGAAGATCACTTGCTGGAAATCTTCGGTGGCCACGATACGAAGGAAGTGATTACTAAGGGTATTTCGGCCGATTCTGATATGGGTTGGACGAAGGAAGGACAGGCGGAATTGAATAAAATCCCCGGTTTTGTGCGGGGTAAGGTGAAACGGAATACTGAGAAGTTCGCGCGCGATCGGGGGATTGAAAAGATTACTGTTGAGGTGCTTTACGCAGCTAAGGAATCTGTGGGGGCTTAATTAATTGTAGGGTGGGCTTTTTGCCCACCTTACTGCTAATCTCTTGAATCCTAATCTTAGTAAACTTAAAATCTTTGCAACCAGTTTTCTAAAGCTAAGTCTATCAAAATTTCTAATTGTGTAGATTGGTTTGTTACATTTGCATGGTTTATAAGTTTTTCAAAATCTTGAAACTTATAAATACTCGACACCCCTCTTTTACCTTGAGGGATATAGCCTACGAAGATCACATTCTGCAATTCATCAACCAGGATTTGCATTCGGCCCAGAGGTTGCCTGTAACTTACTGATTGTTTATCAGGGATAGGTAGATACAAGTAAACTCCCGGATAATTTGATGAATCAGCCTGATACATTTTTGAGGAACTACTATGACGAATTTCTGCACAAATTTTGGTTGTACCACGACCGTACTTAACAACACCACTAGCAGTTATTTCTTGAATTTTTTCATGGAAGCAAAGAATCTTATCTCTAATTTTTAAAATTTTCTCCTGATGTTCAGAAGTGCATTTTGCCATAATATTATACAATGCTTTGGGTGGTTCCGGTAAATTGGCTGCTATATCCCAAACATCTTCTTGACTGTGTTGAAACTCTGCACTAAAAACTTGACCTGTATCTATATTAGTAAATTTTACTAAAAAGTTATCTTCCTCTTGAATTACATCAAATTTAAATAATTCAAAAGATAGTTGACTGTACTTTATATCTATTAAGTTTTGTTTGTGAAAGCTAGGTGCAATAGCGATCAACCTAATAGGTTTGATATAATCTATTTCCCGATCGTATGGTTTAAACTGAATCAAATTACTATAATAACGAGTTAATTGCTGAATAAGACCTTTATCTGCCTCGTTTTTTAGCTCTTGCACTACTAACTGTTTACTTTCATCTACTGCCAAAATATCACAAACTTCTCCGTTAACCGTATGTTGACGGTTCAAAGGTGTTAGTCCAAACAAACACTCCAAGTTATCATACACAAAATCTTCCAAGGCGTTTTCACTTCCAAATCCCCATTTGTTTCCTGATTTTTTCAGTATAGTGTTAATAGCAGGAGTTCTAATAGACTTTCCGTGTAACGACCGCTGCCTAGATTTAATTCTCAACTGTTGTTCGCGACGCTTAGCTTTTTCTAGCAAATCATGGGCTTGCATTATTCTTTGAAATGGCTTAGTCATATTAAGTTGATGGATGTAATAAATATAAACTTTACGCTATCACACTAGAGTAATTTCGTCAATCAATACTTTCTAGTTTTTATCATAAACGCTTACGTTTTCAAACCAAGTGCGATGGCCTTAATAATGTTCATTTTAGATAAATTTCCCGATTCTTTCTTCGCGCATATCGGGAATAATTGTATCCCAATTAATCAGTTCTTGATCTTTTATTGATGATGCTTTGACGACTAAGACTCCACCAACATAATGAACCTCGCACTCTTCATCCATATTTGCCGGTTCGCTGTTGCCAGTTTCATCGGGCGGCGAAGCTACTTCCTGTTTTCTCCGCTGCCATAACAGGAAATCAGCAAATTTGAGGATTTCTTACAGTTCGATTTCAGAGAAATTTTTTAGTTTGTCAACAATTTGTTCTTGGATAGGCATCACGGCTATTTTTTCCTTGCTTAACACGACCGCTAGATTCAGTTTAACACTCTTGTGGGAGCGATCGCCCTCACACTTGATTTTGACTATTTTCTTGCTCAACTTCCTCAAAATTAACTTGTTCGTAAACATCAGATAGAGGAACCTCTAGCTCGAAGGAATTAAACACTAAAGCCGTATCTTCCTCGTCATACTCACAATACGACCATCTTTTATTTTCGGTTTTAGAATACTGTTCAACCTTAATTTTTGTTTGGTCAATCAGAATGTATTCTCGAAAACTAGGAAGAGTTTTGTAAAATGTAAACTTGTCAGATCGATCGTAGTTTTTAGTAGACTTTGATAAAACTTCCACAATCACTTGAGGGTTGGTAATCATATCTGTGCGATTGTTGTGGTACTCAGGTTGCCCAAAAGTTACCATTACGTCGGGATAAGTGTAAAGTCGCACTTTTGGTACCCACAGACGCACGTCACCGATGAAGATGCGGTAATTCCGTTTTTTGAGAGCAAGACTCAAAGCAATGTACAAATTGCCAGCGATTTGATTGTGATTGGTAGATCCGCCTGTCATAGGAATAATTTCTCCGTCGAGATATTCGCTTTTGTACTCTGCTGTTTCTTCCAGTGCTAAATATTCTTCTGGAGTGAAGTAGCGTTGTGCTGTTGGCTGTTCTGTTACTTGTAGAATAGCTGTCACGGTTTTTTCCCCAACTCAATTAATATCTTGCGTCTAGTTTAACATTGCCAGAAATTGCGGGTGGGCTCTCCTGCCCACCCACAACAAAACTCATTCTTTGTGGAACAGGCGAGAAAGCCTGTTCATGAGAATGGTGTAACATATACGATCGCCCTTCTCAAATAAGCGAGCGATTCACGCTCGGGATAGCTCCGCACGCGCGTACGCTTATCAACTCGCAACCAAAATTAGTCGATCAGATCGAAAATCACCGTCAATCGAGCAGCAAGAAGCAGTTGTTTGAGAACTCGCAAATGACCCTCTGGATCACACCAACTGCGAAACCGACCCACAACCGTGAATCGTTAGAGCAGTGGGCCGGATCGGCAAGGTAGACCCACAGCTAGCTTGATCGCTTTTATCGTTGAAACAGCGGTGTTGGAAGCCAAAAAAAAGGGAGATGTACCTCCAGGGCCTGAAGATCCCAAAAGCGACACCTAAACATTTCTGTCGTGGGTTGCGGGTGCGACGCTAGGGACACGATATATCGTGTCCCTACGAACTGGATTGGATCTCGCTTGTCTGCGAAGACAGACTTCGTTTATGTAGGGGCAATCCCCCCTGCTTGTCCCGGTTTTCAACCGCCAAATAATCTAAAAATAAAAAAAACCCTCCCCAACAAGGAACAGGGAGGGTGAAAATAAAAAAGAGTTAGAAATTGAAACTTTTACATAATTAACAATAGGTCGTCACATCCTCGCCGCACTCATCAGCTAAATAACACAAAGCACGAAAGCGAATTCCCACCACTTGTTCGTAAAGCGGATTTAACTTACACATCGGCGGAATGTGAAATAAAGTGCGATCGCCAATTTTGAATTCCCGTTCAAACGGACACTGACTAGGAATGAATTTACATAAGAATCGAGCCAATTTTTGACTTTTAATTTCGGCGCTATCCAGCCACTGTTTCAGCGGATACCATAAGTCAAAGTGCGGCTTTTGACCGTACGGTTGAGAAGTTGTAGCGACACTAACGGCAGTTTTTGGTTGATTAACCCATACCCAAATTGGCAGAATGCGATCGGGTACTGTATGCTCAAATACATTCATTTTGCTCTGTTCCTCTCTTATAACGAGGTGCCAAGAACTCTCTGTAGAGCTTTTGCTTTTATCTACAATCAGTATCTACAGCAGCCCGTTTTGCTTTACCGGATTGAACTTCTTGAATTAATGACTTTATGCGAGGAAATTAGTTCCTTGAGTTTGGAACGTACCTTTGGTTGAGTCTCCTTTTGCAGTTCTGTTATGATTCTGACGCATCTTTGTGAAATATCCTATACGTGAAAATGCGGAACTTTTGATAAAAGTGATGATAGTTACAAATACAAGCTCTGCTGCAAAATACCCTGAAACCCCGGCCCAACTTTCACGTCCTGCGATCGCTCAAAAACTCATACAATTATAGATAACCAAGCATAGCCCTCACCACCCATGAGTAACCCAGAAACCAAAACTATCACCAGCGAATTGCAAAGCCACGCCGCCATTCTCGGTGGCTTCGTCGCCCTCCTCTGGATTATCGAGATTGTTGATGTATTCGTCTTCCGAGGCGCGCTGAATTCCTATGGAGTCCGCCCCCGCAGCATCGACGGACTTGAAGGCATCCTGTTCATGCCTTTTCTGCACGGCAGTTTTGCCCACTTAGCCAGTAATACCCTTCCTTTCTTAATATTTGGTTGGTTGATTATGCTGCGAAAAATTAGTGACTTTTTTGTCGTGAGTGCCGTCACTATGCTAGTCAGCGGATTGGGTGTTTGGCTAACAGGCGCGCCCAATTCGGTGCACATTGGTGCTAGCGGATTAATCTTTGGTTACTTCGGCTTTTTGCTGCTGCGGGGCTTATTTGAACGTAGCTTTACTTCACTTTTGATATCTTTAACTATTGGTTTCTTCTACGGGGGTTTAATTTGGGGAGTTTTGCCCTCGCAGCCTGGAGTTTCGTGGCAAGCACATTTCTTTGGCTTTGCCGGCGGTGTATTAGCAGCTCAACTTTTGGGGCGACAAAAAAGGGAAATTAACTACGACTAACTGTCGATCGATAATTCTACGTGAGTAGGCAAGCACACAGTAAAAATAGAACCGCCACCTAACTCGCTTTCAACTTGAATATCACCACCCATCATCAGGCAAAAGTGACGGCTAATCGTCAATCCCAAACCCGTACCCCCGTACTTGCGAGTGGTTGAGGCATCACCTTGCATGAAAGCTTGAAATAAATGCTGCATATGTTCTGGGGGAATCCCAATGCCTGTATCAACTACGCGGAAAACTATCGACTCGGAAGATTCTTCTAGCTTTTGGATCTTTGAGCTGTTATTTGTCACTCTTTCAGCGCTGATTTTAATAGTGCCACTTTTCGTGAATTTGGCTGCATTGCTCAGTAAATTCAGCAATATTTGCCGAGTTTTGGTAATGTCAGCATACATCATTCCCAAGTCGCTAGGATAATCAATTTCAAACTTATTAGAATTTTTCTCCACGAGTGATTCGACAGTCAAAACTACGTCGTCAATTAAACTAGCAGGGTTGAAAGTTTCCAAATAAAGCTCCATCCGCCCCGCTTCTATTTTAGAAATATCGAGAATGTCACTAATTAAAGATAGCAAGTGTTTGCCAGCAGTTTGAATTTTGTGCAAGTCGGGGATAAAATCTTCGTGGCCTGAATCCTCGGCGTCTTCTTTGAGCATATCGCTGTAGCCGATGATGGCGTTGAGGGGAGTGCGCAATTCGTGGCTCATATTAGCTAAAAATGCGCTTTTAGCTTGGCTTGCAGCTTGAGCGGTTTGAGCGACTTTTTGGAATTCTTCGGCTAATTTACGCTGGGTAATATCTTCAGCAATGCCGACGATGCGGTAAATTTCTCCTGTTTCGTTGCGTACTGGAAAAGCCCGATCGCGCACCCAACAGACTGAGCCGTCCGCTCGCACTACTCGATACTCCTCATCATAATCCCCCCGCACCTGTTTTTCAAAAGCAGCCTTGATGCGAGATCGATCGTCCGAGTGAATAGCATCCCAAAAAGCCTCCGGTTCCGAGTACAAAATCTCACAGCTCAAATTCCATATTTTCTCGCAAGCAGGACTCACATAAACTATCTGCTTTTGATTGGGTTCTCTAATCCAAAATACCTCATGAATATTTTCAGCCAACTGGCGAAACCGCTCCTCGCTGGCCCGCAACTGCTCCAGAGCACTGTGAAACTCTGTCACATCTTGAACCAGCGATGCCACTCCGATTATACAACCCTCAGTATCAACCAAAGTCGTATTGTACCACTCGCAAAGAATAATTTTGCCATCCTTTCTAATGTTCTCGTTAAGGCTACTAACTCCTCCTTGATTAGTGAGCAAAGTTATCGATAGTTGCCTGACATACTCCTTAGCACTTTCAGGAACTATTAGATCGACTCCGTGGCGTCCCACAGCTTCCAAACGGTTGAATCCAAAAATTCTTTCCGCTGACAAATTCCAGTCGGCAACTTCAAAGTTTAGATCCCATTCGATCGCACCTAAAGGAGTTTGATGCAGATGGAGAGCCAGTTTTTGCTGCGATTTTTTCAGAGAGTTAATTAATTGAGTCTTATCTGCGATCGCAGATTCCACCCGATCTTCGAGAGTAGTAAATGACTCTTCCAACTGACCGGCCATCCGATTAAAAGAGCGAGCCAGGATACCCACCTCATCCTCCCGCTCTAGAGACACCATCAGCCGGGTATCTACCGCCGTCGAGTCCCATTCTCCCCGCGACAAAGCCTCCGCAGCCTTGCTGAGGCTCTGAATCGGCACCACAATCCACCTCGAAGTCAAACCACCAATCCCGATCGCCACCACCAAAGCACCCAAACACAGCAAAACAGTGTAGCGAGTGTTGGTGTGAATGCTTTCCATAAAATCGGCTTCAGGAACCGCCACCACAATCAGCCAGTCCAGCCCTCTCCCATCAGACAGGGGCGTTACTTGTAGAAATTGTCGTTCCCCGTTGATCGTAAAATCTAACTGATAAGTGCCGTCAATCTTGTTCAAATCCCCGAAGCGTTTGGTCAGATAGCGAGCAGTCGATCGAATCAAAGCATTATTGCTGCTCGTTGCCCTAATCCGTTTTGCAACACCATTACTAACAATAAATGGCGGTTCAGGAGTAGAATTTGCCACCAATTGTCCCGACCTTTCTACAATAAAAGTCTCTCCAGACTTCCCAATTTTTAGACTGTCCAAAAATTGATTGATTTGGGAAAGTAGCAGGTCACAACCCACCACTCCAATTAGTTTATTGCGCTCGTCATAAACCGGTGTAGCTGCCGTAATCGCCAGTTTTTGTACATCAAAATAAGTATAAATCTTAGTCCACGTCGGTTTACCTGTCCGCACCGGCGCTGTGTACCAGGGGCGGATGCGCGGGTCATAGTTGGGAGTAGTTTTTAATAGCTTAGTTGGTTCGCCAAACTCCGACGCTGCGTAGCTGTGAAAGTTATAGCCAGTAGATTTGTCGGACTTTAAAAATTGTAATTTCCCATTGTCGAGGCGTTCAACTCCAATAAAAGTTTTTTGTTCAGAGCCGAATTGAATGTAGCTAATTTTATCAAAGGTTTTGATTTGTTTAGAGAAGTAGCGTCGCAAACTAACTTCATCCTGCACATTCAAAATACCAAGACGAATGGCGTCAAGATTGAGCTGATTGACTTGGTGCGGTGTTTCAATATAACTATAAATGTGTTGCTGGATGCGTGATGTGACTTCTGCGCGCAGTTGTGTAGCAACATCGTTGACAGCCCGTTGCCCGTTCCGCAGCGATAGCCACCCTGTCAGCCCTACAGCAGCGAAAGTCTGGAGGGCAAAAGGCACGACAAGGATGATGCGAATTGGTATTTTTCTCGACATTTTTAAAATCGAGTCGGTCAGATATCGGATTGGCATATTGAAGCAGAACTATGAGGAACCCACAACATTTCGGGAAAATACAACCTGATGAGCGCAGATTTTGAAGTTGAGATGGTTTTAGTAGGCGAAGTGCTGTTAATAACTCGGAATCTGCGGCTGGTAACTGAATTTTTAACGACTTCCACCGACATTTTAGCGCGATCGGTCGCTTTGGGAACACGGGCGATCGGGCTTTTACAGTATTACTTGGCGATCGCATTCTAGACGCTCATACTATTTGAGATTTGAGATTGGGTAGTTCGCGATCGGACGATGCAGGGCAGAAACCGGGTTTAACAGGCGAAAATACACAGGCTAAATCCCGCAGATAAGCGTAAAAAACCTGGTTTCTGAGAGTCGGAGTCCGATCGCGAACTCAACTTTTGACAGCAACTTTAATGGACATCTCCACAACCAGCTACTTTGGATAGATAGCAACTTAATTCCGGCTGGGTACAATGAGCAGTAATAGGATGCAACTAGCGGACGGAGGGATTGATGGTGAACGCAGTTATTGCTACTCTTGGAATTGGTCTCGGACTAAGCTCAATTTTGATTGGTTTGACCCCGGCGGTTCTCGCTCAACAAAGAATTCAACCAGCGCCCCAAAATTCGGAAACGACTTTATCTGGGGACTCTCTCAGAAATGTGGAGGACAGAACGGTAGACTCGGATTACCAAAACTTGATTGGTGAACGAGAAACGGCGGCTAATTCTGCTAGAAGGGGCGGTAGCTTGGGTGACACATTTCGCATTAAAATAAATCGCGAATTGGAATTTATCACGACTCCTTCCGACGCCCAGCGCCAAGGAAGTCCGTTCCCTCTCAAACCCAACGACGCCGGGACAGAAGCCGGAGTTCAGCTTCAGCTAGGACTTTAGCAATTTTAAATTAATTGATTTAAAGCCAGCGATCGATCGCATAACTCAACTTTTGATGCTCTGAGGTTTTGTGACTGCGATCGCTTTTTGATCTGAGTTGTATCACAAGTTTTGTGTGGTTTGCATCACACGACATTCTCTATTCTGAACCTAAAGTTAGAGCAATTAAACTTCTGATTCAGTTCGATCGATCGCATTTTTTTACAATAGCGCGTAAAGCTGGCGGTGAAGGTGATGGGAAAGGCTCTACTGATCGATTTTTTGCGGGGGGAGTTGGCGATATCGAATTCTGCGATCGCCATTGCACTCCGACACGGTGAACAAGATGCCAGCCAACTGCCGATGATTCTATGGCAGTATGGGTTAGTTACGCTGGAACAGTTAAACCTGATTTTTGATTGGCTGCAAACCCAGCCGACTTAGCACCTTAAAATTCAGAGTTTAAAAACACGGATATCCGATTGCAGATTTTTGAGAAATAAAGCTTACAGAAACGGTCGTAGAAAAGTATAGGGTTAAGTGTTTAGGTTGAGGTTCGGTCTGATTTTTGTGATTTGGAAAAACACAAGTATGCGGTAGGGACACAGCAATGCTGTGTCCTAATTTTTGTGAACTGTGTACTAATTCTTGTGAACTGTTGAGGTTCGGTCTGATTTTTGTAATTTGGAAAAATACAAATATGCGGTAGGGACACAGCACTGCTGTGTCCTAATTTTTGTTTCCGACTAAAATAGACTGGTTTCAACCTGTCAGAGACGTTATAAAACAAAGCCCCAGCAAATTTTAGTTTGCCGGGGCTTGTCCGATCGAATTTGGTGGCGGGAAGTGGATTTGAACCACTGACCTTCGGGTTATGAGCCCGACGAGCTACCAGGCTGCTCTATCCCGCGTCGCTTTTTTTCTCTCTAGTGGCTTCCAAAAACAAGACCCTCGAACCTTAAAGATTAGAGGGTTTGCTTTCTAGAATTTGGTGGCGGGAAGTGGATTTGAACCACTGACCTTCGGGTTATGAGCCCGACGAGCTACCAGGCTGCTCTATCCCGCGTCGCTTTTTTTCTCTCTAGTGGCTTCCAAAAACAAGACCCTCGAACCTTAAAGATTAGAGGGTTTGCTTTCTAGAATTTGGTGGCGGGAAGTGGATTTGAACCACTGACCTTCGGGTTATGAGCCCGACGAGCTACCAGGCTGCTCTATCCCGCGTCGTTTTTTGTCTCTCTCTAATATAACCATACATTTCTAAGAATTGCAACCCCTAAATCAAAAAAACTTTTTAGATTGTGGGAGGGGTTGCTGAAATTGGCGATCGAGCGTCGATCGCGCTAAAGCATCGAAACTTCGCCACAGACTTCCAATCGCTTGAAATCGCTGAGAGTCAGGTAAGTGTCCGAAAGAGTTTCGGCGATCGTCGGAGTAATCCACCCCAACTGCTTGAGCAAGTGAATCGCCACAGCAAATTGAGCACGCTTTCCGCCATCCGTCACCTTAATTGCCAAGCCCATGCCTTCGCCAACCTGGCCAATGCACTGCACCCCTTCGGCGCCGGACTTGCTCACCAATTCTCCTTGAGTCAACTGCATCAGTTCCGTATCAAATTTGCCCTCACCAGCAACCATCATCGGGTGGTGAGTCATCGCGCGGACAATCCGCTCCATATCCACATTGTCGCCGGAGGCTAACTGAGCGTACAAAGATGCCATTTGCCCCAACTGCAAGAAATAGGTAGGAGCACCACAGTCGTCCCGAGCGCTGATAAACTCTTCGGCAGGCATTCCTAGCAAGTCAGCCACCTTATCCAAAATCAACTGCTGGACGGGATGTTTGCGACTCAAATAATTTTTCAGATCCCAGTGCCTTAGTTGACAGACAGCCAGCATTCCGGCGTGTTTGCCGGAGCAGTTGTGTTGCAGAGCACTCTTTTTGCCTTCGGGAATGGGGCATTGAAGTTTAGATGGGTCTATGTCGCAGCGCCACAGGACGTTAAATACCTGCCGCGATTGCTCGATCGTACCTTGATGAGAACTGCAAATAATCGCTAAGTCTCGATCGGTCAATTCGTAGCGCTCTAAAGTGCCGCTCGCCGTCACAGCCAAAGCTTGAAACGGTTTGAGAGAAGAACGGACAAATGTCGCTGTTTCCGAGTTACCGGCAACAGACAGAACGCGCCCGCGTTTGTCGCAGACAGCGGCCTGGACGCGGTGCTTCGATTCCACAATACCTTCGCGCAGCAGTGTGACTTCCAGTTCGGGAGCTTGGGTTCGTTTTCCCCTTGTCATATCAATTTTAGATTTTAGATTTTAGATTTTAGACTGGGGTACAGGGAAGTTATGATATCAATTCCGGTTGTACTCTTCGACATGATTGTTGACTGTTAACTGTTAACTGTTGACTGTTAACTGTTTGAACAATACCGATCCAACCAGAAACAATATGAGTTGTCAGTTAAAAAGTCAATTTTTTCGGCAAAAACTCATAACTCCCCTGTTTTGACTCCCGATTACAAACAATTCCAAATTAGCCCTCCGGCAACCAGCAATGATACCAAACCATAAAACGTCTGTCGCAGACGCTTCAGAATTGGTTCTAGTTCGTAGTTGACTATCAACTGGTCTTGAACCAAAACTTCGGGAGTTTTAGACCAAGATTGACAATCGTACCAACCAGACTCTTCGTAGACGACGGTGGGATTTGAAAGGCGCGATCGCACGTAGAACCAACCCAAGTAGAGTCGCAGCAAAGCTAATCCTAGAATAAAACCGGCACCGGCGGCGGCGCTGATGGCGAACTGAGCTGGATACTTGCTTGGAACAAAGCTGGCTGCTGCTAAGGGCGCGGATACCAAGCAACTCCAACCCCATACCCAAGCTAGTTTGGCTAGATATGCGGGCCAATCGAGAGTTCCCCAGCTAAAAAACCAGGATTCTGTAAGTTCTTGGTATTCATTGACCGGTCGCTGTTCTTCTGGAACTGGACAAATATAAACAGAAGCATTTTTCACATTAGCTATCCTCTGGTGTGGTGGAAAATTCAAGACGATCTGCGTGTCCCCAGAACGCTTCTAAATTGTAGAACTCGCGCTCTTGAGGTTTAAAGATGTGGACGATCGCATCGCCGTAGTCCATGACGACCCAACTTGCGTCTGATAGCCCTTGTACGCGCAGCGGCAAGCGTTGCCATTCTTCTTCTACTTGGTCGGCGATCGCTTGGGAGATGGCTCGTACCTGCACGTTGGAAAATCCGGTGACGATCGCAAAGTAATCTGCCAAATAGCATACTTCTGACACTTGGAGCAATACAATATCAACTGCTTTGCGGTCTTCGGCTGCTTGAGCAACGGTCATAATCAAGCCGCGGGATTCGTCTGAGGGGGTGTTGTCCGTTGCTGTAGACTCGGCGGTGGAATATTCGAGTTGGGTTATATCTGACAAGTGTTTAAGTTCCTAATTGATAAAGTAACGGAGAATGAGCGCGCGCGTTTGAGCGATCGGTTGTTGGCAGTTTGAGGCTGAAAATAGGAGTTAGGTTCAAGCCAAAAGTAAGTACAGGATTGCTGGTAAATTTTACTGTTAACTTGTGATTTGTTCGATCAACTTCTGAGTCGAATTTCCTATTTCCGGCGATTGGGCGCGGGCCATTTGCAGCGCCCAATTGCGGGTAAGTACGGTACGGGGGTGGATGTAGCAGCGAGTTTCTAGCAAATATTTGAGAGAATAATCGCTAGTTTGCCACACGGCTGCATAAAGATTTTGCAAGCTTGCCTCGCGCAGCGCTTCTAGTTCGGCTGTGTTGCCGCGGCTCGGCTCTATAGTATCTGCTACAAATACGGTACAACTGAGCTGACTCATGTTTGGTCTACCGAGGGTATGATTGGCGATTGCCTCCAAAATTTCTCGATCGACCACCCCGAATTCGTCTCTAGCGACGATCGCGCTCGCGTCTGCGTGCAGCAAATGCGGGTTTGCTTCCAACACTGAGTCTAACTCTAAACCTTCCGCCCTTGCCATTTGCAGCAGCACTTGAGGTTTGAAGTATTTTGCTGCGTCGTGCAACAATCCTGCCGATCGGGCTTTAGCTTCGTCGAGGCCCCAATGGCGGGCCAAGTCTCCTGCTGTCTGTTCGACTCCGAGGATATGTGTGATGCGGGCAGCAGGAACGCGGTCACAGAGCCAAGCTAGGACGTTTTCGCGCGCGGGTGAAAGTGTCAAATATTAACTCCGAAATTGTATGATGTTTAGTATTTTAGCGTTTTCTGCTCGATCGGCTGTTGTGTCGGGTACGCAGGGCTGTGTTCATCAGTTGACAGTTGACAGTTGACAGTTGACAGCTACCCATAGCCGTTGATAGAAGAGGATTGGAGCAATGAATCATTTTGTTTGATTTCCCCCGTTGAGGGGGAGGCTTCAGACCCAATTTTCAGGCGTGAAAAGGGCGATCGGCTCTACTCGAACAATTCAAATATGCGTTAAAGTGAGGGCTTTTAACGATTGTAGTTACAATAGACATCTGGCAAAAAGACAGTCAAAAACAGGCAGGATGCCTGTTCCACAATAATTATGCCAGAAGTCTAATATTTAGTAACAATCGATGAACAACAAATTTAATTCGAGCAACTCTCAAACTGATTGGGAACGCCTAGATGCCATCACTGATGAAGATATTGATTTTTCTGATTGCCCTGAAATTACGCCTGAAATGTTTGCTAAAGCAGTAGTTCGACGAGGCTTGCCCAACCCTAAGACGAAAGCTCAAGTGACCTTACGCATTGACAGTGATGTTTTGGAGTGGTTTAAATCTCAAGGTCGCGGTTATCAAACTCAGATTAACACGTTACTGCGAGAATACATGAAAGCCCATCAATAATGGATTTACTATTTTTTGTAATTATCTCATTTATTTTACTTTTAGTCAGTGCGATCAAAGGTTATTTTATAGTTGCTCCACTTCTGGCTTCGATGGCAATTTTGACGGTCATTTTGTTGAGGAGGGGATTTCCGCTAAAAACCTTGATACAAATGGCCGTAGCTGGCAGTCAAAAGTCTTTTTCAGTTATCGCTATTTTACTTTTAATCGGGGCAGTAATGGCTGTCTGGATGGCGGCGGGGACTGTTCCGGTTCTGGTATATTGGGGAATTAAATCGATCGACCCTCAGTATTTCATTTTTTGGGCGTTTGTCTTGACGAGCGTTTTTTCTGTACTGCTGGGAACATCTTTTGGTGCTGTGAGTACGATCGGCATTGCGTTAATGATAATCGCCAACGGCAGCGGTGTAAATCCAAATCCGATCGCCGGAGCGATTGTGGCGGGAGCTTATGTGGGCGATCGGTGTTCTCCGATGTCTTCGAGCGCTAATCTGATTGCCGTCATTACCAAAACTGAAATTTATACCAATCTCAAAAATATGGCGGTGACAGGCTTATTACCGCTGATTGTTTCCAGCCTGTTGTATTTAATTTTATCGGCTTTTAATCCCGTCGAACTTAGCGGCAGCAACCTAGATTTGGAATTGGGCAAAGCCTTCAATCTTAGCTGGATAACTTTGTTGCCAGCCTTGACAATTCTGATACTTTGTGTACTGCGAATCGAAGTCAAAATCGCGATGGCTGTTAGTATAATTGCCGGAAGTGCGATCGCCCATTTCGTCCAAGGTTATTCGGCGATCGAGATTCTGCAATTCGCGATCGCCGGATTTAAATTAGAATCAACTTCTAGTTTAAAAGATATTGTGGCGGGAGGAGGAATTTTGTCTATGGCTAAGGTTTCATTAGTTGTAGTTGTCTCAACAGCATTTGCTGGCATTTTTGCTGGAACCAGAATTTTGGATTTTGTGGAAGTGTATCTAAAAAAAGCTCAATCCCGAGGAGATTTATTCTTGGGGACGACAGTAATTAGCATTTTCTCAGCCGCATTTGGCTGTACCCAAACAATCGCAATTATTTTGACTCATCAATTAGTCGCATCAAAGTATCGCCAACTAAAATTAGATGATACTCAACTTGCTGTAGACTTGGAAAATACCGCTGTTGTGATTTCTCCCTTAATACCTTGGAATATTGCCGGATTAGTTCCGGCAACTGTCTTGAGTGTGAATTCGGATTTTATTCCCTATGCCTTTTATTTGTATCTCGTTCCTTTATTTAGCTTAATTCAAATAAAGTTATCTAAAATTGACCAGAAAAATTAACCCAACTAAATGAATACAGCGTATTCCAGGTTTGTGAAGTGTAGGGACACGGCACTGCCGTGTCCCTACGAGGAAGCTAAAGTTGGCCATAAAATTAACCCAACTAAATGAATAACAGAATATCAACGGGCTATTTTTTAGCAGTAATTGCCACTGTCATCTGGGCTGGCAATTTCATCGTTGCTAGAGCTTTGAATCAGGAGATTTTGCCGATCGGTCTGGCATTCTGGCGATGGGCGATTGCGGTGGTAACATTAGCACCATTCGCCCTGCGATCGACAGTTGAAGATTGGAAATTAGTACATTGGCTGGCGATCGTCTGTGGGATTATCATTACTAACCGCAAATAGCCAAGGATTCTATCAATTTTTTTCTCTCATCAAACTGTGGCAAGTTCTGTCAAAAGTCTTATGCTAGGATTCGGTGAAAGCTGCCTAACAATAACAGAGATAGCCGCACTGATTTTCCGTACTTATTAGTTTACGAACTAGGGCATATTATAACTAGCCTTGATTATCAGATTATTTTGGCAAAGGTTCCAAGATTTTCTCAGAATGACTAGCAGTAACTGCCATAAATAAAGCTTCATAATGATTCAAAGCTTCTTCAATTCCGTAATTTTCAACAGCATACTTTCTGCCTTGCTCGCCCAACGCATCAACCTTAGCAGGATGCAAGTACAAATCCTCAACCCCATCTGCTAAAGCTTGCGGATCTTCCGGCGGTACTACTACACCGCCACCGCTTTGCTGGACTGCTTTATGAGCAGTACCAGTTTTAGGAACCGAAGCCAAAATAGCCCGACCACTAGCCAAAAGTACCTGAATTTTTGAAGGCATATTAAAGTTAGTAACGCGCAGTTTTTGCACGACCAAACTAACATCCGCAGCAGCTAACATTTCGGGCAATTTTTCTCGCGGTTCAAATTCCAGCAGCATTACATTAGTAGCTTTGTAAGTTTCGCAATCTTTTTGTAAGCGCGCGAGTGCTGTTGATTCCCCCACAATTACAAAAGCGATTTCGGGTATGTGTTTCAAACGAGCCGCTGCTTGAACAACTGTTTGCAAACCCTGAGTGAGGGCAATATTGCCTGCGTAGAGAACGACAAATTTGCCGTTGAGTTTGTGAGTTTCGCGAAAGGAATTATTTTGTTTGGGTAAAGGGCGAATGAAATTGACATCGACCCAATTGGGAACGCAAACTATTTTTTCGGGGGGTACTCCCTGAGAGTGCAATTTGGTGACAAAACCGCTGTCGATGACGCTGACTCGGCTGGCTGTGCTGTAGGCAAATTTTTCTAAGGCGTCAGCAATCCGAATTAGCACTCCGTTTTTTTTGACTAGGCCGACGCGCACGGCTGCTTCTGAGACGATATCCTGTACGTTGAGGACGATCGGGCAATCCCGAATCCATCCGTAGAAAGCCACTGGGACGCAAATCGGTAAAGGGGGCATTGTCGAAAAAATTACGTCGGGACGCCAGCCGCTGAAGGCTTGGACGGCGCTGGAGGCGACAAAACTGCCGTCTAGCAGGAGTCGGTCGAGCAGTGTAGGGTGGGGGCCGTTGACTCGCAGGTAGCTGCGCTGAATTGTGACGCCGTTGTGTTCTTCGGTGAGGTAGAATTTGCCCCGATATTCTGGATAAATCCGGCGCTGGGGATAGTTGGGCATTCCTGTGACGACTCGGACTTGATGCCCGCGCTTGACTAGGCCTTGCGCTAGTTCTGTCATCAGGGGGGCAATGCCGATCGGCTCTGGATAGTAGTTATAGGAATAAATTAGAATACGCATCATAATTTAGAAGAAAAGCAAATTGTCCTGCCGCCACACACTTCGAGCCGGCACCCGTTGAATTACAGAGGATGTGGTTTCCGGTAGCTCTGGCAGGGGCGACGCTGGGACTTTCCACTCCTTGCGAAAGAAGCCGCTAGGAGCCCCTAGCGGGGATCGCGCCCTCAGATCAGGTTTTTTCGCATTAGCAGGCAGTTACGATCGTCGGTACGGATATAACTAAGCTCGTCTGTCAGCTTGTACATGAACACCAGTCCCCTTTCTCCTTCTCTGTCCAATGGATCGCGCTGCTCTTGCATGATCGAGTGCAGCTTTGCTTCCAGGTTGAAGGGTTGACCCCTGTCCCAAATCCTAATTTCTAAGTAATCGGCAAACACTTTTACCTCAATGTCGATCGGCGTTGTGGGGGGCAAGTTATGGTGAGCGTGGCGGACAGCGTTGGTAAAGCCTTCGTTGATGATCAGTCGGCACTGCCACCCGAAATCCCCCGGGAGCATCGGCAAGACGATATTCTCCAACCATTCCAAAACGGATGTTAAAGCCTTCAGGTCTGTTTCTACCTGAAGGTGCGACTCGCCTTTTGGTTGCTTATCTTTCATCTTTCTTCCCCTTGGTCGATTCCCATCACCGCTGTACTGGGCGCCGGAGGGAGAGGAAAAGGAGGGCAAGGTCTTGGCAACATATTAGTTAAGTCAAGCTTTAGTTGAAGAAGCCCGTTTTGCCTCAAGGTGAGCATTCCTTTCGCACCATTTACTCGAACAGGAAATGAGAGAATTCCGATAGTGTAACCCGCCTCGGTAGAGCGTTTAAACAGGGAAAATTCCCGATTCTGCTTGCGAGGAGTGATTTGAGCTTGAGCTTCGACTGTGTTAGCGGTCGATACTTTTCTAAATACACGTGAGTTCCTGCGATCGAGAGAAAACTCTGCTGGCGTTATTCGAGTACAACCTCGAAGGAGCAAATTGCTAATTAATGCTCTGATTACAGAGCTAGCAACTAGCTGTGCATTTTCTGTGTAAATTTTAACACCTAATGTTAGCGTAGCTATCGCGAACGATCGCCTGCACGGACGATCGTATCGAGTTCGAGTTCCCATCACCCGTCGGCAACAGCACCTGAAAGTTCAGCGGTTAGTCGTTGAAGGTTCCTACACAGCGCCACTATTTTTGTTAAACAGGACTGTTACAGTTTTAACAATTAGTTTCAGGTCATAGATCAGGCTCCAGTTTTGTTGGTATTTTAAATCTAAACGGATGACATCTTCAAAATCGCGGACTTGAGAGCGACCGTTGACTTGCCATTCGCCGGTCATCCCTGGTTTGACGTCCAAACGCTGCCACTGAGGCACTTCGTAACGCTCAACTTCGTCTGGCGTAGGTGGTCTGGTGCCGACTAGACTCATTTCGCCTTTGAGTACGTTCCAAAACTGCGGCAGTTCGTCGAGACTGGTTTTGCGCAAGATGCGCCCGACTTTCGTAATCCGGGGGTCGTTGTCATTTTTGAAAAATGCGCCAGAGGCTTGGTTTTTGATTTGGGCTTTCAGGGCTTCGGCGTTAGTACACATCGATCGAAATTTCCAAATCTGAAACTTTCTCCCCATCCAGCCGCAGCGGGTTTGCGCAAAAAATATTGGGCCTGGATCGTTGATCGTGATGGCTACTGCTATGGGTACGAGCAAAACTCCTGTAATTACCAAACCGACTATTGCCCCAACGATGTCCACAAGCCGTTTCACCCAGGATTGGACTGAGGGATGGGTCATCGGTAGCTGATTGTCCGATCGGTTGGTCTCTGTGGGAGTTGAGGTTGCAGACGGCTGCTCGATCGTCAGGACTTGATCTAGGCTAGTGAGAGCAAATACTGCCATCACCTGCGGCTTGAGGCTTCGGAGCACCAAGTCACTGCCACGCTGTTTGGCAAATTTAAGATTGCTGACTAGAGCACCGATCCCGCTACTGTCTATAAATGTAGTCTGAGTGAAGTCTAGAACAATTTTGCTGGGCACAGTGCTGTCAGAGAAAAGTTGCTGGCAGGTTGTCTTGAAGTTTACGGCTTCAAGTACGCTCAAGCGCACGGGTATGTGAACTGAGGGAATCTCGTCCAGGTATGTTACCCGAAAATCTGCCTCTGGGGTTTGGCTGACCATGAAGTCCTGGTTTCAAATTTCAAGCTGATATCTTTAGCCTATTCTGTCCTAGGAACTCCACGTTTACCAAATATTATTGTTAATAAACGCTAGCTTTATACAAACTTTACAAAAACTGCTGAAAACTATGCGCCCGATCGTGATTTGAAAGGCAAATTTTGACTTGAATCTACCATTCCCAGTTTTGGCGGAAAGATTTTTGAACGTAGTCCCTGCCAAACTATGAATCTTGTCCCTGAGAATTCTGGTGTCTGTCTTGCATAGGAATAGTCACCGTCACCTCATTAACGGTTGACTGTTAACTTAAAAGTCAACCGTTAACCGTTAACTTAAAAACCCCCGTACCAAGCATCGAGGTATCAAATCAAGAATTGTAGACGTTTTCTGACTGAGATGTGGTTTCGCGGCCGATGGGTTTGACTTTAGCCTTGGCTTTGGCTGCGTTGCGTTTGAGAGCCTGGAGACGGGCTTCGTATTTAGCGCGCTGCTGCTTTTTAGAAGTTTGCTCGATTAGGGTTTTTAAGGCGCTACCCAGACTTTTATAGGCATTTGGCAAAGTGTAGCCAAAACGGGTGGCGAGGGCGAGGGCTTTTTCGTCTGCATCGACTGCTTCTTTTAAGCTTTTCTCTCCGTTGTTTTTCTGGTAAAGCCTCCAGCCGGATACACCGCATAGGGATAGGGCTAGTACCAGCAGCAACCCGTCTTGCACCCAAAGTTCGCCGACAGCGCCACCTAAACCGATCGCCAGAGCAGCCATTTCCCAACCATCCCTGGGGATAGTATCATTTTGGATTCTGGCAACTTCGTGCCAAAACAGCAAGTTGCGCTGATCCATTGCTAGCTGTTCCCAACGGATCAGGTCTATCTGTACTTCTACCTGATCTTTGCCGATTTCTTCGCTGCGGATCAAGGTGGGATTAACTTCTATTGTTTTTTCTACTGTTACCCAACTTTGGAGTTCTGGGGGCAGTATATTTTTCAAGCGCCGGATCTCACTCATCTCGGCTCTTGCTGTGGAGGTTGCATAGGATGTCATAGCTCCGGCCTTAAAATTTTCAAAGGGTTAATATGCTTGTATATTCTGGAGTATAGCAAACCTTTCAGGCCTTCTATTCGAGCACGATCGCGAATATTTCTCCCTGCTTCATTACCCGATCGAGCTTTACTGACAATTTTACTTGCGCTCAAGGCGATCGACACCACGAACTAACGTCTGTGCTTTTGCATTTTACATGAACGGCTGGATTTCTTGTCGCAACTTCAACCAAGCCGCCAAAACCTCTGGTTTAGAAGTTATACCTTTTTGAATCAAAACCACCCCATCTAATACTTGAGCAACCCCGTAAGTTCCCTGCCGCAGAGCTTCGTCCGCAAAACGCACTCCCCCCCTAACTCTACCGCGATCGATCGGCCCTTTTAAATTATTCTCCCGCAACTGCCACAAATCCAGCAATCCATAATCGACATCAACAGTTTTTCCATTTTCATCTTTCATCTGCATCACTTCTAAACGAATGATGTTCCGACGCCCAGAGAGGTGAGGAACTATGTAACCGCTGGTGGAAATGCTCGCATCCTTTGGAATCGAATTAAAAACAGTTTTTAAATCAGCAGCGTGATCCAATTGAGCGCTTAAAGATTGATAAACCCAAGGTTGAATCGAGTAAGGAGAAATAAAATATAAAGCTCTATGTGGATTAGAAGTATAAGTCAGCAGCATTGACAAACCAATACACCCAATCCAGAAACGGTGCAGCCTCGGTTTAAATTTTTCTTGATGTTGCGACCACCACAATATTGTACCGTAAAATAAGCCCGGAATTACAGCTAAAGTATAGCGAGTATTGATTGAAGTAGCAGCCTGATTAAAAACTTGCAACAGTAGAACCAACAAAGGAAAAACTGTCATGATCCAGGCACTAGGAGTAATCGCAGGTACAAATGCTAGTGGCAACCAATGACCTAAAAGATATAAAATGCTTCTACTGAAGTTGGTAAACAATACTTGAATTATGATCTGAGGTTGGCTGATAATCGCCCATAGCAGTTCTAGAGTTGAGGGAGTTTCTGTTTTGACAAATTTCCTAAAATAATTAGCTAAGTACAGTCTAGAACTATCAGTCGAAAACATCGGCATGACTGTATTAGTTATCAGCGCGACGTAGCTAAAGCTGACAGCGCACAAAGCTACACCAGTACGCGGGTAACGGCGACTAAATATTAAATATAGTCCGATTCCGAATAAAGCAATTCCCGCATCTTCGCGAGTTCCTAATGTTAAGGCTGCGAAAATCCAAAATAACACCCAACGCTGCTTTTCTAATGCTAAAAGTAAGCTAAATACAAATAGAGGAATTTGGCAGTGCTCGTAGAAATTGCCCAGCGTCGGCCCAATCACGCCATTTGCACCGTAATAGCTGGCTACGATCATTACTGATATCGGAACAGACAGATAGTGTCTTGCTAAAAAATATAAAACTATTCCCGCAGCAGCAATTAAAAATACTTGCAAAACTATCAGGGTAATAGGAGATGGAAATAAAGCATAAATTGGCATCCAAAGTAAAAAATCGATGACAAAGTGTTGCCCTAAGTGGATGTAAGATGGGTATGACAGTTGTCTGTCGAGCAAGGATGCACCGGAAGCCGCCGAGGAAAGGGAACTTTGAAAAAAATTGCCGTGTACGCTATTCCAAAATACTTGGTTAAATAAGCCGTGGTCATAGGTAATTAAAAAGCTCTCATAGTGAATTATACTGAAACTTAAAACGACTGTAAAAAAAGCTGCTGCTATAATCAGAACTTGACGCAATCCTGTTTGATTTTGCCAATAGTCTAGAGGTTTCAATTTCATACTTTTTGTGAAATTAGATAATTTTGCTAAGGTTAACTGAAGTTGTTCTTGAATTCGGAAATAGAAATAAATCTTCCTTGAGTTTTTAGTACATTCAGATATTTTTCTAGTTTTTCAATCATTTTACTACCTGAATTTCTTTTGACGTAAGCGGGGAGTTGAAACTGGGAAATATCAGTGAATTCCCAGGGGTGAAAGTAGATATTGAGATACGAGTCTGTTTCTAAGGTTAGCTTAGTTGCTAATTGGATCATTGACAAGGGGAAGTTTTTAAAGCTCAACCAAAATAGCGGAAATCTGATCAGAGGAGTCACTGAAATGGGAAGGTTTAGCAGTTTATTCGTATAATATGCAGTTCTGGGTTTGGATAGGTTGTTGTATCTACCGGGGATGTAGGTTGGATTCATGGATGAGTTGTATTCGTAGCCTGCTTTTTCTATTTCTACGTCGTCAACTGGTTGAAGTCTTGCCATCCTAAAGCCAGTGACTTTAGTATTAGTTATGGATTCTAATGTTTCCTTGGATGTTTGTAAATCATCGGGAGAAAATTGGGAGTGATAAAAGCCGTGGGAGGCAATTTCATGTTTTTCTGATAGTTGCTTAATTATCTCTCGGTTGTGGAGTGCGAAGTTAGCAGTCACAAAAAATGTAGCCGTAATTTCTAATCTGTCTAAAAGTGCAATTACATTTAGTAAGCCTCTTTTAGAAACTTCAAATTTGATGTCATTTTCCAAGGGTTGACCGTATTCTTCGGGAATGTCAAATTCTTCTATATCAAAGCTCAATAAAATGTATTTATTCATAGTTTCCTGCACAATTATTATACCGAATTTTTAACAAACAGGAAAACATTTTTAGAGAATCTTTAACTATGTTTACTTTGGATTTTTTGTATAAGTGCTGTTCCGAAATTCTGGCAGGAATTTCACCAATTTTATATCCTTTCTTTGCTGCTAAAAAAAGTAGTTCTGCATCAAAGGAAAACCCGGTGATTGTCTGTTGCTTGAATATTTCTTGGGCGGCTTCTTTATTAAATCCTTTGAGCCCAGCCTGCATATCTTTATAGGGTAGATTCAGGATTTTCCTGGAAATAAAGTTAAATATTTTGCCAGATATTTTTCTAATTAAGGTAAGATTACGAAAGTTTTCTTTGTCGAGGTTTCTGCAACCAATTACTACATCAAATTTTTCTAATTTTTCTACTAAAGGTTCTAAATGTTCCAGGGAGTAAGCTAAGTCGCCATCCATGAAGCAAATGCAGTCGGCGTCTGTACATTCGCCTCCTTTTTTGACGGCATAACCCTTTCCTTGGCGATCGCTATAAGAGATTAGTTTGATATGATGCGTTGGGCTGGTGTTTAGTTTATTTTCGATAATTTGCAGTGTATCGTCTGTCGATCCGTCATTAACAATGATAAAATTGTAAGCATAATTTTTTTGAGAAAATTCTAAAATTCTGTCAAAAGTTTGCTCTATGCAATTTGCTTCGTTGTAAACAGGCAGAATAACTGCAATTTTCATCATTGTTATTGACTGGGACTTTCGCAAAAATATGCTACCACTTCGGGGAGAAAATCACAAGTACAAAAATTATCGGGACAACTTGGGGCAAGAAATAGGGATTGTCAACTGTAGGCTGGGGTTGCAGTAGCCGTGCAATCGCGCTAAATTGTATTGTGCACGACTTTACCTAGCTCATGTTTACAGGACAATAAGGTCGATCGCATCTACAATCTAGATCCAAAGACAACCTTGCCACAAAAAGCCTCACCCTTCCACCTAAGTTCTCTACCTTATTACGTCGTAATTGTCAATGGTAAATTTTTTAGTTGATAAATTGCCTGAGTATTTTCAACCCAGTACCATCCGAAAAAAACGCATTCTTAATTTTTTCCTAGCATTCCTCCTAACTTTAATCAGTTATCAAGTAATCTTAGAACTGATCACAGTTGAAATTCCAATTTTCGGCTTCCACGATATTGTGGACATTCAGAATCCCCAAGAAATACCACCCCAGCGCAGAGACTTTCCCGGCGACTACAGCCTGCAAAAATTAGAACCTTTTTTAGAGTCTTTAGTTGCCAATAATTATTGGTTTTTGTCAACCCAAGAGCTGTATGATTACTTTGTGGCAAATCCTCAGAAAATAGTGCCTGCTGAATATCGCGATCGCAAAAAAGTCATGATTGCTTTTGACGACGGAAATAAAAGCATATATACGCATTTACTGCCTATGTTAGAAAAACTAGAAAAAAAATACGGCACAAAAAATAAGGCAGTTGTATTTATCAATTCCGGCTTTCTAGGCCCTCATAACTCACTCATAAAAAAAGTCAAATGTCAAGACTTGAGAGATGGATTTAAAAAAGGTTTTTATGATATTCAATCTCACGGACTGAATCATGAAAACTTAACCAAAATTTCACTGGAAGCTTTAGACAGAGAATTGTCTGAAGACCAAATTAGATTGAGAAAATGCACCCAAGACTTAGACCCAAATCAAACAATCGCCTCTCACATCGCCTACCCATTTGGCGCCGTCAACAAACAAGTTGACAAATATGTCACCAAATACTATAAGTCAGGATACTTGTACGACAGCTTAAAATTAAAGCTGCGTTTTTGGTCTCACAACAAATATCGAATTTCCCGGCTGACAGTCAACAGCAAGCACTCAGCAAAAAGACTGATCAACTTGGCATCAGGTAACTGGCTGCACAAATTAATTGGCAAATAAGCCCAAAGCTTCTATAGTTGTCTAATCGAGAATTGGTGAGTGCATTGGAATCTACAATATCAAAATTACAAGACCAGTCAACAAAGGAAAATATTTTCGCAGTTGTTCCTATTTCCAAACGCGCCGACGCACTAGATGCCCTGCGCGGAATAGCAGTTTTAGCAATGGTCTTATCGGGGACAATCGCCCGCAAAACATTGCCCGCATGGATGTATCACGCCCAAGAAGCACCACCCATCCATACCTTCAATCCTAAACTAGCTGGACTAACTTGGGTTGATTTAGTTTTCCCCTTTTTTCTGTTTGCAATGGGGGCCGCCATACCACTTGCTTTGTCTCGTCGCATCGCGAAGGGATGGGATCTAAAAAAAGTAATTTTATCTATTTTACAAAGAGGTTTTTTATTAGCTTCCTTTGCAATATTTCTCCAGCATATTCGACCGACTGTAATCGATCCCAACGAACCAGGTTCACACAAATGGTGGCTAGGATTGTACGGCTTTTTAATCCTATTTTTGATGTTCGTTCGTTGGCCAACCAAAAAGCTTCCCTGGTTGCGAATAGCCACAACAACTGCTGCTTGGAGTGCTGGAATTGGCTTCGTATCTCGCATCAAGTATCCAAACGGAATTGGGTTTGATTTTAACCGCAGCGATATCATATTAGTTGTGCTTGCCAATATGGCTGTTTTCGGCTCGATAATTTGGCTGTTTACTCGTTCAAATATATGGTTGCGAGTGGGATTTTTGGGCTTCTTATTCGCAATGCGACTGGCATCTAGTACAGATGGTTGGATTAAGTTAGTTTGGTTTTACTCTCCTGCACCTTGGATTTTTCAATTTGATTATTTCAAGTATTTGTTTATTGTAATTCCCGGTACTATCGTCGGGGATTTGCTGTATCGGTGGATAGAGTATCGTTCCCCTGAAGAGGAGATTTATGCTAACTGGAAGAGTCCGCGCTATTTCAGCATGATGATTTTGATGTTTGCTATCAATTTAGTCTTGTTGGTGGGGCTGCAAGCTAGATTAGTTTGGCAGACTTCGCTAGTGACGCTTGTCTTATGTGTATGCGGTTGGGTTTTGTTGAGAAATCCGGGGAATGTTACGGAAAATTTATTGAATCGCCTTTACAGATGGGGGTTTTATTGGGTGGTTTTGGGTTTAGTATTTGAGCCTTATGAAGGGGGAATCAAGAAAGACTCGGCAACTATGAGTTACTTTTTTGTAACGACTGGAATGGCGATTTTTTTGTTAATGGAATTAACGATAATTATCGATGTGTTTCAAAGAAAATCGTGGTTACAGTTATTTATTGATAATGGTGTGAATCCGATGATTGGCTACGTGGGATTTGCGAATATTGTGTGGCCGATTCTGGTTTTAAATAAATGGGAACCTACGATTATCGAGATGACTTCAACCGATCCGTTTATGGGGTTTTTGAGGGGATTTGGATATACGACGATTGTGGCGTTAATTGTGATGGGGTTTACGAGGTTGAAATTGTTTTTGAGGACGTGAGGTAATTAAAGGGCGGGAGCATCTTCACGTCTTGTAAATATAATTTCCTCATCAGCTTGCCTAAACTCAACATTAAACTTATCAAACACAACTTCTCGACCCAAAAGCATGACATCTGCTATATTGTTTTGTATCCAAGCAGTAGGAACCATCAAAGTTTGTCCGTCAATTGTCATTTTAATTTGTCGCAAAACATACTAAACTTTTCCGCCGATTGTTTGACCTACTAATATATGCTCTTCATCTGCTAAAGCATATCCCAAATCTTGACCTGCTTTCAATGAAATTATACTAAAATTGGCTCCCGAATCTACGACCATAGTAGTATTCATTACTAACTCTTTATGCTTGAGATTTACTTGATAGGTAGGCGACCAATCATGAGTGCTGACAGTGCGAAAATAAATTGGTAAAATCACAATAGAGCCAGTAAAGCCTGGAACCAAGTAAATAGAAAAAAGCTCTCCAGATGCTTCGGCTAACTTTAAAACTTCGCGCAAGTTTTCACTATTAACGATGATGCCGTTAGCATTGTAAGCAACATATTGATGGGCATACTGTTTCAATTGCTGTCGGTTGCTGTTCAGCCATTTCAGCATGGCGCGGCTTTCGCTTTGAGAAGGAGTCGTGTTCATAGATAGTGTTGTTTTTCACTGTGAATATTTGCCTACGGGCTACAAGAGATTAGGCATTTATGAAAGTGACTTTAAAATGCCGCTTTCTAGCTGATAAATTGCTGCCATGATTCCGGTTTCAGGATTTTTGAGTAGGGACTTTTTGAAATCGTTCAAGTAACTTACAAGGTGTTCGCGCAAAATCGGTCTTTCGACTTTAACTGTGCGATCGTAATCCCACAAATCCCAGATGATAATCCCGACACCGACGATCGGATCGATTAAACCTACTCCCAACTGGCTCGCAACCGTACCGCCTGTTTTTGTAGCCATTTTGGCGGCGGCTTTGGTGGCAACTTTTGCGGTAACTTTGCTACCAATTTTTGCAGCCATTCCCAAGATTAACGGCTTAGCAATTAAGTAGCCGCTGCCGCCAACTAATACTTTTAATGATAAATTCGAGACGTTTCCTTTATCGTTAATTGTAGTGGCGATATCGTTCAGATATTTGTCCCACTGCACTTGAGGTATGTTATAATTGTTTTGAACTACTTTGACATTTTTGCTAACTTCCGCTATGTATAAGTTAGCAGTATCTTGAGTGATTAATTGAAACCGCATTTGAGCATTTTTGGGCACCAGCACGCGGTTAGCAAATTCTCTTTGAAAGTCTTCGGTTAATTTTTCGGAAACAGCTTGAGAAGCTGCATTCATATCAAATCTGTTGAATATGGCTGATTTCACGAAGTTGAAAGGTACGGTAAACTCCATCTTTTTTTGGTTGAAGTAATCGAAGTACCAATCGAGGAAACTGTTGTCAAGTCGCGCTATTACTTCGGTTTCCCATTTGTCCAATTCTTTAGATGCGAATGTCTCGGAAGTTGTACGGGCTGTTTGGATGGCATTTTTAACGTCTTGGTTGACTTTGCTGAAATCGTGTGGCGGCGCGACTACAACTGCTGTGGTTGCGGTATTTGTTAATGATTTGGAGATGATAAAATTACCTAGGAGGGGAATGATGACTACCAGAATGACGATCGTCCAAATCATCGGCGTCACGGTTTTGATAAACTGAGCGATAACTTTGAGGCGCTCTGTTTTCTGTGAATAGGTGATTTTTTCCTTGTCTTGACTCATGGCGGTTGCTCAATTGATGAGAGGCTAGTTTAGATTATAGGCGGTGATTTGTGCGATCGTGTGGGGGGCGATCGGGCTGGGATTCTGGAAGGGTTGGGGAAAAAGGGCGATCGCTCTCTTTATCTAAGTTAATTTTCGGTTAATAAAAAACTCGCTCGCCCTTACCTTAATTCTTTAATATGACCCTTTAACTAATGCTCAGCTTAAACTTTCAGCCTCACAGCCTCGCAGCTTCCCACCAATTCTGCAAAAGGTGGTTTTTAGGTGGCATATATCGCGCTTTAACTCGAATTAAATTGAGTGCATCGCGTAGTGTTTGCGAATCAACACCTGCTTCCTCTGACCAATACTTAACTACCTCTAGGGTTGATAAAACCTGAAGCTGTGGTATCTCTTTCCGAAAAAACGATATTGCTCGCTTATCGTCGGTCGCCATTGCCCATTCTCGGTGAACTGCGATCGCGCCAGTTGCTGACTCGCCGTCATCTAAAATAGCAGCGTAATTCACAAACAATTCGGCTTCTTCTTCAGACTCAAAATCCACGATTATAAGTAAACTTTGTGCGATCGCTGCCTCGAATTGAGACGCACCATCATTTTCTTCGCCCTCAAGACGCTGGAGTGTTTTTAACTCCTGCTCTCGAACAACCTGGGTAACTGCAACCCGAACAGGAATAGACTTCAAAATTCCCAGTAATTGACCCGAAGCGCAAAAGTTTAGAACGCAGCAGGCATCAAGAAGTAGGTGGGAGTGAACAATCTGCATAACGTTGACTTCTCCCATTACTCCTGCATATCGATCAGGTCGAAATCAGAGGCTTCCTCCATCATTCCGCTTGAATGTTCCCGCAATGCTTCTGCGATGCGGCGCGCCTCCAAGCGATCGACATTTAGGAAATCAGAAAAGCGACTCTCTGTAATCAGTCCCTGATCCAACGCCTCAATCGCGAGATGCTGATAGTGGAGAGGGATCGTATCAGTGCGCTGTGGGATGTCCTCTAAGCCAAGCTCCTGTTGTACCTTTCTTACTTTCAACCCGCGATCGCGCAATCGATCCCAAGTTCCAGCCGGCAGAAGCTCCATTTCTTCTAACCTATAAATAAGCGCTTCTACAGACACACCGTAGTAATGCGCTAGTGTGAATAGATTAGTCGGAGTGAACTTGCCATGCGTGCGGTACATATCGTTGAATCGCTTGAGCAAGCTGCTAGTGGGCATCAGGAAATATTTTGGGAAAGTGTCGGCTAGTCGTTCGCTCTCTGGAATTCGCTGGTACTGACCTTCAAATTCCAATACAGCTTTTCGCCGATGTGCGAGAAAGTGAAGGTATTCGTGAGCCAGTGACCAACGCCGCCGCTCCTCTGGATGATTAGCATTGATTGCTATGCAACCGCCAAGTCGTTCATCGTAGCTGTAAACCCCTGAGTATTTTGGTGGCATCTCTAGATAAAAGATGCGAAGTCCCACATCCTGCTCTAGAATTTCCCGCAGCCGTGAAATAGGACTATCTCCAAGCCCAAGCCGCTGACGCTCCGCAATCGCTATGCTTTCCGCCGCAGCCTTAAGTGGCATATTCGTCACCTCGTACTCAGGAGGATAGTTATGAGGAAGTGGTGCGGACATAATTTCTTCAAGCTCTAGGTAATTCCGACACAACTCCTCTAGGCGTAGAATTGCTGGTTCAATCTGTACCTCTTCTCCCTCACTGCGCTGATAGGCTGCCCGGAATTGCATCTCGAAAGATTGAACCACTGGACGAGATCTAACAAATTCACTAACCGAACGCCCATATGCACGGGCAAGCTTAATTAGTTCAGTTGCCTTAAGGCGGCGCTCTCCTTTTTCGATTGCGACCATAGTAGTACGGGCAGCATTGATGACTTTAGCTGCATCAGACTGATTCATACCGCACTTTTTACGTGCCTGCTGAAGAAGTTCCCCCAGAGTCCGCAGGTCGATGTTGTCAAGGATATTGGTAGTCATACATTTTTCCTCAACCTTACTGAACGTTGACTGCGTTTCTATTTGATACCTGCTGTTTGCCACATTGATTTAATGGGCAAACCGCAATTTGGGATTTTACTTTATCCCATTCAGAAACATAGCTTCGATAAAGCTGAATTAGGCGGTTTCGCATATCAATAGGTCGTAGGTTTTCTACCTCAGCGCTGCGATCGACGATATCATCCAGCACTGGAAACTCTCGGGTTAAAGCTTCCCACTGAAGATCCATTTCATCTGCATCAAGCAAATTTCGGAGGGTCTTAACCTGCACAAGCATATGATCGAAATGCAAACTAGGCTTCTTTGGCGGGCGGTTTCCGTGAAGCACGACATACCGCGTTCGATCTTTTAGATCGTTAGTGGCAAGGGCCTGTCGTCTTAAAAGACAAGAGGAGCAGTAGCCACACTGAACTGGTTGCTGGCGGTGTGGGCTGTCGCATGACATAGTTAGCGGCACCAAGTCGTTTCTCCGGTCTTCTGCCAATGCTTTGCACATTTGAGCCTTAGTCCAGAAGAGAAATGGATTTTTTACCCGGAACTCTTCTCCTAAAAGTTCTGAGACGACATCGCTCACCATAAGTAAAGTCAGCGGGTGAACAGAACGAGAGTGATCTAGTCCCACAGCAGATGCGCGGTAAGGAAGGTTAATCGCCCCAATCCCATTCTCATAAACACAGAGAACCCGCTGACCCATGAGATATGCACACGCGGCACCAAGGAGCGTGAATACAATACCTCGCGAACGAGAAAGCTTATTCTTGTGTTGCACATCGCTACCGTAGAAGCGGATCGGTACGCGGAAAAGATGGCAACGACCGGGAAAGATAGACTCAACCTTCTTTGCTACTCTTTCCTGGCGGGCATAAACACTATTGTTACTGCCAGTTCCAAACAAAACGAATGACTTTTCTGGATACATCTGAAGATGAGTATACAGACCCGCAAGCGCATCAAGTCCACCGCTCCAAAGCGCCACTTCAGAGCCTTGAGGTACTATTGGCAGAACTAATTGCTGCTCGACAACACGTTCCGGTACGACCCTTTTTGGGAAGTCGAAGACCCATTCACTCCCAGTCGCCCATTCCAGCAGGTCTCCCAGCTTAGTCCGAAACGGTTCGGTACTTAGCAATTCAGGATTACGTACCGGGAGCACCACTTGAAGGCGACGCGGTTTTCCACCCAGATGGTGGGGCGCAAGGCGATCGGAAGCATGGATTGCAACGGCGAGGTCAACGAGGTCAGCAATGATGGCTGGAAACTCTGCCTGAACCCGATACCCGAATGCCTCATCATCCACATTGATACCAACAGTTAGCTCTTTGCCCTGAAAATGATCTATGAAGCGCACAGACCCATTACAGTTCAATACAGGTTCAAAGTGCAAGGTGTAATTGCTGTAATCACCGCTGTGAAGCTTCTGCTCAATCGAAGGTTCGTAGTTCATAGCAGATCCTCATTATGAATGTCTATCTTTTTCACCTTCTTGCGTGGAGACCGTCGCAGGTTTTTCACATCCTTATTCACATTAGCCTTCTTCGCCCATTGACTGATATCGGCGAAGATATCTGGACGGACAGCCTCAACGCGCTCTGTAACGGTCGCGTTATCAACACCATCATGGTGATTAGGTGTCAGCGGAATGCGCTCCTCAAATTTCGACTTGTAGACTTCTTGGAAAAACCGCTCCACAAAAGTTTCTGACAAATTGCTACTGTTTACTGTCTGGTTATAGCGAAATTCATGGAGGATGCGTTTGCCAGCACGACGAAGTAGTTCTTTGACATCATGCTTAACTTCCGCTTGTCGTACCTGTCGATCGATCTCCGTGCTTAAAGCAGCCCAATTCACAGAGCTATTCTGGCCAGCATTTTCCATCGCCTGTCCCAACATCTCCCCCATTTGCTTGGCGTATTTGACCCCAATACTGTAGTTTTTCTTGATGTCCTGTATAACAGCTCTCTTGATAAGTTGAGCGCATTCACTACTGGTCGCTTTTCCTTGACAAAGCCACTTATACGGCTTCCGGTAAAGTCCCGAAAGCTGACTGTGAACGATATCTCCGTCGGGCATGGTCGAACCTCCAAGGCTCGGAGTTTGTTTCTACGCTCAAGCTAGCTCATTTTTCTGACAATGTCAAGGACTAAGATACTATAAAACAATAAATGTCAGGTTTGAGATTCGCAAGATTGGATATCGCCCACACTCGGAGATGAGGAGGAGCGTAAGTGGGAATTCGATCGCCAACCCAATCTCATACCTCGCAGCCACAGACCGATGATCGTACTAATGTAACGGGGAGCCTGGAAAATACGCTAAAGCTGATGGGTGACAAGCAAACTTAAAAGCTTACTAGGCAAGGCTTTGAGTTGATAAACATCAAAAAAGGTGCTATCGGGCGATCGTCAATCAAAAAATGAGCCTCATAGAGAAGCAGGTTCAAGACTGCAAAAACCCGGTTTCTTGGAGAAACCGGGTTTTGAATTCAAGGCTAAAAACTACTAAACCTTCGCTTCATTCTTCACCAAATTACCCCAACCCAAATCCTTCAGCGCATTATTCCGGCGCAGCGGACGAGTCACCAACTCCAAAATATCCCGCGCATTCCCAAAGCCGTGAATCTGAGCAAAAGTAAACTCAACTGACCATTTAGTATTGATTCCGCGCGCTTCCAAAGGATTAGCGTGGGCCATACCCGTAATCACCAAGTCTATATTCTGCGCGTAAATCCGCTGTAGCTGATTGTAATTGTCCGGTTTTTCGACAATCCGAGGAGTCGGAACTCCCATCTCGTGACAAGTCTTTTCTAACAGCGCCAATTCAGCCGCTTGATAGCGCTTGTCCATGTAAGGAATGCCGATTTCGGGACAAGTCATGCCGCAGCGAATTAAGAAACGTGCTAAAGAAATCTCTAGCAAATTGTCGCCCATGAAGAAGACTGATTTGCCGCGAATGATTTGCAGGTAATCTTCTAAACCAGCCCAAATTTGCGCTTCCCGTTCGTCTAAACCTTTGGGTTCAATTCCCAAAACCGAGCAAATCTTTTCAATCCAAGCGCGAGTTCCGTCAGGCCCGATCGGGAATGGAGCACCAATTAGCTTACACTTACGACGGCGCATCAACGTAGAAGCGGTACGGGACAAGAACGGATTCATGCCAGATACATAATAGCCTTCTTCCAAAACTGGCAATTCTGTGTAGCGCTTGGAAGGAAGCCAACCGGAAACTTTGATGCCTTGCTTCTTCAATTCTAAGGTGAGCTGAGTCACAACTGGGTCGGGCAAAGAACCGAAAAGTACCAGCGGCGTGTGCTTGACATATTCCGATTCATCTGCATCAACTTCCTCTTTTTTCTTGCCGAAATTCAGCAGTTGAGAGATAGCATTGCGTTCTTGTTTCTGAGATTCCATCACCGGTGCTTTCTCAGGGCATTTAGCAGCCATCGCAGCTAAAACGGTATCTTCCCCTTGCGTAAAGGCGTAATCTAAGCCGTTAGCGCGAGCTGTGACGATGGGAATGCCAATTTCGGCTTCCAGCTTCGGTGCTAACCCTTCCAAGTCCATTTTGATGATTTCGGTGGTGCAAGTGCCAATCCAGACAATTACACTGGGGTTACGATCGCGCTTAATTTGCAAACACAGCCGCTTCAACTCGTCATAGTCATTCAACTGAGCGGAAATATCGCCCTCTTCTAATTCAGCCATCGCATAGCGGGGCTCGGCAAAAATCATCACACCCATTGCGTTTTGCAAGAAATAGCCGCAAGTCTTAGTACCGATGACTAAGAAAAAGCTATCTTCAATTTTTTGATAAAGCCAAGCTACGCAGCTAATCGGACAAAAAGTGTGATAATTACCAGTTTCGCATTCAAAGTTTAAAGCTTCAGGTTCAGTAGTGGTAATAGCAGTCATATCTCAAATCTTCTCCCTTTAAATTGTTTTTCGTCTCGAACAGCGCACAGGCCAGAGCGAGGAAATGCCTGTGTTTCGCGATCGCATCTCTTGCTGCGGACAGGAATAAGTTGTTTTTGGTCTCGATCGCTCTCCAGGCGCACGATCGAGAAAACATCTGTTTTGGGCGATCGCGCCACACAGCTAAAAATAATAGAAATACCTGGTTTTGGCGTAATTGCTCTAAAAAAATAGATGCAGCTTGCCTCAATATTTCCGCAGCCGCAGCATCCACAATTTGAGCTAATAAATTCTGTGCGAGGGCTGATAATCCCTCACAGCAGGGATTTATTTTTTAATTCGCTAAAGCAAAAAGTCTTTTTGCAGTTGTGAGTTTGAGTTAATTAAAAATTAACAACTCGCAACTCACAACTCACAAATAGAACGAGAAACTTCAAGACTCAGAGAGAAGGAGGACGATCGCACCTTACTTAAAATCCGACAAAAAACCCGAAATTTCTTCATCATCATCGGAATCCAAATCGCCGAGACCTAGAGCATCTAAATCATCTTCATCGGGATCTCCGGTAGTTGCTTCTCCCAGATCGTCAAGTCCGAGATCGTCAAGATCATCGTCATCAGATACAGAGAAATCGTCAATACCATCTTCGTCCAAGTCGCCCAGATCCATGTCTAGGTCATCTGAGGTCGGTACCCCAAACGGATCGGGTATTACTTCGGCGACAAAATCTGGATCTTCTTCTCCAAACGGATCAGATATCCCCGCTTCGAGGTCCCCAGAGGTCAAAGTCCCAAATTCTGAGGCTTCTTCTTCATCGTCATCGCCGAAGTCGAGACCGCCCAAAGCCGAGGCTTCTTCTTCTTCCTCATCATCGCCGAAGTCGAGACCGCCCAAAGCGGAGGCGTCTTCCTCATCGTCGTCGAGGTCGAGACCGCCCAAAGCGGAGGCGTCTTCCTCATCGTCGTCGAGGTCGAAGTCAGATACGGCGTCTTCCTCATCGTCCTCAAGGTCGAGACTGTCCAAAGCTGAGGCTTCTTCCTCGTCATCGCCGAGGTCGAAGTCGGAGACAGCTTCTTCCTCGTCATCACCGAGGTCGAAGTCGGAGACAGCTTCTTCCTCGTCATCACCGAGGTCGAAGTCTGAGTCAGATTCTTCCTCAAACTGATCGAAGGATTCATCTTTGGAGCTCAGTGCATTAGCAGCAGCCGCCAGACCTGCGACTCCTGCGATTCCTGCGACTCCGGCTGCTGCTGCTAATGCCACACCACCGAATTTATTAGATTTGGCCGTTTCGGGTGCAGCAGTTGCAGTTTGAGCTGCGGGTGCAGCAGTTGCAGTTTCAGTTGCGGGTGCAGCAGTTGCAGTTTCAGTTGCGGGTGCAGCAGTTACAGTTTGAGCTGCGGGTGCAGCAGTTGCAGTTTGAGCTGCGGGTGCAGCAGTTGCAGTTTCAGTTGCGGGTGCAGCAGTTGCAGATTGGCCTGCCGTCTGTGGCACGGTATGTGAGGGCATACCCAGCGCCACGTCTGGGTCAAAATTGAGACCCAAGACATCGATCAGGCTGTCTGCATCCGGCTTGAGTCTTGAGAAGGGCAGCATTAATTGCTGGAGTTCCGGCTCCAGGGCAGCCGCAATTCCCAGGATGAGGTAAGAAACAGGCCTTTTCCCGCCGTCGGGTGTGGCGACCGTGTTGTCAGCCGTCATGTGCAGGAGCAGCCAAGATCGATTTGCCTGGTAGTAGTCCAACCACTTCTGTTTGAGGGCAACTGAAAAAGTATCAAAAAAAGCCATAACCTCTTTATCCTCATCCTGATCGCTAGACGTATTAAACCATCATCAGGTTTAGCTCATCTTCCTCTTTCTTGACCACAGGTTGAACTGGATTTAGATAAAAATCTGACAACAAGGAGAATAATTCGCGATCTGGGGTGTCATTTGGCACTACTCCTTCGGGCATTGCCAAGATTTGGTCGGCGATGTTGAGGTAGTAATCGCAGACGTAGTTGAGGGATGGGTCAGACTCTGCCATCTCAAACAAAGTTTTGCCTTTGACACGAGAAACGCGGATGTCTTCAATTAGGGGCAGCACTTCCAGCACCGGCATGGGTACTGTTTCTATGTACTTGTCAATCAAGTCACGGCTGGAGGTGCGGTTGCCGATTAAACCAGCGAGTCGCAAGGGGTGAGTGCGGGCTTTTTCGCGGACTGAGGCGGCAATGCGGTTGGCGGCAAATAGAGCGTCAAATCCGTTGTCGGTGACAATCATGCAGTAGTCGGCATAGTTCAAAGGGGCGGCAAAACCACCACACACTACGTCGCCTAGTACGTCGAAGAGGATGATGTCGTATTCCTCGAAGGCGTTGAGTTCTTTGAGCAGTTTGACGGTTTCGCCGACGACGTAGCCGCCGCAACCAGCTCCTGCGGGTGGGCCGCCTGCTTCTACGCAGTCAACGCCACCGTAGCCTTTGTAGATGACATCTTCTGGCCAAACGTCTTCGTAGTGATAGTCCTTTTCTTGAAGAGTGTCAATAATTGTGGGGATCAAGAAGCCGGTGAGCGTAAATGTGCTGTCGTGCTTTGGATCGCAACCGATTTGCAAAACTTTCTTGCCGCGCTTGGCTAGGGCAACAGAGATGTTGCAGCTTGTTGTTGATTTACCGATTCCACCTTTTCCGTAAACTGCGAGTTTCACTCTTTGTTCTCCTATAGGTTTCTATCAAAACTCTCGGGGCTGGGGTTTCACGCTTTGATGGTGCGATCGACCAAATTCCATACTTTACTACTGCATAGCCCAACTGCAATAAGCTTTCGGTCAATGTGGAAGTTTGCTTTGTTAGCTCGTTAAAAGCATTATTAGCTAACTTGCGAGGAAAAGAAAGGGGCTGTACAAATGAAAATGCTAGTAAATTTGTTTATTTTGCATCCTTGGGCATCTTAGCGGTTTTTTTGATTTACAAATCTATTTTTAGAATGTTTTTAGATTTTAAATTGATTTTAGAATACTTTCTTACTATAAAGAGGTACAAAAATAAAAAAAAATTAACTTCTCAAATAATCTCGGCTTTAGGGTTTGGGGCTTAGGATGCAGTCTAGTTGATGGCTGGTGCGACTCGCCTTGAATGAGCACACAGGCGCTGGTGGATGAGGCAAAGGGGAGAATGAGTTGGGTTCACTCCACTCTGGGGATCGCAAAGTTAGATGATTTGAGATTTAAAAGTTGAGATTTTAGATTGGGAAAGACTTATTTTGCTGGGGTTTTGAGTTTTGTGTAAAAATTTGTGAATTTTTAGGAATTGGGGGGCGGGGGGAGATTGGGGGAGATTGGGGGAGAGTGGGAGATTGGGAAAACCTTCCTTCTTTTTTCAACATTTGACTACTGACTGCTGGCTACTGACAAACTGACAATCGGAATCTCGATCGCAAATTCAGTCCCCAGTCCAACTTCCGAAATGCACTCGAGCCGCCCCCCGTGCTTTTCGACAACTAAGTGGTAGGAAATAGACAGCCCCAGCCCAGTCCCCTTACCGACAGGTTTGGTAGTAAAAAACGGGTCAAATAATTGACGGCGAATCTCCTCGGGTATACCCCGCCCGTTGTCGGAAATGCGGATCGCCACAAAATCGCCAGCAACTTCAGTGCGAATGGTAATAGCGGGAAAAGTCAAGGGAGAATTAGCAATTGACGGCGGTGAGTTTTTGCTATTTTTCTTCGCCAATTCCCTGTGGTGGATTTCTTCATCCAAAGCATCAATCGCATTGCCAAGAATATTCATAAACACTTGATTGAGCTGACCAGCACAACACTCGATGCGGGGCAAATTGCCGTATTCTTTAATAATCTGAATAGCTGGATGTCCACCGTAAGGTTTGAGGCGGTGCTGCAAAATTAACAAAGTGCTATCGAGTCCCTCGTGAATGTCAACGAGCTTGATGTTGGATTGATCCGATCGCGAAAAATTACGCATCGACAAAACTATTTGGCGGATGCGTTCGGTTCCTACTTGCATGGAAGTCAGCATTTTAGATAAGTCTTCTACCAAAAAATCGATTTCCATTTCTGCTGCGGCTTCCCGAATTTCCGAGACTGGTTCGGGATAGTGCTTCTGGTAAAGCTCCAACAGCAGGCTCAATTCCTTGACGTAGTGGCTGGTGTGGGAAAGATTGCCGTAGATAAAATTAACCGGATTGTTAATTTCGTGAGCAATGCCAGCAATCATTTGTCCCAAAGAAGACATTTTTTCGGTTTGCACAAGTTGAGTTTGAGCTTGCTGCAACTTCCGCACAGTTTCCTCTAATTTCTGCGCTTGATTTTTCAAGCAAGTTTGCTTGAGGCGCAGCACTTCTTCGACTCTCTCGCGCTTGAAAATATCCCGTCTTAATAATTCATTTGATGCTAAAAGTTGAGCGGTGCGTTCTTCTACTTGTTTTTTTAAGTCGTCGTGGGCTTCGCGCAGGGCTTCTTGGGCACGCTGCCGCTCTAATATTTCTTGCTGTAAAAGTTGGTTGGTTTTCTGCAATTGGGCGGCTCTATCGTCCACGGCTTGCTGCAAAAGCTCGATCGTCCCGTACATTTCAGATTGGTTAAAAACTTGTGGCAAACTTGTCTGAGAAACAACGCCCAAAAGTTCTCCGACCGGGCCAACTACTACCAAACGGCGGACGCAGTGGCGCTGCATTTCCTGGTGAGCTCGGAACAGGGAATCGGCGGGAGATATGCAAAATAAAGGTGCACTCATCGCCTCAGCGGCCGATATTTGGGAGAGGTTTAATTCGAGGGCGTGAAACTGCACGATGTCGCGCTCGGTGACAATGCCGATCGGAATTTGGTAATTTTCTCTTGGTACAATATCCCGCTGTGGATGCTGAATTTGCTCCTCAACAATGACGACGCAACGGGATCGATGCTTGACCATAAGCTGGGCTAAATCCAGGGCTGAGGCAGTTTTTGGAGCTGAAATAACTTGGTTAGTCATGACATCTGCTGCACAGCGCAAATTGGTGAGCAAGTTAACTGGTTGCAGGGCTTCGTGAATGGCTTCGCGGGTGATGATACCGACAAGTCGCGAGTCTTCATCTACTACGAGCAAATGCCGGATCGAGTGCTGGCGCAGCGTGAACATAGCTGTGAAAATATCTTCAGACTCGGATTGTTTGATGGTAATGGGCGATCGAGTCATTACCTCAGCAATTGTCAGTCCTACCGTACAATTTACGACGGTAGTTAGTTTGACGATATCGCGTTCTGTAAAAATGCCGATCGGGCGACGATCGTCTTCCACGACTAAGACGCAACTGCGCTTAACCGGGCCCGGAAGAGCGTTTTGTTTTTCGTCGTAAAGCTGACAGGAGACGCGCATCGGGTTCATGAGAGCCAACACTTCGGCGATCGGGGTTTCTGGAGCCACTGTGAGGGGGTGGCGGTCGATCGCCCGATCGAAAGGTGACGAGTAAATCGGCGGGCTGTTGGGTTCTAGGGCGGGTTCTGATGGTTTAATTGCTAGCTGCGGAACTGGAGAAAGAAAATGATGTAACTGTTGTTCTTGTAGCATGATTATTAATTTTGCTTAATGAATTGTTACAATTTGGCGGACACGGCTTGGCAGATTTAGCCTTAGTTAAGGGGGTGACAGATGCTCGATCGCCTAAAATCTGATTGCTAGAACACCCTTATTTAATTTTTTATTGTTTAAATGCTATGTCCTGGACTCCTTTAAGTCATCGAATTGATCATTTGCCGCTGATTTTGGCTGGCCCGATTTTACGCCGGACCCAAAGTCGGGCTGTGACAGTTTGGCTGGCTCTGAAAGCACCGCGCCAAGTCGAACTCAAGGTTTTCTCGACTGAGGGCGGAACTGGGGAAACTGTCGATCGACCGTTACTCCAAGGCGCGAGTTCTACTGTGCAACTAGGCAAATACCTGCACGTAGTGGCGGTGACTGCAAAGCCGATCGGCAGCAATTGCTTGACATCGGGGCAAATATATGCTTATGATATCGAGTTTGCCGAACCGGGAGTTTCAGGACTCGAAAATGAGAGAGACAATCTCATTTCTGGTCTGTGGCCGATCGCCCCTGATTTGTCGCTTTTGGGGGCACAGACAATCAGTTATTTCGCTCACCAGTTGCCGACTTTTGCGCTACCGCCGAACGATTTAAACTATTTGCGGATCGTTCACGGTTCTTGTCGCAAGCCCCACGGAGGCGGACGAGATGCGCTTCCAATCTTGGATAGTTTGATCGAGCAGTTTGCAGGTATGGCAAATTCCAGGCCACACCAACTGTTTTTAACAGGCGACCAAATTTACGGCGATGACGTAGCCGATCCGATGCTGTGGGCTTTGACAGATGCTGGCGATACACTCTTGGGCTGGGAAGAGAATTTGCCCCTGATGGATGCCCAAATTAATAAGAATTTGTGTAACAGTGTACCTGAAAATGCGGCAAAGGGAAAGATAATTCGCGAAACAAGGGAAAATTCTAGTGAGTCGCAAATTCACAAGCAGGCTGATGTTGAGTATCGGTACAAAAAAACCGTTGAGTTAAAGCCTGGGAATCGCAGCGATATTGCTAGAGATTTTGGCGGGTTGACGGCGATGTTGGTGAATAAACCCGACAATGCGAAAAGTCATTTGTTTGGGCTAGGTGAATATTATGCGATGTATTTGTTAGGAATGAAAAATAAATAACTTAATGAATTACTCAGGTTGAGGTACGGCTCGATAATTCCATTTTGGCAAATATTCGTCAAAAACAATTTTCATAGTA